>Ga0247826_10000027_pt1 | contig 17173 bp, 14 predicted proteins | sample 12C_Control_Day1_FD_200152 | JGI IMG/M metagenome (GOLD analysis project Ga0247826, IMG submission 200152) | Soil microbial communities from agricultural site in Penn Yan, New York, United States - 12C_Control_Day1 | ecosystem: Environmental > Terrestrial > Soil > Agricultural land | place... | reverse complement strand
GGTCGCGCTGATCAGGGACGAGACCGGCACCACGTTCGACCCGGACTGCGCCGACTCGCTGCTGGCCGTGCTGGCCGGCCCCGAGGTGCGCGTGGTCACGCACCGCATGGGCGCGTCGACGGCGCCCTCCACCGCGCCGAGCTCCTGACCGCGCCTCCCGGCTAGCCGATGCAGGGCCCGGCGTCTGCGCGCCCGGACATCCTGGGCAGCGCAGCGAGGATGTCCTCGACGGGGATCCCGAAGCCTCCCGAGCCGTTCTGGTTGGCCGCGAACATCATCGCCAGCACGCGCCCCCGGCGGTCGACCACCGGCCCGCCCGAGTCGCCGTGGCGGAGCGGTCCGCGGATCGGCACCACCGTGCGCGGCGCCAGGCCGTGGCCGTAGGCGTCCGCGGCGAGCACCGTCACCGACCGTCCCGCCGTTCCCGCGGCGACCGTCAGCCCACCGCCGCCGGGGTACCCGAGCAGGGCGACCGGGGCCGTGTCCGCTGCCAGCGGATGTGTTGCCAGTGGAGGCACGTTGAGTCCGGGGACGCGCAGCAGCGCGATGTCGAGATCCTTGTTGACGTAGACCGGGTACGCCGACCAGCTGTCGTCGGAGAGCTGCACCTGGGTGTCGTCCTCGCCTGCGATGACGTGTGCATTGGTGACAACGAGCTGCGGGCGGATCACCCAGCCGGAGCCGCGCAGCTCGAGCGAGCAGGCGTCGCCGTCGATGCGCACCACGCTTGCGGCTGCGGTGGCGACCGGCGTGTCGTGTGGGAGCTCCGGATCGGGCGGGGGCAGGGAGTCGCCGAGGGCCGCGGCGATCACCGGCAGCCGGTCGAACCGCTGGAGCGCGTCCATCAGCACCCCCGCCGGCAGCCGGTCGACGATCGGCGGCAGCAGCGCCGAGCGCTGCACGATGTGGCGCATGCCCAGCGCCGGCTGGTGGAGCGCCGCGACCGCCAGCATCCAGACCGCGAGCAGGCCGAGCAGCGATCCGGTGATCAGGCCGCCGGCGCGGTCGAAGGGCGCCAGCGGGCTGGTGTGCACCGCGTTGCGCATGCGGTTTGCCAGGGGGGTGGCCGCGGCCTGCAGCAGCAGCCCACACACGATGGCCCCGACCAGGGCGGCGATCGGCTTCCAGGGCGAGCGGTCGCCGCCCGAGAGCAGCGCCGGCGCCAGCCGTGAGCCGATGATCGCGCCGATGGCAAAACCGATCAGCGCCACCGCCTGACCGGTGAAGCCGCGGCGGAGTCCGACCAGGGCGGTGATCGCCAGCCAGGCGATCACGAGCACGTCGATGGTCTGCACCTCCGTAGTATCGGCGGCTTTGCACCGGTGTGTCAGACTGCAGGTGTGGATCTCCCTGACTTCGTCGAGATCGAGCGGACTCCGAAGCTGCGATCGCCCCGCCTGGTGGCCGCCTTCCGCGGCTGGAACGACGCCGGCGCCTCGGCCAGCCTGGCGGCGGGCTATCTGCGGGCCGCCACCAACGCCGAGCGCTTCGCCGTGATCGACTCGGAGCCCTTCGTGGACTACCAGCAGACCCGGCCGCACGTGCAGCTCGCCGACGGCTACGTCCGCAACGTCGAGTGGCCGGTGACGGAGCTGTTCGCCGACGAGGACAGCGACCTCGTGCTGGTGCTGGGCAGCGAGCCGAACTTCCGGTGGCGCGCCTATACCGACGCGGTGTGCTCGATCGCCTCCAGCCTGCACGTGGGGCTCGTGGTCACGCTCGGTGCGCTGCTGGCGGACACGCCGCACACCCGGCCGATCCCGGTGTCGTCGACCGGCTCCGACGAGGAGCTGATCGGCCAGCTCGGCCTGACGCGGTCGAACTACGAGGGGCCGACGGGGATCGTCGGCGTGCTGCACGACGCGTGCGACCGCACCGGCATCCGCTCGGCGAGCCTGTGGGCGGCGACGCCCCATTACATCTCGGCCACGCCGAACCCGAGCGCCGCGGTCGCGCTGCTCGAGCGGCTGCGCGATCTGGTGTCGACCCCCGGGCCGAACGACGACCTGCGCCGCGCCGCCAGTGAGTACCAGGTGCGGGTGGCTGCAGCGATCGCCGAGGACGAGGATGTGCAAGCCTACGTCGCGCAGCTCGAGGAGCAGGCCGACGAGGAGGACGCGCCGAGCGGCGACGAGCTCGCCCGGCAGTTCGAGCGCTATCTCCGCGAGCAGGGCGAGAGCGACCCCAACGGTTGATGTCGGTAGAGGCAACTGACGCAACGTTCGAGCAGGACGTCATCGAGCGTTCCCGCTCGGTGCCTGTGGTCGTCGACTTCTGGGCCGAGTGGTGCGGGCCGTGCCGGCAGCTGACCCCGGTGCTGGAGAGCGCGATCGACGCGACCGGCGGCGCGGTCGAGCTGGTCAAGATCGACGTCGATGCGAACCCGCGCACCGCCGTTGCCCACCGGGTGCAGGGGATCCCGGCGGTCAAGGCGTTCCGCGACGGCCGGCTGGTCGACGAGTTCACGGGCAACGTCCCGCGGGCGTCTGTCGACTCGTTCCTTCGCGGGCTGCTGCCGTCGGAGGCCGATCGGCTGGTCGAGCTGGGCGACGAGGAGTCGGTCCGCAAGGCGCTCGAGCTCGAGCCCGATCACCCCGGGGCGCTGGCGGCGCTCGCCCGGCTGGAGCTTGCCGATGATGACAACGGATCGGCGGCGCTTGCCGCGATCGAGGCGGGCGACGTCGAGGGCGGCCTCCAGCTGCTGCTCGATGCGGTGCGCACCGCCGACGGCGAGAGCCGCGACCGGCTGCGCCAGGTGATGGTCGGCGTGTTCGCCGACCTCGGCCAGGACGACCCGCTGGCGACGCGCTTTCGGCGCGAGCTGGCCCGCACGCTCTACTAGAACGACCCAGAGCGCTGCGCGAACGGGGGATGGGGGATCCCCACGGCGAGTGATGCCCGCACCCCCCGGGGCGTCGCATCATGAGACGGATTGCCGCCGGTTCTCCACCCGGTGTACTCGTGCCCGTCCCAGAGGAGCAGCCTCACCCCGTGCCTCGTCGCCTTCGCATCCTGACCGTCATCGCAGCGCTCGCCGGCCTCGGCCTGGTCGCGGCTGCGCCCAGCTACGCCGTGCTCGCCGCACCGACGCCGGACACCACCGACGTCGGCACTCCGGTGCCGGCGCTTCACTGGACGTCCGTCTCCGGCGCCGCGCAGTACCAGGTTCAGATCTCCGCCGCCTCGGACTTCAGCGCGCTGCTCAACCCGGATCCGAACTCGCAGCTGACGAAGAACACGTACTACACGTTGACGACGACCGTGCCGGACTGCACCTGCTACTGGCGCGTGCGCGCGGTCTCCTCGACGGGCGTGTCAGGCGCCTGGTCGTCTGCGACCGAGTGGGACAAGTCCTCGTCGGCGCCGACGCCGACCGCGCCGAGCGACGGCGACACTGTGACGTACCCGAACCCGCTCGTGCTGAGCTGGGATCCGGTCGACGGCGCTCAGAAGTACGAGGTGCTGATCGGCGACTCGCCGTCGCTGACCGGTACGCCGGTGGAGACCTCGGCGACGCACTACGCGCCGACCGGATGGCTGGCCAACGGCACGCACTGGTGGGCCGTCGCCGTCAAGGATGCAAACAACGTGACCTCGGCGTACTCCACGCCCCAGTCGTTCGACTGGGAGTGGCCGTCCGCCGTCTCCGGCCTGACGGTCACCGACACGGTCGACAGCACCGGCGACTCGTACGCCGACGACACGATCTATGAGCCGCGGTTCTCGTGGGATCCCGTCGCGGGCGCCGCGAAGTACGACGTCGACATCAGCCTCGACTCGAACTTCGCGACCGGCTCGACCACGCGGTACACGACGATCGGCACCTCGCTGTCGCCGACTGCGGTGCTGGAGAACGCCGACTACTACTGGCGCGTCCGCGCGATCGATCCGGCCAGCGGCGTGGGTGACTGGACGTACGGCGGCGACGCCGCCGCTCCGGGCGACAGCTTCTCGGAGTCCTACGACACCCAGTCGCCGTCGATCAACAACCTGCGGATGACCGATGTGACGTCCGACCCGGGCAACGACGACGACGCCGACTCCGGCGACGGCTACCAGACGACTGAGCCGATCGTGCAGTGGGATCCGGTGCCGGGCGCCGGCGCCTACGTGGTGGACGTCCGCCAGTACGACCTCAACGATCCGTCCGCCGGCTGCAACTGGTCCGGCGTGCTGGGCCAGAAGAAGTGGCTGAACATCGTCGAGGGCAACGCCTGGACGCCGCTCGGCAGCACCCTTGGCGCAGGCAACACTGTGTTGCCGGGCAAGTCGCCGACCAAGGACTCGATCACCGCGGCCCTGGTCGTCGGCAACGCCTACTGCGTCCGGGTCAAGCCGGTGCGCCTGATCAACGGCGTCGCGGCGCCGTGGACGTACCTCGATCCGAGCAACGACGGCACCAACTGGGCGTTCCAGTACGACGGCCCGCCTGCCGGCGACGTGTGTCAGCCGTCCTGCGCCAGCGAGGATTACCTCGGTGCGGACGACTACCTGACGCCGCAGACCGGCTCCACCTCGACCAGCATGCCGCTGTTCACGTGGAACCCGATCTCGGGCGCCGGCGGGTACTTCATCGTGGTGGCCACCGACCAGGCGATGACGCACGTCATCGACTACGCCTGGACGGAGGTTCCCGCCTACTCACCGCGCACGTCCAGCGCCAGCTCGCTGATCTCGTACCCGGACTCGACCACCAACTACTACTGGCAGGTCTTCCCGGCCAACGGCATCAACGGCAGCGGCGCCAACGGCGTCGCCGGCCAGGGCGACCGCGGGTCGTTCCTCAAGCAGACCATCCCGCCGACGCTGGTTTCGCCGGTCGGCGGCGAGACCGTCGACGGCCAGGTCACCTTCCAGTGGCTGCCCGTGTACGGCGCGACCAGATACACGCTCCAGGTGTCGGACGACCCGAACTTCCCGACGTCCGGCAGCCACATCCTGGAGACGCTGAACTCGACGTACTCGACCTCGTACACCAGCACCCTCAACAACTTCAAGAGCGGGCTGCTGTACTGGCGGGTCGAGGCGATCGACGCCAAGGGCACGGCGCTGTCCTGGACGGCTCCCGAGTCGTTCACGCAGACCTACGACGTGCCGACGTTCGACGGGATCGACAACCCGACCGAGGGCTCAGACACGCCGGTGCTCCAGTGGAACCCGGTACCTGGCGCCATCTCCTACGACGTCGACATGCTGTGCTCGGTGGGCCAGTCGTGCACCGATGGCGCCGCGATCAAGACCACGGCGCACACCATGCTGCGGCTGACGGGTGTCGGGGACATCGGGTGGCACGTCCGGGCCAACTTCCCGGGTGGCGCGGAGCCGAGCGACTGGTCGGAGACGCAGACCTACACGCACACCATCCCCGATCCGACGAACCCGACCACGCTGCGGACGTCCACCGGCGCCCTGTTCTCCTGGGACGCGATGCCGGGTGCGACCAAGTACAAGGTCGAGATCTCGCGGTCGAACAGCTTCGCGACCCTGATCGGCTCCGCGTTCCTCACGCAGAACACGAGCTGGGCGCCGACGCTGGCCACCACCGACTACCTCAACGGCGGCACGTTCTACTGGCGCGTCCGCTCGCAGGACGGTGACGGCAATCTGGGCCAGCCCACGCCGGCGCAGTCGATGACCATGCCCGCCAAGATCGCCGTCACCGTGTCGCCGGGCCTCCTGCTGCACGGCACGACGACCACCGTGACGGTCACGGTCAAGTCGTTCGACGGCCACGTCGTCGCGGGCGCCCGCGTCGCGGTGTCCGGTGCGGGGCTGAAGGGCGCCGCCAAGCTCACCGGCACGCAGGGCAAGGCGACGTTCAAGCTGCGCCCGCCGAAGAAGGGCACGATCACCTTCTCGGTCACGAAGACCGGCTACCAGCCTCTCAAGAAGACCATCACGTCGAGGTAGCTATGTGCCACGGGGTCAGGATCCTTGGCACATGTGCCAAGGATCCTGACCCCCTGGCACACCCGAAGCCTCTAGAGCTCTTCGCCTTCCCAGAATTCGACGTGCTCGATGCGGCCGACGACGCCGAGGCCCGGCCAGAAGATCTTGTTCGAGCGCGGGTAGTAGCAGACGTCGTCGGGCCTGCGCGTGCCGTAAGCCAGCAGCTCGAGGCCGCCGCGGCCGCCCCGGAAGGTGTGCGCGACGGCCGTCCCCGGCGGGCGTGACACGACGCACCCGCGGCGCACCTGGTGCGCCTCGTCGCCCAGCAGCAGGTGCCCCTCGCCCTCGAGCACGACGAACAGCTCCTCCTCGGCCGAGTGGCAGTGGGGCGGCGCCGTCAGCCGGCCCGGCACGGCCGCCACGTGGTGCAGTCCAGTGCGCTGCGAGCCGGCGGCGGTGCCCAGGTCGCGGCGCACGCGACCGTCCCGCGGGCGGCGGTCGGGCACGCCGGCAGCGGCCACCACGTTCGGCGGGCGCTCGCCCGGCGGCGGGAAGTCGAGCGGCTCGGCGGCGTCGTCCATCGGGAACAGGTCGATCCGGCCCGGCGAGGGGAGCACCGTCGGCCCCGCCCAGGAGTGCTCCGCCCGCGGCAGGTAGCAGAGCTCGATCGGGACGCGCGTGCCGAAGGCCAGCACCTCGAGCCCGTCGTCGCCCGCCCGCAGGGTGTGGCGCTCGCGGTTCGGCAGGTGGACGATGCAGTCGCCCGGCCCGACCTCGCAGGTGCGGCCGTTCTGCCACAGCAGCCCCGAGCCGGCGAGCACGAAGAAGATCTCCTCCTCGGCGCCGTGCACGTGCACCGGCGTCGACCGCTTGCCGGGGTGCAGCAGCAGCCGCTGCAGCCCGATGTCGATGCTGCCGGCACCCGAGCCGAGGTCGGTCCAGGTGGCGGCGATGTCCGTATGGACGCGATCGCGCGTCCGCAGGTCGTCCCAGTGCACGACCGCGGTCATGCCGCTGCGACCCCCTCCAGCAGCCGTCGTGCCTCTTCGGGCAACGGGGCGGCATTGGCGCGCTCGTCGTCCGTGTGCACCATCACCGTCTCCGACCGCGCGGCGACCCGGCCGTCCGAGACGGCGATCAGGCGCTCGCTGGTGGTCACGCTGGAGCTGCCGATGCGGGTCACCTCGAGCTCGACGTCCACCTCGTCGTCGTCCTGGACCAGGCCGCTGAGGAAGTCGATCTCGACGCGCCGGGCAACCATCCGGCCGACGGTGTCGTGGCCCAGCAGCTGCGTGTAGAACTCGTCCCGGGCCTCCTCGAGGTACGTCAGGTACACGGCGTTGTTGACGTGCCCGAAGCCGTCCATATCACGCCAGCGGATCTCGATACGTTTCGTATAGGGCATGCCCGCGCAGTCTCTCAGAACCATGAACCCGACCCGCGCACATCTGACGCTGTTCACCGTGGTGCTGCTGTGGGGCGGTTCGTTCGCAGCGATCAAGCACCTGCTGGGCGCCGGGTTGACGGGGCCGGACATCGCGGTCGCCCGGTATCTGGTGGCCGCACCGGGGTTCGCCCTCTGCCTGCACCTGTCGGGCGGCGTCCGCGGGTTCACGCGCCGCGACCTGGTGCGGGTGGCCGCCGCCGGCATGATGGTCGTCTTCACCTACCACCTGGCCCTGAACGTGGGTGAGCGGTACACGTCATCGGGCACCGCGGCGGTGATCGTCGGCACGGCGCCTGGCATCACCCTGGCGCTGGCGTGCGCGCTCCGGCTCGAGCGGTTCTCCGCAACCCGCGCCATCGGCCTGGCCATCGCGTTCGCCGGCGTGGTGGTGGTCGTGCTGCTCGGCTCCGGGCAGGAGGTCTCGTTCGACAACGCCAAGGGCCCGCTGATCGTGCTCGGCGCGCCGCTGGCGTTCGCCCTGTTCAACGTGATCACCAAGCCGTTGCTCACCCGGCACAGCCCGCTCGGCGTCAGCGCCGCCGCATCGCTGATCGGCACCGCCGCGCTGCTGCCGCTGACCTCCCACGACGTGCTGTCCACCGCGGCGTCGCTGGACGCCTGGGACTGGACGCTGATCCTGTACCTAGGGCTGGTCTGCACCCTGTTCGCCTACGTCGCGTGGACGGCAGCGCTCGGCCACCTGGACGCCTCCCGCGCGGTCGCCTACATCTACCTCGTCCCGGTGTTCGCGGTGATCGTCGGCGCGGCCGTCCTGGGCGAGGAGATCACCGGCTGGCTGCTGCTCGGCGGGCTGCTGGTGATCGCCGGCGTGGCGCTCGCACAGTTCGGGATCAGGCGGTCGCTTCCCCGGGCCGTCCCGGTGCGCGGCCGGTAAACTGGCCACATGGGCAAGGGGTACGCAGAGGGGCCGGCGGCCGAGGAGGCCGAAGCCGCCCGCGAGCGCGGCGACCACCTGGCGGCGAGCGAGCTGCCACAGACTCGGCGTGCCGTCTGGGGCAGCACCGCGGACGACCCGAAGCAGCACTTCATCGGCTGGGCCGACGAGGTGGACGCCGAGCAGCTGTTCACATCCGGCGCCGCGTGGGGCGTCAAGGTCGTAAGCCAGTGAACCCGTACGACCGGCCGAGCGATCCGGCCAAGCGACACAGCGCAGCGCTCACGGACGGGCCCGACCGTGCGCCCGCGCGGGCGATGCTCAAGGCGATCGGCTTCACCGACGACGATCTGGCGCAGCCGATCGTCGGCGTCGCCACGACGTGGATCGAGACCATGCCCTGCAACTACAACCAGCGCGAGCTGGCGCAGCGGGTCAAGGCCGGCATCCGCGCCGCCGGCGGCACGCCGATGGAGTTCAACACGGTGTCCGTGTCCGACGGTGTCTCGATGGGCACCGAGGGCATGCGCGCGTCGCTGGTCAGCCGCGAGGTGATCGCCGACTCGATCGAGCTGGTCGCCCGCGGGCACCTGTTCGACGGGCTGGTCTGCCTGGTCGGCTGCGACAAGACGATCCCGGCCGCCGCCATGGCGCTGGCCCGGCTCGACCTGCCCGGCCTGGTGCTCTACAACGGCACGATCGCCCCGGGCACGTTCCGCGGCCGCGACATCACGATCCAGGACGTCTTCGAGGCGGTCGGCGCCTACGCCGCGGACAAGATCGACGCCGAGGAGCTCCACGAGGTCGAGTCCGCTGCGTGCCCCGCGGCGGGGGCGTGCGGCGGCCAGTACACCGCCAACACGATGTCGATGGCCCTCGACTTCCTGGGCATCAGCCCGGCCGGGATGAACGGGATCCCGGCGATCAACCGGGGCAAGGGCGACGCCGCCGAGGAGTGCGGGCGGATGGTGATGCGGCTGGTGCGCGACGACGTGCGGCCCTCGCAGATCATCACGCGCGAGGCGCTGGAGAACGCCGCGGCCGCGATCGCCGCGAGCGGCGGCTCGACGAACGGCGTGCTCCACCTGCTGGCGATCGCGCGTGAGCTGGACATCCCGTTTTCGATCGACGACTTCGACTCGATCGCCGGGCGGACGCCGATCGTCGCCGACCTCAAGCCGGGCGGACGCTTCGTTGCCGTCGACATGTTCGACGCGGGCGGCGTTGCGCTGGTCGCCCGCGAGCTGGCCCGCCGCGACCTCGTGCACGTCGGCGCGCCGAACGTCGACGGCCGGACGTTGGGCGAGATCGCCGACCAGGCGGTGGAGACGCCGCAGCAGCCGGTGGTGGTCTCGATCGACGAGCCGCTGAAGGCGACCGGTGGCCTGGCGATCCTCCGCGGCAACCTGTCGCCGGACGGCTGCGTCGTCAAGCTGGCCGGCCACGAGCGGCTGTTCCACAGCGGTCCGGCGTGCGTGTTCGACTCCGAAGAGGAGTGCTTCGCGGCCGTTAAGGCGCGGACGCTCAAGGCCGGAGACGTGATCGTCATCCGCTACGAGGGCCCGGCGGGCGGCCCGGGCATGCGCGAGATGCTGCACGTCACCGCGGCGATCGTCGGCGAGGGGCTGGGCGAGGACGTGGCGCTGCTCACCGACGGGCGGTTCTCGGGCGCCACGCACGGCCTGATGGCCGGCCACGTGACGCCGGAGGCGGCGCACGGCGGCCCGATCGCCGTCGTCCAGGACGGTGACGTGATCGAGTTCGACATCGAGGCGCGCGAGCTGCGCGTCCAGCTCTCGGACGACGAGATCCAGGCCCGCCTCCAGGGGTGGACGGCGCCGCCGCCGCGGTACACGCGCGGGGTGCTGGCGAAGTACGCCGCGCAGGTGACGTCGGCGAGCGAGGGCGCCGTCACGCTGCCCCGGTGAACGTCCTCGCGATCGGGGACACGCACGTCCCCGACTTCGCGCCGACGTTGCCGGAGTGGATCGTCCCGCACCTGGAGTGGGCCGAGCAGATCCTGCACACCGGCGACGCCACGTCGCCCGACGTGCTGGCCGAGCTCGGTGCGTACGCACCGCTGCAGGCGGTGATGGGCAACTGCGACGGCTGGGACGTCGCAGCCTGGGGCGCGCCCAGCCAGCTCGAGCTGGAGCTGGCCGGCGTGCGGATCGCGATGGTTCACGACTCGGGGCTGAGGAAGGGTCGCGAGGCGCGCATGCACCGGCGGTTCCCGGAGGCCGACCTGGTGCTGTTCGGGCACTCGCATCAGGCGCTGTTCGAGCGCAGACAGGAGGTGGCGCTGCTCAACCCCGGCAGCCCGACCTGGAAGCGCCGTGCGCCCGAGCCGACCGTCGCGCGCCTGGTGGTCAAGCGCGGCGCGTTCGACGCGACGCTCAGGGCGCCGTGACCGGCCGCACGTAGCGCCGGAAGACCATCCCGTCCGGGCCGGCGAAGCGCGGCCCGTCGAGCGTGAACCCGTGGCGCTCGGCCACCGCCTGCGAGCGTCCGTTGAACTCGGCGATCGTCAGCCCCAGCGCCTTCGGCCGGTAGGTGCGCTCGGCGTAGTCGAGGATGGCCGCCGCGAACTCGCGGCCGCGGCCCTGTCCCATCAGGTCGGGGCGCATGCCCCAGCCGACCTCCAGCTCGCCCTCGCGGTACGTCCCGCCGCGCACCTGCGCGTCATCACCGAAGCAGCAGTAGCCGATCAGCTCACCGGCCTCCAGCACCGCGTGATAGCGGTAGGCGGGGTTGAGCAGGTTCTCGCGTTCCTCGACCGTCACGTCGTAGGTGTCGTACGGCGGCGGGTGGCGCCAGGTGACGACCAGCTTCGCCCACTCGGGCGTCATCGGCTCGATGCGCAGAGGCATCTCAGAGCGCGGCGACGGCGTCCTCGACCAGGCTCTCGAGCAGCCGCCGCTTCCAGCGCGACATCTCGTGGCCCGGCAGGCCGTCCAGCGGATCCGCCGGGTCGAGCAGCCGCGGCGTGTTGCTGATGCCGATCGCCGCCAGCCGGATCTGCGAGCCGAACCGCGCAGCGGCGACGCCGGTCAGGGCGAAGCTCCAGGCGGCGCGCTCGCCGGCCCGGGCGTACGCGCTGGCGTCCGGCGGCGCCGGCAGCGTGACGGCGGTCAGGAACTCGCCCGGCTCGACGTCGACGGTCACCCGCCGGTCGTCGGTCGGCCGCCGGTAGAGCTTCGCCAGCGGGAACGCCTCGCGGCGACTCGTGGTCACCCGGGCGTCCAGTGCCAGCAGCGCCGCGGCCAGGTCGGACGGCGCGACCGAGATGCAGTCTCCCTCCTCCAGCCCGTGCTTTCGGTGGTCGCCGATCTGGGCGTAGCAAGTGTCGCCACCGCGCAGCCAGCACGTCAGGTCGGGATGCCGGAAGTACCAGCACCGCGGCTGCTGGCAGAGATTGCCGCCGACGGTGCCCATCTCCCGCAGCTGGGGCGATGCGACCGCGCGCGCCGCCGTGGACAACGCCGCGTACCGCTCGGCGATGCCGGCGTCGGCCGCGACCGCGGACACGGTGGTGGTGGCACCGACCCGCAGGCCCTCGCCGTCGGCCTCGATGCCGCTCATGTTCAGCCCACGGAGGTCGACGACGGTCGCGGTCGGGCGGATACCGCGGTCGAGCTGCGAGAGCAGGTCGGTGCCGCCGCCCATCGGTCGCGCATCGCCGGCCAGGAGCTCCGCCGCCTCGCCGGCCGTGCCCGGGCGGGTGTAGGCGAACGACCTCACGACAGCGCCTCCAGGATCCGCCGCGGCGTGAACGGCGCCTCGCGCAGCCGCACGCCCAGCGCATGGGCGAGCGCGTTGCCGATCGCCCCGGCGGTGGGGATGATCGGCGGCTCGCCCAGGCCCTTGATGCCGAGCGCGAGGTTCGGGTCGGGCCGGTCGACGAACTCGCACACGACCTCCGGCAGGTCGGCGATCGTCGGCACCTTGTAGTCCTCGAAGCCCGCGTTGACGACGGTGCCGGTGGTCGGATCGACCACTCGCTCCTCCATCAGCGCGTAGCCGATGCCCTGGAGGATCCCGCCCATCGCCTGGCTGCGGGCGCCCATCGGGTTGACGACCCGGCCGATGTCGTGCACGGCGACGATCCGCTCGACCCGGGCGACGCCTGTGTGCGTGTCGACCGCGACCTGCGCGATCTGGCAGCCGAAGGTGTTGACGCTCATGCCGTCGGGATTGGGGGAGCGAGAGCCGCGCCCCGTCACCCAGGCGTTGCCCAGCTTGCCGGTGAGGTCGGTGATCGGCCGCCGTAAGGTGCCGTCGACCGAGCGGATCTCGCCGTCCTCGAGCGTCAGATCGGAGGCGGCGATCTCGAACATGTCGGCGGCCAGGTCGAGCAGCTGTGCCCGGCTGTCGTGGGCGGCCGCGCGGACCGCGGGCGCGACGGAGGCGAGCGTCATCGATCCGCCCGACGCCGGCCCGTGCCCGGCCCGGGTCGTGTCCCCGGCCAGCACGAGCACCTCCTGCGGGCTGACCCCGAGCCGCTCCGCGGTGATCATCGCGCACGCGGTGGTGACGCCGGTGCCCAGATCCTGCATCCCGATCTCGAGCATGGGACGGGCATCGCGGCCGACCCGCACCTCGGCGTACGCGGGCGGGCCGCCGCCGCCCCACCAGATCTGCGTCGCCATCCCCATGCCGCGGCGGATGCGTCCCTCCGAGCGGAGGCCGTCGCGGTCGGGCCAGCCGGCCAGCTCGGCCGCCCGGTCGTAGCAATCCAGCAGGTTCTTCGAGCTGTACGGCCTGCCGGCCTGCTGATCGTCCTCGACGTAGTTGATGCGGCGGAGCTCCAGCGGATCCATGCCCACGGCGTCGGCGAGCTCGTCGAGCGCGATCTCGAGCATGAAGGTGCCCTCCATGACGCCGGGCGCGCGGAAGGCGGCAGTTGGCCCCAGGTTCTGGGCGACCGGGAGCACGAACCCACGGACGTTGTCACATTTGTATACAGCCTTCATCGGCTCCAGGATCGGGTATGTCCAGCCGTCGCTGCCCAGACCCATGACGACCGACGCCTCGATGCCGCGGAGCGTCCCGTCCGCGTCGGCGCCCAGCCGCAGCTCGCCGCGGGCCTCGGACCGGTATCCGGCCGTCAGATTCTCCTCGCGCCGTGAGTAGACCAGCCGCACGGGGTGCCGGCTGCGCTTGGCGAGCGCCGCCGCGAGGACGCCCTCGGGCCCGACGCCGAACTTCGACCCGAACCCGCCGCCCATGAACTCGCAGATCACGCGCACCCGCTCAGCCGGGATGCCGAACGCCCGGGCCAGCTCCGCGCGGCCCTCGTAGATCGCCTGGGTCGAGCTCCACACCGTCAGGTCCTCGCCGCGCCACTCGGCGACGGCGCAGTGGGGCTCCATGCTGTTGTGCAGCTGGGCCGGCACCCGGTACTCGGCCTCGACGACGTGCGCTGCGCCCTCCAGGGCGGCGTCGACGTCGCCGCGCTCGTACTCGGTCGGATCCTCGATGAAGTGCTGGGCGTCGGCGGCGACATCCATGTTGATGATGAAGCCGAGCTCCTCCCACTGCGGCGCCAACGCTGCCAGCGCGGCCTCGGCCGCCTCTGCGCTCTCGGCGGCGACCGCGGCGACCGCGGCGCCGGCGTACCCGGGCTCCGCGGTCAGCAGCGCGCTGCCGCCGTAGGCCGGAAGGTCGTCGTCCGGGGTGACGACGCAGCGGACGCCGGGCACGGCGCGTGCGGCCTCGACGTCGATCGCCGTCAGCTTCGCGTTGGCGTGCGGGCTGCGCAGGACGGCGGCCTCGAGCTGCGCCGGGAGCTTGATGTCCGACGTGTAGCGGGCGCTGCCGTCGAGCCGAGTCCTGGCCGTCACGCGCGGCGTCGGGGTGCCGATCACGGCGGGCGGGTTCGCGTCGTCGTACTCCGGGGTCGCGTCGTCCTCGACGAGCGTCCACCGCTCCTCGACGCGGCCCTCGACGACCGCTTCGGTCTTGATCAGCCGCGGGCTCACCCGGCCGCCTCCGTGACTGCGTCGACGATGCCTTCGTACGCACCGCAGCGGCAGAGGTTGCCGCTCATGGCGTCGACGATCTGCTCGCGCGAGGGCGAAGGCGTCGTCTCCAGCAGCGCCAGCGCAGACATCAGCTGGCCCGGCGTGCAGAAGCCGCACTGGAAGCCGTCGTTGGCCGTGAACGCCTGCCGCAGCCGGGTCAGCAGCTCGCCGTCGGACTCGACGGTGCGCACCTCGGCGCCGTCGATCGCGGCCACCAGCGTCAAGCACGACAACACGGCGTGGCCATCGACCAGCACCGTGCAGCTGCCGCACGTGCCCTCGCCGCACGCGACCTTCGTGCCGGTCAGCCCGAGGTCGTCGCGCAGCAGGGAGGCAAGCGTCAACTCGCCGGGGACGTCGCGCTCGTGGCGCTCGCCGTTGATGTCCACCCGCACCTGCACCGGGCGGCAACCTAGCACGGGATGAACCGGGCGGGAAATGGACGATCCTCCGCTAGGTTTCAGTGTTTGTCCCTTCCGTCGACATCCACGTCCCGGCGGGCGCCGCTCGAGCTGACCTTCGTGCCTCGGGGAGCCGAGGAGCCGCTGATGGGGTTCTACTCCGTGAGCCCGCTGACGCCGGGCGGCTGGGCCGACCTGCTGGACGGCGCCGGGCTGCCCCACACGCTGCGCCGGCTGCCGCTGCGGATCGGCGTCGGAGCGTCGGCGCGCGAGGTCGAGACGCGGTGCCTACCGATGCTCCCGGCGCTCGCCTACCTGCTGGGACAGAACGGCGGCGACGAGAGCGGCTCGGTGCGGGCGTGGCGGCTGGCGGCGCGGCTGGTGGAGCGTGTCGCCAACAACGGCAGCGAGCCGCCTGACCTGGCGCGCTTCTCCGCGGCATTCCCGCCGCTGGCCCACGCGGCGCTGCTGGAGACCCTCGACGAGCCGGAGCCGCTGACCGCGCAGACCGCGCTGGACGAGTTCGTGGGCGCCGCGCTGCGGGCGCTGGCCACCGCCGTCCGCGAGCCGAAGGTGCTGAGCGCGGCCGACAGCCACCCCGACTCGATCGACCTGACGGTACTCGAGCCCGCGCTGCGCGTGGTCGCGCCCGACCTGGGTACCGTCGCGCCGGCCGTGACCCTGCGCGACGGACTCGCGCAGCTGGAGCTGGAGCTCGAGCTGCCGCCGGATCCCGACGCGCTGTGGCCGCTGCACGTCCGACCGGCCGATCTGCCCGCGCTGCCCCGGGCCGCGCACGTCTTCCCGCCGCTCTCCCGCGTGCGCTCCGGACTGGTGCTGCTGACGCTGGACGAGGTGGCGACGCTGCGCAGCGCCGCGGCCGCGCTGTCCTACTCCGGCGCGACGGTCACGCTGCCGCCGGCGCTGACCGAGGAATCCGACCTCGAGCTCGACCCGGCGATGATGACGTTCGAGCGGGGGCCGCTGTCGCTCGACGGCGTCGTCCGCTACGACCTGTCGGCGGCGCTCGGCGGCACCCCGATCTCGCCCGACGAGTTCCGGGCGCTGGCCGCCGCCACCGAGCCGCTGGTGCGGATCGGCGGCGAGTGGAAGGTGCTCGGCTCAACGGCGCTCCGCCGCGCACGCCAGCTCGCGCAGCTCGCCCTGCACGGCTCGAGCATTCCCGCGCTGACCGCGCTCGGCGCGACGCTCTCGGGCGCCGCCGAGGTGCGCGGGTTCGCGGTGCAGGTGGACGAGGAGGCCGACACCGAGCTGGAGCGGCTGGCCGCCGAGGTGCGGGACGAGGAGATGCGCGAGGGGCACGACCCCAGGGAGGGGTTCCACGGCGTGCTCCGCCCCTACCAGCGCGTCGGGCTGGGCTGGCTGGTGCGCATGCGCGAGCTGGGCCTGGGAGCGCTGCTGGCCGACGATATGGGCCTCGGCAAGACGGTGCAGCTGATCGCCTACCTGCTGGACAGGAGCGATGGGGCGGAGGGGCCGGCGCTGATCGTCTGCCCGGCCTCCGTGCTCGGCAACTGGAGCCGCGAGCTCCACCGGTTCGCGCCCGACCTGTCGGTCGTCATCCATCACGGGCCCGACCGGACGCGCAACATCGAGCAGCTCGACGGCTACGACGTAGTGCTCACCTCCTACTCCCTGCTGCCCCGCGACCGCCGCCTGCTGGGCGAGGCCGAGTGGCGCACTGTCGTGCTGGACGAGGCTCAGCAGGTGAAGAACCCGCTGACCCGCGGTGCGCAGTCGGCCCGGGCGCTGCGGGCGCGGCATCGGATCGCCCTCACCGGCACGCCCATCGAGAACCGGCTGGACGAGCTGTGGTCGATCATCCACTTCCTCAACCCCGGCCTGCTGGACACGCGCACCTCCTTCCGCCGGGTGTACGCGACGCCGATCGAGCGGCGCGGCGACGAGCTGGCCGCCGAGCGGCTGCGCCGGGTCACCCAGCCGTTCATCCTGCGCCGCCGCAAGACCGATCCGGACATCCTGCCCGACCTGCCGCCGCGGCAGGAGTCGAACGAGTACTGCACGCTGACGGTCGAGCAGGCCGCGCTGTACCAGGCCACGATCGACGCGATGCTGAACGACGTCCGCGGATCGTCCGGGATCGAGCGCCGCGGGCACGTGCTGGCGCTGCTGACGCGCCTCAAGCAGGTCTGCAACCACCCGGTGCACGCGCTCGGCCGGCCGGGCCCGCTGTCCGGCCGCTCCGGCAAGCTCGACCGGCTGGACGAGATGCTGGCCGAGGCGGTGGACGAGGGCGACAGCTCGCTGGTGTTCACGCAGTACGCCGTCATGGGCCGGCTGCTGGCCGACCACCTGAATCGCACGCTGGGTATCGAGCGGCTGCTGCTGGACGGGTCGACGCCGATCCCGGAGCGCGAGAGGGTCGTCGACCGCTTCCAGCTGGACGACGGCACGCCGCGGGTGCTGGTGCTGTCGCTGCGGGCCGGCGGCCTCGGCCTCAACCTGACCCGGGCGAACCACGTCTTCCACTTCGACC
>Ga0247826_10000026_pt1 | contig 17186 bp, 19 predicted proteins | sample 12C_Control_Day1_FD_200152 | JGI IMG/M metagenome (GOLD analysis project Ga0247826, IMG submission 200152) | Soil microbial communities from agricultural site in Penn Yan, New York, United States - 12C_Control_Day1 | ecosystem: Environmental > Terrestrial > Soil > Agricultural land | place... | reverse complement strand
GCGCCGAGGAGCGCCGCGGTGACGATCGCGCTCACCGCCGGGTCGCCGGGCCTCGCGGTCGTCGGGGCGCTCGTCGTCGGCCTCGTCGCCGGCATCTCGTTCGCGCCGGCGTTCACCGGTGCCGCGGCGCTCTACCCCGGCAGCCCGGCCACGGCGATCGGCTTCGTCAACGGGTTCGGCGCGCTGACGATCCTCGCCGGCACGGCCCTCGCCGGGCTCGCGTTCGCGGAGGACGTCGGGGTCTGGTCGTTCGGGGTCCTCGCAGCGCTGTGGGCGGTGAGCGCCGTCGTCACGCCAGCGTGGCGATCGCGTTCAGGATGATCTCCGCCGCGAGCGCCGCGTCTGCCGGCTGTGCCTGCTCGGCGGGGTGATGGCTGATGCCGTCCTTGCACGGGACGAAGACCATCGCGCTCGGCACGAGCTCGGCGACGCACATCGTGTCGTGCGCGGCCCCCGAGTGCATCGTCGTCCATGGCTCGCCGGTCTCGGAGGCAGCCGCCTCGAGGGCGGAAACGATCCGCCCGTCGAGTGCCGTCGCCGGCAGCGTCTGTCGCTGCGCATAGCGCGCGGTCATGCCGCGACGCTCCGCGGTGTCGGAGACGAATGCTGCAATCTCCCGTGCGACGCCGTGGAACCGCGCATCCTCGGGGCCGCGGACGTCCAGCGAGAACCGCGCCTCGGCCGCAACCGCATTGATGAGCCCGGGGTCGACCTCGATCTCACCCACCGTGCCGACCGTCCCGTGCCCCGACTCCGTCGCGAGCTGCTCGAGCTCGAGAATCGTCTCGGCGAGCACCGTCGTCGGGTCGAGCCGCAGGCCCATCGGCGTTGCGCCGGCATGATCGCCACGGCCCTGGACGTGGACGTCGGCGTGGACGTAGCCCGCGATCGCGTTGACGACGCCGATTCGCTTGCCCGTGTCCTGGAGCACGCGCGCCTGCTCGATGTGCATCTCGATCCAGCCCGTCAGGCCGTCGAGCACGTGGATCGACTCCTCCCACCGCGCCGGCTCGTAGCCCGCCTCCTCGGCGTGCTCCCAGAAGCTGCGCCCGTCGTCGATCGCACGAAACCGTTCCCGCAGGTCTGCCTCGGTGACGCGCCGGAGCATGATGCGGCTGCCGAGCAGCATCTGGCCGAACCCGGATCCCTCCTCCTCGAGGAACGAGAGGAGCTGGAGCGGCAGGCCGAGGCCGTGCTCCTCGTTCAGGCGGCACACCTCGAGCGCCGTGACGACGCCCATCGTCCCGTCGTACTTCCCGCCGTTCCGGTTCGAGTCGCAATGCGACCCGATCCCGAACGCCGGCTCGCCCACGGGCCGGTTGCGCGCGACGAGCGTTCCGAGCGGATCCTCCGTCACGGTGAAGCCGAGCTCGGTCAGCGCCGCCGTGAAGTGGTCGAGCGTCCGGCGGTACTCCGGGGTGTAGGCGTAGCGCCGGATCGCCACGCTGCTCCGCGTGAAATCCCGCCCGGAGAGCGTCGCGATCTCGCGCTCGATCCGGGCGGCGCTCCGCTCGCGATCGACCCCGATGCCCATCAGCGCGACCCTACACTGCCGCTCTCAGCGGGTCGCGCGCGGAACGAGCGGCTCGCCCGCGAGGAGACGCTCGACGCCGCCAATGCCCCAGTGCGTGCGGCCGTCCGGCGCGACGAGAGTCGGGACGCCGGCCACGCCGGCCGCCTCTGCCTCGCGGCGAATCGAGCGCAGCCGCTCGAGTCGGGTGTGGTCGTAGGCGGCCGCGACCGCCGCGACGGGGTCGAGCCCCGCGATCCCGGCCGCGCGCGCGATCTCCGCGTCGGACGCGATGTCGAGCCCCTCGCAGAAGAACGCCTCGTAGAGCGCATGCTTGAAGGCCCGCAGGCGTCCCTCGTCGCCCGCCCAGAGGCACGCCGCGAGGATCAGCGTCGAGCGCGGCTGGAACCGCGGCAGGTGGATCTCGACGCCGGCTGCAAGCGCGCGCCGGTAGACGTTCTGCGTCCAGTCGGTTCGCAGATGGTCGCCCCGGACCTCGAGGAGCGCCTTCGGCGCCGGCCGGAGCTCGAACGGCAGCCACTCGACCTCGAGCCGGCCCGCGTCCTCGGCCGCCTCGACGACGTGCGACTCCATGTACGAGTACGGGCAGACGACGTCGAAGTAGAAACGGATCCGCTCCACGGCGGAAGTATGCGGTCGGGGCGTCCGGGTACGCGCCGCCCACAGCGGCTCTAGGATGGCCGGGCGTGGACGACGACGACGAGTGGCCCCCGCGCGAGAACCGGGTCCGCGCCGCCCTCTGGGACGCCGAGCGCGCGATCGAGCGCCGCGAGTACCTCGTCGTGACGAGCCGGCTCGCGGACGTCTTCGGTCTCGGCGGCGAGCAGGAGCAGCTCGTGCGCGGGCTCCATCACCTGGGAGCAGCGGGGTACCGCGCGCAGGCCGGGGAGCCGCTCCGGGCGCGCCGGCAGCTCGAGCGAGCACGCCGCCGGCTTGCGGCGTTTCCGGACGCGGCGCTGCTGATCGATCTCGTTGCCCGGGACATAGAATCGGCCGGTGGAGAGTTGGCGGAACCGTAAGACGCTGATCCTCGGCCGCGCGGACATGATCGGGCTGCTCACTCCCGCCGAGTACGTCGACTGCGTCGAGCACGCCTTCCGGATGCACGGCCTCGGGCGCGTCTACATGGAGCCGAAGGGGCACATCGTCCTCGATCGGTACCGGGGCGAGTGGGAGGTCATGCCGTCCTGGATCGAGGAGCCGGAGGCGGCGGCATGCAAGTGGGTCTCGATCCGCGAGGACAATGCGCGCTACGACCTGCCGGCCGTCTTCTCGATCCTCGTCTACACGCATCCGGAGACGGGCTTCCCGCTCGCGATCTGCGACGGCTCGTACCACACCCTCATGCGAACCGGCGCGTCCGCCGCAGTCTCGGCGAAGTGGCTGGCGCGGCCCGACTCCAGCGTGCTCGCGATCCTCGGGACGGGCAGCGTCGGCGAGGGCACGCTCGCGACGTGCGACACGGTCTTCGCCTGGAGCGAGGTGCGGATCTGGAGCCGCTCGCAGGAGTCGGTCGACCGCTTCCTCGGTGAGCAGGGCCCCCACTACCCGCACCTCCGCCTCGTGGGGACGACGGACGTGCGTTCGGCGGTCGAGGGGGCGGACGTGATCGTGACGGGGACGCACGCACGCGGCTGGATCGTCGACGAGGCGTGGGTGAAGGACGGCGCCCACCTCGCTGCACTAGGGGCAGACCTCGAGGGGGAGCAGGAGCTCCACCCGGGGCTGCTCCAGCGCGGACGGGTCTTCGTGGACGACATCCGCCAGTGCGTCCCCGACGGCGAGATCAACGTCCCGCTCCGCGAGGGCCTCATCAGCGAGGACGACGTCGCGGGCGAGATCGGCAAGGTCATCTGCGGGGAGCTCGAGGGCCGCCAGACGCCCGAGCAGATCACGGTCTTCGACTCCACCGGCATCGCGCTCCAGGACTCGGCGACCGTGCCGCTCGAGGTCGAGCGGGCCGTCGCCGCCGGCGTCGGCATCGAGAAGAAGATGATCTCGACGTGACCGACGCCTCCCCGATCCGGCTCGACCCCGATCCGTACGAGCCCTTCCGGCTCTCGCAGGGCTTCCGCGTCGGCGACCTGCTGCTGATCTCGGGCCAGGCGGCGATCGACGAGAACGGCGGGCTCGTCGGCGTCGGCGACTTCGACGCCCAGGCCGAGCAGGTGTTCCTCAACCTCCGGCGCGTGCTGGAGGCGGGCGGCTCGAGCCTCGACCGCGTCGTCAAGGTCACGATCTTCCTCACCGACATGGCGAACTTCCCGAAGATCGTCGAGCTGCGCGGGAAGTGGTTCACGCCGCCTTATCCGGCCGACACGATCGTCGAGGTGACCTCGCTCGCGCTCCCGGAGCTGGAGATCGAGATCGAGGCGATCGCCGTCGCGGGATGATCAGGCCGTAGCCCCCCGCTCGAACACGTCGAGCGGGATGAGGGCGGAGACGAGCGGGTACGGGATGTCGACGACCTCGGAGAGGTGGAGATCGACGCACGCCGAGCACAGGCAGTAGGCCGCAGGGCGTGAGAGCCCGTGCTCCGTCTCGAGCCAGTCGATCATCGCGATGAGCGCCGCGCGGGCGGCGGCCGTGAGGTCCATCGGGCTCTCCTCCGGGATCCCGGTCGTCGCGAAGCAGGCGCGCTCGGGCCGAGGCGGCGTGAGGTAGGCGGGGAACCGCGGCACCCACCGTGGCGCCTTGCGGAGGCCGAGCCGCACCGTCACTGCGGCCTCGATCTCGATCCCCGTGCCGCAGACCTCGCCGTCGCCCTGCGCGAAGTGGACGTCGCCGAGGGAGAGCAAGGCGCCCGGCGCGTGCACCGGCAGGAGCAGCGTCGAGCCGGCCACCAGCCGCCTGATGTCGAGGTTGCCGCCGGTCTCCCGGGGCGGGATCGTCCGCAGGCCCCCCGCGGCGCTCGGCGGGGAGGCGGACTCCGGTGCGTCGGCGGCCACGGGGCCGCCCGCGGCGCGGATCCGCTCCTCGCGCGCGCGCTGTGTCTCCATCAGCGCCTGTGACGGCGCCACGCCGATAACGCCCGCGTGGACGCACGCCGGCACCGCGATCCCCGGTAGCTCGGGCGACCGCGCAACCGCGCCGTCGAGCTCCCACGGCACGAGGTACGGCTCGGTGAAGACGTCCCTGAGAAAGCCGAACCCGGGAATGACGCAGTTCAGGCCGAAGGCCGGCGTCTCGAAGTCGACCAGCTCGACCTCGAGGACGTCTCCGGGCTCGGCGCCGTCCACGAAAACGGGTCCGGTGAGCGGGTGCGCGAGGCCGTCGTCGAGGCGGCCGCAGTCCGCGTGCGTGCTCTCGGGCGTCAGCTGGCCGTCGAGGCCGTCGCGCGTCTCGAGCGTGACGACGCCGCCCGGGTGGCGCCGGGCGACCGGCTCGAGATCGGGGTGCCAGCGGTTGTGCGCGCCGGCCGCCGGAATCCTCACAGCAGCTCCCCCACCCGCTCCGCTGCGCGGCGCGCCACCGAGACCTCCTCGGCCGTCCAGGCCCGCGGCTCTCCGAGCTGGTGGAGCGACAGGATGCCCTCGAGCCTCCCCGCGCGCATGACGGGCGTCACGATCTGCGCCGCGAGGCCGCCGTAGGCCTCGAGCATCCGGAGAAAGGCGGGGTCGTCGTAGGCGCGAGCGCTGTCGTCCTGCACCACCTGGAAGCCGCGCTGCACCTCGAGCACGACGGGCTGGCTCGGGAGGTCCACGGAGGTCACCCCGCGGATCGACCCGACGCCGGGCGCGAGAACCTCCTCGACGATCGGGAACGGCTGCTCGCCCGGGAGGTCGCGCCGGAGCGTGACCCGGCTCGCCCGGGTCGCCTCGAGCAGGTCGCGGAGCACGTCCTCGAGCATGGGCACCGGTCGATTATCGGCCTCCGGGGCGCGATATGCTCGCGCCGTGGCGTTCGACGGACTGCGCAAGGTGGTCACGATCGTCGAGGACGTCGAGCGGGAGGGGGGAGAGCCGGTTGTGCCTGCCACCCGGATGGTCGCGGCAGGCGCCGTCGTCGCAAATCCGTTCGCCGGACGGTACGTCGACGACCTCGAGCCGCTGATCGACCGCTACTGCGAGCCGCTCGGGGAGCTGTTGATCCAACGCGCACTCGAGCTCCTGCGTGCGCCGGCGGAGGGCGTCGGCAAGGGCGCGCTCGTCGGCCTCGACGGCGACGTCGAGCACGGCTCGGCGGTGATCCACAACCTCCGCTTCGGGAACAAGGTGCGCGACGCGATCGAGGGGTCGGCGCTCCTCCCGTCGGCCGAGAAGCGGGGCGCCGCGGGCGCGCCGCTCGACGTCGCGGTCAAGCACAAGGACGACCACACCGTTCGCTCGCACCACCAGACGTTCGAGGTTCGCATCCCGGACGCACCGCGCGCCGACGAGCTCGTGATCTGGGTCGTCGTCGCGTCGGCCGGCCGGCCGCACGCGCGGCTCGGGGCGTTCGGCAGCGAGCTCCGCTAGCGGCGATGAGCCGCGTCGCCGTGATCGGCGTCGGGACGATGGGCCTGCCGATGGCACGGCACCTCCTCGCGGCGGGTAACGACGTCATCGGCTGCGACGTCGACCCGGGACGCGTCGAGGCCCTCGGCGCGCTAGGCGCGGCGAGTCCCGGCGAGGCGGCCGCGGCGGCGGACGCCGTGTTGCTCTCGCTTTCGTCGGCCGAGGCGGTCGAGGACGTCGTGCTCGGCGAGCACGGGGTGCGGTCGGGCGCCCGTCCGGGAACGCTCCTCGTCGACATGTCGACGAGCCCGCCCTCGCTCGCGCGACGGCTCGCTGCGGAGTGCCCGGAGCTGGACGTCCTCGACGCGCCGGTGAGCGGTGGGCCCCGCGGTGCGGCGGACGCGACGCTGACGATCATGGTCGGCGGCACGGAGGACGCGTTCGGGCGCGCCCGGCCGCTCTTCGAGGCGCTTGGCCGGCTGGTCGTGCTCGTCGGCGGTCACGGCGCCGGTCAGGCGGCGAAGCTCTGCAACAACCTCATCGCCGGCGCCACCATGGCCGCCGTCTCGGAGTCCTGCGGGATGGCCGTCGCGGAGGGGCTCGACCCGGGACTGCTCTACGAGCTCCTCACCGCCTCGACCGGCGACTCGCGCGTCCTCCGCACGCGCTTCCCGCTTCCCGGGGTTGACGACGCGCATCCGGCGTCGAACGACTTCGCGCCCCTCTTCGCCCTCGACCTGATCGCGAAGGACCTCGCGCTCGCGCTGGCGCTCGCGGACGACCACGGCGTCGACGTCCCCGTCGCGGCTGCCGCGCTCGACGCCTACCGCGCGGCGCAGCGACGCGGGCTCGGCGCGCTCGACTACTCGGCCGTCTACCGGCGCGGCGACGGCCCGAAAGCCTCAGACTAGGCACACACCCGAGAAGGAGGAGCGGCGCGATGGCAGATCCCGAGCTCGTCCCCGAGGCGATCCTCGAGCAGGGCGGCCTCAAGGTCTCGAAGAGCCCCTGGGGGCCGGACGACGAGATCGGCCGCCTCAACTGGGTCACTCCCGACTCGACGGCAGCCATCCTGAACCATCTCGACGGCCGTCACGTCTTCGACCTCAACGTCGAGTACTTCATCGGCATGCCGTCCTGGGTGGCGGCCGGCGACCCGGGGTACGGCATCTGGATGACGCACACGCCCCAGGGCTCGGTGAACGACAACCTCTCGGGCGTGGGCTCGGAGGTGCACGAGACGTACTCGTACTGCGGGGACTCGATCCACCTGTACACGCACTGCGGGACACACATCGACACGCTCAACCACCTCGGCTTCTACGGGAAGTTCTGGAACGGGTGGGAGGCCGATCGCGACCTCGGCAGCCGCATCTGGAACAAGGGCGGGCTCGAGAAGTACCCGCCGGTCATCGCGCGCGGCGTCCTGCTCGACGTCGCCGGGATGCACGGCGTGGACGTCCTCGAGGACGCGTACGCCATCACGCCGAAGGACCTGCAGGACACGGTTGCCAAGCAGGGCGTCGAGTTGCGCAAGGGGGACGTCGTGCTCGTCCGCACCGGGCGGATGAACGTCTGGCCGGACTTCGACGGCTACCTGAACAACACGCCCGGCATCGGGCTCGCGGCCGCGAAGTGGCTCTGCGAGGAGACGGGCGCCATGTGCATCGCGGGCGACACGATCGGGCTCGAGGTGCTCCCCTCCGAGGAGGAGAACGTCTTCCTCCCGGTGCACGCGTACATGTTCGCGACGGCGGGGGCGCAGATCATCGAGGTGGTCGACATGAACGAGATCGCCGCCGAGAAGCAGTACGAGTTCGCCTTCCTCGGGCTGCCGCTCAAGCTGCGTGGCGCCACGGGCGCGCCGATGCCGTGCTACGCGGTGCCGCTCCGGGGCTGATCCGCCGGCACGCCTTCGTCGGGGTAGGCGCGCGGGCGCAGGGGCCCGCGCCACCCCGGCTCACCGTGCCTCGGTCGCCGCCCGCGCGTCGAGAGCGGCGATGAAGCGCTCGAGCGCCGCCTGGGTGCGGACGGACTCCTCGATCTCGCGCCCGAGCCGGACCGTCTCGTCCTCCGGCTCCTCGTCGGGCTCGTCGGCGAAGTCGAGCTCGACGAAGACGTCGCTTCCGAACGGGTCCTCCTCCTCGACCTCCTCGGGGTCGACGTGGCCAAGCGCCGCTCTGACCCGGCGGACGTCGTCGTCATCCAGGTCGGCGAGGGCCGCCGCGTCGAGGCGATCGCCCTCCTGCTCGAGGACGACCTCCGCGACCTGTCTGCGGAGCTCCGCCTCGCGCTCGCGCTCGAACTCGAGCGCCTCCATCGCCTGGGCACGCCGGGCAGCGCGTGCGAGCGCGTCGCGATCCACGGGCCAAGGATAATCTCGCGGGTGACCGCAGCGACCCGCAGGGCGCCCGGCGCGGTCCTCGTCGGGGCGTCCGGCGCGCAGGCCGCGGTCTCCCTCGTGAACTTCGGCCTCCCGGCGATCGGCCCCGAGCTGCTCGACGACTTCGACCTGACGCTGTTCGAGCTCGGCGCCGTCCTCACGGGCGGCCTCCTCGGCGCAGGCGTCGCGTTGATCGGGGCAGGCGTCCTGGTAGACCGGATCGGTGCACGCGGCTCGATGCTCGCCGGGACGGCGCTCGCGACGCTCGGGCTCGTCGTCGCCGCGGGCGCGAGCTCGAAGCATGTGCTCTTCTGGGCGCTCGTCGTGTTCGGCGTCGGCTCCGCGGTCGTGCCGATCGCGGGCACCGGCGCCCTTTTTCGCGCCTACCCGGCGTCGCGGCGCGGCTGGGCCCTCGGTGTCCGGCAGACCGCCGTCCCGCTCGGCGGCGCCATCGCCGCCGTCCTGTATCCGACGCTCTACGCGCTCGGCGGCGCGAGCCTGACGCTCGCAGCCTCGGCCGCCGCCGTCGCGGCGAGCGGCGCGTGGTTCGCGCTCGTCCTGCCGCCGGAGGAGCCGCACGTCGTCCCGCGGCGAGGCGCCGCGCTCGGATCGATCCTGCGGGCGCCCGGCGTGCTGACCCTGCTCGCGGTTGCGGCCTGCTACATCGTCGTCCTGCAGGCGCTTCTCGCGTTCCTCGTGCCGGCGGTGCGGGAGTCCGGCCACTCCGAGCTGACGGCTGCCGTCGCCTACTTCGGCGTCAACGTCGCCGCCATGGCGGCGCGCATCGCTTGGGGCTCGGTCGCGGATCGCGGCGGCGGGTCGCGGCGCGTCCGGACGCTGGTCGAGGTGGGCGTCGTGGCCTCGATGGGGGCCGTCGTGTTCGCCTTCGCGCTCCATGCCGGCCCGGTCGCCGTGGTGCTCGCCGCGATCGTCTTCGGGCTGGGGGCGCTCGGCTGGAACGCGCTGGTGTACGTCAGCGCCGGCGAGCGCGTCGACCCGTCGCTCGCGGCACGCTCGGTCGCGGTCGCCGCGACCGTCGTCTTCGTCCTCTCGGGCCTCGCCACGCCGCTCCTCGGCGCGCTCGCCGACGCGGTCGGATGGGACGCGCTCTGGCTCGCGACGGCCCTCATCGCGGGTCTCGGCGCCTATCTCGCTCACCGGCTGCCGCCGCAGGCCGTCGAGGGCGCATCCTGACTTCAAAGCCCGCTTTGCATACTGTATGGTCGCCGTCCGTGGTCGCGATCTTCGAGGGCCAGGCGTCTCTTGCCCGGACGGCCAGCGTCGCGGCCGCCGACCTGATCCGTCAGGCGATCGTCGAGGGCCGCGTCGCCCCCGGCCAGCGCCTCAAGGAGGAGGAGCTCGCGCAGCAGCTCGGGATCAGCCGTACGCCGATCCGGGAAGCGCTGCTCGTCCTCCAGACCGAGGGGCTGCTGGAGGGCGCCCCCAATCGCGGCGCCACCGTTCGCACGTACGACGTCGCCGCGCTCGAGGAGATGTACGAGCTCCGCGCGGTGCTCGAGAGCCACGCCGCGCGACGGGCAGCCACCCGCGTCACCGCCGTGCAGCTCGACGTGCTCCGCGCCAGCTGCGAGCGGTTCGCCGCGCTCGTCGGCGGCGACGACGTCCCGGCGCTCGTCGCGGAGAACGGCGTCTTCCACGACACGATCCTCGCCGCTGCCGACAGCGAGCGGCTGAGCGGCATGGTTCGCCAGGTCTGGGCGCTGCCGCTGACGTACAAGTCGTACGTCTGGTACTCGCCCCAGCAGTCGTCGGCCTCGCACCACTACCACCTGCAGCTCGTCAAGGCACTCGAGCGCGGTGACGGCGAACGGGCGGAGATCGTCATGCGGGAGCACGTCTTCGAGGCCCGCGACGTGCTCGTGCAGCATGCTGCGGCCGGGCTCCTCGATGCGCAGCCCCCAGGAGCAGCGGCCGAGTGACAGCACCAGGCGCGCCCGACGGAGGCCCGCTCGCCGGACTCCGGGTCATCGAGCTGGGCACGCTCCTGGCAGGGCCGTTCACCGGGCGGCTGCTCGGCGACCTCGGAGCGGAGATCGTCAAGGTCGAGGCGCCGGGGAAGCCCGACCCGATCCGCGAGTGGGGCAAGGCCCGCTACGAGGGGCGGTCGCTGTGGTGGCCCGTGCAGTCGCGGAACAAGAAGTGCATCACGCTCAACCTCCGCGAGCCGCGGGGCCAGGAGCTGCTCCTGCGCCTCGTCGAGCACGCCGACGTCGTCACCGAGAACTTCCGGCCGGGGACGCTCGAGCGCTGGGGGCTCGGCTACGACCGCCTCAGCGAGGTGAACCCCCGAGTGATCCTGGCGCGCGTCTCCGGGTACGGGCAGACCGGGCCGTACGCGACGCGCGCCGGGTTCGCGTCGGTGTCGGAGGCGATGGGCGGGATCCGATACCTGAACGGCTTCCCCGACCAGCCGCCGCCGCGCATGCACCTCTCGCTCGGCGACTCGCTCGCCGGCATGTTCGCGGCCCAGGGCATCCTCGCCGCGATCTACTGGCGTGACGTCGCGGGCGGCGGGCTCGGCCAGGTCGTCGACGTCTCGCTGATGGAGGCGGCGTTCGCGATGCTCGAGAGCACCGTTCCGGAGTACGACCGGCTGGGGATCGTCCGTGGCCCACAGGGCACGAATCTCAAGGGCATCGCGCCGAGCAACATCTTCAAGTCCCGCGACGACAAGTGGATCGTGATCGCGGCGAACGCCGACAACGTCTTCCGCCGGCTCTGCGAGGCGATCGAGCGGCCCGAGCTCGCCGACGACGAGCGGTTCGCAACTCACCTGGCCCGCGGAGACAACCAGGACGAGATCGAGGGCATCGTCGCCGACTGGGCCCGAGAGCGCGACGCCGCGGAGATCGACCGCGTCCTGAACGAAGCGGGTGTCATCTGCGGCCCGATCTACACCATCGCGGACATCTTCGAGGACCCGCAGTTCCGCGCGCGAGACATGCTGCTCGAGCACCACGACCCCGAGTTCGGGTCGTACATCGGCCCCGGGATCGTGCCGAAGCTGACCCGGACGCCGGGCAGCGTCCGCTGGTCGGCCACGTGGGAGGAAGGCAGCCACAACGACGAGATCTACGGCGAGCTGCTCGGGCTCGACGAGGACGAGCGCGCGAGCCTCCGCGAGGCAGGTGTGATCTGAGCGCCTCCGTGACCATCTGCGATGTCGGCCCGCGCGACGGCCTCCAGAACGACGCCGTCACGCTCGAGCCGCCAGTTCGCGCCGAGCTGGTCGACCGGCTGGCCGCGGCAGGGCTGCCGCGGATCGAGGCGGTCAGCTTCGTGCACCCCGGGCGCGTGCCCCAGATGGCCGGCGCCGAGGAGGTCGTCGAGGCGATCCATCCCGTCGACGGCGTCACGTACGCCGGGCTCGTCCTGAACGAGCGCGGGTACGACCGGTTCGCGACGACCTCGCTGACGGAGGCGCACTACGCCTTCGCCGTGAGCGAGGAGTTCAACCAGCGGAACGCGGGAGCCTCCACGGAGGACTCGGCCGTCGCCGGCGAGCGCGTCGTCGAGCGCGCGAGAGCCGACGGAATCCGCGCGACGGTGACGCTCGGGACGTCCTTCGGGTGCCCCTTCGAGGGCGCGATCGACCCGGCGCGCGTCCTCGAGCTCGCCGCCCGCTTCGTCGCGGGCGGCGCCGACGAGATCGTGTTCGCGGACACGGTCGGCGTCGGCGTGCCGCGGCAGGTGCGGCACCTCGTGGGCGAAGGTGCGAAGCTCGGCGTTCCGGTGGGCGTCCATCTCCACAACACGCGCAGCACGGGGTACGCAAACGCGCTCGTCGCGCTGGAGGCCGGCGCGACGGTGCTCGACGCCTCGGTCGGGGGCATCGGCGGCTGCCCGTTCGCGCCGCGTGCCACCGGGAACATCGCCACGGAGGACCTCGTGTACCTCCTCCACGGCGAGGGGGTCGAGACGGGCATCGACCTCGACCGGCTGATCGAGGTCTCGGCGTGGCTCGAGGGCCGGCTGGGCCGGCCTCTCGAGGGGCAGGTCTACAAGGCCGGGGCGTTCGCGCCGGTCATGGCGCTCTGACGACGGAGGAGAGGGATGGCATTCAGGCTCGGAGTCGACGTGGGAGGGACGTTCACCGATCTCTTCCTGGTCGGTGACGAAGGGTCGGGCACGCAGTACCGGGTGAAGACGCCGTCGACACCGGCCGACCCGTCGGAGGGCGTCCTCGTCGGCGTCCGCCGCATCTGCGAGGAGTCCGGCGTCGCGATGGGCGACGTGCGCAACATCCTCCACGGCACGACGGTCGCGACGAACGCCGTGCTCGAGTCGAAGGGCGCCCGCGTCGGGCTGATCACGACGCAGGGGTTCGCGCAGATCCTGCATCTGGCGCGCTCACAGACGCCGGGGCCGCTCGCGGGCTGGATCATCATGATCAAGCCGGACCCGCCCGCATCGCTCGCCGACACCCGCGAGGCCGTCGAGCGGATGGGACCGCGCGGCGAGACGGTCGTCGAGGTCGACGAGGCGCAGGTCGAGGGGATCGTCCGCGACCTCGTCGAGTCGGGCGTCGAGTCGCTGACCGTCGGCCTGATCAACTCGTACGTGAACCCGGCGCACGAGGAGCGGATCGGGGAGATCGTCGAGCGGCTCTATCCGGGCTTCCCGGTCACCCTCTCCGCGCAGGTGCTGCCCGAGTTCCGCGAGTACGAGCGGACGCTCACCGCCTGCATGAACTCGTACGTCCGACCGAAGGTCGCGACGTACATCGACGGCCTGCAGAAGCAGCTGAAGGCGATCGGCGCGACGGGCGACGTCAACATCCTCCGCTCGGACGCGGGCCTGATGACGACGACCGAGGCGGCCCGGAACCCGATCTACGGAATTCTCTCCGGCCCGTCCGGCGGTGTCGCGGGCGCGCTCTACGTCGCCCGCAAGGCCGGGTTCGACGACATCCTCACCTTCGACATGGGCGGCACCTCGACCGATGTCGCGCTGTGCCAGAACGGCGAGCCGACGATCGGCCGGGAGACGTCGATCAGCCACTTCCGGATCAAGGTGCCGTCGGTCAACGTCCACACGGTGGGCGCCGGCGGCGGCTCCATCGCCCACGTGCCGGAGCTCACGAAGGCGCTCCGGGTCGGGCCGCAGTCCGCTGGGGCCGACCCGGGCCCGGCGTCGTACGGCCGCGGCGGCGCGGAGCCGACCGTGACGGACGCGAACGTCGTGCTCGGCCACCTGCCGCCGAGGCTGCTCGGCGGTGAGATGGAGCTCGATGCCGACGCCGCACGCGCGTCTGTCCAGACGATCGCCGACGCCATGGGCCTCGGCTCGGCCGAGGAGGCAGCGGAGGGGATCCTCGCGATCGTGAACGAGAACATGGCCGGCGCCCTCCGGCTCGTCTCGGTGCAGCGTGGCCACGATCCGCGGGAGTTCGCCCTGGTCGCCTACGGCGGCGCGGGGCCGCTCCACGCGAACGCGGTGGCCGAGATCATGGGGTCGTTCCCCGTCCTCGTGCCGCCGGCCCCGGGTCTCCTGTGCGCGATCGGCGACCTCGTGGCCGACTTCCGCGACGAGTTCGCCCAGACCCACATCCGCGTGCTCGGCGAGGCCGAGCCGGCCGAGGTCGGCTCGATCCTCGAGGCGCTCGGCGCGCGTGCGACGGCGTGGCTCGACAACGAGGGCATCCCCGATGACGCGCGCTCGGTCACGTACACGGCGGACATGCGCTACCACCGACAGGGCTACGAGATCCCGGTCGCGATCGACCCCGACGAGGTGAAGGGCGGCCTCGAGGCGCTGGAGGAGCGCTTCAACGCCCTCCACGAGCAGCTCTACGGGTTCCGCATGCCGGGCACGGCCTGCGAGATCGTCAACCTGCGGGCGATCGGCTCGGGCGCCGTCTCGAAGCCCGAGCTGCCCGTCGGCACGCCGGGCGGCGCCGATGCGTCGGGCGCCGTCACGGAGGAGCACGAGATCGTCTTCAAGGGAGAGAGACTCCCGACGAAGATCTACGACCGGGCGAAGCTCACGACGGGGAACCGGTTCGACGGGCCCGCGATCGTGACGGAGTTCGACTCGACCACCGTCGTCCTCCCCGGCTACGCGGCGGAGATCGACGCGAACCTCAACATCCTCATCAACCCGAAGGCGTAGGGGGGACCATGGCGACCATCACCACCGACAAGCCGCGGATCGCCGAGATCCCGACCGGGGTCGAGATCGACCCGGTCACGCTCGACATCATCGAGGGGGCGCTCAAGAGCACCCGCTACGAGATGGACGCGGTGCTGTTCCGCTCTGCGATGAGCCCCGTGATCCGCGAGCAGCACGACGAGTTCCCGATGATCACCGACCCGCGCGGCCGCATGGTCGTGGGCCAGTTCGGCGCGTACATCAACGAGATGATGGAGGACTGGGACCGGGGGATCTACCCGGGCGACGTGATCCTCACCTCGGACCCGTTCAAGTGCTCGGCGTCGATCTCGCACACGAACGACTGGCTCGTCCTCGTCCCGATCTTCTACGAGGACGAGCTCGTCGGCTGGTCGTCGCAGTTCGGCCACCAGATGGACGCCGGTGGGCCGCTCCCCGGCTCGCTCCCCACCGGGGCGAAGACGATCTTCGAGGAGGGGATCATCATCCCGCCGCTCAAGATCGTCGAGCGGGGCGAGGTCCAGGAGGACGTCCTCCGGCTGATCCTCAACAACGTCCGCAACCCGGAGATGAACCGGGCCGACCTGTTCGCGATCGTCGCCGGCTGCCGCGCCGGCGAGAAGCGCGTGATGGAGCTCTGCGAGCGCTTCGGCAAGGAGACGTACCTCGCTGCGCTCCAGGCGCTCCTCGACCGCACCTACAACGCGATGAAGTTCCTCATCTCCGTCGCGATCCCGGAGGAGCCGCAGACCTTTGTCGACTACATCGACGACGACGGGCTCGGGAACGGCCCGTACAAGATGCAGCTCACGATCTGGCGGGAGGGCGACCACGCCTTCTTCGACTGGTCGGGGACCGACCCGCAAGCCCTCGGACCGATCAACTTCTACCTCTCCGAGGGCATGTTCAAGATGTTCATCGGGATCTACCTGATCATGGTCAACGATCCCCAGATCCTCTTCAACGACGGGTTCTATCCGCTCCTCCACGTCGTCATGCCGGAGGGATCGCTGCTCCGGCCGCGCTTCCCGGCCGCGCTCGGGTGCCGCACGCACGCGCTCGCCCGGCAGTTCGACGTGCTCGGCGGCGCGCTCTGCAAGAACGCCCCGGAGCTGAACACGGCGGCCGGCTACGGCACGAGCCCGTACATGCTCTATTCGGGCTGGGAGGAGAGCGGCGACTTCTTCTACTCGATGGAGATCCTCTACGGCGGCATCCCGGGGAGGCCGATCGGGGACGGGATGGACGGCCACTCGTGGTGGCCGCTCTTCGAGAACATCCCGACCGAGTACCTCGAGGCCTACTACCCGATGCGCATCGACGGCTACACGACGGTGACGGACTCCGGCGGCCCGGGGCTCCACCGCGGCGGAAACGGCGTCGAGAAGCGCTATGTCTACCTCGAGCCCGGGGAGGTGTCGATCCACGACGACCGCTGGCTGACCCGGCCCTGGGGCGTGCTCGGCGGGCTGCCGGGCGCGCGCTCCGAGAAGCTCCTCAAGCGTGCCGACGGGACGGAGCAGGTCCTGCCGTCCAAGTGCGACAACGTCGTCGTCGAGCCGGGCGACATGCTCGTCTACCGGACTGCGGGCGGGGGAGGCTGGAAAGACCGCCTCGACCGGCCGGCGGACCTCGTCGCCCGCGACGTCTCCTTCGGCCTCGTCAGCCGGGAGCTCGCGAAGGAAGGCTACGGCGTCGTCCTCGCCGACGACGGCTCGGTCGACGAGGACGCGACGACGGCGGAGCGTGACCGCCAGCGCACCGAGCGGGGCGACGCGCCCGCGTTCGACTTCGGGCCGTCGCTCGAGGAGGTCATCGAGCGCTGCAAGGAGGAGACCGGGCTCGATGCGCCGACGCCGGCGACGCCGGTTCGCTGGTCGCCGCTCGAGCAGGGAGACGACGCCCTCGCGCGCGTGAGGGCCGGCGACGGAGTCTGACCGGCGGATGACCGGCCATCCCGGAGCGGGGCCCGCGGCCGCGACGGCGGACGCGTTCAGGGGTCTTCGCGCGATCGGAATCCGCGGGAGCGGATTCCGATCTTGCGGATGAGGCACGCCGGGTTCCACGGGCGCGCCGGCCTCGGCCGGCGGCCTGCCCTCGTGGTGGTCGACGTCAACCGCGGCTTCACGGACCCGGCGTCCCCGCTCGTCTGCGACCTCGACGGGGTCGTCGAGGCGATCCGGCGCCTGCTCGACGGGTTCCGGGCCGCAGGGCTTCCCGTCGCCTTCACCACCGTCGCCTACGACGAGGCGGGAAAGCAGGCGGCGGAGGTGTTCATCGCGAAGATCCCCGCGCTGCTCGTGCTCGAGGCGGGCAACCGGTGGACGGAGATCGATCCCCGCATCGCACCCGTTGCCGGCGAGCCGGTCCTGACGAAGCTCTGGGCGTCGGCCTTCCACGGCACGCCGCTCTCCAGCTTCCTGACGACACAGGGGTGCGACTCCGTCGTCGTCACGGGCGCGTCGACGTCGGGATGCGTCCGCGCGACCGCCGTCGACGCGCTCCAGCACGGCTACCGGGTGCTCGTCCCGCGGGACGCCGTCGGCGACCGCAACCCCGCCGCGCACGAGGCGAACCTCTACGACATCGACACGAAGTACGGTGACGTCGTGACGGCCGACCACGTGCTCTCGGGAATCGGACCGGCGTGATCGTTCGCGACGCAGGCGCAGCGTGGCACGTCGTGCTCCGGCTGGAGCACGAC
>Ga0247826_10000022_pt1 | contig 17565 bp, 18 predicted proteins | sample 12C_Control_Day1_FD_200152 | JGI IMG/M metagenome (GOLD analysis project Ga0247826, IMG submission 200152) | Soil microbial communities from agricultural site in Penn Yan, New York, United States - 12C_Control_Day1 | ecosystem: Environmental > Terrestrial > Soil > Agricultural land | place... | reverse complement strand
AGCAGGCGGGCCAGCGGCTCCGTCACGAGCACCGGGTCGAGCACCACGGTCGGTTCGTCGGAGACCAGCGCCGCGCAGACGGCATGCGCCTCGCTGCGAAAGCCGAGCAGGGCCCGAGGCGGCTGGGGCAGCTCGCGGGCCAGCCAGGGCAGGATCGCCGCGCCGATCCCCCCGCCGACCAGCAGCGCCGGCCGGTCGGCGATGGCGAACCCGGTGCCCAGCGGCCCGCGCACCTCGACCGAGGCGGCATCGACCAGCGCCCGCGTGCCGGCGCCGCGCACGTCGACCAGGAAGGCGATCTCGCGCTCGTCAGCCCACGCGGCGGACAGCGCACGCGGCAGGTAGGCGTCCGCTGGCTCCGGCCACGCCGAGAGCATGAAGAACTGGCCGGGCCGTCCGACGTCGCTCCCGTCGTTGCGCAGCACCAGCAGGGTGTACGCGCCGACCGCCTCGACCCGGTCGACTGCGAGCGGCCGTGCCGGATCAGCCAACGACATGCGATTCCTCGACAACGGGCGCGGCATGCAGATCCTGGAGTGGCACCGGCGGCACCGTCTTCGCCTGGGCGATCGCCTGGACGGCCGCGGACGCGCCGGCCAGCGTCGTGATGCAGGGGATGTTGTGGCGGATCGCGGACTCGCGGATCTCGTAGCCGTCGGTGCGGGCTCCCCGGCCGAATGGCGTGTTGATCACCAGGTTGATGCCACCGCTGCGGATCATGTCGACCACGTTGGGCGACCCCTCCGTGACCTTCAGTACGCCCTCCACCGGGATGCCGATCCGGCGCAGCGCGCGGGCGGTGCCCGCCGTGGCGACGAGGTCGAACCCGAGCGACTGGAGCAGCGCCGCCAGCATGGTTGCAGCGGGCTTGTCAGCGTCGCGAACGGACAGGAACACCCGTCCCTCGCTAGGCAACGGCCGTCCGGCGGCCCGCTCGCCCTTGGCGAAGGCCGTCGGGAAGTCCGGCCCGATGCCCATCACCTCGCCGGTCGAGCGCATCTCCGGACCCAGGGTCGGGTCGGCGCCGGAGAACCGGCTGAACGGCAGCACGGCCGCCTTCACGCTGACGTGATCCGGCGAGACCTCCTCGAGATCGACCGGCAGACCGAGCGCGGCACGGCAGGCCGCCTCGACCATCGCGACGCCGGTTGCCTTGGCCACGAACGGCACCGTCCTGGACGCCCGGGGGTTGGCCTCGATTACGTAGATCTGGGAGCCCTGCACGGCGAACTGGACATTGATCAGCCCGCGGACGCCCAGCGCCTCGGCGATCGCCGCCGTCTGCGCCCGGATCTGGCGCTCCAGCTCCTCGCCCAGCGACAGGGTCGGGATCACGCAGGCCGAGTCGCCGGAGTGCACCCCGGCCTCCTCGACGTGCTGCATGACCGCACCGATCCAGGTCCGCGTGCCGTCGCAGACGGCGTCCACGTCGACCTCGATCGCGTCCTCGACGAAGCGGTCGACCAGCGAGCTCGGCTCGACCGGCCGCGACCGCAGCGAGGCCTCGTCGTAGCAGATGCGCATCGCCCGGCCGCCGAGCACGTAGCTCGGCCGCACCAGCACCGGGTAGCCGATCTCGCCGGCGATCCTCACGGCGTCGTCGACGTCGCCGGCGATGCCCCAGGCGGGGGCCTCCAGGCCCAGCTGGCGGAGCACGCCGCCGAACCGCTCGCGATCCTCGGCGATGTCGATCGCCTCGAACGGCGTGCCCAGCAGCGGCACGCCCTCCTCCTCCAGCCGCCGGGCCAGCCGCAGCGGGGTCTGGCCGCCGAACTGGGCGACCACCCCCAGCGGCCGCTCGCGTTCGATCACCTCGAGCACGTCCTCGACCGTCAGCGGCTCGAAGTACAGGCGGTCGGACGAGTCGGCGTCGGTCGACACCGTCTCCGGGTTGCAGTTGACCATCACCGCGTCGTAGCCCAGGCGGCGCAGCGTCTGGGCGGCCTGCACGCAGCAGTAGTCGAACTCGATGCCCTGGCCGATCCGGTTGGGGCCGGCGCCGAGGATGATCACGCTCTCCCGGTCGCCGCGGTCGAGCTCGTCCTCGTCCTCGTAGGCCGAGTAGTAGTAGGGCGCGCGCGCCACCACCTCGGCGGCGCAGCTGTCGACGGCCTTGAACACCGGGCGGACGCCGGCCGCCTTGCGGATCCGCCGCACCTCGCGCTGGTCGCGGCCGGTCAGCGTCTCGATCCGGCCGTCGCCGATGCCCAGCCGCTTGAGCCGCCGCCACTCGCCGGCATCCAGCGACACCGGGTCGACGCCGCGCACCGACCGCTCGGCCTCCGCCACCGCGGCCCACTCGTCGAGGAACCAGCGGTGCACGCCCGACTCGCGGGCCAGCACCTCCGCCGACTCGCCCTCCAGCAGCCGCCCCTGGATGGTGTCGAAGCGATCCCACACCGCATCGGCGACGCTGCCCGTTGTGCGCGGCGTGCCGTCCAGCTCGCGCGAGCGCATCGCCTTGCCCCACGCCTCGTTGAAGCTGCGCCCGATGCCCATCACCTCGCCCACCGACTTCATGTGGGTGGTCAGCGAGTCGTCGGCGCCGGGGAACTTCTCGAACGCGAACCGCGGCAGCTTGATCACCACGTAGTCCAGGGTCGGCTCGAACGACGCCGGCGTGGTGCCGGTGATGTCGTTGGGGATCTCGTCCAGCGTGTAGCCGACGGCCAGCTTGGTCGCCACCTTGGCGATCGGGTAGCCGGTAGCCTTCGAGGCGAGCGCCGACGACCGCGACACGCGCGGGTTCATCTCGATCACGACCAGCTCGCCGGTCTCGCGGTTCAGGGCGAACTGCACGTTCGAGCCGCCGGTCTCGACCCCGACCGCGCGGATCACGGCGGCGCTGGCGTCGCGCAGCACCTGGTACTCCCGGTCGGAGAGGGTCTGCGCCGGGGCAACCGTCACCGAGTCGCCCGTGTGCACGCCCATCGGATCGACGTTCTCGATCGAGCAGATGATGACGACGTTGTCGTTGCGGTCACGGATCACCTCGAGCTCGAACTCGCCCCAGCCCGCCACCGACTCCTCGATCAGCACCTGGCCGATCGGGCTGGCCCGCAGGCCGCGGGCTACGATCTCCTCGAACGCTTGGTGGTCGGCGGCGAACCCGCCGCCCTGGCCGCCCAGCGTGAAGGCCGGCCGGATCACGGCCGGCAGGGCCAGCGTTCCCGCGGCCAGCGCCGCCCGCGCCTCCTGCAGCGAGTGGGCGATCGCGCTGTGGGGGACGCGCAGGCCGATCCGCTCCATGGTCTCGCCGAACAGCTGCCGGTCCTCGGCGCACCGGATGGCCTCGTAGGACGCGCCGATCAGCTCGATCCCCAGCTCCTCGAGCGTGCCGTCCTCGGACAGCCGCGACGCCAGGTTGAGCGCGGTCTGGCCGCCCAGCGTCGGCAGCAGCGCGTCCGGGCGCTCCAGCTCGAGCACGGAGCGCACGCCCTGGACGTCCAGCGGCTCCAGGTAGGTGCGGTCGGCCCAGCCGGGGTCGGTCATGATCGTTGCCGGGTTGGAGTTGACGAGCACCGTCCGGTACCCCTCCTCGCGCAGCACGCGCAGCGCCTGGGTGCCCGAGTAGTCGAACTCGCAGGCCTGGCCGATGACGATCGGGCCGGAGCCGATCACCGCCACCGTCTCGATGTCATCACGCCTGGGCAACCGGCCTCCCCTCGGCGATGCCGGCGACGAACCGCTCCAGCGCCTCGCGCGCGTCGTGCGGCCCGGGGCTCGCCTCCGGGTGGAACTGCATCGACCCGACCGGCAGATCGCGCAGCTCGAGTCCCTCGACGGTGCCGTCGTAGAGCGAGAAGTACGTCACCCGGGCGGGGCCGAAGTCCGTGTCCAGGTCGCCGCCGTCCTCCGGCACCCGGACGGCGAACCCGTGGTTCTGGGCGGTCACCAGCACGCGGCCGGTGTCGACCTCGAGCACCGGATGGTTCGCGCCGCGGTGGCCGAAGCGCAGCTTGAACGTCTCCAGCCCCAGCGCGCGGCCGAGCAGCTGGTGCCCCAGGCAGATGCCGAACACCGGCACCCGCGAGACCAGCTCGCGGGCCTCCGCCGTGCAGTCGGGCAGAGCCGCCGGATCGCCCGGCCCGTTGCCCAGCAGCACGCCGTCCGGCTCGACCGCCATCACGTCGTCGGCCGTTGCGTCCCAGGGGAACACCGTGACCCGCGCCCCCGACTCACGGATGATCCGGACGATCGAGCTCTTGACGCCGTAGTCCAGCACGGCGACGTGCGCCCGCTCCTCGCCGATCGCCTCCAGCCGCTCCGGTTCGGTGCAGGAGACGCCGCCGGCCAGCGCCTGGCCGGCCATCTCGGGCTCCGCCCGCACGATCGCCAGCAGCTCCGCGGCCGGCGTGCCGTCGTTGGAAACGGCCGCGCGTACCGTGCCGCCGTCGCGCAGGCGCCGGGTCAGCATCCGCGTGTCCAGCCCCTGGATGCCGACCACGCCGTGGCGGGCGAGCCAGTCGGAGAACCCCTCGCGCCCGTTGGGGGAGGCGTTGCGACCCTCGCGGACGACGATCGCCCGGGCGTGCGGCCGGGTCGATTCGGACGCATCCTCCTCGACCCCGTAGTTGCCGATCATCGGCTGGGTGAAGGTGATCACCTGTCCGGCGAACGACGGGTCGGTGACGATCTCCTGGTAGCCGGTCATCGAGGTGATGAACACCAGCTCGCCGACCGCCGTGCCGGCCGCGCCGTAGGCGGCGCCCTCCAGCACCGTGCCGTCCTCGAGGACGAGCAGCGCGCGGCTCACAGCGCCGCCTCCACCAGCCGGTGGGCGATCGACCCGCCGGCCACCGTCAGCGTGCACACGCCCTGCAGCGTCTGCCCCTCGCACCAGCAGTTCCGCGATCGCGAGGCGTAGGGAGGCTCCACCAGCCAGCTCTCGCCCAGATTCCAGAGGGCGAGGTTGGCGGCCGCGCCTGCCCGCAGCTCCGGTACCGGCAGGCCGAACGCGTTGGCAGGCCCGCTGGTCATCCGCTCGACCGCCGTCGACAGCGGCACCAGTCCCGGCGCCACCAGATGGGTGTAGACCGCCGGGAACGCCGTCTCCAGCCCGATCACCCCGTTCGGCGCAGCCTCGAACGGCTGCTCCTTCTCCTGCGGCCGGTGCGGGGCGTGGTCGGTGGCGATGCAGTCCAGCGTGCCGTCGGCCATCGCCTCGATCAGCGCCGCCCGGTCGGCTGCCGAGCGCAGCGGCGGGTTCATCTTGTGGCGGTTCGGGTCGAGCGACCGCACCGCCTCGTCGGTCAGGCACAGGTGGTGCGGGCTGACCTCGGCGGTCACCTCGACGCCAAGCTCCTTGGCCCGCCGGATCTCTGCGACCGACTCGGCCGCGGAGATGTGGCAGAGGTGCAGCGGCGCTCCCTCGTGTCGCGCGATCTGCAGGTCGCGGCCGACCATCACGCTCTCGGCGATGCCCGGATGGCCGCCCAGCCCGAGCTCCGCGGAGACGGCGCCCTCGTGCATCTGGCCGCCGTCCGCCAGCGTCATCTCCTCCTCGTGCAGCGTCAGCTTGAGGCCGGTGACGGTCGAGTACTGGAGCGCCCGGCGGAGCATCGCGGCCCGCTCCACGGGCCGGCCGTCGTCCGAGAACCCGGCCGCTCCGCGGGCCGCCAGCTCGGCCATGTCGACCAGCTCGCGGCCCTCCTGGCCGCGGGTGATGGCCGCGATGAAGCCGGTCGGCACGGCCGCTTGCTCGCGGGCTCGCTCGATCAGACCGCCCAGCAGCGTAGCCGAGTCGAGCACCGGCGAGGTGTTGGGCATCGCCAGGATGGCCACGAACCCGCCGGCGGCAGCGGCCCGGGTGCCGGACGCGATGTCCTCCTCGTCCTCGTCGCCGGGCGTGCGCAGGTGGACGTGCGGGTCGACCAGGCCGGGCGTCATGGTCAGCCCGGTCGCGTCGATCTCCTCCACCCCGCCGCCGTCGACCGCGTCGCCGATCTCGGCGATCCGGCCGTCGGCGATGCGCACGTCCAGCTGGGTGCCCTCGAGCCCGGCGCCCCGGTCGAACAGCCGGGCGCCGCGGATCACCAGGTTGGCGGGCGGTGCGTCCCGCCGGAAGAGCCGCTCCATCAGGCCACCTCCTGGCCCGCGGCGACCACCCGCAGCGCGGCCTCGTGCTGTGTCGGCGCCGGCTCGTTGAGCAGGTCGTAGAGCACCGCCATCCGCACCACCAGCCCGCTTCGCACCTGCTCGACGATCCGCGCGTTGGGAGCGTCGGCGACCTCGGGCGCGATCTCGACGCCGCGGTTCATCGGCCCCGGGTGCATCACCAGCTGGCTGGGCCGCACCCTCTCGGGGGTCACCCCCCACATCGCGGTGTACTCGCGCAGCGAGGGCACGTGGTTCGCGCCCTCCAGCATCCGCTCGCGCTGCATCCGCAGGACGTAGATCACGTCCGACGTATCGATCGCGTTGATGTCGTGCGACACCTCGACGCCCATCGCGGCGATCCCGCGGGGGATCAGCGACGGCGGGCCGACAAGCGTCACGTGGGCGCCCATCAGCGTCAGCGCCTGGATGTTGGAGCGGGCGACCCGGGAGTGCGCGACGTCGCCGACGATGGCGACATGCAGGCCCTCGATGCGGCCCAGCTCGCTGCGCATCGTGTAGAGGTCGAGCAGGCTCTGCGTCGGATGCTGGTGCTTGCCGTCGCCGGCGTTGACGACGTGGGCGTCGGTGTACCGCGTGACCAGCGTGGGAGCGCCGATCTGCGGGTGGCGGATGACGATCACGTCCGGGTCGTAGGCCGACAGCGTGAGGATCGTGTCCTTCAGCGACTCGCCCTTGTCGACGCTCGAGCCGGACGCCTTGAGGCTCATCGTGTCGGCCGACAGCCGCTTGGCGGCCAGCTCGAAGGAGCTCGACGTGCGCGTCGAGGACTCGAAGAAGACGTTCATGACGGTGCGCCCGCGGAGCGTCGGCACCTTCTTGACGTCCCGCTGCATCACCGACTCGAATCCCTCCGCCGTGTCCATGATCCGCTCCACGGCGGCCCGGTCGAGGTCGGCGATCGAGATCAGGTGGCGGCGGCGCTGCGTGGTGATCGGGGGCTGGGGCTCCACGCTACTCCTCTCCCCTGTCGAGCAGCAGGACGCGATCGAACTCGTCCGCCTCCTCCAGGTTGACGTTGACGCGCTCGCTGCGCGCCGTGGGGACGTTCTTGCCGACGTAGTCCGGGCGGATCGGCAGCTCGCGGTGCCCGCGGTCGACCAGCACGGCCAGCTGCACCCGCTCCGGCCGCCCGTAGTCGAAGAGCGCCTCGATCGCCGCCCGGATCGTGCGGCCGGTGAACAGGACGTCGTCCACCAGCACCACCGACCGGCCGTCGATCGGGAAGTCCAGCCGCGTGGCCTTGACCACCGGCTGCGGGTGGATGCGGACGTCGTCGCGGTAGAACGAGATGTCGAGCGCGCCGGTGGGCACCCACCGCCCGGTGAACTGCTCGATCAGGTCGTGCAGGCGCTCGGCCAGCAGCGCGCCCCGGGTGTAGATGCCGACCAGCGCCAGCTGATCGAGGTCGGCGTGCTTCTCGACGATCTCGTGGGCGACGCGGCGCAGCGTGCGGCCGAGCTGATCCTCGTCGAGGATGACGCGACCGGATGCGACGGGCGCGCTCATCGGCGCGCAGGCAGGGTCGACGTGGCAGGGACCATCCTTGGGACTCCTTTCCGGTCTCTCTGGACGCGGTTTAAAGGGGTTCTCTCGATCCGGCCGCCACCCCCGGCGACCGAGAGAACACTATCAGCCGGGCCCGACGGACGTTGCCGGGGGAGGCTCGAGGCTGGCCAGCCAGGCGTCGACCCAACGCAGCAGCTGGTCATGGCCCTCGTCCATGCCGAGCAGCGACTCGGCCGCCATCCCCTGCGTGAAGGTCGCCACCAGCGTGACCAGGGGCTCGACCGACGCCGTGCCCAGGCCGTAGCCGGCCGCGGCGTCGGCGAACGCGGCCGTCACCACCTCTCGCCAGCGGCCGGCGTGCCAGGCCAGGCGGGCGCGCAGCGCTGGGCGGTTCCAGGCCAGCGCCTGCAGCTCGAACCACACCTTCCCCTCCGCCTTGGCATGGCCGGCGGCGGCCCGGAAGCGGTCGGCGAACGTCATGTCGACCGTCCACAGCGCCTCCTGCAGCGCCACCAGGCGCCCCGCGAACCGCTCGGCCAGCGCCGCGACCAGGTCATCGACGGTGCCGAAGTGGTAGTGCACCAGCCCGTGGTTGACGCCGGCCTCGGCGGCGATCCGGCGGGTTGTCAGCGCGGCGCCGCCCTCGGCCGCGAGCAGCCGCTCTGCGGCGTCGAGTAACCGGTCCCGCGCGTCGCTGCTGGCCAATCGACTAATGCGTGTGACCAAATCACGCCCGCCGGCCGGCGTCAAGTACGCGACGAGCGGACGGCGACGGTGACCAGCGGCATCGTGAACGTCGGGTGGTCGCGCAGATCGGGGTGCTCATGGGTCATCCGCGCCAGCCGGTCGAGCACGGCCGCGCGCTCGTCGGGCTCCATCGTCGCCAGCGCGCTGGTCGAGCGGGCCAGGGCGAGCAGCCGCTCGGTGTCGAACGGCTCCGGGTTGGGGAAGTCGCGGCGCTCGGGCGTGGTGAACCGCGGGTCGTCGTCGAGCAGCTCCCAGTCGTCGCCGCCCATCATCGACAGCATGTCTCCGCCCCCCGCCCCGGCCTCGGTCATCGCCACGATCCACGGCACCGAGTCGTCGCGGACGTTCCACATCGGGGCCAGCACGCCGCCGGGACGCAGCACCCGGAAGATCTCCTCCAGCGCCGGGGCGACATCGAACCAGTGGAACGCCTGGCCCACCATCACCGCGTCGACGCTGCGGTCGTCCAGCGGGATCGCCTCGGCGGTGCCGGCCAGCGCCCGGACGTCCGGGAACGCGGCCTCCAACTGGGCTCGCATGCCGTCGAGGGGCTCGACGGCGGTGACGTTCGCGCCGGCGTCGAGGATCGCGGCCGTCAGCTTGCCGGTGCCGGCCGCCAGGTCGAGCACGTCCGTGCCGGGCGCGCGTTCCAGCGCCCAGCGCACGGCGGCCTGCGGATAGCCGGGGCGCGCGCGGGCGTAGTCGTCGGCGACGGAGCCGAACGAGGTGGCGCGGCGCAGGTGGGTCTCGTCCACGGCCGGAAGCATACGATCCCGGCTGCGATGGACACCCTGCTCGCCGACCTGCGCCGCCTGGAGATCGGCGCCACCCACAACCAGTTCCAGGGGCCGGGCGGCGAGCAGCGGCTGGACAACGTCCGCGCCTACCTCATGCAGCGGGCGAAGGCGCCGATCGTCGCCGTCGGTGAGGCGGGCGGCTACCAGGGCGCGCGCTGGTCGGGCATCGCGTTCACCAGCGAGCGCGACCTGATGCGCTGGGGCCCGCCGTTCCAGACGACCAGCGACAAGCCGAACGGCTGGAGCGAGCCATCCGGCACGATCGTCCACCGCACGCTCGAGGAGCTGGGCGCCGAGCACGACGTCGTCCTCTGGAACACCGTGCCCACGCACCCGTTCGTCGCCGGCCGGCCGCTCTCGAACCGCAGGCCCTCGGCGTCGGAGGTGGCCGCCGGCGTGCCCTTCCTGGTGCGGGTGCTGGCGATGATCTCGCCGACAGTGGTGGTCGGCGTCGGCCGGATCTCGCAGGCCGCGCTGGCCGGGCTGGGCGTCGAGGCGGTCCCGGTCAGGCACCCGTCACACGGCGGCGCCACCGAGTTCGCCCAGGGCATGCGGGAGGTCGTCGGGGACGTGCGTGCCAAATGACCGAGATCGACGACCTGGTGGAGCGCGTGCTGGAGGACTGGCGGGCGGAGCTGTCATCCGGCGCCATCGGAGGGCTGCATGCACGCCCCACCCGCGAGGTCGCGGATGCAGGATTGACGCAGCTTGCGTCGGAGGATCCCGACCGGCGACGCGTCGGATGCCTCATCCTTCGCGAACTGACTGATTCGACGGAATCGTCGCAGGCACGACCCCGAGCGTTGTAGCCCGGGTTGGTCGACGACGAGGATCCCGGGGTCCGCGATGCCCTCGCCGGACGCTTCCAGAGTGTCAGGCTGAGGGCGACATCCTTGCCGACGAGATCGTGCAAGCGCTGCTCCGGTTTGCTGCGGACGTGGATCCCGAGGTGCGATGGTCGGCGACTTGGGAACTCGCCGGGTTCGGCCCGGATTCCGAAGCCGTTCGCGCCGTGCTCGATCGGGCGCGGGCTGATAGATCCTCGGATGCGTGAGGCGGCGACGGAGGGCCTCGAGCGGCTCAACACGATGTAGGTCGACGTTGATGCCAAATGACCGACGCTCGATCGGCCAATTGGCACACTGCTCAACCATGCGGGATTACGTCGCTGTCGCCGCGAGTGGTTTTGATCTCGCCGATCACGCCGCCGATCAGGAACAGCAGGCCGAGCGCGAGCCACGGCCGCGGGTCGAGGTAGTCCTCGCACTGAGTGCCGCCGGGGATCGACTGGCAGTACTCGCCGGGGCCGTGGCGCTGAACGTAGGCAACGTAGAGCAGCAGCACGCCGGCGCCGGATATCAGCCCCCACCAGTGGCGGCGGCTGACCTGGCGGAGGCCGAGCAGCGCACCCAGCAGGAGCACGACCGGGAACAGGAAGGGCAGCGAGATCGTGCTCAGCGCACCGCCGACGCCGACCACCATCCACGCGACGAACCAGACGCGGCTCATCGGCGCAACCTACCGGCTGCCCGTGGCCAGGCGGGAGCCGCCCAGGATCAGTACCAGGCCGGCGAAGGTGCCCGGGCCGACCGACTCGCCGAGGCAGAGGACGCCCAGCGCGACGGCGAAAACCGGCGCGACGTAGGCGACGATCGACGCCCGGGCCGGGCCGACCCGTGAGTTGAGCACGGCGAAGCCCCAGAAGGCGAGCCCGGTGGGGCCGATGCCGAGGGCGAGCGTGGCCAGCAGCGAGCCGCCGTCGGGCGTCGCGTCCGCGGCGCCGCGCACCGCGAGCGGCAGCAGGATCAGCGTCGCCAGCGCCATCGCCGAGAACATCACCGACTCGGGCCGGGTGCCGGCGAACTTGTAGCGCAGCACGATGCCGCTGCTCGCGTACCCCGCGCACGCGAGAAGGATCATCAGCGCCCCCTCCACCCCGCTGCGCCCGTGCGGCAGTTCGAAGCCGAGCAGCACGGCGACGCCGACGAAGCCGACCACGACCCCCTGCAGCCGCAGCGGGCCGCCGCGCTCCTGCGGCATGCCCAGCGTCATCAGCGACACCAGCAGCGGCGCGGCCGACACCAGCACGCCGGTCAGCGCCGACGACAGGTGCTGCTCGCCCGCCGGGATCAGCACGAACGGCATCGAGAGCTCGAACACGCCCAGCCAGACCAGCCAGCGCCAGCGCTCCCGCACCTGGTCGAAGCCGCCGCTGCGGAGCGCCAGCGGCAGCAGCGTCAGCGCCCCGATCGCCACCCGCGCACAGGCCAGCGTCGGCGGCGGGATGTCCGCCACCGCCACCTTGATCAGCGCGTACGGCACACCCCAGCCGGCGGCGACCGCCAGGAACAGCAGCCGCGTCTGCCCGCTCATCGAGGCGGCGCGCAGCGGCGCCACCCGCTCCTTCACCGTCACTGCCGGCGGCCGCCGATCAGCGCCCAGCGAAGCGTGCCCGACGGGCGGACGCCGTCCGCCAGCTCGCGCTCGAGCAGTGCCAGACCGTCCGCGTACTCGCCCTCCGGGACGAGGTGCAGCGTCGAGATGTAGCGACCGCGTACGCGCTCCAGCAGCTCGGCCGGCTCGGGCGCCACAGGCTGGTCGATGCCGACCACCCGCACGCCGGCGAACCCGGCCGCCGCGAGATCGCCGGCGACGTCGACGGGATCCGGGAAGCGCGCGCCGTCGATCACCGGAATCGACGGGAAGTAGCGGTTCAGGTAGAAGCCCTGGAAGTGCTCGGGCCGGAAGCTGGCCAGCACCGCCCGCCCATCGGGCTGCAGCACCCGCGCCAGCTCGCGGTAGGCGGCCGGCCGGTCGCGGAGCACATGCAGCACCAGATGCGCGTGCGCGGCGTCGAACCAGGCGTCCTTGAACGGCAGGTGCTCGGCCTCGGCCAGCTTCCACCCCACCCGGCGCGCGCCCTCGCGGCGCCGGGCCTGCGCCAGCATCTCCTCGGACGGGTCGATGCCCCACGACCGCGCACCCAGCCGCTGCGATGCCAGCACGGTGAACCGGCCGGTCCCGCAGCCGACGTCGAGCAGCCGGGCCGGCTGCCCGAGCATGCGCAGCGACTCCTCCGCCACCTCCATCCACCCGGCGCCGGCCGGGCGCAGCTCGTCGTACCGGCCGGCCAGGGCCGAGAAGTCCATCACGACGGCGTCACGGGCTCGCCCACCAGGTCCTCGGAGCGAATCAGCCGCGGCCCGCCCTTCTCGGCGAACGGCACCTCGATCAGGTCGAGGTCGCGCGGCACCACGGTGCCGGGGAACACGCCGCGCGCCTCGTCGCGGATCTCGCGGGCGGTGTGCCGGGTCGAGATGTGCGTCAGCGCCAGCATCGCCACCTGCGCGTCCACCGCCAGCCGAGCCGCCTCCGCCGCCGTCGAGTGCCCGGTCTGGCGGGCCCGCTCGGCCTCCTCCTCGGTGAAGGTCGCCTCATGCACCAGCAGCTCCGCCGCCGCCGCGGCCTCCACGGTCTCCGGGCAGGGGCGCGTGTCTCCCGAGAAGACGATCCGGCGCCCGGGACGCGGGGGGCCGAGCACCTGTGCCGGATCGACCTCGGCGCCGGAGTCCAGCGTCACCCGCTCGCCCGCCTGCAGCCGCCCGAACAGCGGACCGTCGGGCACGCCGGCTGCGCGGGCGGCGTCCAGGTCGAACCGGCCCGGCCGGTGCTCCTCACACAGCGCATAGCCCAGGCTGGGCGCGCCGTGGCGGGTGGCGTAGGGCTCGACCCGGTAGCCGTCGCGCTCGATCGTCTCGCCCGGCTCCAACTCGCGCACCTCCACCTCGTACGTCAGCCGGCCGATCACCGGCGCGAAGCCGGTCATCAGCGCCGACAGGCCGCGCGGCCCGGCGATCACCAGCGGCTGCTCGCGATCGCGCAGGGCGAACGTCTTCATCATCCCCGGCAGGCCGAGCACGTGGTCGGCGTGATGGTGCGTCAGCAGCACCAGGTCGACGTCCGACAGCCCCGCCACCGACCGCAGCAGCTGACGCTGAGTGCCCTCCGCACAGTCGACCAGGATCCGCTCGCCGCCGCGGCGGACGAGCGTCGCCGACGGCGCGCGGCGGGCGGTCGGCACGGCTCCTGCCGTGCCCAGGAAGAGCACATCCAGATCCACGCCGGGATCGTATGGCAACCGCCGCGCCCACCGCGGCTATGAGGTCAGGCACCTCAGGTGCCGGCGCCTGACCTCGACCGGACGCTGCTCCCCCATCACTGCGCGTGCCCGCGCCAGGAACACCTCGAGCCGGAACGCATCGTGCGGGCCTTCGCCGGCCGCGACCAGCCGCAGCGCGGGCGCCGCGGGCGGCAGATCGTCGTCGGGGCCGAAGCGCGCCTCGCGCCACTCGGCCAGTGACACCACGGCGGCGCTCACGGCAGCACCAGGTTCTGGCCGACGGCGAGCGGTTCGCTGCCGAGGTGGTTGGCCTGCTGGATCTCGAACACCGTCTCGCGGGTATCCGAGTCCGGGTACTTGGCCACGGCGATGCCCCACAGGCTGTCGCCGGGATGCACGTGGTAGTGGCGTGGCTTGGACGCGCCGGCCGACGGCGACGCGACGCTGAGCACGAGCGCACCGCTGCAGATGGCCGCGGACGCCAGGGTGATGATCCTTCGCATTGTCTGCCTCCCGAACATGTGTTCGATGAGTGTAGCGAACACGTGTTCGGTCGTCAAATTCCTGCTCCAGGACTAGATTCCGCGGGATGCCGCTGCGTCTCGCCCACCGGACGGTCGACCTGGATGGGCCTCCCCTGGCGATGGCGATCGTCAACGTGACGCCCGATTCGTTCTACGACGGCGGGGCCAGCGCGACGCCGGAGCAGGCCGTCGACCGGGCGCTGGAGATGCTCGCCGCGGGCGCTGCGATCGTCGACATCGGCGGGATGACGGCCCAGCCCGGGGACGTGCTCGGCGAGGACGAGGAGGCCGCCCGGGTCGTGCCCACGGTGTCCGGGATCCGCGCCGCCGCACCCGGCGCCGTGATTTCGGTGGACACCTACCGCGCGGGGGTCGCGGCGGCTGCGCTGGACGCCGGAGCCGATCTGGTCAACGACCACACTGGCGGCGCCGATCCGGCGCTGGCCGCGGCCGTCGCCGAGCGCGACGCCGGCCTGGTCGTCACGCACCTCGGTCTGCGGCCCAAGCAGGTGCAGGACGGCCGCTACGAGATCACCGTCGACGCGATCGCCGAGTCACTGCTCGAGCGCGCCGCCGCCGCCGAGGCGGTCGGCGTGCGGCGCGACGCGATCCTGCTCGACCCCGGCCTCGGCTTCGGCAAGTCGACCGCCACCGACCTCGCCTGCCTGCGCGCCCTCGACCGGCTGACCGGTCTGGGCTATCCGCTGCTGCTGGCCCCCTCGCACAAGGAGGTGACCGCGGAGCCGCTCGGGCTGCCGGAGGCGAACCTCGAGGGCACGGCGGCGGTGGTCGCGGTCGCAGCCGCCGCCGGGGTGCGCGTGCTCCGCGTCCACGACCTGCCGTTCATGGAGCGGGTCGCCCGGATGGCCTGGCTGGCCAGCCCGCGCGCCGAGGGCTACTCGGCCGGCGGCGTCAGGTCGGGCGAGAACTCGGGCACGAACCGGCCGCCGGAGTAGATCAGCTCGCCGTCGGCGTAGATCGCGCCGCCGTCGCGCAGGTCGCAGACCATGTCCCAGTGCAGCGCGGACACGTTCGAGCTGCCGGTCTCCGGGTACCCGGCGCCGACGGCCATGTGGAACGTCCCGCCGATCTTCTCGTCGAACAGGATCTGCTTCGTGAACCGGTCGACGTTGTAGTTGGTGCCGATCGCGAACTCGCCCAGCACCGACGCCCCGTCGTCGACCGCCAGCATCTCGCGCAGCAGGCCCTCGCCGGAGCCGGCCTCGGACTTGACCACGCGGCCGTCCTCGAACCGCAGCCGCACGTCGTCCACCTCGCGGCCGCCGAAGATCGCCGGGTACGAGAATCGGACGTCGCCGCGGGTGACCGACTCCTCGGGCCCGGTGAACACCTCGCCGTCGGGGAAGTTGCGGTCGCCGTCGGCGGGGATCCACCTGCGGCCGGCGACGCCGACCGTGATGTCGGTGTCCTCCGCCACCACCCGCAGCTCGCGGACGCCCTCCAGCTTGTCCTTGACCTGGTGCAGCTTGGCCGAGAAGTCCTTCCAGGCGCTGACCGGATCGGCCAGGTGAAGCCAGCCCGAACGGAACACGAAGTCCTCGTACTGCGACAGCGACATGCCGGCGTCCTGGGCGAACGCCTCGCACGGGTAGGCGGTGACGCACCAGGTCAGCTCGCCGCTGGCCGAGCGCTGCATGTAGCGCTCCATCACCGGGCCGTGCGCCTCCTGGCGCAGCCGCAGCTTCGACGGGTCGATCCCGGACAGCTCGCGGGTGTTGTCCGCGGCGTGCACAGCGATCCGGGCGTCGATCACGTCCATCTCCTCCAGGGAGAACGGCGGAAGGTACGCCAGCTGCTCCTCGCTGGCCTCCGACAGGAACGCATGCTCGACGCCGGGGGCGACGATCCGGGTCCGCGGATGCGCGCCCGCGGCCAACACCTCCTTGACCAGCTCGGCCACCAGCGGCTCCGCCAGCGACGGCGACTGGATCAGCACCAGCTTGCCCGGCTGCAGGTCGAGCGAGTAGCCGACCACGACCTTGGCCAGCCGCTGGACGCGGGGATCGGTCACAGGAACTTGCCGTCCTTCGACAGCAGCTCGCCGTCGCCGTACACCTCGCCGCCGTTGCGCAGGTCACAAACCATGTCCCAGTGCAGCGTCGACTGGTTCGTGCCGCCGGCCAGCGGGAAGGCCAGCCCCAGGGCGACGTGGCAGGTGCCGCCGATCTTCTCGTCGAAGGCGATGTTGCCGGTGGCGGTCTGGATCTCGTCGTTCAGGCCGAACGCGACCTCGCCGAGCTTCCGCGATCCCTCGTCCAGATCGAGCATCTCGCGCAGGAAGTCGCCGCCCCGCTCGGCCTCCTCGCGGACGACCACGCCGTCCTCGAACCACAGCCGCACGCCGCCCACCTCGCGACCCGCGTACGGCGCATCGAACGAGAACGCGATGTGGCCCTGCGTCATTGCCTCGACTGGGCTGGTGAACACCTCGCCGTCGGGAAAGTTCTCGTGGCCGTCGGCGTTGATCCACTTCCGGCCGCCGACGTCCACCGTCAGGTCGGTGTCCTCGGCGACGATCCGCAGCTCGCGCACGGACGAGAGGCGCTCGCAGACCGTGGCCTGGCGGGCCGACACCATGCGCCAGTGGGCCACCGGGTCAGGATCGTCGAGGTGCGCGGCGTTGTACACGAACTCCTCGTAGTCGGCGACCGCCATCCCCGCCTGCTGGGCCTGCGCGGCGGTCGGCAGCGTGACGCCGCACCAGCGGATCTCGCCGGCCCCCTCGCGCTCCAGAAAGCGGTCGACCACCGGCCGCATCGCCCGCCGGCGAACCGTCTGGCGACCGTCGGGAACCGCACTCATCGCCCGCGTGTTCGCCTCGGCCCAGATGGTCAGCATCCGGTCGGGGGCGTCGATCTCGTAGCGCTCGATCATCGAGACGTACTCCAGCTGCTCGTCCGAGCCCACCTCCAGCAGCAGCGGCTCGACGCTGTCCAGCCGCGACCGCACCATCGCGTGCGCGCCCATCCGGGTGAGCTGGCGCGTGAGCGCCGCCAGCAGGCCGGCCTCGCGGGCCGGGCCTTCGACCAGCACGAGCTGGCCCGGCTCGACCTCGAGCGAGTACGTGCACAGCAACGAAGCCAGCGTGTCGAGTCGGGGGTCGGCCACGGGTGGCGGAATGTTACCGTCCGCTCTCGGCCAGCACCACGTCGAGCAGCTCCCCGGCGCCCCAGCGCACCGGATCGGAGGCCGGCAGGCCGGTCTCCTCGGTTACCTGGCCGGCGGCCGCGCGAGCCGCCGCCTCGTCCAGCTGGTTGGTCTTCAGCGCGACGCCGACGATCCGTGCCGGCCTCACGTACGAGGCGATCCGGGCGTAGTCCTCGATCAGCTGCGGCAGCGGCGGCACGGGCGGGCCGTCGGGCATGTCCAGGTGGGTGCGGCCCGGCTCGTGGACGAGCAACATCACGTGCGGCGCCGCGCCGTGGAGCAGCCCCAGCGTGACGCCCGAGTAGAGCGGGTGATTGATCGACCCCTGTCCCTCGATCCACAGCAGCGACCCGGGGCCACCGCGCTCGGCGCCCTCGACGACCAGCCGCTCGGTGGCGCCGGCCACGTAGTCGGAGACGACCTCGTCCACGGCGATGCCCCAACCGGCGATCGCGATGCCGGTCTGGCCGGTGGGCACAAAGACGCTGGCCAGGCCGCGCCGCCGAGCCTCGAGGTCGAGCTCCAGGCAGACCGTCATCTTGCCGAGGGCGCAGTCCGTGCCGACCGTGCTCACCGTCGTCGC
>Ga0247826_10000020_pt1 | contig 17924 bp, 16 predicted proteins | sample 12C_Control_Day1_FD_200152 | JGI IMG/M metagenome (GOLD analysis project Ga0247826, IMG submission 200152) | Soil microbial communities from agricultural site in Penn Yan, New York, United States - 12C_Control_Day1 | ecosystem: Environmental > Terrestrial > Soil > Agricultural land | place... | reverse complement strand
ACTACCTCTCCCCCGGCCGGCTCAACGAGGTCGAGGTCAACGGCATCAACATCATCGTCGACTACTGCCACAACGCCCCCGGCATGAAGATGCTCGGCGACTTCGTCGACCGGGTCGGCGAGTCGCTTGAGTCCTCCCACGAGCTCGCCCGCCCCTCCCGGATCGGCGTGATCGCCACCGCCGGCGACCGGCGCGACGAGGACATGCGCGAGCTCGGTGAGATCGCCGCTGGGCACTTCGACGTCGTCATCGTGCGCGAGGACGAGGCGCTCCGCGGGCGTGAGCGTGGCGAGGTCGCCGGTCTGGTCGCCGAGGGCGTACGCCGCGCGATGGATGCCGGCACCCGCTGCAAGCAGGTGGAGATCGTCCTCGAGGAGATCGAGGCGGTTCGGCATGCCATGGCCCGCGCCAACGCCGGCGACCTCGTGGTGTTCTGCGTGGACAAGCACGCCGCCGTGATGGCCGAGCTCGAGCAGTGGTCCTCGCAGGCCCAGGCGGGCTCGGGCGTCAACGAGGACTCCCCCGCAGCGGACCCGGACTTCACGCCAACCGCCTGATCGGGAACCGCCGCGTCGCCGGCGGTGTACCAGGACCGGACACGGAACGGAGTACCGGATCAACGGGGCCGAGACCGACGCGACGATCGTCGCCCGCGTACGCGCGGGTGACCGGGAGGCCAATGCCGAGCTCGTCCGCCGTCACGCCCCTACGGCGCTCCGGACGGCGTCGCTGCTCGGCGCCGGGGCGGATGCGGAGGACATCGTGCAGGAGGCCTTCGTCAAGGCGTACGCCCGGCTCGACTCGTTCCGCGCGAGCTCGCCGTTCCGGCCCTGGCTGCTGCGGATCGTCGCCAACGAGACCCACAACGTCCGTCGAGGAGCCGGCCGTCGTCAGGGTCGAGATCCAGGACCTGCGGAGCGGCACGACGGGCGTCCTCGACGTCTCGCAGAACCGGTTCTTCCAGCTCATGGAGGTGGTGGGCTGGCCCGAGGGCCGGAGCGCCCCGCAGGGCGTCGACAGCGGCGCCCTCGTGCACGTGGCGACCCTGACGTGGACGTTCGACGACAAGACGCCGCTCTGGATCGACCGGGTCTATGCGGACGGTTCCGGAGAGACCTGGGTGGAACGCCGCGACTTCCACGGCGGCAACGGCTCGGCCACCTGGGGCCAGGCGACGAACGGCGACGAGGTCGCCGCGCTGCTCGGCGCCGGCGAGGAGCCGGCGACCTCCTCGCTCCGGGCCACGGTCGCAGCGACACCCGAGCCGGACGGCGGTGCCGTGGCCTCCGCCCCGGCCGACGGCGGCCCGCCCCTCTGGGGCATCGGCCTGCTCGCGTTGCCCGTCCTGGTCCTGGCGCTCGCCCTCGGGTGGTGGCGGAGGCGGTCCGGGACCCCCGTCAGCGATCGGTGACAGCCCTGGCGAACGCGCGGTTCAGCACGACGGTCATCTGTGCGGACGTCACCGGTCGCCAGGGGTCACCGTGGGTCAGCCGGATCGCCTCGCCGCCCGCACCTTCTTCGCGAGCGTCTCCGGTGCGTCGGAGGTGCCACCGTGCTCCGCGATCCACGCGTAGACCTCCTCACGCTGGGCGTGGCACATCAGGCCCACCACGTCGCCCGGCAGGGCCTGGCCGACCAGCGCGGAGAGGCAGTCGACCTCGGTGGCGTATGCCGGGATGCCGGTCACGCCCACACGCTCCGCCCCGGCCCGCAGCAGCGCGTCGAGCTCGTCGACCGTGCGGCCGCGGAGGTAGCGCTCCTTGTGCCCGATCGCGACCACGTCGGTGTCCCGCGCCCCGATCTCGGCGAGCTTCTCGATCAGGTCGTCCTGCCGGTCGCCCACGACGCCCAGCCCCAGCAGGAGGCGGCTGCCGGGCCGACGGACGCCGTTCATGATCTCGATCAGCGCCTCGAGCCCGGCCTCGTTGTGCGCGAGGTCGACGACCACCGTCACCTCGCCGATGCTGAAGAAGTTCATCCGGCCGGGGTTGTGCTCGGCGTCGGGCAGGAACGACCGCAGGCCCTCGACCACCACGTCGCGAGGGATGCCGACCGCGAGTGCCGCCGATGTGGCCGCAAGCGTGTTCTCGACGTTGAACCGGGACAGGCCCGCCAACGTCATCGGTACGTCGACCAGCTCGATCAGCGGGTCGGGGTCGCGCCCGGGCCACAGCACCGACACCCAGCCGTCGATCACGGTCGTGGCCCGGCCGCCGTCGCTCAGGGTCTCCCGGATGCCCGGAGAGTCGGGGTCGCGGCTGAACACCCAGTGCTGCGCCTTCACCACGGCACGCATCGCGTAGACGCGCGGGTCGTCGGCGTTCAGCACCGCCCAGCCGTCCTTGCGGGTGATCCGCGGCACCACGGCCTTCACCTCGGCCAGCTGGTCGACGGTGTCGATGCCCTGCAGGCCCAGGTGGTCTGCGGAGACGTTGGTGACGACCGAAACGTCGTTGCGGGTCAGCCCGATCCCCTTCAGCAGGATCCCGCCGCGGGCCGTCTCGGTGACCGCGAGCTCCACGTCGGGGTGCGCCAGCACCCGGCCGGCGCCGCTGGGCCCGGAGTAGTCCCCGGCCTCGACGAGCCTGCCGTCGACGTAGATGCCGTCGGTGTTCGACCAGCCGACCAGGCGGCCGTCGGTTCGCCCCAGGTGGGCGATCATCCGTGAGGTCGTGGTCTTCCCGTTCGTGCCGGTGACCGCGACCACCGGCACCCGGGGCTTGATCGTGCGGGGCGCCTCGCCGGACTCGACGGCGGCCACGCGCGCGGCGGCCGCGCTGACAGCGTCCTCGAGTCCCGTGGAGGGGACGGCGTCGATCACCGAGGCGACCGCGCGCCCCATCTCCTGCGCCCGCTCGCGGCGCCGCCACGGGAACGCCACCACGATCCGGTGCGGGTCGCTGGTGGGCCGTACCCGCACCGCGAGCCGCGCCGTACCGGACTCCTGGGCCACCGCTCGCACCAGCCGCCCGATGGCTCGGAGCGCGAACCGCTGTCGGAAGCCGGACTCCGGCGCCCCCGGTCGCGCATTCTGCAGCCCGATCCTGGTGGCCAGCCGGATCACCGAGTCCTCCGACGCCGCGGACAGCGCGCTGATGTCGAGCGTCAGCTTGATCGCCGCGCGCGGGAAGTACAGGTTGGGCCCCTCGAGGACCCGGAGCTCGACCAGTGACGTCACCGACGTGAGACTAGTGGTCACGGAACCTTCGCCCGCAGCGCGACGGAGCCCGATTTTCCGATCTCCCCTGCATCCGGCGCAGTCGCGTGCTTTGATCCACGCCGTGAAGGACATGGGGAGGCCGACGGCCCACCACCGCCGCGAATGGCAGGTTTCACCCGCTTCGCCCGGGGAGTGGGAAGAGGTGTGGGCGAGCGACCCCGCCGCCCTCCCGTCCCAGACGCAGTCCTGGGTCGACGCCATGTGCGCGACCGGCTCCTATGCCCAGGCCTCGCTGCTCTTCCGCCGCCCCAGCGGCCAGCGTCTGATCCTGCCGCTGGTCCGGCGCGCCGGCCTGCCGGCCCGGGTGGCGCCTCGGTACTCGCTGCCGGACCGCTGGGGAAGTGGCGGCCTGATCGTCGAGGACGGCCGCCGGGATCGGGACCATGCCCGAGATGTCATGTCCCTGCTCGCCCAACGAAGCACCGGACCGTTGGTGCTGGTCCCCAACCCCCGGCTGAACCACCGCTGGTCGGGGGCAGCGTCCTGGTCCTACACCAGCCCGAAATGGAACTACGAGCTGGACCTCACGCGCGGCTTCGACGAGGTCTGGCGGCACCGCTTCCGTGGCTCGGTGCGGCGGGCGGTGCGCAAGGCCGAGAAGAGCGACGTCGTGGTCGAGCGGGACACCACCGGCCGCCTGATGCCGACGTTCCTGACGCTGTACGAGAAGTCGGTCCTGCGCTGGGCCGAGGAGTCCGGTGTCCCCACGTGGTTGGCCCGACGTCGTGCCGCCCGATTGGAGTCGTTGGCCAAGTTCGAGTATGTCGCGCGGGCTTTCGGCGACGCCTGCGTGACCTGGATGGCCTTCGTCCAGGGTTTACCCGCGGCCGGCATCGTCGTACTCACGAAGGGTCACCACGCCGACTACTGGCGCGGAGCGATGGACCTGGCGCTCGCCGGGCCGGCACGCGCCAACGACCTGCTGCACTCGCTCGCCATCGAGGAGGCGTGCAGCCGAGGCGTCAGCCGCTACTCGTTCGGCATCAGCGATCCCGGCTCGGGCCTCGCGCGGTTCAAGGAGGGGTTCGGCGCCACCGCGGTCGGGTACTCCGGCTACGTCTTCGAGCGGTTCCCGGTACGCCGAGCGACCCGCGCCAGTCGCCGTGCCGTGCGCCGACTGGTCGTTGCCGCGGAGTCCGCCCGGCGGCGCTAGGCGCCCATCGCGTGGAAGCCGCCGTCGACGTGGACGATCTCTCCGGTGGTCGCCGGGAAGAAGTCCGACAGCAGGGCGCAGACCGCCTTCGCCGTGGGCGTGTGGTCGGTGTTGTCCCAGCCGAGCGGCGACCGGTCGCTCCACATCGACTCGAGGTCCTCGAACCCGGGGATCGCCTTCGCCGCCAGGGTCTTGAGCGGACCGGCGGAGACCAGGTTGACCCGGATCCCGGCCGGCCCCAGGTCGCGGGCGAGGTAGCGCGAGCAGGACTCGAGGCCGGCCTTGGCCACCCCCATCCAGTCGTACGCCGGCCAGGCGACCGTGGCGTCGAACGTCATCCCGACCACCGAGCCGCCCTCGCTCATCAGCGGACGGCAGGCCTGGGCTAGCGACATCAGCGAGTAGGCCGACACCTGCATGGCCTGCGCCACGTCGGGCCAGGGCCCGTCGAGGAACTTGCCCCCGAGCAGGGTCTCCGGGTTTCCGTAGGCGATGGAGTGCACGACGCCGTCGAGGCCGTCGACGTGCTCGCGCACCTGGTCGGCCAAGCCGGCAAGGTGGTCGTCGTCGGTGACGTCGAGCTCGAGCACCGCCGGCTCGACGGGAAGCCGCTTGGCGATCCGCCGGGTGATGCCGAGAGCCCGCCCGAAGTTGGAGATCAGCACCGTCGCGCCCTGCTCCTGCGCCACCTTCGCGGTCGCGAAGCCGATCGAGCTGTCCATGGTCACGCCCGCGACCAGGATGCGCTTGCCCTCCAGGATGCCGGTCATCTCAGTGCCCCATTCCCAGTCCACCGTCGACGGGGATCACGGCCCCCGTGACGTATGCCGCTCCGTCGCCGGCGAGCCAGGTGACCGCCGACGCCACCTCCTCGGGGGCGGCGTACCGCGCCAGCGGCACCTGCCCCTTGATGGCCTCGCGCTGCTCGTCGGTCAGCACGGCGGTCATGTCGGTCTCGACGTAGCCGGGGGCCACCACGTTGGCGGTGATCGACCGCGAGCCGAGCTCGCGCGCGATCGAGCGGGCCATGCCGACCAGCCCCGCCTTGGAGGCCGCGTAGTTGACCTGCCCGGGAGAGCCGAGCAGTCCGACCACCGAGGAGATGAAGATGATCCGGCCGCGGCGGAGCCGCAGCATGCCCTTGCTGGCCCGCTTGGCCAGGCGGAACGAGCCGGTGAGGTTCGTGTCGATCACCGAGTCCCAGTCGTCGTCCGACATGCGGAGCAGCAGGGTGTCGTGGGTGATGCCGGCGTTGGCGACCAGCACCTCCACGGGGCCGTGTGCGTCCTCTGCCGCCTTGAACGCCGCCTCGACGGCGTCCCCGTCGGTGATGTCGCAGCGCAGGTCGAGCGCGCCGTCAGGAGCGCCGCCGCTCCGCGTGGTCACCGCGACCCGGTCGCCCTGGGCGAGGAACGCCTCGGCGATCGCGCGGCCGATGCCGCGGTTGCCGCCGGTGACGAGGACTGATCTGGGTTCACTCACGCCCAGCGACGCTATCGACTACCGCTGAGTAGACCGAAACCACGCACTAGTCGTCCTCGAGGCGGAAGCCGACCTTCATGCCCACCTGGAAGTGCTCCACACCGCCGTCCTTGACCTGTCCGCGCACCTGCGTGACCTCGAACCAGTCGAGGTGCCGGAGGGTGCGAGAGGCCCTCTCGATGCCGTTGCGGATGGCCGCGTCGATGCCCTCCGGAGAGGTCCCGACGATCTCGGTGACGCGGTAGGTGCGGTTGGACATGTGTGCCTCCCAGGCTCGGTCCGGTGCTGTGATGGTAGCGACGTAGAGTGGGGACATGGCCAAGGACCACGCACGGTCCGAGCGGCCCGTGCGGATCACCACCGCGGCGGCCAGCCGCGAAGACGACATCCGCCATCGGCAGCGCCGCTACGTCATCTCGATGGGCATCCGGACGGTCTGCTTCGTCGCCGCGGTGATCGTGGGTCACGGCTGGGTGATGTGGGTACTGATCGTCGCCGCGCTCCTCCTGCCGTACGTCGCGGTCGTGATGGCCAACGCGGCCTCCAGCAAGAGTGACGACTTCGCGCTCCGCGACATGGACCGGACCGAGCTGCCCTCGAGCACGCGACGCGAGCTCTGATGGATCCGCACCTCTGCTCGGCGAGGGGCTGCCAGGCCGCCGCCGTCTGGCAGCTGCAGTGGAACAACCCCAAGCTGCACACTCCCGACCGGCGCAAGGTGTGGCTCGCCTGCGACGAGCACCGTCAGTCGCTGTCGGACTTCCTCTCGGCGCGCGGTTTCCTCAAGGACGTCGTGCCCCACGAGGACGAGGAGGAAGTGCCCCGGACCTGACGTCCTTGCGCGCTTCGCGCGCCCGGGGCACTCAGCCGCCGATCGCTGACATCGGTCGATCGGGCTGCAGGAACGTCGGGTCGTCGATGCCGTGGCCGGCCGCCTTGCCGCGCATCGCGACCCGCCAGCGCTCGGCCAGCTCCTCGTCGCTCGCTCCCGCGCGCAGCGCCCCGCGCAGGTCGGACTCCTGCCGGGCGAAAAGGCAGTTGCGCACCTGACCGTCGGCGGTGAGCCGGACCCGGTCGCAGTCACCGCAGAACGGGCGGGTCACCGAGGCGATCACCCCGACCGTCGCCGGTCCGCCGTCCACCAGGAACTTCTCGGCCGGCGCGCTCCCCCGCGGCTCCTCGGCGGGGCTGAGCACGAACTCCCGCTCGAGGCGCTCGAAGATCTCGTCGGCGGTGATCATCCCGGCGCGGGTCCAGCCGTGCTGGGCGTCCAGCGGCATCTGCTCGATGAACCGGAGCTCGTAGCCGCGGTCGAGGCACCACCGCAGCAGCTCCGCCGCCTGGTCGTCGTTGACGCCCCGCAGCAGCACGGCATTGACCTTGACCGGCCCGAGACCTGCGGCACCGGCCGCGGCAAGCCCGTCGATCACGTCGTCGAGCCGGTCGCGCCGGGTGATCTCGTGGAAGGTGCTGCGGCGGACGGAGTCGAGGCTGACGTTGACCCGGTGCAGACCGGCCTCGGCGAGCGCGCCCGCGACCCGGCTCAGGCCCAGGGCATTGGTGGTCATCGACATCTCGACGTCGGGGTCGATCGCATGCACCTGCCGGACGATGTCGACGATCCCCCTCCGCACCAGCGGCTCCCCACCGGTGAAGCGGACCTCGCGGATGCCGAGCTGCTCAACGCCCACTCGGACCAGGCGGACCACCTCGTCGTCGCTGAGGACGTCGTCGCCGGGCAGCCAGTCGAGACCTTCGGCCGGCATGCAGTAGGAACAGCGGAGGTTGCAGCGGTCCGTCAGCGAGACGCGCAGGTCGGTCGCCACGCGGCCGTATCGGTCCGCGAGCCCGCTCACAGTGCTGGCCTCCATCTCGCCAGTGTAGGCGTGTGGTGGCGAGGGCCGATATGGCGCCACAGACCGGGACCAACCGCGTGCGAGCGCCCTCCGACCGCCCTATGCTCCGCTTGAGACGGGGAACGGATGCGCATCAGGCGGCCCGGGACCCGCCCCATCCTGATGGGGGTGGCTGTGACCGGTACGCCGCAGATCGAGGTCCGGCAGCCGGGCCGACCGCCGCGGCGCGTCGCGGTCGAGCGGGCACTGGAGATCGGCCGCGAAGGACAGGGCGTGCGGGTGGCCGACGACGGCGTGTCGCGACGCCACGCCAAGCTCCTGCCCAGCCCGCTCGGGCTCTCGCTGGTCGACCTCGGCAGCCGCAACGGAACGTTGCTCAACGGTCGCCCGGTCACGGCGCGCACCCAGCTCACCGACGGCGACGTGATCCGGATCGGGCGGACCGAGCTGATCGTGCTGCTGCCGCCCGACGAGCGGGTGCCGGCAGGCGCGCGGGTGATCACCTACGAGGAGCTCGGCCCCCGACCCGCTCCCCCGCCGCGACCGGTGATCGATCGGCCGCCGGGCCACCTGCGCACCCTCGCGACCCGCGTGTTCGCCGGCACGGAGACCGATCCGGTGTTCCGCACCTACCAGGAGCTGCCCCGGAGGGTGCCGATAACGGTGTGGCGCGGGGTCCGCGTCGTGAGCGTCGCGTCGTACGTCGTCCTGATCCTCGCGCTCCTGGTCTGGCCGACGACGGGGCTCACGGTCTTCTTCGGGCTGGTCATCCCCATCCTTCCGGCGCTGTTCTGGATCGCGCCAGGCATCTGGCGCAACATCTGCCCGCTGTCGTCGGCGAACCAGTCGGCGCGGGTCCTCGGCTTCACGCTGGGCCGGACGGCGCCCCGCTGGGTGCGCGAACGCGGCTACCTGCTCGCGATGGGCTTGTTCTTCGGCATCGCCGGTGCGCGGCTTGCGGTCTTCAACGACGACGGCACGGCGACCGCCGTGCTCCTCGCTGTGGTCGTGCTCTCCGCGTTCGGCGCCGGCGTGCTGTTCCAGGGCAAGAGCGGCTGGTGCAGCAGCATCTGCCCCTTGCTCCCGCTGCAGCGGGTGTACGGGCAGACGCCGTTCGTGCTGTCGCCCAACAGCCACTGCCAGCCCTGCCTGGCGTGCACGCGGAACTGCTTCGACTTCCAGCCGCAGATCGCTCAGCAGGCCGACCTCCACGACACCGATCCTCGCTGGAGCCAGCCGCGACGGCTGTTCGCGAGCGCCCTACCGGGTTTCGTGCTCGGCTTCTTCACGGTGCTCGACCAGCCGTCGCTGTCGATGGAGGAGACGTACGCCCGGCTCGCGCTGTTCGTCCTCGGCAGCGTCGGCGGGTTCGTCTTCCTGGAGACGGTGCTCGGGATCTCGTCCGGCCTGGTCACCGCGCTGTGGGGAGCGGTCGCCCTCCACATCTTCTACTGGTTCAGCTCCCACACCTTCGGCGACGCACTGTCGTCGCTGTTCGGGCTGGGCGACCTCGACTGGCTGCGGTGGCCGATCCTCAGCGTGCTGACCCCGCTCACACTGGTCTGGCTGGTCCGCACCTACTGGTCCGAGCGCCGCTACCTCGCCGAGACCGCCACGGACCAGGTCACCGACCTCGGCATGCCGATGGTGCCGCCGCCGTCCGGAGCGGCGGGCCACGCCGGGCCGGCGGCGGAGGTCGCGTTCGTCGAGCGTGACGGTCCGGTTGCGGCCGATGCCGGCCAGAGCGTGCTGGAGATCGCCGAGGGCTGCGGGCTGGCGATCGAGGCGGGGTGCCGGATGGGGGTCTGCGGCTCCGACCCGGTGGCGATCCTCGAGGGCGCCGAGCACCTCTCGGAGCCCGAGGACGAGGAGCGCAGCACGTTGCGGCGGCTCGGGCTCGCCCCGAACACCCGGATGGCCTGCTGCGCGCGGGTCCAGGAAGGCGCGGTCTCGGTCAGCCTCACTCCCGAGCGCGGCGACCCCGACGCCGGTGAGCGCCCCATCGACTACGACCGCTCGATCACCAGCGTGGTGGTGCTCGGCACCGGCATCGCCGGCGTCACCGCCGCCGACTTCGTACGACGCGGCCATCCGGACTGCGAGATCCACCTGGTCGGCCAGGAGCCGCACCTGCTGTACAACCGGATGGGCATCTCGCGCATCGTCTACGGCCGGTCGGCGATGAGCGGGCTCTACCTGCTCGACGAGCAGTGGTACGACGACCACCGGATCACCACCTGGCTCAACACCCTCGCCACCGAGATCGACGTGGCCGGCCGCAGCGTGCTGCTCGGCACCGGGCAGCGGCTCTTCTTCGACCGGCTGATCCTCGCCACCGGCTCCCGAGCCACCACGATCCCGCTCGACGGGTTCGGGCTGCCGGGCACGTTCGTGCTCAGGCAGGCCGAGGACGCCACCCGGATCCGCGGCTACACCCAGCAGCACGGCGTGCGCGCCGCCGTCGTCGCCGGCGGGGGTCTGCTCGGGCTCGAGGCCGCGCACTCGCTGCACCGGCTCGGGCTGAAGGTGACGGTTCTGGAGCTCGGCGACCGGCTGCTTGCGCGCAACATCGACGAGCGCGCCAGCGAGCTCGTGCACCAGCACTTCGCCCGGCTCGGGATCGAGGTGCGCTACCAGGTGGGGGCCAAGACGCTGGAGGGCTCCGAACGCCTGGAAGGGGTCCGGCTCGACGACGGCTCCACGATCCCCGCCGGGCTGTTCCTGATCTGCATCGGCATCACGCCCGCCACCGACCTGGCGAAGCGGGCCGGGATCGCCGTGGAACGGGGCGTCCTGGTCGACGACCTGATGCGCACCAGTGCCGCCGACGTGTACGCCGCCGGGGACGTCGCCCAGCACCACGGACTCGTGCTCGGGCTCTGGCCGGTCGCGACCAAGCAGGCCGAGATCGCGGCGATCAACGCGTTGGGCGGTGCGGAGCGGCTACCTGCCGACCTCCCGGCGATGATCCTCAAGGGGGTCGACCTCGACCTGTCCGCGGTCGGCAGGGTGGACCCGGCGCCGGGCGACGAGCTGTTCACCGAGGACCACCCGGCCGTGCCGTCGTACCGGCGCCTGCTGGTGAAGGACGGCGTGGTCGTCGGCGTGCTGGCACTCGGGTCGCACCCGGAGTTCCTCGCCGCGGCCACCACGGCCGTGAAGCGCGGCCGATCCCTCGACGGGTCGGCGCTGGCACGGCTCCGGGCCGGCGACTGGTCGGTGGTGAAGGACGCCCGCGATCACGCGGGCGCGTCGGCTCCCGGCGTCATGTAGGTGTAGACCCGGCGGCCGATCCGGATGCTCCAGCCCACGGGGAGGGCGAACGGCTCGCTCCCGAGCCGCGTCCACTCCGCGTCGCCCGGCGCGGCGACGTCGGTGCCGTTGCTCGATGCTGCGTCGCGGATCGTGAGCACGCCACCGTCGATGTCGAGGTAGGCCTGCACCCGCGACACGGTGTGCTCGGGATCGGGGATGAAGACCGGCGACGCCGCTCCACGGCGGACGGCAGGATCCTGTCGCGGGTCTCGCCCGAGGACGTACGCCCGGTCGAGCGGCACCCGGCTGCCGTCCTCGGCCACCAGGTGCGCGATCTCGTCGGCCAAGAACACGGTCTCCCGGCCGGGCGTGCGGATGGCGGTCTCGACGTGCCCTCCGCCGGCGGGGGGTGGAGCGACCGGCTCCGGAGATGCCGACGGTGACCCGGCGGCTGACTGCGGCCGGCCGGGCACCGGCTCGAGCACGAAACCGGCCCCGGCGAGCATCCCGTGCCCGAGGTCGGTGCGAGGATCCGCCGACACCGGGCCGGCCGCGGTGAGCGTGACACCGACCCTCTGGACGTCGGCCGGGACCGGGCGATCCAGCCAGGTCAGAGCCTCGCCGCCCGCCAGCTCGGTGTCATCGACGACGGCCCGCACGGCGCCGTACAGCAGCAGCCGCCGATCGCTGTCGGACCGACCGAGCAGCAACCCGAACGGCGGCGCCTCCGACCGCCGCTCCGCGAGAAGCGCGGCCACCCGCCACAACGTCTCTCGATCGGCGGATCCGACCGCCAACAGGTCCAGCAGGTCCCGGCTGAAGACGTCCGCATCACCACCGATGCCGACGACGGCGGCAAGGTCGCCGAATCTCGCGACCACCCCGTCGCCGGGCTGAACCGCCATCCGGACCTGCGCGCCGTTCATCCGAGCTCCCTACTGTCCTCGGACGCCGACTCAGCATCCCACGCGTTCGGCCGCACCGGTACGCCTGCGAGGCGAGCGCGCGGGCTAGCGTGGACAGGTGAGATCCTTCCGCTTCCTGCTGAGCCGGCGGTGGCTGCTGTTCGCGGTCGCCGTCGTCGTGGTGGCGGCGGCGACCTGGTGGCTGGGTGAGTGGCAGTTCAGTCGGCTGGACGACCGCAAGGAGCGCAACGCCGTCGTCCGCGCCAACGAGGACAAGCCGCCGGCGCCGGTGGCCGGGGTGCTCGCCCCCGGCCGGGAGGTCGCCGACGACGACGAGTGGCGCCAGGTGACCGCGACCGGCACCTACGCCACCGAGGACACCGTGATCGTGCGCTACCGGACCCGCGACGGGGCGTCCGGCGTCGACGTCGTGGTGCCCCTGGTGACCGCGGACGGCGCTGCGCTGCTGGTCGACCGCGGCTGGATGCAGTCCGACAACCGGGGCGTCGAGGTGCCCGACGTGCCCGATCCGCCGGCCGGGGAGGTCACGATCACCGGCTGGGTCCGCGCCGACGGCTCGGGCAGCAGCACCGAGGTGCACGACCAGTCGACGCGGGCGATCTCCAGCGAGCGGATCGGCGACGCGCTCGACCGCGAGGTCTACGGCGGCTTCGTGGACCTCCGCTCCGAGGATCCCGAGCCGGCCGAGTCGCTCGAGCAGGTGGAGCTGCCGGAGCTCGACAACGGCCCGCACTTCTTCTACGGGCTGCAGTGGTGGTTCTTCGGTGTGCTGGCCATCGCCGGCTTCGGCTACCTGGCCTACGACGAGTGGCGCAACGGGCCGCGCGGCCCGCGCAAGGCTCAGAGGGCGCGCAGCATGCCGCCGTCGACGGGCAGCATCGTGCCGGACACGAAGGACGCGGCCGGCGAGAGCAAGAAGGCCGCGGCCCGGCCGAACTCCTCCGGCTCGCCGTAGCGGCCCAGCGGGATCGTCGCGAGCGCCGCCTTGCGGGCCGCCTCGGCATCGCCGGTGGAGGCGTCCAGCTCGGCCACCCGCTCGGTGCCCACCCGTCCCGGCATCAGGCCGTTGACCCGGACGCCCCTCGGCCCCAGCTCGTCGGCCAGTGTCTTGGCGACCATCGCGAGCCCGGGCCGCAGCCCGTTGGAGATCGCCAGGTTGCCCAGCGGCGCTCGCACGCTGGACGACAGCACGAACGCCAGGGAGCCGCCGTCGCCGAGCTCCGCGCCCACCTCACGGGCGAGCCGAACCGCTCCCAGGAAGACCGCCTCGAACGCGGTGCTCCACTGCTCGTCGGTGACGTCGGTGACCGGCCCGGGCGGCGGGCCGCCGACCGAGATCAGGGCACCGTCGAGCCGGCCCCACCGCTCGCGGGCGGTGGCGATCAAGCGGGCGGGGGTGTTCGGATCGGCGTTGTCGGCTGCTACGCCGACCGCCGCATCGCCGAGGGCGGTCGCGGCCTCTTCCAGCGAGTCCTCCGAGCGCCCCGAGAGCACGACCCGGGCACCCTCGGCGACCAGGCAGTCGGCGGTGGCCCGGCCGAGCCCGCGGGCCCCGCCGGTGACGATGAAGACGCGATCCTGCAGACCGAGATCCATGACCCCGACGCTAGCGCCCGCTGCCGGTCACGCCACAGGAGCGTCGTCGTGCAGGAACTGGGTGCGGTAGAGGTCGGCGTAGAGACCGTTGCGGGCGAGCAGGTCGCGGTGGGTGCCCGACTCCACGATCCGGCCGTCGTCGAGCACCAGGATCCGATCGGCGTTGCGCACCGTGGACAGGCGATGCGCGATCACCAGCGACGTACGCCCCTCGAGCGCGGCGTCCAGCGCGCGCTGCACGGCGGACTCGGACTCGCTGTCGAGGTGGGCGGTCGCCTCGTCGAGCACCACGATCGACGGCGCCTTGAGCAGCAGGCGCGCGATCGCGAGCCGCTGCCGCTCGCCGCCGGACAGCCGATAGCCGCGGTCGCCGACGACGGTGTCCAGCCCGTCGGGCAGGCCCCGCACCAGGCGGGCCACCTGCGCCGCCTCCAGCGCGGCCCAGATCTCGCCCTCCTCGGCCTCGGGCCGCGCGTAGAGGAGGTTGGCCCGGATCGTGTCGTGGAACATGTGGGCGTCCTGGGTGACGTAGCCGACGGTGTCCTCGAGCGACTGCAGCGTCACGTCGCGTACGTCGAGCCCGCCGACCCGGACCGCGCCGGACTTCACGTCGTACAAACGGGCCACGAGGTGCGTGACGGTCGTCTTGCCGGCACCGGACGGGCCGACCAGCGCGACCATCTGACCGGGCTCCGCGCCGAAGCTCACGTCGGTGAGCACCGCGGTGTTGTCCCGCGACTCGATGCGGGCGACGCTCTCCAGGGAGCCGAGGGAGATCTCGTCCGCGCGGGGGTAGGTGAACGAGACGTGCTCGAACTCCAGGCTCGCGGAGGTGCGGGGCAGCTCGACCGCGTCCGGCTTCTCCTGGATCTGCGACGGGAGGTCGAGCACCTCGAAGACCCGCTCGAAGCTGACCAGCGCGGTCATCACGTCGATCCGGACGTTGGACAGGCCCTGCAGCGGACCGAGCAGCCGGAGCAGCAGGGTGGCCAGGGCGAGCAGGGTGCCGACGGTCAGCGTCTTGTCGATGGCGAGGTGGCCACCGAAGCCGTAGACCAGAGCGGTCGCGAGCGCCGGCACCAGCATCATCGAGGCGCCGAAGATCCGGGTGATCAGCGAGATCCGGACGCCGAGGTCGCGCACGTTGGCGGCGCGGTCGGCGAACAGCTCGTCCTCCTCGCCGCGGCGGCCGAACAGCTTGAGCAGCATCGCGCCGCCCACGTTGAAGCGCTCGGTCATCACGTTGCCGAGGTCGGCATTGCCGTCCATCTGACGGCGGGTCAGCCCGGCCAGCCGGCCGCTGACCCAGCGGGAGACGAAGTAGAGGATCGGGAAGAGCGCCAGGCAGAGCAGCGTGATCTGCCAGCTGAGCGCGAGCATGGCGATACCGACGACGAGCACGGCGATGCCGTTGGAGACCGTGCTCGACAGGGTGGACGTGAACGCCCGCTGCGCACCGATCACGTCGTTGTTGAGGCGGGACACCAGCGCACCGGTCTGGGTGCGGGTGAAGAAGGCGAGCGACTGGCGCTGCACGTGTCCGAACACCTTGGTGCGCAGGTCGTAGATCAGGCCCTCACCGATCCGGGAGGAGAGCCAGCCATTGAGCACGGCGAGAGCGGCGGTGAAGATCGCGACGCCGGCCATCGCCAGCGCGAGCAGCGTCACCATCCGGTTGTCGCCGGCGAGGATGCCGTCGTCGACGATCCGCTGCACGAGCAAGGGCATCACCACGACCATGGCCGCGTCGATGACGGTCAGGAACAGGAAGACGGAGATCAGGACCCGATGAGGACGCGCGAAGCCGAGCACGCGGCGCACCGTCTTGACCTCGATCCGGTTGTCAATGACGCTCCGGTCGGAGCGGATGTGGCGCCACGCGCCACCGCCGGGATGCATGGATGACATGGGCTACCCCCTCAGGTCCCTTGTAACGCCGCCAGCTGCCGGAATCGCCGGATCTGCGCCTCGCGCTCGAGGCGACGCTGGGTGTCAAGGTCTCGTTGTGCTGCTCCGAGGAGCAGCGTCTTCGTCTCGCGGACCGCGCCCACGGGGGCTGCGGTCAGGGCGGCCGCCAGGTCGGCGACCGTGCCGTCGAGCTCCGCGAGGGGGACGGCCGTCAGCGCGAGCCCGATCTCGACGGCCTCGGCGGCTCCGACCATCCGTGCCGTCGCGCAGATCTCCAGTGCCCTGGCGTACCCAACGCTCTCCACGAGCGGTTTTGTTCCCGTGAGGTCCGGCACCAGGCCCAGTGCCGACTCCTTCATGCACAGCCGGGCGTCGTCGGCGAGCACCCGGAGGTCGCAGGCGAGCGCGAGCTGGAAGCCCGCACCGATCGCGTAGCCCTGCACCGCGGCGACGGACACGAAGCGGGCGTCGCGGAGCCAGGTGAAGCCGCGCTGGTAGTCGTCGATCGTCGCGCTGATCGCCGCGTCGTCATGGGCGAGGAGGCCGGCCACCGTCTCCTCACCGCTCGTACCCGGGTCGAGCATCGACCGGTCGAGGCCCGCGGAGAACGCCGGTCCCTCACCCCGGACCACCACGACCCGGACGTCGTCGGAAAGCCCGGCGCCGATGGTCGCCAGCGCCCGCCACATCGCGGGTGTCTGGCTGTTGCGCGAGGCCGGGCGGTCGAGGGTGACGGTCGCCGTCACGCCGTCGACTTCGAGGCGCAGACCGACCTGCGCGAGCTGTTCGGGTCCCATGCCCCGAATTGTCCCTTACGCCAGCGCCACCAGGTCGCCGTAGTCGGCGCTCCAGAGGTCCTCGACACCGTCGGGCAGGATCAGCACCCGGTCCGGCTCGAGGGCGTGTACGGCGCCCTCGTCGTGGGTGACCAGCACGATCGCCCCCTCATAGCTGCGGATCGCGGCGAGCACCTCCTCGCGGGAGGCGGGGTCGAGGTTGTTGGTGGGCTCGTCGAGCAGCAGCACGTTGGCGCTGGACACCACCAGGATCGCCAGCGCCAGCCGCGTCTTCTCGCCTCCCGACAGCACCGAGGCGGGCTTGTCGGCGTCGTCACCGGAGAAGAGGAACGAGCCGAGCACCGAGCGCGCCTCGGTGTCGGTGAGCTGGGGCGCCGAGGAGTGGAGGTTCTGCAGCACCGTGCGCGAGGTGTCGAGGGTCTCGTGCTCCTGGGCGTAGTAGCCGAGCTTGAGCCCGTGGCCGGGCGTGACGGCGCCGGTGTCGGAGCGGTCGACCCCCGCGAGGATCCGGAGCAGGGTGGTCTTGCCGGCGCCGTTCAGGCCGAGTACCACTACCCGCGAGCCGCGGTCGATCGCCAGGTCGACGTCGGTGAACACCTCGAGCGAGCCGTAGGACTTCGACAGCTCGGCGGCGGTGAGCGGTGTCCTGCCGCAGGGAGCGGGCGCCGGGAACTTGATCCGCGCGACCCGGTCCTGGCGGCGCTCCCCCTCGACCCCGGCGAGCAGCCGCTCGGCGCGCTTGAGCATCGACTGGGCGGCCTGGGCCTTGGTCGCCTTGGCGCGCATCCGGTTGGCCTGGTCGGTCAGCGTCTTGGCCTTGCTCTCGGCGTTCATCCGCTCGCGCTTGCGGCGTTTCTCGTCGGTCTCGCGCTGGGTGAGGTACGCCGTCCACCCCATGTTGTAGACGTCGATCTCCGCGCGGTTCGCGTCGAGGTGCAGCACCCGGTTGACGGTGGTCTCCAGGAGCGCGGTGTCGTGGCTGATCACGACCAGGCCGCCCTGGTGCGCCTTGAGGAACTCGCGCAGCCAGACGATGGAGTCGGCGTCGAGGTGGTTGGTCGGCTCGTCGAGGAGCAGCGTGTCGGCCCCTGAGAAGAGGATCCGGGCCAGCTCGACCCGGCGCCGCTGCCCGCCCGAGAGGGTCTTCAGCGGCTGCCCGAGCACCCGGTCCTCGATGCCGAGGCTGTGGGCCATCTGCGCGGCCTCGGACTCGGCGGCGTAGCCACCGCCGGCGTGCAGGTCGGCGTCGGCGCGCGTGTAGCGACGCATCGCTCGGTCACGGGCGGCCACGTCGTCGCTGGCCATCTCGATCTCGGCCTCGCGCAGCCGGCGTACGGCGTCGTCGAGCCCGCGCGCCGACAGGATCCGCTCACGGGCCAGCTGCTCGGGGTCACCCGAGCGCGGGTCCTGCGGCAGGTAGCCGACGTCACCGGTGCGCTGCACGGTCCCGCCGGCGGGCAGCGCCTCGCCGGCCAGGATCTTCGTGAGCGTCGTCTTGCCCGCGCCGTTGCGGCCGACCAGACCCACCTTGTCGCCCGCACCAACGCGGAAGCTGACGTTCTCCATGAGCAGTCGTGCCCCGGCCCGGACCTCGAGATGGTGGGCGGTGATCATCGTGGTCACTAGTCTAAGGAGCGGCGTCCGGTCCACGGGTCGGCGGCCCGTACGGACAGACACTCTCAGGGGGACGCGCAATGCGGTTCAATCCCAAGGCCCGGCTCGACCGAGGAC
>Ga0247826_10000015_pt1 | contig 19700 bp, 43 predicted proteins | sample 12C_Control_Day1_FD_200152 | JGI IMG/M metagenome (GOLD analysis project Ga0247826, IMG submission 200152) | Soil microbial communities from agricultural site in Penn Yan, New York, United States - 12C_Control_Day1 | ecosystem: Environmental > Terrestrial > Soil > Agricultural land | place... | reverse complement strand
GAACAACAATGTTGAAAATCTCGAATGGTGTACTGAGCAAGAAAATAACATTCATGCTCTTGAGACAGGTCTTAGAAAAATTAAACTATACAAAGTTGTTGACTTGAGTGGAAATGTTGTTTATGATTCTATCTCTTTGAGAGAGCTTGTAGGAAAAGGCTTCCAACAACCAGCAATCTCAAGATGTTTGTCTGGTAAACTGAAATCGCACAGAAAGTGTACATTTGAAATCTTAGGAGAAGTTAATGAAGAAGTTTGATTTTGTTCCACAACGTTTGAATCTTTTTGCTGCGTTTAATACGGACGCTTATAAGCTGGGTCATGCTGACCAGTATTCGGATGGTACTGAACTCATCTTCAACAACCTGACACCACGTAGTGACAAGATTTATCGTCGTTCGTGCACTCGTTACTATGACGGCAAACTGGTTTTCATCGGTGCTCAAGGTGCCTTCATGGAAATCGTTGCTAACTGGAACATCTTCTTCACGATGAATAAAGAAGCCGCTGTGGCACTGTATTCTGAACTTGTTGACAATGTTCTTGGTGTTGGTGTAGTATCACCTGAGCGTATTGCAAAGCTGCATGATGTTGGTTACCTCCCTCTGGAAGTGAAAACTCTGAAGGAAGGTACTAAGGTCAAAATGGGTATTCCAGTACTGACCGTGAAGAACACTCAGAAGCACGCCTTCTGGCTGCCAAACTTCATCGAAACTGTACTGTCTAACCTTACTTGGAAAACCAGCACCAACGCTACTACCGCTGCTGAATACAAGGCAATGTTGACTGACTTCGCTATTCGTACTGGTACACCACTGGATTTGGTCAACTGGCAAGGCCACAGCTTCGCTGATCGTGGTATGTCTGGTCCTGAAGATGCTGCACGTTCTGGTTTGGGTCACGCTGCTCTGTTCCTTGGTAGTGATTCGATGGGTACTATCCAGTACGCCCAACAGTATTACTTTGCCGGTAAATTTGTATCTGGCTCTGTTCCAGCAACTGAACACGCAGTAGCAACATCGAACATTCTGCGAATTGAACGTGCTCTGAATAACTGCACTTACGAGTTCATGTCGAAGCGTCAACGCAATATCTATGATCGTATGACTTTTGCGATGGAAGATAAGCGTCTCATCGCTGAAATGATGTTCCTGTACGAACTGATGCTAAAGTATCCTAAAGGTCTGCTTTCCTATGTTACTGACAGCTTCGATTACTATGGTGTTCTGACGCGTGGTCTTCCATACCTGAAAGATGTTATCATGGCTCGGGATGGTAAACTGGTAATTCGTCCTGACTCTGGTGATCCAGTTGAAGTAGTTTGCGGTATGCCGGTTGCTCACATTAGTGAAGGTGTAAAGCCTCACAGTAAAGATTTCATCGGTGAACTGTATGAAATCGCGTACAAGATGATTGCTGAAGATAAACGTGAAGACGACAAAGCTTACAAACTGATCGCTCGTCACAACAATACCTACTATCGTCTTGATATCACTGGTTACAGGGAGTATGATGGTGAGATTCATCTGAACGTTGACGACTTTAACGAGATTCAGCGTGATCCTGAAGAAAAAGGTTCTGTTGAACTGCTGTATGATCTGTTTGGTGGAACTATTACCTCCACTGGTCACAAAATGCTTGACAGTCACATTGGTCTGATTTATGGTGACAGTATTACTACTGCTCGTTGCCTGAACATTCTGCAAGGTCTGTTCGATAAAGGATTTGCCTCTGGTAACTGTGTGTACGGTGTGGGTAGTTTTACCTATCAGTGTGTAACCCGTGATACATTTGCTTTCGCTGTGAAAGCAACGTATACTGAAGTGAATGGTGAGGGTATTGAAATTTTCAAAGACCCCAAGACTGATGCTAAAAAGAAATCAGCAAAAGGTCTTCTTTTTGTTGACAAGGGTGAAGATGGTGATTATATTCTCATCGACCAAGTGAGTAAGGAAGTAGAAGCTTCCACTGAGAACCAACTAGTAACCCGGTTCAAAGATGGTGAGTTCTACAACCTGATTTCGCTTGACGAAATTCGGTCACAACTGTAAGATAGACACAATGCCCCCGAAAGGGGGCTTTAATCAAATTGGAGATAATATGAAAAAGCTAGCTGTTGCCGCTGTAATCCCTGCTATCGCTATGGTCGGCTGCGATCAAGCAACTACTGTAACACCACAACAAATTGATTCCGCTACCCGTACCCAGTTGAATCAAGATGACGCTGAACTGAAACAAGCACTTGCTGATGCGAAAGCAAAAGACCCTTCTATCACTGACATGTACTACAGCGTCAATGACAAAGGTGAGAAAGAACTGAATGTTGTTCGTGAAGTGAAAGACCCTCAAACTGGCGAGTCTATGGCTTCTTCCTCGGTTTGGCCACTGCTGGGTGGTATGGCTGCTGGTGCTCTGATTGCCAACATGTTCAATTCGTCTGGTGGCTACAACTCTGCTTACCGACCATCGTACAGTTACACTCGTTCATATGATGACGAACGTAAACGTCGTGGTGCTGCAACCGCTGGTTACGCTGGCTATGTACGTAGTAATACCATGCGTACCTATTCGTCTTCGTACAACAGCAACAAGAGTTCGTTTAGTTCGTCGCCTACCCGTAAATCGGCAGCTTTCAGTGGTAGCTCTAGCTCCCGTTCTGCATCGTACTCGTCCGGTGGTTGATTTTTGTGATTACCCAGTGTATGATTCTCGGATTACTGATAACCCAATGAGGAAATGAAATGAAAGCTGTATTTAAGTCGATCAACTTTGATCTAGAACAAGTTGTAGCAGAAGAGGTTCCATTCCTCAGTGCTTTCTACCGTGACGGAGAAGAGTTGAATGGTGATATTAAAGACCTGCTGTCGTTCCCTGTAAAACATAGCGATAACATGCCTTTCTATACCATCAAGGATTCGACTACAGAGCGTCTTAACGAGCAGTTTGAAGACTACTACAAGATGATGGATTATGCTCTGGCTATGGCTTTCCATAACAAAGGTCTGCTCCGTCAGTTCTTTGATTGTGAGTTCCTGCGTAAACATGGTGACCGTTTTATCCCATACGCTGAAGCAACGTTCCACAAGCATCATCCCGCACTGTATGGTCGCTTTGACGCCTGCTTCAACCCAATTACTGAGCAACTGATGGGTGTGTATGAGTTTAACGGTGACACACCGGTGATGCTGTTTGAATCGGTAAACCTGCAAAATCGCTATGCTCAAATGCTCGGTACTGACCAGTACAACAACTACTGGGATATCTTTATCGAACAGATGCAGCACAAAGGTTACAAGCGTATTGGTGTAGCATGTGCGACAAACTATGTCGAAGACATGGCAACCTGTGAGACTTTGGCTCAAGCGTTTAACGCTGCAATACCTCTGGCAACCGTCCAATTCTTGGATATGAAAGAGCTTGACTTTGACACTGATGCAGATAAGCCATTCTTTGCAATGGGTAGCAATGAACCACTGGATGCTGTTTACATCCTGCAACCTTGGGAAGAAATGGTAGAAAACAATCCAGAAATGCTTGACAACTGGGAACGCTGGGTTGATAATACCCATGTATTTGAACCTGCATGGCGTTGGTTCTTTGCCCACAAAGGTATGACTGCTCTGTGTACATACCTCATGGAAGAGTCGGGTTCGTTTGCTAGTAAGTTTGGTCATGTCAAACTGCTGCGTACATATCTGAAACGTCCAAGTGGTGCATTGGGTAATCACTGGGTAGAAAAGCCGGTGGTTGGTCGCCTTTCAAACAACATCAAAATTTGGGAGAAAGGTGAGGTTGTAAGTGACACTGGTGGTTACTACTCTGAGGAAAACACCGTGTTCCAAGAGTACTGTGCTCCATATCAAGTAGAAGGTCGTAACAACTTCATCCTTGGTCACTGGATGATGAACAAGTATTCAGCGGGAACGTGCTTCCGTGAGTTTGATAGTAAGGTTCTATCAATCAGTAATGAACGATGGATTCCACACATCGTTGTAGAGGATTAAGCATGACAATGTTACAGATGGTTGCAGTGATTATCGCATTCACCACACTGTTTACGGTAATCAACTACAAGGTGTTTAAGCTACCGCACGCAATTGGTGTGATGCTAGGTGCCTTGGTTATGTCACTTGGGATTCAAGCTCTAACCTTTATGGGTTACCCTGTAGTAGAACAAACAGCAGTAGAGCTTATCAGTGCAATTGACTTTCATCAATTGCTCATGACATGGATTCTACCAGCACTGTTATTTGCTGGTTGTCTTACAGTAAACGTGAGTGACCTGAAACAACACAAATGGGCAATCGCTGGTTTAGCAACCCTTGGAGTAGTTATAGCAACCGCTGTAATTGGTTTCAGTACCTACTTTGTACTACATGCAATTGGTCTTGATGTAAACCTGATGTACTGCCTTCTGTTCGGTGCTTTGATTAGTCCCACAGACCCAATTGCAGTAATGGGAATTCTCAAGAATGCAGGTGCTCCAGATAACCTACGGGTTACGATTGTTGGCGAATCCTTGTTCAATGATGGTACAGCAATTGTTGTGTTTACGGTATTGCTGACACTGATTACAGTTGGTGGTACACCTTCGATTGGTGAAGTAGGATTGCTGTTTGCTCAAGAGGCTGTAGGTGGTGTGATTTACGGTGCTTTGCTAGGTCTGTCAACTGTGTATATCCTTAAAGGTATCCATGAGGCTCACATCGCAGGCATGGTAACAATTGTAATGGTATTTGGTGGTGCTACTCTTGCTTCTTTGATTCACGTATCATCGCCACTGGCAATCGTTGTAGCTGGTCTGTGTCTTGGCTATAAACCGTTTGCTCACATGTCGGATTACACTCACAAGGTGGTAAATAACTTCTGGCATCTGATTGACGAATTCTTGAACGGTGTGCTGTTCGCTATCATCGGTCTGGAACTGCTGATTGTACAGTTCAACTTGCTACATGTGGTTGTTGCTCTGTCCTTGTTCGTTGTGCTGATTATGAGTCGAATGTTGACTGTGTTGCCACCAATGGCTATCATGTCAAAGTTCACAGGTAACAAGATGCCTAACGGTAGTGCTCTGCTGCTAGCATGGGGCGGTTTGCGTGGTGGTGTTTCGATTGCTCTTGTGTTGGCATTGCCAGCAGGACCAGCAAAAGACGTACTACTCCCTCTGACCTATGTGATTGTCCTTGGTAGTATCCTGCTTCAAGGCTTGACCGTAGGTAAGCTGGTTGAATTGTTGTTCCCTCCTAAGAATGACCCCGCATAGTGCGGGGTTTTCTTTTGCCTAAAATAAAGCTTGACTCCAATCATCATTGCTGTATAATGGGCACATCAAAAGGAGATACATATATGAACAAAGAGCTTGTAATCAAATCCCTGAAAGACACCGTTGTTCTTGGAATGCTTGTCATTGCAGTTATTGCTCTGATCTGCGGCTTTATCTATGTGGTAGCTAATACAACACCGTGGTTGTTCATGGTTATTCCTATCGGACTTCTGTACTTGGCATGTTACCTTGACAACAAGGCAAAGCTTAAACGTGAAGGTAAACTATGACATATTTCAAGGGTGGGTGGATGGAGTATATCACATTCATCAAAATCGATAAGAACCGACCACTTGCTAAAGCCGAATACGCAAAAGCAATGGAAGGATACGGTAAAGGTGTAAAGTGGCAGGATATCGCTTCAGAACTACCTCTGGAAACACCTCCTGAGCCCGTAGAGAAACGAAAACGCTTTACATGACCTGATGTACCAGGTTATAATAAACACCTCTTAAAACGCATTATAGGAGCTTATAGAATGACTGACATGACCCGAATATCCGTAACCGTCCCACGACCAGTTGTAAAATCCCAAATGGAAATTGCCGTTGAACTGGCTATCGAAGCTCATAAAGATCAAAAGTATGGTGATAAGCCTTACATTTACCATCTGGCTCAAGTTGATAATCTGGTTACCCGTGTATTTCGTCCAGAAGGTCTCGGTTATTCTGAACCGTATTCGAAAGAACATGGTGACGAAATGGATTGCTTGCGTGCAGCGGCATTTCTACACGATATCATTGAAGACACGGTAGTGACACAGCAAGACTTGATTGACGCCGGTGTTATGCCTTCGGTGGTGTCTGCTGTTGTTCTAATGACGAAAGAAGACGGTTATAGCTACGACAAATACATTGAGGATATCTCCTTGAATGGTATTGCTCGAAAGGTTAAACTGTGCGATACTGCCGCCAACCTGATGAATTCGATCATGGAAGGCCGAACCAAGAATATCAACAAGTACACCAAACAAATTCAACTGTTGGGAGGTTTCTAATGAGCAATATACCAACTATTGTTGAAGCACAAGATGCACTCATGGCTTTGAAGGTATTGCGACGTTACGTTGAACGATACTGGCCTATGTGCGATACTACCGATCTGTATACCATTGAAGACTCACTAGATATAGATATTGACGAACTAAAAGGAAACAACGAATGAGATTGATTGATGGATTTGGTATCAACGACGCGAATTATCCTGTAAACTCAACAGTTGATGGTGTAAAAGTTCGATGTAAGATATTTGAGCGATGGGTGTCAATGGTTCAGCGTTGTTATAACGAAAAGTCGCTTTCTCGAAGACCTCATTATAGAGGATGCTCCATTGATGTAAGGTGGAGTAGCTTCATGGAATTCAGAAAATGGATGTTGATGCAAGATTGGGAAGGTAAACAGTTAGACAAAGATCTACTTGTGAAAGGTAACAAAGTATACGGTCCAGACACTTGTTGTTTCATCAACCAGAAACTGAATACTTCAATTACAGACACAAGAGTGAAAAGCAATGGTCTTCCGATTGGTATCCACATCGACCGAGGTAAATACAGAGTTGAAGTACAATCAAAATACGTAGGTTATTTTGATGACTTAGATTCAGCGTTAACTTGTTATACAAATACGAAACGTGATGTGATCAGGGAGCTTTTGAAGCTCGAAAGTGACAATCGCGTAATCGAAGCTGTGAAAGAAAGATTCAAACTTTAGGAGTTTTACATGATTACACATAACGAATATATCAAGATGACTAGTGGTCGTAAACCAATTACTGTTATTGACAATCATTACTATCGATGTGAGGACTACATCATTGACAACAAGCTGATTCGGTTCTCATGTATGCGTATCGTTAACAAAGAAACGCTTGCACATGAAGACAGCAATCATGTACACTACAATGATATGGGGAACTATGTATGAGCCTTCATGACAAGATCATGAACCTGCCAGCACGACCTATTGCTGCTGATGAATACGATCATAAGCTCATGGCTTATAAATGCGGTCATCGTGACGCACGACATGACGCTGCGGAACTGTCACTGAAGTATGACCATCTTATCGAAATGATTGAAGATCATTATGGTAGTGGTATGATTTCCATTTTCAAACGAAAGGTAGGTATTTGATGACAATCAACGATGCACTGAAACTGGCAGCAGAGCGAGCGAATGCACTGGGTTACTCTTACACGCAATTCATGCTTGTGGAACACGACCTTCGTGAAGAGTTTTACTTGTATGAAGACCTGACTTCTGATATTGTAGCAGAAATTATTGAAGAGGTATTGTAATGTCGAAGTTTAAACACATTAAAGAGGTAGGTGGTCAGAACGTTATCGAAGTAGGTTATTACGATGCGATTGAAGGTAAAGAGTTCTTTGAAATTGCCGTAGGTCCAAGTGACAGCCATTTTCTGAATGCAATCGAACTTCAACCATATCAAATTGAGGAACTTATTCACATTCTCACCGACTATATGAAGGAGATTACAGATTGACTGAAAAGACCAAAACTGTAAAAACTGTTGAAGTGTCATATGAAGAGTTCACTGACCCTGATTTTATCCCACCGGGCACGTTCTATGTTCGCAATGCTTTAGGTGTTTACGTCTTCCTCAAAACATCTGATAGAGCAATTGCCCAAAAACAAATCGACAACCATTATGGTAAAGGTCGGTACACCGCTGTAGCTTCTAAGATTCTACCAACCAAGTCAAAGCTTGAATCTGGTGGTCTTAGCTGTACAGGAACTTCGACCCGTCGCGGTCAAAAACGATAAGGAGAAATAATGAAATACGCTCACACACAAGAACTGCAAGAAATCTCGCTAGTTGAATTCATGGCTGCACTCGGTTATGAACCTGTATATGACTACATTATTGGTCTGAAAGGTTTCTATCAACCGGTATTCGCCTTCAAAGGTGAACAGCGTGTATCTGTACTGCGAGCCATTCAGATGCACAACGAAGAAGCTGAAGAGCAATTTGCAATGCTCAAACTGACCCCATATGAAGACTTTGGCGTCTTCGTTCGCAAACACGCAAACCGTCAGCAAATTAATATGATTTTTGCTGGCACCTGTAAGATTGTGAAGAAAGTGAAACTGTCTTTCTCGAAACGAGACGGTATCATTCTGCAATCTGACAATATTGAATTCGCTACTGACGTTGACCGTCGTCGTTATGAGCCATCGGTACTTGCTGAATGATTAAGCACAAGATGCTTAAACCTTACATGAACGCAGCAAGGGGCTTTGCCTTGCTGTCTCATGCCAAAAGGAAAAAGGTCGGGTACGTCGCTATCACACCTCAAGATATCATGATTTACTCATGGAACGGACGACCATCAGGTGATGATAACAACTGTGAAATCACTGTTCCGATCTTCAATACGATGAATGGCGTCAAAGTTGAAGTTGGTTGCGATATTGTAACACACCCTGAATGCCTACATGCTGAACGTAACATTATTGCAAAGGCTGCACGTGAAGGTATCTCACTAAAAGGTGCTAATCTGGTAGGGACTTTGAGTCCTTGTTTAGAATGTGCTTTACAACTGCATCAAGCTGGTGTAGAATCCGTGATCTATGAAGAAGAGTATCGTCTGACTGACGGTATCGAATACCTTCGCCGTAAAGGTATTCACTGTGAACAATATCAGGAGGAAACATGCGAATTATAGTAACTCAATTGATAGGTGATGCATCTGTAAACATCTATAACCACTCGGGTGAACTTGTCCATACTGAAGGTTTCTTTGGTAAGTTGGAAGGTGGTAGCTTCATCCGTGACATTCCCGTGTCAGCGTTGGAGTATCATCACTCAAAAGCACTCTTTGATAAAGAGTTTGAATACAAGGTTATCGTATGAATTACAGCTATCACATTCGACGTAAAGAACTCAAGAATGGTAGTGAACTATTCGAAATTATGATGGTGCCTTACGGTTGCGATAAAGAACGTCATCACATTCTGTATAGTACCAGAGACACCATTGACCAAGCCCGTGAAGCAGTTAAAGAACTTGAGGGAAAGAACGTGGTTAAAACGGAGTGGGTTGAATGATCGATATTCCAGAAGTTCAAGAAATTACACAAGAAGCTATTGAACGGATGCGTGAACAAGCAATTCTCACGCTCATCAACAATCAAGAGGTTTATGTAGCCAAATGGTTACTGCAAAACCCTTATGAAAAAGTGAGTGACTATCAACTGGTTTTCTCTGAGGGTAAAGAACCGGGTGAAATCTATCGTGTAAGCATGGAGAAGAAATTGAATGTATAACAAACAACTGTTTGGACTTGAAAAGAATGGTGATGTGAAAGTTTGGAACATTCGTGTTGCAGACACATTTCATGACCATCCTGAATATGAAATTGTAATTTCTCATGGTAAACTCAATGGTAAACTAACTTTCAAAACGGAACTTGTGTCTGAAGGCAAACAAGGTCGTTCTGTCTACGATCAAGCTGTACTTCAAGCTGAAGCACGTACCAAGAAACAAGTTGACAAAGGTTATCGTGAAACTGTAGAAGAACTGTCTGACCTTCCGCTGTTGCCAATGCTTGCGTCTGATTACAACAAGGTCGGCCACCGTATCCAGTTTCCTTGTTTCACCAGCGTGAAGTACGATGGTGTTCGTTGTTTGGCAATCAAACATTGTGGTGAAGTTCGATTGGAATCACGAACTGGACAACCATATTACGTCCCACATATTCAAGAAAGTCTGAATACGATGATGTATGATGGTCAGTCACTGGATGGTGAACTGTATCTACATGGTTATGAACTGCAAGACATTACTTCGGCTGTAAAGCGTGAAGACCCTGATAAGGAAATCGAAAAGGCTACTCGCAAACAAGCTAAAGCTGCAAAAATGGAAATGGACAATAAGGTAAGCGATGAAGTTTGGTATGCAGCACAAGTTGCAGCCGATCAGGAATACATTGATGCACAACGCATCAAGCATATCCGCAAAAACATGGAATTCCATATCTTTGACATTCCGATGGACGGTAGTTTCAATGTTCGTCTGAATGCTATGGACAATATGTTCGAGTTTTATAAGTATGTACCAAACATCAAGTTCACTCAGTATGATGTTTGTGCTGATGATGCTCAGTTGAAACGTCAGCACGCACAAGCTGTGAAAGACGGATTCGAAGGGGTAATGCTGCGTAACCAGCTTGGTGTATACGAAAGCGGTAAACGCTCGGCAGACTTGCAGAAGTACAAGACCTTCGTGGATGCTGAGTTTGAAATCCTCGATATTATCGAAGACAAAAACGATGGTAGTATTTTCATTCTGCAAAACAACGTGAACGATGAAAAGTTTGGCTGTGTCATGGGAACAATCCCTGAACGTAAGCACCGACTGGCTTTCAAGAATGACTATATCGGCAAATGGTTAAAGGTTAAGTTCCAAACCCGATACAAAGGAACTCTGTTACCTCAGTTTCCCACGGGGGTTTGCATCAGGGATTGCGACATTGACGGGAATCCTTTAGAATGACGCCTAAACAGGAGTACCATTATGGTGTAACAAAGGATTTCATTTACGATCAATATTTTTATGAGGCAGGTAGTCTTTACAAGACTGGTTATTTGTATACAGGTCATAAGTCGGTTGGGTGGTTTGATAAGGAGTCGGGTTATTACCGACTCCAAATTGGGTCAGAAACATGGATGTTACACAGATTGATTTGGATTTATCATTATGGTGAGATTCCAGAAGGTAAAACGGTTGATCATCGTGACCATGACCGAACAAATAACAAAATTGAAAATCTAAGGCTGGCAGATCGTTCTGAGCAGAATAAATATCAAAGAAAAAGAGCAAACTGTTCAAGCCAGTATATCGGTCTTTGCTGGCGGGAACGTGTTCAGAAGTATGAAGTTACTGTTGGTATTTTGGTGAACGGAAAGAACAAAAAGAAATACATAGGCAGTTTTCATGATGAGGTCGTAGCGGCAAAGGCACGTGACCGATATGTACTTGAAAACAAATTGACAGAGTGGAATCTTTTAAACTTTCTAGAGGTCAGCGATGATTGAGTTGTTACAGCACAAGAGTGCAAGCTACTCTCCGAGAACATGGCACAATGCTTCCCAAGGTATTACGCTAGCACTGGCAGTGGATTTCACCACTGCTGGTGAAAAGCTTACCACTAAGGCTGCTGGTGAAGGTCGGATTGTTCATTGTGATGCGAAAAATTTTGCAACCAGTTGGTTGCCTTCAGCACGAAAACTGTATAAACTATTGGTAGACAATGACTGTCGTGTGGTAAACGTGGCAGGTAATGGAATCTATACATTTGCAAAATATGGCTTTACACAAGTCACAGTGAATGATATGATTCGTCAGATATTGCACCAAGTAGATACACATTGGCCATTGGAACATGTGGTTAGTGGTGGTCAAACAGGCGCTGATTTAGCGGGTCTTATAACATCTGCTAAGATTGGCATTCCGTGTACCGGAACTTGGCCTAACGGCTACAAGATGAGGTTTGAGGACGGGGTAGACCGAAACCACACCAGAGAACAAATTATGGAGATTATGAACCAATATGCGTGAAGTATTTGTCAGCTGGAAAGACCAGCTTGAGTGGATGGAGAACATCGCATGTGCTGGTGGTTCCACTTGTTATGAGGAAGTACGTTCTGAAATGTGGGATGGTCTGTACGATAAGTATGGACAACACGCCAACTTTGATGTTGAACAAATCCCACAAGACAAGATTGACCAGTTTCTTGACTGGCTAGAGAATCCTGATGAGGAGGAGTAATGCGCAAAATCATCGGTTCGTGCAATCACATTGCACAGTATGACCTGCGAGAATTCAAAGGTCGTATCTTTTTCGTGACTGACGTTCACGGATATTATGGTCTTCTGCATGAGGCACTACGTGACGTAGCGTTCAACTCGGAAACCGATCTATTGTTCAGTAGTGGTGATTGGACTGACCGAGGACCAGACAGTAAACACGTTCTCGACTATCTGCATGAGCCATGGATTCACAGCACCCGTGGTAACCACGAAGAAATCTTTATTGGTGCTGTAGATGAGAACTGGACTGGTCGTAACACAAACTGCCTTCTGTCAAATGGTGGTGTGTGGGTAGCGAGTCTGGAAGAAGATGAGATTCAGGCAATTTACGATATGTTCAAGTCGCTACCACTTGGTATTGAACTGTTGCTACCACGTGGACGCAAGGTGGGCATTGTTCATGCTGAAGTTCCCGGCTATGACTGGGGTTATTTTGTAAACGACATTGACCAACAAGAGTTGGCTATGAATGGTCAAGTAACAGCACAGTGGGCAAGAAGCTGGTATGATCGTGGCTACAAAGAACAAATCGGCGGTGTAGACTTCGTTCTAGTAGGCCATACACCAACTGACACAGGCGAGGTTGAACAACATGGTAATATGGTCTTCTGTGACGGTGGTAGTTTCTTCCGAAACAAGATTAACCTTATCGAAATCAATGACGAATTTCTAAGGAGTATTAAGTGACAAACGATGTAAAAGAAATGGGCGAAGTATTAGGTGAGTTGCAGACAGACGTTCTTCGTGTTCGTCTGTTCCGCAGTCTCGATGCGGCATTGGACTTCTGTAAGTTTGTGCAACCTGAAGAGTTGTTCATCAAACGATATGCAAGCGGTCAATGTCAACTCCAATACATCAGCCCGGAGAGTAACCTATGACTGTGAAATCTAAACAAGGTGAAGGCCAAGATCGTAACGTGTACAATGCATTCAAACGGTTCATGAAGAATTCCCATCTGCTGACGAACGAACAAATCGCTGAAGCTAGCTTTGAACTGTTTCATCAAGCCCGTATGCGTGGCGGGGTAGAGCCAACGTGAAAAGTGAATACGCTGACAGGTTCAGCGTAGAGCTATGTAGAGCAAACCCCAATAAGCTATATGTCTTCGGTGACAATCTGGCTCGCTGGGGTACAGCCGGTCAAGCGTGCATCAGAAGAGAACCAAACTCGTTCGGTGTACCTACCAAGCGTTATCCAGACACAGTTGCACATGCTTACTTTAGCGATACCAAGTGTGAACGCAATCATGTCTTGAACGCTCTACGTGAGCTTTACGTTAAAGGTGAATATTTCACACTGGTATTCCCATCGGCTGGAATCGGAACAGGATTGGCTAAGATGCCAGAGAAAAGCCCAATAATCTATGCTGAAATGTGTGATATTCTACTAAAACATTTTGGAGTGAGGAACGGACAATGAAACTCTTTAGCAAAATCAAACAGAAGCACGACGAAATGACTGTTGAACGACGAGCGAAGTGGTTTACTTTGTATTCAATCATTGCTCTCGTTGCTTACATCACTTCGGTGTGCTTCGAACCAGCAATTTTCTTCGTGACCATTTTGCTCGCTGTCTTAGGTGTGATTGTTTTCGGTGTGTACCGTGGTATTTTGGCGTGCATTACACCTAAGAAAACGAGTCGCTGGTGATGGATTTAATAAAACATCTGTTGATGAGACGGTATGACCCGTCTCGTTACAAACACCAGACACTAGACACCTACAATAACATTCTGACAACGCACTTGATGAACCTTAGTGGACAGTTTGTAGGGTTCCAACAGTACAACCCACAAGGTGAAAAGAAGGTTGACAACGCCTCAGAAGGTCGTTACTTTACGATCACACCGCGTGGCACACTAGCTTGCTGGGGAATCGAAGCACTTGACCCAACAAAGAAAGACTTGTATATTGTTGAGGGTGTATTCAAGGCTTCTGCCTTACACATGACAGGTCGTAACGCTCTGGCTGTACTGTCTAACAATCCAAAGCACTTGAAAAGCTGGCTGCACACATTGCCGTACCGATTGATTGGTATTGGTGACGGTGATAAAGCTGGTAGACACATGCAAAAGGTTGCAGGTGAAGGTTTCCAGAGTGATTTCGACCTTGATGAATACTCAACTGAAGAGTTAGATCAATTGTTAAGAGAGAAAGGGTATGTGTAAGAAACTAATTAATGACTGTATCATCGGTTTGATGCTTATTGCGTTTCTAATTATGGCACTTTGCACTGTAGCGGGGTTTGTATTTGCCTTACTCATCACGATGTGAACAATGTTACCCAGCAGAAGACTATTTTGACTGGCGTAAAGAACCAATGAACGAAGAAATACGCGCTCAGCTAAAACCACAAGGCGTTCGTATCCATTACCCATCATTCCTCGCAGCTGCTCAGGCTTGGGGACCACACATTACAGAGGGATTACATGACAACTAAATATCGAATCATCCTGAATGATGATGAGCAGTTTGAACTTTACAAAGATCGTGTGTATGTAGAAACAAAGGAATGGGTTGGTGACCATCTTACACAGATTGCACGCGACCATCATGTTGATATTTCAGACTGTCACTGGGAAAGTCAAGCACTTTTCAAACTGAACCAGTATGGTTCTCAGGGATATGATGACAACTTCCATGTTGAGGTGCCACTTTGACCATTCAGAGACTATCACATGCTGCTTCACACATGTACCCACATGACGCTGGGCTATACGTTCACTATAACACACATGTAGAAGTCGTTGGTTTGGTCTATGACCAATTGGACCTCACTCAGAAACAACTTGAGCGAGCACAGGAGCAAATTCGAATGCTTACTGAAGCTCTAACACGGAGATAATATGGAAATTCAGAGACATTGTGTATGTGCAAGCGGGTATGGTGAAGGGTATCTTGTCCCTCACCCACTCGGTGAAGCTGTAGAATACGACGATCATGTCGAAGTTGTAAACGAACTAAAACGAAAGATCGAAGAGCTAGAAAATGAAGTAGCACAACTTGTAATGTCAGCTAATAGTGGAGGTTAAAATGAAGCAGTACGAAGTGAAAGTAGAAACCAGAAGCGAACGACAGAAGCGTGAACGCGAACAATGGATTGAACAAGCAACTCATTATCTCATTGAACTGAAAGTGTATGACCTTCTTGAATACAGTGATGCACGCGATCTAGCGGAATCGCTTGAATACCACGCACGTGATGAAGGTGGCGAACACATGTACACAGCTAAAGAAGCTGTTGACGAAGAAATGACCTACTGGGCGGAATGATGACTAACAATTGGAAATTCAAAGACGAACGGGAGGATGTAATATCCTTCCCTTCTGGACTCACACATGAGGAAAGACGGGAATACATAAGGAAAGCACTAGAATTATATGACACTAAGAGACAGACAACGATTGTACTTGATGGAGTCAGAAGTAGGACTGAGAAAGATTGGTATAAGTGACAATCCTGAACGCAGACGTAACCAAATCCAACACGCTAGCGGACTTTCCATTAGGATTGTTCGGTGTTGGCGTTGCGTAGACGCTACCGCACTAGAAGTAGAACAATACCTACACCATCAATTCTCACGAAGAAGAAGAGCGGGTGAGTGGTTTACCACAATCCACTTGTCAGACATTGAACTGTGTGGATATGAATTGATCGAATGCAACCACAACGGAACGGAGAAACGATTATGTACCGAGTAGTTTATGTAGTACCATACGGTCATCACCTCGCAGGGAAAGATAACAACGACCTCAAAGACAAACGAATCACATACGTGCAGAATCTACCAGAAGATCACAGTCATCACGACAGCCTGTACATGTGTGGGCTTGAAATAGCCGAATTCCACTCTGACGAACCATTGACCAGCGACCAAATCATGTACGCTGTGTCTAGAATCCGTACATCAGCGGAATGTACATGCTTTGCAGACACTCTTGTAAGCATCTGGAAGATACGTAATAAAATCCTTGTCGGTATCTTGGGTAAAACATTTGCTTATGAATATGAGAAAACAGACCGTGTGAAATTCCATGAGTGGCTTGAAAAGAATGTAGACGCACTACACAAATTCATCGAAGAAGAGAAAGTAAAATGAAAACTGATATCAAAGTTAATGGTTACCCAGTTATCATGTCCGTGCACCTCGTCACAGAACAGGGTGAAGGATGGAAAGGATCACAATACATCGCCACATGCTACACAATGGAAGACCTCAACAGAGTGCTACGTGAAACCACTGTGCCTGAATACTGGTGTATCGAAGTAGACTTTCAAGATGCAGTAGACGAATTAGGCTATCCAATTGCTTGACACACCGTTCGTCACCTTGTAGAATCCTTTCCAATTCAAAAAGGAGGGATTCACATGACTACACTACAAGCACTCGAAACCGTATTACCACACATCCTTAACTACAATGACCGTATGTACATCCAATTCTTGATCCAAGTGGAAAGGAGGAAGACACAGTGACACTCGTTTACCGACTCGAAACCTTTGACGGGTTCGGTCCATATTGGTATGACACAACAAAACAAGATGACGAAACACACACCCATCTGTTGATCGATCATGACGACCCTTACAGTCAAGGTCTGTGTACTGACGATATGATGACCGTTGAAGACAACCTTCTGAAGAAGTGGAAATTTGCTTGGAACTCCACTCAAGCGATGTGCGACTATGTACGTTACACAGAACGAGAACTGATGCACAACAGTCCATACAAAGTGTCTGAAATTGAACTGAGCGACATGGGAGAAACCTTCACATTCCGTGACGGACAAATCATGTTCAACCCAGCAATCGCTAAACGCAAACGTAGGATCAAATACCTTGACTTCATTAACCTGTATAATATTACAAAGGAATAAAACGATGAACCTCAAAGAGAAACTGCAAGCACTTGACGATATCATCACCGATGCTAACACCTTGTACCGTCAGCTACAGGATGAATGCCCACACGAAGAAATGACAGCTAAGTATAATGGCTACTCATGTCCTTACGATGGTGAGGAATATTGGGTTAACCTCAATTGCCCTACTTGCAGATTCAGCAAACACGTTGACAGCAAACTGAGCAACGGAGAACGTAACCCTGAATACTACAAATACACTCACCTCAACAAAAGGTAAACAACGTGACACCATACCAAATCTACTACCACGGAAAAACCAGTAGGAACCATTCTGGCTACAACCGAAAGCGATGCCATCACCCTGTTCTACTACAGAAACACACAATACAACTCTTACGGACTCACAGCATTTGAGATTACACTAACGTGATGAACATCCAAACATACACAGTCGGCATCGAAGACGATCTTGACTTCTTCGATTACTCAGATGCAGGCGAACACTTCTATGTCTACGTAGAAGAAACAAACACATGGTTTGCCCCTATCTGGTGCAGACGATCTAACGGTGATATCGACGGACTAGAAGGATGGAACACCGTATGATCGACATTAGCACAGATAGATACAACGGTACTTGGTATCTCTCACCAGCAGCCATGCGTGCAATGATTACAGGGAAAGTAGTATGGCGTAGATGCTACTCATGCGAACACGGACAAATATGGGTAGACGGTGACGAAGGAGTTGTAGTGAACCCTTCCATAGTAGGCGACAACGAAGACACACGATACTACCAAGATTCATGCGATGACTGTCAAGGTGTTGGCTTCATCTATGTTGAAGTGATAAAATGATGCCAATCGAACCACCACAAATAACAGGAGAACAAATTGACAACCACAATCCACATACCTGATGGCATGACACTAGAAGACTACATTGACAAACTCGTAGACGAACGAATCGTCTCTCACCTAACCGAACACATGAGACTCGATATTAGCACCAACTGGTATCAACCACATGAGAAAGAAATCAAACTCTACTACAAAGACACCGTGATCGCTTGGGATTACCTATACATACCTAACTAAAAGGAGAACTAAATGGAAGAGAAATACGAATGTGCACAACTTGCCGGTGACGGTATGTACATTGAAAACAACGGACCAGACGAACTACATATGGAAGTGTGGAACGGAGATTACTGCGCTACTATGTACCTATCACTCGAAGACTCAATTCGAATGAAAGAACAACTGAATACATTCATCGAAAACAACAAAATCAAAGGAGACACACAATGACCTACATGGCTTACGAACAACGCAAAAAGAAAGAAGAAGAAGAACGCAAACGTCGTGCCAACCAATCATACACAACTGACACCACAACCAGCAGTTATGCATTCATCGATACATACGACTACTCACCAAGCTACTCAGACAATAGCTCAAGCTACAGTAGTGACTCTTCATCTTCATCGTCGTGGGATTAACACCCCATGACACCACTCGAAAGACACACAATCGACGAAGCATTCAACCCGTCAGCAGACACAGAACAATGGTTGGCATTCATCATCCTGAACCATCTAAACCCAAATCTTACATACCTGAGTTGGGATGGTTACCACTGCCACGGTCTTGCTGACCACTCCGTAGGGATCATGTGGCAAGATAACTGGATGAAGGACACAAAAACAAACCTACGATTACCAGCACCAGACTTCACAATGCAAAACAAAACCACAATCGTTAACCTCTGGACACAACTCATTCAGGAGATTACCAAATAACCCCGCTTCGGCGGGGCTTCTTTTGCCCCAAATTTTTAACCCCCCCAATTTTGGGAAGTCGATTCTTCACCAATAACACATATTACCATAGCTGAAAATCCCCTGCAACCCCTAGACCATGGAATCATTGGCGATATAGGGACATGGCTTAATAGCCCCTGAATGCGAATCGTTACCACTTCGATTATAATTTCAAAATCCGATGCAAGACCCATGCCAACCTAATAACCATCCGTCGATTACCACACCTCAGACCACACGAATGATACTCATTCAATGACGCATTTAACATAATGTACGTTATACGCCATTACACCTGTACATGCACACAGCCCTATCCTCATCGCCTAGATGAGAATGATTATTTCTTCCACTTTCTTCCGTATTACCACAAACCAATCAGAATGATAACGATTATCGTTTGATATCACCCAAAACACACGTGTTCCACGTGGAACAATACATTTTTATTCACCAATTGACATATATAGAGAGATAGGCTTAGACAAACCAGAGGTTATGCCCAAGCCCTGAGAATAATTCTTATCTGAGAATAGTGTCATTATTAAGGCGTAAACGCCTTGAATGTGTCAATATTATGGCTGGAAGCCATGAATTACGTGGCTTTGGGTATATTGTGGATTGTGTACGTAGTACACTGTATAAGGCCCTATGCGTAGCATAGAAGGGGATAGGCTACTACCCTGTAGGGTAGGATAGATAAGGAGGGAACAGGGGCTACAGCCCTGTTAAAGAGCCTGTAAATGTACCTGTTTACGTAGTAAACAAATGGCACGCTTTTTGCTCTTGCTTTTGCTGCTCAGTGTCCGCACCTTTACGAAGTAAAGGATAATCATTCTTATATATTAATTACTCTTAGCT
>Ga0247826_10000014_pt1 | contig 21009 bp, 40 predicted proteins | sample 12C_Control_Day1_FD_200152 | JGI IMG/M metagenome (GOLD analysis project Ga0247826, IMG submission 200152) | Soil microbial communities from agricultural site in Penn Yan, New York, United States - 12C_Control_Day1 | ecosystem: Environmental > Terrestrial > Soil > Agricultural land | place... | reverse complement strand
CCGCTGTGCGCTGCGTTTTAACGAGTCCGTCTTGAGGGTTAATACCTTCAGTCACACCACCCATAATCAACGCTGTAGACTTCGTTGGAGCCACGCTGAGACGGTGTGTGTTAGCTACTCCATATCCTTTACACCATTCAGGTTCACCATATACGCTAGCGATCCATTGCGAAGCCTTCAGAGAATCTTCATTCAGCTTACGGAAAATCTCAACGTTCAAGAACATCGCTGGGAGCGAGTCAAACGGCAAGAACTTCTCCATGTACAGCGAATGCAGACCACACAGACCCAAACCAAGTGCCCGAGATTTCTTAGTGAAGCGTACAGCCTTCTCCAAACCGGGGATGTTCTTAGCCTTCTCAATGAACTCTTGAGCAACACAATCAAGGAACACAGTAGCTACAAACACAGCGTCAGTGTCTTTCCAATCATCATAGAACAAAGCGTTCATAGATGCAAGTACACAGGTGTAGGTATGATCCTTGTCGTTGAACAAGCTAATCTCGTTACACAACTGGGCAGCATTCACATAAAGACCATGATCCACATACATCTGTGGTCGTGCTCGGTTCACTTTGTCAGGGAAGTACAGATAACCTTTACCTGTCACCATTCGGGTCTTGTTGATCTTCTGCCAACGCAGGTCAGTCTCTTCACAACCATCATAAATTGCCTGAGTGTTGCGATCATACCAGTTCCAACCGATGTTAACACCATCATCATGTGCAATCAAGTAGTCAACCACTTCATGGAAATCACCATGATCTACTGGAACGTAACCAGCAAAAGCACCTCGACGGTTAGTACCTTGGGCAACGTAAGACATGTCACCAGTCTCACCCATAATACCTTCAATGATTGGTACAATACCACTTGACTTACCACCAGTACTAATCTTACTACCACGCGGGCGAATGTCACCGAGATAACCAGCAGTACCAAAACCGTTCTTAGTCAGAATGGCAATCTCACGCTTGGCAAGATAAATCTCGTTGATCGAATCCTCAATGTAAACACCAGCACAAGACACAGGTAGGCCACGCGTTGTACCACAGTTGCTAAGGATCGGCGTCGAAGGTGACAACCAGCCTTTCCACATAATATCGAAGAATTTCTTAGACCATGTATCGGGGTCAGGTGTGTGTACAGCCAGAGTCTTAGCAATACGCTCATACTGTTCACGTGGGTTAGCAGCGTTGTATAGGTACTTCTCCTTGAACAACTGCCAACTAGCTGTAGACCAGTGAGCGGGGATATCCCCCACCTCCTGCATCTGTTTACGCTCTTTACTCAGGGTTTCATAAGTTACTGCTGTCATTGTTTCTCCTTGTTCTTAATGCGATTAATCCAACTGAAACCAGCTTGGTTCCAATCGCGGGAATATTGATTTCCCTTACTGTTAAAGAAGTCTTGCGAAGAGTAACCAGTGATACCCTTATAGAACCATTCCTTGACCACTTCGTTAGTAATATCAAACAGTGGCTTGTAACCCATGTTCTCAAGGCAAAGGTTGATACGATGCATTGCAAACTGTTCCAACTGGTGAGCAGTAATACCGTCAATCGGTCCCTTCTCAAAAATCTTAGCAATGATTACACGTTCATGTTCCAATACAGTGCGGGCGGCAGAGTAAATGTCATCATGAAGATTAAGAATTTCAAGCTCTGTAATCTCACCAGCTTCAATCTTTTCACGCAGCAGTGTACGGAACAACCATGCAGCCGCTACAGAGTGCAAATGTTCATCGCGTGCACTGAAGTTGATACCAGATACAACGTTCACCAACTTGTTCTTACCCGAGCTTTGGAAGTGCTTCAGATAAGCAAAGCTAGAGTACAGAATAGCACCCTCACCAAATGTGAATGCACCAAGTGCCCGTAGATCATCTTTGTCTTCCAACGTTTCAGTTAAGAAGTCTACCCGAGCTTTCAACTGAGGATCATTGACATAATCATTGTAGAACTCATCAGTAGCAAGACCAAGCTCTTCGTTCAACGTCTTATAGAAGAACATGTGAATGCCAAGCTCTGTAGCACCAAACATTGCAGCCATAGGAACAATATCTGCCGGTCGTGGGAACTTCTTCATTACAAAGTTCAACCAGAACTCATCACCAATGATATGTTCGTACTTGGTAAACAGTTTCAGCGTGGTAACAACGCCGTGCTTTTCTTGCTCGGTGAGGTTAACCATAAAGTCTTGCTTATCCTTACTGACCTTCACTTCAAAGTGAGGCCAGAAGATTTTCTGCTGTTCGTTCATAAACTCAATTGCTTGAGGGTAATCACTCACAAAGCTGGTTGATGGGGTCTGAATGCGTACTGTCATCAGATACCCACCCGGTCACGAATCGCTTGAATCGTCTGTACCGTGCTACCAATAAACGCAACCTCAAGAGTACCGTTGTCAACGACAGTTACTGGAATACCGCGAACGTTATACTTTTGAGCAAGTGCCATGTTATCAGGATTCATTACGTCCAGATAATCAAATGCTACATCGTGGGTTTCAAACATTTTCTTAACCACTTCACAACCACTGCAACCTGCCATACCAAATACTTTTACTTTCATCGTTTCAATTCCTCAAGTTCTTTTTCCAATCGTTTAATTTTAGCGTCTTTGTCATCCAGTTTATCTTTTACAAGACCATTCACTTCTTTGACTAGACCAGCCAATGCTAGGATCAATTCACTCTTCCCGCTCATCTTCTTTCTTCTCTCCGTCGTTGCAGGCAATATTTACGTTAATTACATTCTTAGAAGCCTCTAGCTTCATTGCATCATACAGATGACTAGCCGAGTTAAGAGCTTCACGCATACCAGTAGCACGGATGCTATCCTTGGTAAGGTCTACAATGTCTTCTACAGCCATCATGTTATCAACCCACCATTTGTCAGTACGTTCTTTGAATCGTACAAGCATACCATATGACACTTGTTGACTGGGTAGAAGGTCGCTACGGCGTGCTCTTGCATGCGCTATTTCTTCTTCATACCCATACTTCAGGTCAGCACCAAAGTCGCTCAAAACCTTCTCAAAGAGCTTCCTATCACCTGTTTTGAGTGCTTTGTCATAGTCAGGATGAAGCTCTAGGTCAGCTTGTGTCAGGTACTGGTTAAACAGACCAACTTGTTCAAATCGTTCTTTACCTTGTTCTGCCACGATCTTAACCCCGCTTCACGTGATTAGGAACAAGCTGACGATGTTGGATGAAACCTTTCAGGTTGCCCGAACAAAGTGTACCGTCTCGGTCCATGTGAGTAATACCTTCCTGCCAAGTGTTCGGATGACTAAGAACGTTAATAGTGCCAACCTTAAATGTTGGAGCACATGCATCAAAGTTGCTAGGCATAGGATTCATTTGCAGCAGTTGTTCACTTGGTTCAATCGGTGTCGCTTGGTGTTCCAGAGGACTTGCGTGTACTGGTTGATCTGGCTCTTCACCACGAAGGTTCAGTTTGGCAACTACGCCTTGTGCTTTTTCAATGGTGTCATCCAGACTACGGAAACTGGTCTGAGCACAGCACGAAGACGAAATAGTCAATGCATGTTCCAGACTATGACCAAACACATCGGTAATAACCCCACCACCAAAAGCTTCTTTGTGAGGTTTCCAGTAACCATTATTGTAGTATGGTACATGCCATTCACCTGGTTGCAATTCAATAGCTTCAGTTTCATCCATAGCCTTACGAATGACTTTGGCAAGTTGCTCAATAGTTGGATCAGCAGCCCCATGGTCACGCAGCCAGAAGAAGTTATTCCACTCTGTACCAGTGATTACAACTTTCATCATCTGTACAGTTTCAATCCAACGGTTGCAGATTTGTTTAGCATAACCAGCTTTATACCATGCTTCAGCAATGTCGGCTACGATGTTGGCAGAGTGTCGCCATGCTTCTTCAGGGGACAACTCAATCAGGTTACCGTTAGCATCCCAAAAGACTACAGGACGATCATGTTCACCTGCATCTTGCATACCTTTGTTTGCTGCACCAAACCGAGCAGGGAAAGCAGGGTTTGTACGAGCTTGTTCAATCATTTTTGGTACAGGGATAGCACGGGAGGAACTAGCATTGCGGTTCAGAGCTTTGTGTGTGTTGAACTCAGCTAGGACAATGCGTGGGAATTCAGCTTCAATGGTGGTAATGATTTTACCAGTTACAGCGGATTTGGATTTTGCAATAACGCGGGCTTTACAAACTTGCATGTTTTCTCCTTTGTGTAGGGTAAGGGCGTCATTATACATGAACCGCCCTATTTTGTCAAGTGACTTTAATCAATTTCTTTGGCAATATTGGCAACAACTTTGAACGCATTTACAGCTTCAATTTCTTCAGGTGTTGCTAGTCGTTTTTGAACCCAATCACTATCATGTCCTTGACGTTCATAATTCATCCAATAACCAGATCGAAGTTCTGCACCATATGGTACGTTGTTCAGTTGACGCCAAATGTCGAAAATATCAACAATGACAGTTACAGGATCAACATCAACCTCGATAGTTTGTTTCTTTACAGCTTCTACAATCATTTGATATCACCTCGCAAAGTCAGTTCAAGTTCAGCAAGAAGATTAAAGATTTGATGACCAATATGTAATTTTGCACTTTCGTGGTCAACTCGTTCAATAGCCTTTAGACCTTTAGCTTTCATCTTGGAGTTATCAGTCATGTGACGATAACCGGCAGATGGGAATGCCATTTCTGCATCTGGAAGGTTACGCCAATCATGTAGTTTGTAACCTTTCTTTTCAGCAGCCCAACCCATAATCTCAGCGACATGCTCAAGTGCAAGTGGAAACCCATCAATTACCATGTGCATGGGAACCTTACCAACCTTGCGGTCTTCCAAGTTTGGACGATACACACCAAGCTCAGCACTCTGTCGATTAGTCAAAGCTTCGTCAGCAGTCATGAGTACTGTAACTTCTTCCTTGATCCGAGAAACAACCACAAAATCATCACACCAATCTTCAAGAGCTTCGATTTCAATGGTCAAGTTTTTAGGATTCACCATATCGTCACAATTAGGATCGGCTTCAATAACTTTTAATACAGTGTCATGAGGAAGGTCATAATCGTCAAGCCAGATATCCTTACTATGTAAAACTTTTACTTGGTCACCTACTTTAAACTTTGACATTAACGCAGACCCTCTGGAATGAATGGGAGCAAGTTTGGTTCACGGAAACACAGAGGCTTCATAATCTTACCGTCCCTTACTCGTTTCAATACATAAGTACCTTTGATTGGACTTTCAACAATACGACATTCAACACCTTCTGAACTGTACTTACGAAGGCTGTCAGCCATCATATCAAGATCATCGCTAAACTTAGAGTTGTTGGAATCACAAACTTCTTCCCAAGCACCTTTCAAGTCAACACCGAGTGCTTCAAGGTAAACACCAATCTGGTCATTTACAAAGCGAGTATCAAGGTGACCATCCAACACTTCACGAAGCGAGCACATGTCAGCACCGTCTTGAATCTCTTTGGCTTCTTCTACAACGAATGCTGACTGACGACGAATCTTAGCCAGAGTACCCATATCATCACCCGGTACAGGTGCATTTTGCATTACTTCATTCCATCGTTTTACTTCAAGGGTGTAAGTCTGGTAAGCAGCCGACTTCTCACCACGCATCTTTTTCATCATGTCTTCAAACGCTTTCTTAATCTCTTCACTTTCAACGTTGATACTGATGTTTTGAATAACTTCTGCCATGTTTCTTTCTCCTATGTTCTGATTAGCAAGTGATGGTTGGTACATTGTCTGGATTCCAATTAGGAATCTGCCAACGTGGTTGTTCAACGATAGTTGGACCTTTTACAGGTTGTGGTAGTTGAACTGGTGGTGTCACACTGATTTGACGATTTGGTGTTTCTTTCTTGAATACTAAATTCAAATGGTCTTTGATAATCTGTACTTGTACTTGGTCGATCTGAGTCATGCCCGCCAGTTCAAACGAACCTTTTAGCCAATAGCAAAATTGCTCTGCGTTCATTATTGTTTCTCCTGTTGTTTGTTGTAATAACGTCGAATTGTGTAACCACGGGCAATGCTCCATACGGTACACAAAATCGTTGTAGTGGCAGCAATCACCACCTGTTCACTGAAGATCTGTAAGCAAAGCATGGTGATACCAAAGGAACCAGCCATGCCCACAAATGTGTTCGTCAGAGTTTCTTTCAAGCTCTGTGCTTTACTTTGCATCAATACCCCACGTTAGCCAGTAATGACTGTTTCTTTTCTTTCGAAAGTTCGTTAAAGCGACTACGCCTTACTTGACCGGTTTCAATGTTACGGTACAGCTTGTACTTAGCCATGTTGCTATAAGCAAACTCACCTTCATGTACCCACTTGGTCATGTCTAGAATACCGTCAACGTATACGTCGAAGTTTGGCAACTTACTATCCCACGAACAGAGTTTGTTGTAAACAGCTTCTGTTGCAAGAATGTCGTCTTTGTTGTAAACTTCCATGGTTTCCCATGCGTCACGGTTACCCTTCATACACTCAACCCACATTTCATGACCCGGATACTTGTCATGTTTGTTCTTAACTTGCTCAGGACACAGAGCAGCAGACAGATACGCCAGCTTGTTCGATGTGAAACCAAAGGTATCACGGGCAATGGTCATGGTGTCAATCTGACGATATGGAGTTGGCTTAGGGAAACCATTCAGAATGAAACGAGCATTCACCTTCTTCGTGTCAAACTTCTTAACGTTGTGACCAATCACGAAGTCTGCTTTGTTCAGCAAGCCCCACAGATGACCCAGAATGTACGAATCGTCTTCAGGGTCAACAGCGTCACGTTGGTCATAGTAAAAGATTTCATCCTCACCCAACCACTTAGCGGCAAACGACATGATGTGCCAATCATTCTCAATCTGATTCAGACCAACATTGTTATCCCACAGTTTCCAAACGTGAGCAATGATTGGTGCTGTTTCAATATCGTAAACCAGAATACGAGGACCATCTTTTGACTTGGTTTCAGTATTACCAAACTTGATGATGCCTGGTTTCTCTATGTCAGCATACAGCCTTGCGATAAGATCGTTTACAGTAGTCTTACCTTTCCCCAATCGTCTTGCAATCTCACGACCAGAAAACCCTAATTGGTGTAGATCAAGCGCTTCACTTTGCCAATCCTTCATTAAACCCCCTTGTTTGCTTTGATTAGATCATTTGCAACCCGCGAAGAATCACAGTAACCCAACACTTCATTCTCAGTACCTTCATCAATTTCGTTGTCTTTGATAGCGAAGATCGTTGCTGGTTGCAGGTTCATACCATGCCATTCATGCAGTTCTTTATACAAACCACCAAGCATGTCTTCTTTAGACATGCCAGATGCCATATAGGATGATGTGGTTTGATCGGTGTCAACCATTTCGATATAGATAGCGTACATTAGATGCTCCAACTAAATACAGTTGCGGATTGGATGAAAAGACTGGTCATTTCAAACAGGTGATAGGTGTGTACATTCATTTGTTACTCTCCTTTGTGAAGTAATCACGCAATTGAATCTTTCGATCCTCTTTTTTACGTGCCGGATTATACCCGTTTCTACTCAAGAAGTCAATCACTATTTGAGCCTTTTTCTTATCCATTTCAATGACTTTCTTCTCAATCGCAGCATCCTTCAGACTGATACCTTGACGCTCACTCAGAGTTTTAGTTTCATGACAAGGCTTACAAAGCATCTGCAAACCACTCTTGCGAACCAACGCAATACCTTCAACGAAGCTCTGTATGTCGCTAATTGACCGTAGACTATACTCACCTACCTTGTGGTCACATTGAACGTCCTTAGCCTTAAATAGACCCTTACAGTGGGCACATTCGTACCCGTTCACCATAGGGAACTTCTTCATACTCTTAGGATTGTCATTTGGAATCTTGATTGCTGATTCTTTCTCAAACTCAAGCTTCACAGGATTCTTAGACCAAACGTAGCGACGAATGCCGCCACGCAGGAAACTCATAAATGCTGCTTCTGTCTTCCAGATATGGGGATATTCTTCCCAAATCTCTTTACTCATTGAAGCACACTAGCCACAAGAGGAACTACTTCAAAGTCATCAGGATGATAAGTATGATACCGTTCATCATAAAGCTTCTTACGGTAACGGGTAAGCGCACCGCTTGCAGCATTCTTAGTATCATATGAGTTACGACCTGTCGCCAAAGGTTCACCTGTCACTTTGTGAGCAACACCATAACCAAATACTACAGTCATTCTTCGTCTCCTACGCTAACCATCCAACCGTTAGTAATCCAGCTTTCATGGATCGCATACATACCATCAACACCGTAAAACATTGGATCAATAAAATCTCGGTCAATGTTTCGTACCTCAAATACGAAACCTTTCTTGATACCAGTTTTGCTGAAGTTCACACTTTTGAACTTGTCACCAATTTGTACACTCATTTCACTTCTACTCCTAGTCGTTCAATTGTTCGTTTGATATCTACTTTGTCATCCGGTTTACGCAACATCCATGCCATTGTAGCCATTTCTTGGAAGACATACAACCAATCGATTTCAAACTCATCACCACGCCAACCTTTCACAATCTTTGGCTCAGGATACAGAGTCTGGAAAATGTCTACAGCCGCTTGGAACAGTTGACGGTCATCCTTACAATCCTTCAGAGCGTTATAAGCGCTCTTAGCCGCCCATGGTACATCAGAGAAACAGTTTGCTTTATAGTTGTCAGCATCATCACCAGAGCAAACCTGCCACATCCAATGCATACGACCAATGCCTTTTACATCACCTTTGTCATTCAGATACAGCTTACCAAACTGGTTACCGTTCTGAATTCCAAGATCAGGCTTGGAGGTATCAAAGAAGTGCATAGCAGAAGAGTAAATATCCTTTTCCTTAGCAATAGCGAATGCATTTGGACGACCATAGGTATCTACAACCAAACGGTCATCTACCTCAAGACCTTCAACCATTTCAGCACTGTACTTACGTTGCAGGTAATGCACAACATCGTCATAGTGACAAGGTTTGGCAAGGTCTTTGCGGTTACCCTTGTATTCCATCAAGGTACTAGCACCAACTCGCCAACTATCACCTTTACCCAAAAGAGCGTGATATGTCTTACAACCAGAAGCGGTAAGAATATCATCTGTGAAAGCCTTAGCGGTGTGCAAGACGAAGCTCAAAGGTTCAGGGGTAACAATGTCAATGATATCAAACTCTTCAGGAAGACGTCTAGCATCTTCAGGAAGCTTCGCATTCATTTCAGCAAGTAATCCACCCTCTTTCTTCTTATGATGCCCCCAAAATGCTGTACGGGTCTTACAGTCATATTCATCACCGGACTGACGATGAACAGCTTTAATTGTCTTCTTTTCACCAACAGAAGACACAGCATATTTGATAGGGTCAAGATCGATCACAGCATGTGTAAACTCACTCATAGATTACCTCAACCTCCTTAACTCCTACTAGGTATTCGTCTTTAAGTTCTTCAAGCGTTTCTTCAATACCGCAAGCATCAAGATTATACCTAAGATGCTTCCACGCAACTTCTTCTGTAGCAAAGATTTTACCTTCAATTCCAATCTCCCATTCACAATAAACTTCAAACATAGTCGTCATCCTCATAACTGCAATCACTGTACTCTGTGCTAACATCAATTTGAATACCTGCAAGTTGAATCACTTCAAGGTATGCTTCGTTCTGGTTGTAATCGCTATCATCGTAACAAGCTGCTATTGGTGTCTTATCTACAACTACTTCGCCATCTTTCTTGATGATATAACCGGATGCATACGAACTACCACAGGTTTCGCAGTTGTGATGATCGTTCATAAAAACAATTTCAAACATTTATCTTTCTCCAGAAACGAAAAAGCCCCGCACTAAGCGGGGCCTATATTACATTCAAATTGTCACTACGTTGAGCAATGCCCGATCACTCGTTGTAGTCAGTTACTTGCTCATAGAAAGCAAAGAACTCAAGTTGCTCTTGTTTCTTCTCTTCATAGTCAGCAGCTGCATAACGAACAGCCGACTTAGCAGTTTTCTTTACAACTTCACCATCCAAACCATCTGGATTCTTTTTCTTGTGATACTTGTTGTCGGTACACAGAGCCTTGATCTTGGCTTTAATGCCATTCAATTTCTTGTTCTCTTCAACCAGAGCAGCGAGCAGTTCGGTTTCAGTGAGTTGTACAAAACCGTCTTGTTGTGCTTCCAGTTGCTGTACATCAACAACTTCTCCGGTTTGTGCGTTCACATATACAGCTTGTTCAAATTGCATTGTTTATTCTCCTAAATCAGTTTGGATTCAAAGCTTCGCCATTTTCAGCGTGCCAATCACTATGGTGTTGTGAACAAAGCCACATCACATCGAGTGGTTTGTCATAGTCACAATGGTGAGCAACTATGTTTTCAGTTGTACCACATACTTCACAATCCCCTTTAATCAATTTACCATCACGGATAGCGTTACCTGTTGTGATGTGAACAGACCGTTTCTTTGGGTTTGTTTCGATGTACTTTTGTTTTGCTTTTGTAGCAGCAGCTTTACCTGTTTCTGTCTTTTGATACTGTCGTCGTGCTTCCATTCGCTTAGGGTCTTTAGCCCTTGAACGTTCATACGCTTTAACTCGCTCAGGATTGTCCTGAATGTTCTTGCGGGAGCGTGCTTTCACACACCCCTTACAAGTTCTCTTATTACCAGCGTAGAATTCGGAAGGGTCTTTTTCAAGACCACATCCTTTACACACCATTAAAACGGAATGTCCGAGTCGAAGCTGTCAAAATCGATTGGTTCAGATTGCTCTTGTGGGGCAGGCTTAGGCTGTTGGCTTTGTTGTGGTTTATCACCAGACTCAGCTACTTCATAACCTGCCTTCTTCTGAGTCTCAGCAGCTTGACCTTCCTTAATCTTGCCAATCTTAATCAGTTGGGCTTCAACATCCGAACCAATGAAGTCTTCTGCCAGCATCATCTGAGTGATTACAGACTGACGCAGGTTACGCAGAGCAAACTCTTCGTTCTCACCGCTGAAGTTAACCATGTACAGTTGATCGTCAGGCAGAGTTGGAACACCACCCATATCAACGATCATTTTCGGTACAGGACCACCCCAACCCATTTTCTCGTTCAGGTATTCTTTATCACCAACTTTGGTCAGCGATACCTGAATGTTGAACATGGCAGCTTTACCGATCAGATTACCCAAGTAGTTAGGCTTGAAGTTACCTTGCTCATCCAGAGCGTCTACAGCCTGTGCGATCTTGTGCAGGATAGTATTGTTCTTCAGGCTCCAAGTGCCATTGTCGTTACGTTGTTCACGCAGCGAGTAAGGCTTACCAACTACCTTACCAAGACCTTTAATACCGAACTCATTGTTCAGCAGACCACGGAACGGGAGGTCTTCACCACCACCTTCTGGATCAAAGAACTTACCACGGTTAACCAAAATGCTTGGTACGTCGAAGGTTACGGCAACCGAACGTTGAGCTTTTACAGGCCAGCGTTTGTAGAGGGTTGGAACTTTCTTGTCATTCGGCAGAGTCTGGAAGTACTCTTGAGTCTCGCCACGTTTGGCTTTCTCTTCAATTTCTTTCTTCTCAGCGTCAGTACCTTTCCATTCCATCTTGGCGTCTTCCTGCTTTTGTAGACCAAGATCGATCACACCAGAGATAACGCCAATTACAGCTTCCGGCTTGGAAGCACAGTTTACAGTCTCAACCAGATACTTGTTCAGAGCATCATAGTCTACGGATGGGCCAGTATTTTCGGATGGGGCTTTCGCAGCGGTATAGGTGAAAGTTTTAGCCATATATGATATATTCCTTTTGCAGAGTTTTAGTGTTGCCTCAAGGGCAGATTGAGTTTTGCAGAAGGGTGAATGCTCACCCTAAGCTGCCTATTATACAGATATTGCTAGCAAAAAGCAATACCTTTTGCAACTATTTTTAGCGTACCACTCGTTGAGTAACGATCTGTTGTACAATACGAGGTGCTTTTGCTTCAGGCTTTTCAGCTTTCAGCGAACGCTGGATGATACGAGCAGCTTCACGGGTGGTTGCACCGATACCGGCTACAGTGTAAGAGTATTGAGTCTTCAGTTTCATTTTTTCTCCTTATTAACGCAGTTGATTGATTGCTTCAAAGATCATACGATCAGCGGCTTGTTTGTCTACGTTCGCAACGTAACCATAGTCATCAAAACTACCATGAACAAGACCTGCTTTAATCAGACCCCAGTACAGTTCGTATTCCCAACCACTATCACCGAATGGTCGTTTACCGCTGAACCCTTCACCTGTATCCCACAGTTCACGCAGTAGAGCTTTCAGATAACCACGAACATCATAGGCGCCTGCACGGTTGTCACTATCCAGTTTTACATCAAGTACATTAATCAATATCAAATCTCCATTGGGAACAAGAACACTTTCTGTACTTCAGAAAGATCAAAGGTGTAGCAGGTATCCAGCAGGTTACGGTTAATAACCTTCAGTTTACCATCTTGCTTGGCAAAGGCGTGAACAGGGTTGATAACCTCTGGATAATAACCTTTACCCTTGAAGTGAACGATAAGCTCAAACTTCATGTCTTCAGGGATCAGACGTTGGAAGTCATCACCTTTAAGGTTAAGAGGTTGTGGCTTGCTCAGTTGCTTCAGTTGTTTGTAACTAACACTCATACTTTCTCTACCTGTTCAGCATTAAAGAAAAACACAGTTCCTTTATCACCAACAAACCGTTGAGTCTTTTGGCAATCCAACCAGTTTGGTGTACGCACAACAATTTCACCAGCTTCAATCAAACCATTCGATACAATGTTAGGGACGTATTTCACACGGTCACCTTTTTGCAGGCCCATAAATTCTTGCTGGTTCATTCGGTCAGAGCCTTCAGACGTCCAATGGTACGGGTCAGACGACCTTTCGATTGTTGTTGGTCTGCAATACGCTTTTCGATTGCTTTGATTTCTTCCTCATCCAGCTTGACTTGTTCGTCAATTGCTTTGGATGCAGAAGTCATCTTTTCTTGAGCTTCATCGAACAGAGCCAGTGCATCGTTAACTAGCTTGTTATGGTCTACACGGTTGGCGTTACCAGTGAACAGCGAAGCGATAGAACCAAGGGTTGGGGTCTTACGTACTTGTTGAGTCATTGTGTTTCTCCTTTGTTTGTATGGTGTGATCTAGGTGGGAGTCGAACCCACACGCAAGCCAAAGCTTATTCGCTGCCCGTTTTAAGAGCGTTGTCTACCAATTCCATCACTAGATCATGGTGCGCATTATACGCTAGTGTAAATCAGTTGTCAACAACTTTATGCAGCAATTGCGAAAGTATTTTCTTGCTCTACAACCTTACCACCAGAACCACGTGGGTTAGTTGGCTTTGGTCCGTCATTATCTGGACCTTTACAGTTGGTGTCAACCTTTTCTTTCAGCTTGTTTTCGCTGTTAAGGCGATGAATCAGCCCAGCAAAAGTACGATGGTCAGCTTCGTTCATTGGAGCACTAACTGTGAACATTTCACCGCCATTATACGATGCACTAATCTGACCATAAATAGCACCAAGGATACCCAAGTGCTCAGCAGGGACGTTATGTCGAGTAATGATGTTTCCTGTGATGGTTACACCAAGTTCTTCAGAATGTACAGAATTCATCGGTTAGATACCTCAATTTGGTAGTGAAGTTCAATTTTGTCGAGTTGGTGAATGATTTCATTCAGCATTTCAGCAACACTCTGATTGTACGTGAAAAGGTTACCAGTGTTTTTTAGCCTTGACATAGGCATCACGCAGCTCCATGCGCAGATTGTTGATGTTAGATTGTACGTTACTCATTGACGTTGCCAACATTACCGGATTTCATTTCGTTGTCAACATGAGCCAATAATTCGGCGAAGAATTCCATAAGCTCTACAAGATCAACATGCTTGATCGAACCCTTTGGGTTACGCATTGCTTGCTGCATTGACATATTAATACCGTGGTTCAAAGCACCGAGGTATACGATTGCTGGTTTCTCACCAAGCTTGTATTCAGGAAGCCTCATTTGTTTCTCCTTTGTTTTGATGGGGTCCATTCTACCAGATCGTGGACCCTTGTCAACATTTATTTAATCATCTGAACCATCATCACCGTAGTCAGAAAGCTCTACGTCACCAAGGATAGCATCAATCAGCTTCTGAGCTTCCTCAATGTAGTAATCATAGTTGATACCCCAACTGAAGTCATCCATGTTGTTACACGGTGTGACGTTCCACTTGGCATCAATACCCAACCTACGTGGTCCCTCAGACTCTTTACCTTCCAAGGCTGGCATGATCTTAATCAGCTTACCACCCTCATCAGACGGATAATACCGGCAGATATTCTGCAAGTCAACCTCTGATCCATCCTCTTGCACCAACACCAAGCTAGAGGTTCGCGGAACCTTTGTACGTAGCATGAAGTCGTAAGGGTCATCATGAGAACGAATGAAATCTTCTGCCTTACCCTTACCCAATAGCTCATGACTAGCTGCCATCTTGACAACCAAAGCAGATTGGTTCTTATGCCATTCCAGTTTTTCAAAGACGTATGCACCTTTGTGTTTCACCTCACCACCATAGAAACAGGCAATGTAGTTGTTCACGTTAGCCGCCATCATCTTGTCATACAAGGCACCTTCCATTTCCAAACCTGTCATGGTTTCCCATTCAGTGACAAGCTGTTCAATCTTGAGCTTGGTTTCAGGGTCTTCACCAGCAACGAACTCAAAACCGTCAGTGTTACACATGATAACCTCAGCATTCACCTCTTTCAACAGTTTTTCCATAAGCATACACAGGGAAAGCTGACCGTTGATGGTGATACTCATCATGAACTTCTTATCAAACATAGGACTGAATTCGTCACCAGAAGCACCATACGTACCGTTCAGTGCCAGCTTGAGAGCCTTGTTGAATGGTGATTTCTTGTCATAACTACGTCGTTCAATGAACAGACCTTCATACACATCACAGAACAGAATGTCAAGGTGTTCAGGGTAAATCTTGTTACGAATGCTCAGGTTAGGATAGTACGAAGCAACGTCAAGCGTGTAGATTCGTTTACCATCTTTACTGATTGTTACACCCTTCTTACAACCATGGATACCACCTGTACCGAAGTCATATTGGAATCCGTCAATTACTACGTTCAGCGTTTCAGCAATGTTCCAGCAGAACCAATACGAAGCAGCACCTTTAGGACTCTTCAATGGTGCCATTTCTACCCAACCCATCGGGTGCTCTTTCATGAACTGGGCGATGTGTTCCTCTGTAGGTACATAACGCTTGTTCTTAGCTCCGTTGATTGGGTCATTCATCTTCTTCATCTTGACACGCATGTTGGCATACTTCGCCACATCGCCAAGCTGGTGTTCTTCAAGGTCAGAGAATACACCGTTTGTTTCGGTGATAGTCTGAGACGCGAACCACTTACGAATTGCCTCAAACTCTGGTCGCTCAAACTTGATGTACGGCAAGATGCAGTCACCCAAGTGGATGTGTTCACGAACCGTTTGTTGCATTTCACGAACCATACGATTACCTTTCAGGGATTGCTTGTAGCAGATACCCGGCTTCGCTTGTTCCAGACGTTGTACAAACAGTTCCTTACCGATCTTAGTGTCGTTGAAGTTGGTGCAGTCAAACCCAAATTGCTTAGTCAGGGTATCACGCATCTTAATCTCTTCCATCGACTTGTGATAGAACTTCAGAGTCTCCATTACGTCATGTTTGTTGTACTCGATCAGAGTGTCAATCTCTGCCGATTTCAAACGAGTACCGACAGGGAATGGCAAGTCTTCAATGTTCTTTGAACGCATGTTGAATTCAAGGATTTTCAGACCTGTAGCTTTAGCTTTGTTGTCGAAGTGCCAAATCTTGAACAAGTCAACCTGTGGAAGCATCACATCACCTGCTCGCACAGCACTACCAAACTTGTTGAATTTCATCGCTTCAAACAGTTTCTGTGACTTACCCCAAATCTCTTTAGCTGTGATGTTCAACGGTTGACCCTGTTCCTTCGCCACCTTCGATTTGGTGAGGATTTCATGAAGCAAAGGGTAATCATATCCTACGTTGTTGAAACCCACCATACGGTGCTTGTTGACGGCTACGTTGCGTAGGAAGTGAAGCATTTCCTCTACGTCATTGCGACGATCAGAAATCTCATAGACACGCATACCTTTACCATTGGCAAAGACTGCTGCTAGGCTAAAGCAGTTAGGGTAACATTCAATGTCATAAATCCAGTCATCAAAAACCTTTTCGTACATATTTTCTCCTTATAAAACAAAAGGGGCACTAGGCCCCTTGATTAAAACGGTACGTCATTGTAAGCAGAGTCAGGTGGCGAATCATACACTACTTGAGGCATGTCGTCAAGCACCACCTGTTCCTGTTGAACGTTCATATATTCTTGTGGAACATGCTGAAGATCATCAGTGACTGTCCTTTCAGGAATTGCAGACCGACTAGATGCCTGTCGTGCAATCCAATCGTTGTAATCCATGACTTTACGTGTTACCACATCGTAGATGAACGATGTAATGCTACCAGTTTCACCACCACGACATTTCGGCATGTCAACGTATGTACGGTTTTTCTCAATAGAGTCTTCCGACATTTTGTCACGACCGATAACAATGTTCACAGCAGCGGACTGTACGTTTGTAGAACTACCAAAGGCATCATACTCTGTTGGCATTTTCCAACCATCGCTACCACCAGAAGGTTTCCGTGTGTGAAGTACGTTGATGATCGTCACACCAGATTTCACAATCCGTTTCTGGAACTTCATGTGCTCTTCCTGTGCCGACATGTCCATACCACGCAGAATGTCGGTAAGTACGTCAACCACAATGATCTTGCAACCGTGCTGGTGAATCAGGGTTTCAATCTGCTTCTCCAACATTTTAATGTCACCATCACGTTCATCCAGAATAGAGAACCGTGGGCGACCATCATCATGAGTCAACAGGTCATCATACAGGGCCTTGATTTCAGGACGATCAAGATAGTTAAGGATATCCTCGCCATCGCCAATCCACATCAAGTTTTTCTCAAGGTGTAGACTCAACAGGTCAATTGTGTACTGACCGTCTGTCATTTCCAGAGATACAACACCCACCTTCTCAGGTGCGTTGAACATCCAGTAGTAAACCAGATCGTTGATGTGTGTTGTTTTACCTACCGATGTATCACCAATGATATTGATGATTCGACCTTGCAGGAAACCGCCCTTTGTTGCTCGTTCTACTTCATGCCAGTGTGGCGGAAGTTTGATACGTGGTCGCATAAGCTCTTCACGTACAGAATCCATCAAACCAGAAGACTCTTTGATACCGGACGCAATCAGTGGTCGGGCGTTGTAGAAGTCACGGCAGAACTGTTGATGTTTGCCATCATCCAACATCTTGTTTGGGTCTTTACCAGACCATACCGCAATCTTAACCTTCTCCTTTGGCAACACCTCAGCAATAGCTTGTGCAGCCTTCTTACCAGCCTCATCGTTGTCCATACCGATGATGATGTTTTCATACCGATCACAGAAGTCACGGTTCAGAGCAACCTGTTTAGCACAGGTGTTTTCACCACAAGTAGGAGACACAACGTGTACTTCAGCAACTTGAGGCTTACCGGCTCGGTTCTCTTCAAGCATCTGGTAAGCAGCTACCTTATCCTCTTCACCACCTACAATCAAGAGGTACTTGTTAAAGCCTTGATATCGTGCTTGACCTGATAGTTGGTTCTTGCTACCTGTGTGACCAACGTTACCATGGGTAAAGTCTTTCGGATGGTTACGGCATTTATAACCAGCCATCTTACCTTTGGTGTTCGTCTCAGGATAGTGACGACTCAGAACGTTTCCGTCCTTGTCCTTGCGTGTAACGTGTCCGAAGAAACGCAAGTATTCGTCTTTAATGTTTCGGTAACCCATGCCTTGGTAGGCGTGTACCTTTGTACCATTGTTCAATACGATGTGGGAAGCGGCAATAAATGCTTTCACTTCCTCATCACTCATTGAAGGAAGGCAGTCATTCTGCATCACTTCTACACCATCACTCAATTTTGCTTTCTCCTTCACATATTGTTCGTATGTCATACCCATAATACCCATCGTCAACTCTTTTACTTTCTTGAAGTCCTCTTTAATGTCAAGGTCTTCAGAGTAAGCAACAAAGTCGAGTGGGCTACCAGAAGCACCGCAACCATAACAGTAAAACGATGCTTGATGGTGATACAGCACAAGTGAAGGTGTCCGCTCCATGTGGAACGGACAGCAAATCTTTTCTTCACCTGAGTAGTCTTTAACGTAATGCTTTACTACCCTATCTAGCATTTATTCTCCTTAGACCAGTTCAAATTCAAGTTCAGTCAGGAACTGAGCATGACCCTCTTCATTCTCGAACAGATACAGACCGTCAGATTCTCGGTACTGACTGAAGTAGATCACTTCACCATCCTCGAAATTGTGTACCCACGATTTGATTGCTTTTGCTTTGTCGCCTACATTCAGGTTATGTTTCATCAGAGCATCCTCACAAAAATGATTTCATCAAAGTTCAGGTTTGTACCGAACAACGTATTAATATCTTCTACAAAGTGTTGTTGAATATGACCAATGTCTTCATAGTCAATGAAGAATTCAAACCACTCATCATCATCCGCTGTCAGTTGATATGGACTGTTGTCGTAACAGAACTGACGTTTCAACATTTTGTTCTTTTCAGCTACTTCAAGGAACGCCATACCGTCAGTGTTGAACGGTTGACCATTACAACCACCGCCTTTAACAACAGCTTTGTCACCATCTTCAAGCAGGATAGCGTGTGCAATCTCACCATCGTACTCAAGATGAACGAATGCTTTCACACCTTCGATTTCCGTTGTGAACTCATCAAGCTCATATCGATCAATATAAACTTCAGGTGTCATGTTGTACATGTCAACGAAATACTTACGACCTACTTCTTCTGAGGTTTCATCAATCAACCGACCAATTACTTTCATTCTTCTACCTCACGATGAGTGTTTGGAATAACCTCGAATTCACCAACGAACAGAGCACTCTTTTCGCCTTTGTCATCGATTACATAAACATCACTCTTGTCAGTGATAAGGTCATAATCCCAAGCTTCATATTCTTTACCGACAGTAAAATCATCAACTGCGGTAACACTCACAATAATTGCCTTATGTATCTTCATTAGACGCTCTCCTTTATGTTAACCATTGCTTGCAGTGCAGATTCAAAGGTCTTGTGATGCTCACCTTCACCCCAATACACTCGTGAGTAATTACAGTCTTCGACGTAACAAATCAAGAAGTCTACAGCTAATTCATGCTTCTGTAGTTTTTCAATTGCCCAGTTTGCAACACTCATTTTGCACAATCCTTAATCCTGAAGGGACAGATGTAAGAACTATGAATTTCAGTAGTGCGACGATCAACACCTTTTCCTGTATCAATTTTGAATTCATACTCACCAATGCAACAATCACAACCACTTTCATAATAGGTAAGGTCAAATTCAGCGTTGTACTCTTCCATGAGTGCTGCAAGTTTGCTCAGAAATTCTTCATGCTTGCTCATATACTTTAACCACCTTCATCAAATCATCTGTGTGTCGTTTAGCTGACTCCAATTGAGCAGCTACCCAAATCTTGAAAGCAAACCGTGCACGGTCACTGACATACTCACCATCAACCATTTTCAATCCATAACTGTTCCGACCTTCGCCACGCTTCATTTCGAAAGCGAATTCGTCTTTCCAGTAAGCTTCAAATCGTTCACGGGTAATCATTTCTCACCTCACATCGATACAGTGTACGTTCTAGGTGTTTCGAATTTCTCAATACAGTCACTATACTCCTTTACCGCAAAGGATGCAACTATTTTCATCTGCTCAATCACATCTTCACCTTGCCGTTGGTCGTATGCTCTGTCAAGACGATCTAGGATAGCTGGGAGAACCTTCTTATCTTGAACGTTCTTGGTGTAGAAGTCAATAGCCTTCTTCTTGTCCATGTCCATTTGACGCATCGTTGCTTGTGTAGACGCACTGTCAGAAATAATCAAGCAGGAATCGATAGCTTGTTGTCTGCGAATCTCTTCATACCTTGGACCTGCTGCAACATTCATGCCAACCAACAATGTCACTACACCAATCAATCCTACCAGTTTACGTTTCATCTGTCAATCTCCTTATCGTTAATTCAAAAGAAAACCCGCCGAAGCGGGTTATTCTCATTTGCTCACTTGGACGAAACCACGACCACGCTTGCGGCTTTTTGGCTGGTTCACTTTGATAGCCCAGTGTTTGGCAGATTGCTCAGTACCAACACCTTTAACAGAAGCTTGTTCATAATGTACTTTACCCATTCTTTATTACTCCTTTTCAGATTTCAGTTTTTCGATGAATTGCTCACGGCGTTCATCAGCAATTTTGTACTCTTCTTTCATGTGAGCATCACGCTCGGCAGAAGGTACAGGTTTACGCATCCGATCTTGAATCTCTCTTGAAGTTGTATGGAATTCAGGATTCGGAAGAGCCTTCACAGTACCTTTAGGCATGTAAGAAGGTTGAACTAGACTGTAGCCAATACCAACTGCTACAGAAATAAGAATCGCTTGTACCAGCTTCTTTTTCTTGTAACCGATGTACAGCGTTACAGCAACAATCAGTGGCAACAGGATGTTCAGCAAAACAATCATTTTAAATCCTCAACTTTATTCTTGAAACCAAGCAGGAATACTGCTAAGTGTGCTCTGAGTTGGCTTGTAGATGCATACACATCTACAAGCTTCTTCAGTTCATTTACTGACTCACGAAATTCGTGGTCTTTCACTTACGCATATCCATAATCATTGGAACCGACGAACCCATGACGGTTTGTGGCAGCTTACCATCCCACTTCTCAGCTTTCAGTTGTTCTACTTCCAGTTCTTTCATGCGAATAGTTTG
>Ga0247826_10000013_pt1 | contig 21557 bp, 26 predicted proteins | sample 12C_Control_Day1_FD_200152 | JGI IMG/M metagenome (GOLD analysis project Ga0247826, IMG submission 200152) | Soil microbial communities from agricultural site in Penn Yan, New York, United States - 12C_Control_Day1 | ecosystem: Environmental > Terrestrial > Soil > Agricultural land | place... | reverse complement strand
GATTGCCGCTGAGCAGTTTCGCCGTTTTGCCCCAAACCGCGAAAGCCCCGACCGGCAATCCTGCCGCTCTGGCGCAGGGAAAGTTATCCACAAGTTATCCACCGGGTTTGCCGCTCGTCGGCTGGCGCTAAAAAACGCTTGCGCAAAAAAGCGCCACCTGCCACATTATCACCACGCGCTGCAAACAAAGCGGCGCGAAAAACCAAACCCCTAACAGACCCAACGGAACCCCAAAATGCTTTTCTCTGACCTGACCTTCGGCGTGGAAATCGAGTGCTACGTTCCGCGCTCGCACAGCGACCTGTTCGACGCGCTGCGCACCGCCGGCGTGACGATGAGCCATGCAAGCGGCTCGATCCACCGCGTCACCCCGGGCTGGAAGGTAGTGCACGACGGCTCACTGAACAGCGCGCCGGCCGGCCACTACGGCTGCGAAGTAGTGAGCCCGATCCTGCGCGGCGAGGAAGGCATCGCCGCCACGATCAAGGTGCTCGAAGCAGTCAAGGCGTTCGGCGGCAAGGTGAACAAATCCTGTGGCCTGCACGTCCACGTCGGCGCACAAAACGCGACCCCGACCCAACTCAAGAATCTCGCCAAAATGTTCGTCAAGTACGAGCACCACTTCGACGCGCTGTGCCCCGAGTCGCGCCGCAACAACCAGTACGCGAAGTCGAATCGCGAAGTCGCCGCCGGCTGGAACGTCGCGGCGACGTACGAAGCGCGCGTCGGTGCCGCGTTCGCGAAGTTGGACGGACTGCGCAGCGTCTCGGCGATCGCCACCGTGATGAATGGCGGCTACAGCCAGCAACACTACACCGGCCATCGCTACTACAAGCTGAATTTCCAGTCGCTGGCGTCGCACGGCACGGTGGAATTCCGCCAGCAGGCTGGCACGGTCGAGGCAGTGAAAGCGGCCGCGTGGATTCGCTTGGTAGTCGGCCTGACGGCGGCGGCGTTCACGATCAAGTCCGTGTCGAGCGAAGCCGAGCCGACGTTTGCAAAGTTGCTGCGCAAGGTTGACCGCACGACGGCCGAGTATCTGAAAGCACGCCGCGCGGCGCTGAATCGCGGCGCGGAGTTGGCCGAGTGAGCCGGCTCGATGCGCTGACCGTCGCGGGCGCCTTCGTCGGCGCCTTAGTCGGTGCCATGTACGCCCCGCAAATTCTCGCCGCGCTCGCGCGGCTGTTCTAACCACAAAGGAAAACGCAATGATGAAACCTACCCCACCAATCCCCGGCGGCGTGCTGATCGAAACCATCGACGGTCGCGCCTTCATCGGCGACTCGCTGAAAGACGCCGTGCAGAAAATCCGCGCCTCGGCGTGGGCCTGCACCGACTCCACGCTGCGCGGCTACATGCAGGGCGTCGCCCGCCGCGCGACCGACTGGACGAAGCACACCGTAGTGCGCACCGACACGGTGGAAAATTTCGTGTTCGACATGGAAGCGTGCGGACTGTACCGCGTGCACCGGCTGTCATGAGGCCCGAGTGGATGCAGGAGGTCGCCCGCCGCGCGATCGAGCGCCACTTGGGCGACGTGCTCGAAGCCGACGCGACGCCCGAAAGCGTTTACGACAATGCTTTCGTGCTCGCCCACGACGCACTGCTGATGCACGGCGTGCACCCGGAAGTCGCCACGCCGATCGCGCAACGGCTAGCGCAGGAAATCGCACAGCCGTAAAAAAGCGCTTGTGCGCTGGCGCAAATTAGCGCATACTCTTAACTCGCACTCCAACTAACGCAAGGAAAGCAAATGCACCAAACCTACCCGATCCTGTACGCGGCCTACGGCGCGAACACTAACCGCGAGCACATGCGCACGCGCTGCCCGACCGCGACCTACGTCGGCAACTGCACGCTGCACGACTTCGCGCTGGTCTTTCGCGGCGTCGCCGATGTGATCGACGCACGCGGCGAGGAAACCGTTTGCGCGCTGTGGGAAATTCAGCCGAAGGATGAACGCGCGCTCGACACGTTCGAAGGCTATCCGTTCCACTACACAAAACGGTACGCGCGGATTCAGTATCGCGGCCAGTCGCGCCTCGCCATGTTCTACGTGATGGCCGGCAACCGCCGCGACGTGCACGAACCGCCGCAGTCCTACGAGCAAACACTGCGCGCCGGGTACCGCCAATGCGCGATGCCCGAGCGGCAGATCACGCGCGCCGTGCGCACCGCGAAGCGCAGTGAAGCGCGGATGAAAACCTATCGCGGCGCGTGGGTGCAAAAGGATATCAAGGCGAAGGCCGCGAAGTATCCGCCGCGCCAGTGGCCGCTGATCGAGGAGCGCGACCTGTCGCGCGACTTCCCCGAGTACCCGGATTGGATGCTCGCCAATTTCGACCTGACCAAGATCGAGGGGATGTGATGCCACTGTCCGCCGACTTCACCGCACCGCAGACCGACAGCACCGGCCGGCGCTTTGTAATCCACGTCCCGACCGGGATGCGTTACCTGATCCGCGAACAGGATCACGCGAAGGGACACGTCACGACGTATCAGCGGATGACCGCGACCGTCACGACACTCACGCCGAAAGCGCCGCAGGCGCCGAAGGCGAAACACCGGCCGCACAGCGATGACCACTTCGCCCGTGCGACCTTCATCGAAGGAAGCGAGCCATGAGCAAGTCGAAGCAACCCAAGTTGTCAGTCACCGAAACAATCGTACTCGATGCAGTCGAACAGCAACCCGGTTTGGTCGCGCAGGAATTGGCGCCGCACCTGCCAGTCGGTGCGGGCTCGGTCGCCGCGCTGCTCAGCCGGATGATGAAGTTGAAGCAACTCAACCGGGTCAAGGTACCGCTGTCGTCGGCGTATCGCTACTACCCGTTGAGCGCCGCGCTGCCGGCTGGTTATGAAGCGTGGGACAACAAGTTGGTCAAGCGCTACAGCAAGCCGAAGGCCGGCAATGGTGCCGCGCCCGAAGCAACCGCGACCGTGCTCGATTACGCGCCACGCGCTCACCCGAAAAGAACCGTGCTGATCACGCTGCAAATCGGCGACCGCGAATCCGTCACGCTGACGCCCGAGCAAGCGCAAGACGTGTTCGAACAACTCGTCTCCCTGTCCTCGTTGTTCGGGGCGACTTCGTGAGCCGGGCTCTCAGCGCCGACGCGCTGGCGCGGCTAGAACCGCATCCGCTGTCGGAGATGCTGCCGCCGATGCTGCCGCACGCGTTCGAACAACTGCGCCACGACATCGAAGTCAATGGCCAGCGCACCGCCATCGTGCTGCTCGACGGCAAGGTGCTCGACGGCCGGCACCGCGTGCGCGCGCTGGTGAACCTCGGCCGGGGTGGGAACGTCGCCGACTTCCCGACCGGACAGGATGCACGCGGCTACGTGCTGTCGGTGAACGTGCAGCGGCGCCACCTGTCGACCGCGCAGTCGGCGATGGTCGCCGCGCGCCTCGTCACCACGCGACAGGGTGCGCACGCCGCCGACAGCGAAGTAACGCAGGAAGCGGCAGCGGCCATGCTCAGTGTGTCGGTGCGCTACGTGCGCGACGCGCAGTGGTTGATCGAGCACGACGAAGCGCTGGCCGATGAAGTGTTCACCGGCAACCTGTCGCTGGCCGCAGCGATCCGTCGCGCCCGCCCGCCGGTGCAGCGCGAGCGCGCACCGCGCCCGGTGCTGATCGACCCGCATCCGCCGGTCGCGCCGCCGCACGAATTGCCGGCCGGCACCGACCTCATCATCGCGGCGATCGAGTTGATGGCGAGCACCGACCCCGGTGTGTGGGCGAACGCGCTCACTGCCGACCAGCGTCCGCTGATTTCCACGCTGGATAGTTTTGCTCGCGGCGCCTATGACATTGCCGATGAGTCCGGCATGATTTAGCTACCTCCACCGACAAGCGCGCAGATGCTATTGCCGATGGCGCGCGCTAGGTGGCCGGGAGTGAATCGAGGACAGGCCCGCCGCAGTCGGCTGCCTCCGACCCTGTCGTCCTTCGCTCTCGGGCTTTCACACCGCGCACGCCGCGCGGGGATAATCGGCCGGCCGGGCGTGGCGCACGCGCCCGGCTTTTCAATGCAGCCAGCGCACCACGCGGAACGCGAGCCAGACCGTGCCCGCGCTGGCCAGCGGCGCCAGCAGGAACAGCAGCGCGACCGCCCACCATGGCGGGTTAGGCCCGCGCTGCCGCCGCTGCCGCCACGCCACTACGCCGCCCGGCGATAGCCGTCGATAACGGGCCGTGGCCGCGCCGGGCGCAGCGGCGGGCTACTACCCCCGCCCGCCGGCCCGAGCACCGCCGCTACCCCGGCCAGCGTACGCGCCGCGACCGCCAAACCGCCGGCCGCCTTGACCGCCGTCAGGAATCGCCGCTGCCCGCGCGACAGGCGCCCGGCCGGCGACTTGGTTTCCACCGCCACGAACAGCGCCACGCGCTGCCCGACCATCTGCGGCGTAATCACGACCGACTGCCAGCCGACCAGATCGGCCGTCCCGGGTGGCCAGCCGTGCACCGCGCGCGGCTTGTCGAGCACGATGCGATCGCGGGTGTGCTCAACCTCAAGTCCCTGCCACGACACGCCCGCATTGCAGCGGAACAACCGCGTCGCGCCGCGCCCGAATGCGGCGAGGACTTCCTTCATGAATACAAATTCACTCACGCGGACACGCGCACCGGTGCGCTGAGCGTCGGTGATCCAGTGAGCGGCACGACAGTGGTGACCGGCGTGACTTCGAACGCAACGTTATGCGGCGCGTCGCCCGCGACCAACACGTAAGTGACCGTCGTCGCGCCGGCGATGACCACGCCATCGCGCCGCCACTTGAACGTCGACGTGCCCTCGGGGTTGCCGTTGATGTCGAAGTATTCGTAATGGCCGGTGAGCGTCTGCCCGACCGTCGGCGTGCCGGTGATGTTGACGTTGAGCGCCGTCGGCGCCGCCGGCATCGCGCCACTGCCGCCACCGCCGGCCATGAACGCCGGCCGCCGCACGCCAACGGATAACCCGTTGACGACTTGGCCGAGCTTCGAATGAATCGTTTGAATGCGCGCGGCTGCTGCCGCATACGCAGCGGTGAACGCCGCGCCGAAGGTCAGGTTCGCGTTGGCAACTTGCTGTTCCGGCGCGTCGCGCTCGTCACGCTCATCGCGGCGCTGCTCGCGCGGCGTCTCGAGTGGCGCGTCAACCGGTAGCGGTGGCGGCGCTGCGCGCGGCGGCCTCAACAGCGGATCGATCTGATTCATGCTGACTCCTCTACTGATAGGCAAAATTGCCGGTGACTACAGGTACAGGTCCATGAACATCGCGCCCTGCTCGGCATTCACGTTATAAATGCCGATCGCGTAATTGGTGTTCGCCTCAAGCGCGACTCGATACGGCGTCGGCGGCTGGCCGACCAGACAGTTCCACGACAAGCTACTGGATTGCAGCCGCTGCAACACTACGCCATCGCTACGCCGAAACAGAATGCCGACGCGGTGCAGCGGCCCGCCCTCGCGTTCGATCGCGCCAATGCGGACGAGTCTAGTTTGCGCCGCGCCCGCGCGAAAGTTCACGATCCATGCCGAGTCATGGGTAATCGTCGGACCGCTCAAGCGCGTGCCGGTTGTCCACGGCAGCGTGGACAAGCTCTTATGCTTCGACTGCAATTCCGTTGGATAGACGGTAGTGCCCGGCTCGGTTGGTTTCGGCGGCTGCGTAACCGGCGGCTCGACCGGCACAACCCCATCGTCGTAACTGCACGGGTGCCCGTTGTACGTCAGCCCGGCGATGGGGATTTGCGCCATCGCTATTTGACCAGTTCGATCACGCGCGGCCCGCCGACGAGTAGGAACGCCAGCAGTCCGGCAAAAAACATGAGCCGGCCGACCTCCTGCAATTTGATCTGCGCGCAGAGTGCATACATCAGCACGCCGACGATCGCGACGATCAACGTCAGTCCGATGAACATGGTCAACCCTTTCGAGTCGGCGGGCTCGGCGGTGTTGGCGGCGTGCCCGGCGTTGGCGGCGTGCCCGGGGTCGGTGGTACACCCGGAGTCGGTGGTACACCCGGAGCGCCGGGAGTCGGTGGTACACCCGGGGTCGGTGGCGTGCCCGGGGTCGGTGGCGTGCCGGGCGTGCCCGGGGTCGGTGGCGTCAGTGGATTCGCGGACGTCGACAGCGGCGCAACAGCAACCATGGCAAGTCTCCTCGAGTGAGCCGGCAAAAATGCCGGTGACCGCTGCATTGTGCGGCGATTGTCCCGGTCAGGCAATCAACGTTTTTCCTCTTTCGGCTGCACCGGCACCGGCACCGGCACGGTGATCGTAGGCACCGGGACCGGCACCACTTCAACCGTCGTGGCGGCACGCCCGCGTACGCTGCGCTCGATGTCGGTACTGCGTTCGATCGTGCCGTCGCCGGTCTGCACGTACACGCTAGTGCAGCCGGCCAGCATGGCCGCCAGCAAGAGCGCGCGCATCGCTATTCGTGCGCCTTGGTGTACGGGATCACGACGTCGACCGCGCCGGCTGCTTCCAGCTTCCCCCATACCGAGTCGCCTTCGTTCAGGATGTGCGCGCGACCTTGCGCAGCGTTGAACGCATTTTTAATCTGGCAAGCGCGCTTCGAACAGACGTGCCAGTCCTCTGCCCCGCTATCACGTATCGTAATCGTGATGTTCGCCGACGCGGTGCCTTTGTTGCACACGCTGATCTGTTCGATGAAGTAGGCGTAGCCGGTCGGAACGGCAGCAATAAGTTGGACCAGCGAGGTCGACGTCAGATGATAGAGCGCGCGGTCAGGCGCGACCACCAGCGTTGCGGATTTAAGATTCGGGGCGGCCATTAGTTCTCCTCCATTTGAAACCTGATTGCGGCACGCGACTGATTCAACGTGAGCGGACTGATCTGTGCGAGCGTTCCGGCAAACACCTGATTGCGCTCGCGGCGCGAGCCCTCGCCGGCGAATAGGTTGGCGATCAGGTCGCCGCCGATATCGCAACGCCGTTGCATATCCTCGAGTACCGCCGCCTCGTCCGTCGTGATGGCATTGAAGTCGAAGGATGCGCGCCGGTACGACTCGCCCCGGTTGACGCGCCGTGACCCGCCGAAGGTGCGGCCGGCTTTCGATTGTGTCTCGCGCGACCACTGATAGCCGGCGACGGCGGTGTGTTCGAACCACTGCGACTTGCCGACCCATATCCGCGACAGCCAGAACCAACCCCAATCGCGCGGCGTCCCGCCGAAGGTGAGCGTGTACGCATCGTCGGTCTGCTCGGGGAAGTCGAGCCAGAAGCTCGACTCATGCGCATACGGATCGGCGCTTCCATCGCTGTCGGTGTAGCCGGCGACGACGATTGCCGGCACGGTGAAGTCGGCCACATCGACCACACCGGAGTCGTATGCCCCGCACTGAAAGCGCAGCGTCGCCCCGTACAGGCCATGCTGGTGGACGCTGAAATGGTTGACGGTTTTCGGCGCCGCCCATGTTCCGGTCAGGGTTTGCGCGCTCAAGTTGGTCGTGGCGAACTCGTCATCGCGGATCGCATTCTGCGTACGCTCGGCCTCATAGCCAACGCCGCGCGGCGCGAGCGACGTCGCCAGCGTGGCCTCGTCGTGATCGTTCTGGATTACAAGGTAGGCGCGGTCGGCCATCACTCCTCCTCGACCGTGGCGTCGATGCTCGGCGTCACGCCAACGCTGACAGCGATGTTCGGATTCACCTCGCCGATATAGAAGATGCGGCCGGCGCCGCTGGTAAGCTCGCCGATGGTGAAATGCGTAATCGACTCCGATCCTGCGGTGCACTGTCCAAGCTCGACCGGGTTCGTCGCCGGCTCGACCGTGTTACCGCTGACGACCCACCCCGCGCCAGAGCGCACGATCCCGATGCGCGCATAACCCGTATACGCGCACTCGCTCGTCACCTGCGTGCCGCCGACACCGGGGTCGGCCGTATGCGCGGCGATGAAAAAGCTCGCCAGCGGCGACGACGCGGCATCATCGGTGATGTTCGCGAAGTTCGTGCGGTTGAACATCTGCAACAGATAACCGCTCCGCAGTGCCGTGCTCTTGCTCATGTGAGAGTCACCTTCGGATCAACGTAGACGGTGGCCGACGCCTTCGCCAGCATCACGCGGGCAACCACGAAGCCGGCCATCTGCGGCGTGAATGTGACATCGAGCTTTTGTTTGATCGGGCTCGCCAGTCCGGTGGTAGTCCACGTTGCCGAGGACGACGTTTGATTGGCGGCGGTCGCAATGATCGCGCGCCGGTCGGTAGTGTGCGTGCTCACCGGCGCCGCCGAACTCCCGAGATATTCGACCTCGATCCACAGCTCGTCATCCTTCAGCGTAGCGCCATCGTTCACGACCTCGATCGTCGCCGTAACCGGTGAGCCGACCGTGGCGTTCCACTGAAATATGTCAGCGCTTTGCAGCGCCGAATTCGGGAACACCGGCGACGCCGCAACCATCTTCCACGTCAGCGTCGTCGCGCCATCGGATGCGCCGCCCGCGTGCACGATGGTCGTCTCATCGCGCACCGAGCCGAACCGGGTCTGCTTCCAATACTTGTAATTCTGCGCGCCCGCGCTGCAATTGATCATCTCGGCGGTCGCTTCCGGGTGCATTGATGCTGGCGTCTGCACCAAGCTCCCCGACCATGATGCCGGCAACTTGCAGTTGCGGAACATCGCCCACGCGGGCGCCGACGCTCCGGTTATGTCGCACAGATGCACGCCTGCGCTGCACGCCGAGAAGTCGAAGCCTTCAACAAAGTGCTTCGTGCTGGTGAAGTCGAACACAAACGTCGGCGACGTACCGCCGGCGATGATGCCGCCGCCGCGTATGTTCGAACCACCGGCACCCGCGTTGAACTTCTGGCCGGCTGCGGCGAATTGAAAGCCGCAGTTGATATAGATGCCGCCGCCGATAACGATCAAGCACGTCGCACCGCTGGCGACCATCTTGAAGTTGCACGATTCATACACCTGCCGGTGGCCACTGGAACCGTTGGACCCGGCCGACAGGTTCATATTGTTCGCGCCGCTGCCGCAGTTGAACGTGATACCGGCGACATTGAACGACGCCGGCACCGAACCGCCCAGCGTCATCCCGGCGCCGGCACCCGTGGTCGTAACTGTCGCAGTCGTCGCACCTGCGGTCGGCGGCTGCGCTGCATCGTTGCCGCACAGAATGCGCACCGGCGCTGCCACGGTGCCGTTCCAATTGATCGTGATAGCGCCAGCCGTAGTTTCGGCGTGCACCTGCGACACATAGATAACATCGCCGGCCACCGTGATCGCCGACACGCCAGCCAAGTCGAGCTTCGCCAGCGCCCACGTCGTGCCGTTATCAGCATTGCTGCCGTCTGTGCTGCGGACGTAGCGAGTAGCCATCAGATATCTCCCTGCATCCCGCCATCGGGCGCCATCGCATCATTGCCGGACACCGAAATCAAGTACCCGCCAGTCGGTGTCATGAGTTCGCCAGCGCCAGCCGGCAACGTGAACGAGCCGATGCCGGTAACGATCGCGCGGCCGAGCGCTTCGCCAACGCTGCTCTGCGTGTTCGTCCAGTGGAAGAAGTCGAGCGTATCGGCGCCGCTGAAATCGCCGTCTGCGCTCACCACCGCGAAATGGAACCCGTCGCCGGACACCGCCAGCGACTCGCTGAAGCGCTGGCTGTTCGTCGCGCTCCCGTAGGGATTGGCAACCTCGACGCCGTGGCTCGATAGGTAGCGCGGGCCGGCCAGCAGGAAGCGCGGATGATCGACGTACCATAGCGCGCCAGACTCGGCCGCAGGGTTGTCGCGATACGGCGCGCCAATGAAAATACGCGAGCCGTCATCATTGACCGCGACCGACCCGATCGCGGTGTTCGTCCCCGGAGCAGCCTCGATCCTGATCCACGTCGCGAGCGCAAACGTAGCGCCGCGATTGCTTGACTTGTAGACGAACACCGTACCGCCGACGAACGAGCCATCCTGATCGACCGGCGCCGCCGCAACGAGCAATTGCCTGTCGGCCGACAACGCGATCTGTTGGACAGCGAAGAATCCTGTGTTACCCGAGTCGCTTGCTGGCGATAGAAAATTAGTCAATGACCAAGTGGTCAAGCCGGGATTGGATTGGTAAACGAGGATGCGCGTATCGCCGCCGACGCCGCTCGATCCGTTCACCACGATCAATTCGCCATCAGGCGAAATCGCCAGCGTGCCCGCCATATCGACGCCGCCGAGGCTCACCGTCTGCATGTGCGTCCACGTACCCGTCACCAATTTCCAAACGCTGAACACCAAGTCGCCGAACGAGCCGATGTACGCAATCACCGTGCCGTCGCGGCTGATCGCAATATCAGGTGCGGCATTGCTAGATGCCGCCGTAGTCAAATCGTCTATTCGCTGATGCGACCACGTTGTCGGACTCGTGCGGGTCCAGACGTGAAAATGCTGACCATTGTTTTCGGATGCGACGACGGTCGCGTTGTCCGCTACGCTGACCGCGTAGCCAATCTCGGAACTGTACGGCGTAGCCGTCAACGTCTGCGTCAAGCTCCACGTCGCGCCCGAGCGCTCGTAGACACGGACCGACCCGTCGGGGTGAATACCGGATGGCGCATACGAAGGAATCCCCACAGCGGCAAGCGTGCCGGTGGAGTCCATCGCGACGGTGCGATTGAAGTCGGCGAACGCCTGAATGCTGCCGACGAAATGCTGGCCGCGTGCGTAGGCCGGCGTCGGCGGCACCGGATTCGGTACATCCCCCCACGCCTCGAGTCCACCGACCAGCGCCGCGCCAGCGCCCAGCAGCGGAATCCCCGGCGGCACATCCGTCGGCCCGGGCGGCGGTACCACTGGCGGCCCGGCCGTCGAATCGTAGTCGAACGACGAGTCGGTCGTCGCGTCCTCGCTCGTCGTGATGCGCTCCCAGCCCTCCGGGTACGGTTCCGACAGCGAGCGGAAATAGAGCACTAGGTCAATCTCGTAATCGGTCGGCCGCAGCTTGATGCCGACGACTTGCGCCAGCGTGCCGGCATCCATGCGAAAGAACGGGAACGTAATCAGCGCGACGTCGCCGAGTTCCTTTTCGAAAAACTCCATCCCCACCGTCAGGTTCGCGTGGCGCAACTGCGGCAGTCCGTTGAACCGCTCGACCTCGGCCCACGCGCGCAGAATCTCGGTCGCGGTTTCGTCGTTCTCTGCCGAAATCAGCGTGTCGATGATCGGCGACTCGACCAGCATCAGGTCGTAAAGCTCGGGCCGGTCGGCGTACGTGGTACCAACCGCGTCGTCCTGCTCGAATGGCAGGCCGAGCCGCGTGCGGATGACATATTCCTCGCCAGTGATAACGTCGCCGGCTACGTCATCGGTCTGCGTCCAGTTGCGATTGCCGCGCGCGCGAATCTTGTAATAGCCGGGCCGCTCATTGGCGATCGATGGTTCCGGTGACAGCTTGACGTCATCCTTGCCAATCTCGAATGGGACCATCGGCAATGCTGCGATGTCATTCGGCCGGATGCGCAGATAGTTGAAATCGCCAAGCCGGGTGATGGCGTAGGCGAACTGCCCGGTCTGCGCCGCATCCTTCAGGAAGTCCACCGTGTTTTCGGTGTCCCTGACGCTGGTCCCAATCGGATAATCCTCGAAGTCACCGACCACGAACGTAGGGTGCGCGCCGCTGTACGTGCCGGCGGCGATCAACCCCGACCGCTGCCCGACCGCCACGTCGAGCAAGTCGCTGACGAGATGCCGCGTCGTGTCGGACGGGTCGGCGTCGGGCGCGGTCGCGAGAACCGTCGCCGTGACCTTGCCCGAACTCGGCGGCGAATCATCGAGGCGCACCGTGCCGTCGCCGTCATCGGTGAACGCGACCGACTCCAAGCGCACCTGCACGTCGAGCGCGATAGTGTTGACGCCGGTATCGCTATGCGACCATCGCAACGCATCCAGATCAACGAGATCGCATTCGACCTCGCGCACCAGACCAAAGTTGAACGAGCGCGGCTTGTCCGCATTCGGTCCGGTCCCGCCGACGAGCACCTGCCCGGAGATGCTTTTGTTGAGGTCGGCCGACGTATCCTGCAATTCTATTTCGAGTGTGTCGGTATCGGCGCGCTCGACGGCAACCATCTTCGCTCGGAAGATCAGCCGATGATCGGCGACGTCCCACGCCACATCGCCGAGACGGAATTCGACTATCGAGCCGTCGACCGCCGCGTCGATCAACCATTCGAACTCGCCGCCTCGCTTGTCGATAATCAGCTTGCCGTAGGACGCGGCGTACACGCCATGCTTCTCGCCGCCTAGCTCGCGTGATAGCTCGGGACTCTGCACCACCACGGCGTAGTAGCGGCCGGCGCCGCGACGGTACGGCTTGTCCGACAGGCGCAACAACTGCGTGACCGGACCGCCGCTCTCCTCGGCCTGATAGTTGAGGTGCGTCGTCCAGACGCGGTTCGCCCGGTTGTCCTGCTTCAACCAGAGGCGAAACGCCGCATCGGTAATCATCGCGCCGGTACAGGCGTTCTCGATGCTGCCGCGAGGATGCGTTGCAGCGTGGCGTTCTGCTCGCCGGTCATCGTGTTGGTTGCCGCGTGCTCCTGATACAGCGCGGCCAGTATCGCGCCGTTGTCGCGGACCGCCTGCGTGTTCTCCTGAATGTCAGTCTGCGACGCGATCGTGCCGGCCGGCAGCGCCGACTCAAGCGCAACAGCGGCCGACGCCTGCGCATCGGCGCCCGGCAGCGGCAACCCGGTCGGCGTCGAGCCCGCGAGCGCGGCCAGCGCTTCGGTGACAGCGGTATAGATATCGGTGTACGCGGGCGCCGACGCATAGAAGTCGCGCGCCTGCTTGAGAAAGTCGCCGGCGAACTGCGTTATATCCCCGAGCGCCCCGAGGTCGCCGGCCTGCGCCTTCACCAACTCACCGGCAAACGCTGCCTGTGATTGGTTCAACCGCTCGAGTGGCGACAGCGGCGACAGGTCGGACAGCGACAGCCCGCGCAGATAGTCGGCGATGCCCTCGCGCAACTTCGCCAGTTGGTCGATCGCACCATCGACGCCATCCTTCACGCCGTCAACGATCGACTTCCACTTCTGGTCGAAGATGATCTTGAGCGCATCGAGCGCGGCGGTGTTTTTGTTGAACGCGGTATCGCCGCCGAAGATATGGAACTGCTGCGCATACCAGTCTTGCAGCGAGATAAGTTGCTCGGCGCGCGCTGCGTCGTACTGCGCCGACAGGATGGTGAACCGCGACAACTCCGACGTTAGTTGCGCAGCAGTGCTCTTGAGTCGCCCGACGTAGGCAGTGAACGCCGTGTTCGATGTGAAGTCGGCGCGACTTGCGTTGGCCACGGCATCCCGAATCAGACCAATCTGAATGCCGAGCTTCGTCCCGAAGTCGCCCGTTGACTCGCCGGCCAAATCCGCGATCTGTCCGATCAGCGTATCGGCCAGCGACTGCGACTGCTTGATGAGCCCGCCGACGCTGACGACGATGACATCGGTTGCCTTGTTGACTTGAGTCGCGGCATCCTCCGCTGCATCGCCGAACCCGCCGACGCTATCGATCAAGTCGCCGATACTCGGCAAGATGGCATCGAATTGATTGACGACTTCGCTGCCCTCGCCATACATCGCAACGAGCGAAGCGCGCACGTCCCTGATGCCGGCAACAGTAAGCGGCAACTCCTCAACTCCGAGTACATGCAACGCCGCCCCGAGTGCGGTAGTCCCCCGCGTCGCGGTATAGATCACCGTCGAGTCGACCGTCTGCCGCCCCAGCAACCGCTCGTCCGGCGTCAGGAAATGCTCGGCGTAATACTGCCGCCCGGCCGCTGCCGCCGCGAGCAATGCTTGCCGCAATTGTTCCGCCGTCCCGTGCAGGGTGACGAACGCATCGGACACGCCGAGCAACGTATCCACTGCATCGGTGTCGCCGACCGCGATCATCTGGTTCACCAGCGCGACGAACTCCGCATGCGTCTTCGGCACCTCAACCCCGAGCTTCGCGAATGCCGTATTGAGCCGCGTCGTTGCAGCCGCTGCGACATCCGGCGCGGTACCGAAGTTCTGATTGAACGACGCGAACCGCTGCGCGAATGCCTGCGCGCCACCGAGAGCGTCAACGAACTCGGTGATCTTGGTCGGATCGAGCGCCTGCAACGCATCGCCCAGCCCCGCGACCGTTGTGCCGAAAGTCGCGGCCACGTTGACGAAGGCGAGTATCTTGTCGGCGCTCTCCTGCGTAGCACCGGCCAGCGCGGTGTCGATGCCGGCGGTGAAGTCGGCATTGCCGATCAACTGCGTCGCGTCATACACGCCCAACAACGTGTTGCCGAATTTCGCGACCTCATCGGCCGTCCCTTCGAACCCGCGCGCAACCGCTGCGAGCGCCGGATCGAGCACGTCGAATGCCGCGACAATGACTTGCTGCAACACACCGCCGCCGTACTGCTGCAAGAAATCTTCGGTGGTGAACGTGCCCTCCTGCGAGGCGAACGTGGTGTTTTGCAGGATGTCCGCGAGCCGCGCCGACTGCTCATCCGAGAACCGCGTTTCGAATGCGTCGAGTGCGCCCGCGACGATCTTGTTGAATACCTGCGCCGCCTCGCCACTGAATTGCTGCGTGCCGACATCGGCGAAACCAATCGCGCCGAACTTCGTCGCGGTACTGATCTGATCCTCGAAGTCAGTTCCGCCAATCTGGAATTGGCCGCGCACTTCGGACGGTTTCTTGGTGCTGTCCCAATACATGTACGCGGCAATCGCGAGCCCGAGGATCGGGATGGCAGTGCCGACCACGCCCATCGCCGTCGCCATCGTCCCGGCCGCCGCCCCCATCGTAGTGCCCGTCGCCGACAACGTCGCGGCTGTTCCGGCTATGCCAAACTCGGCCGTCTGCGCTGCGAGGATCGCGGCCTGCGAGGCGCCCATACCGCCGAACGCCTCGAGTGCCGCCGCCGATGCGGTCGTGCCGAACGTCGAGCCGGCGGCACCGAACAACGACATCACGTTGCTGATGCCACCGCCGCCACCGGTCAACGCCGCCAATGGATTCTGGGCGGCACCGCCGCCGAGGATGTTCGCCGCCGCACCGCCGGACACGCCAGTCAGCGACGCCGCAATCTGAATCAGGAACGGCTTGACCGTGAGCGAATACAGGAAGTCGAGCAGGATGCGCTTGCCATCATCCTTGATCTTCTGCCACATATTCGTGCCCTTCTGGCCGATGCTGTCGAAGATCGAGCGCGCCGTCGAGTCCAGTGTGTTGAACACCGTCTGCATGTTGGCAACGCCGGTTTCCGTCGCCTGCTTGACGCGCAGCGCGCCATCGATACGCGCCTTCGACAACTCGCCTTGCAGGATTATTTTTTCGCGCATCTTGTCGGACTCTGGATCGAGTGCGTCGAGCGCTTGAATCTGCCGCTTGACCTCCAAGTCGACCTGCCGCGCGGCGGTCAGCAACTCCTGCTCAGCGGCAGTTTTGCCGATGAGCGTAATCTGAAATTCGATGTCGTTGGCCTGCTGCTCCTGATCCCGCTTGAAGTCGTCGGCGAGCTTGCGATTCGCCGCCGCCGCCTGACTGGTCGCTTCCTCCATCTTCGCCAGCGCGTCGGCCTGATCCTTCACCAACTGCACCTGCGCCTTCCAGTACGGTTGCAGGTCGAGGAGCTTCTGCGTCAGCGCGCGATACTCGTCCAGCGAGAGCTTGCCCTTCGGATCGTTGAACGCATCGGTGAGCGCCTTGAAGTCGGCCGTCCAGTTGTTCCACTGGTCGCCCTCGGTCAGCTTGTCGACCACCCCCTTGAAGCGGGTCATCACGTCGATGTGCTTCTGCGTCGCCGACGTCGTGGCGGTCAGTGCAATCAGCGCATCCTGCTGCGACTTGCTAAATGTTTTCCACACCTCCGACGCTTGCAGCTTGGCCAGCCCCTGCTGCGCTGCGGTCAACTTGTCGGTACCGTTCTCGAGTGCGTCCAATGCGCCGTTGGCGGCAGCGGCTTCCTGCCGCATGCTTTGCAGCGCCTTGGTGAATTCATCCAGCTTGTTCTTGTCGTCGCCCAAGCCTTTCGCATTGAGCGAGGTCGGCGTGCGGATGACGTTCGCGTTAGTACCATAGCGCAGGTCGCGCACGTCCGACGTGTCGACCTTTTCCAGCTTCTGAAAAATAGTCTGGTCACGAATCTGCTGATAGATTTTCAGCTTCTTGTTCGTTTCTTCCAGCGTCGAATTGAGCGCCTTGAGATGTTCGTCCGCACTGATCGCGCCGAACATATCGGTCGCGGTCGGTTCGCTGGCCAGTTCGATTTGTTTCTTCGTTTCGGTGACGGTCGTGCCCAGATCGGTGATCCGCTCGACCACCTTGTCGCCCGACACCGTGGCAATCGCGAGCGCCTGCCAGAACCCCGCGCCGGCGTCCTTCGCCGCAAGAAATTGCAGCGCCATCTGCGACAACGTAGGAATCAGCGCATTGGCGAACGACATGCGCATTTCCTCGCCGCCCAACTTGATGAGCGCGAACTGATCCTGCAACCGGTCGGCCGCTTCGGCCTGTTCGTTGGTGACGCGAGTGACGAGTTCGGTCTGCTGGCCGAGTTCCTTCATGAAGTTCGCCACACCGGCGGCGCCCTTCCCCAGCACCGCCTGCATGACGGCGACCTTGTTCCCGTCGTCGGCGTATTTGTTCGCTGCCTTCGACAATTCGAACATGCCCTGCACGGGGTCCTTCAGGAAGCGTGCCGCATCGGCCGCGTTGAAGCCCAAGCGCTTGAACGCTTCGGCGGCCTTGCCTTCGCCGGTTTGAATCTCGACTAGGTTCTTCGAAAATTTCCCCGACGCGGCGGCGACCTCATCCAGCGACGTGCCCGACAAGCGCGCGGCCGGGATGAGCGATGACATTTTCTCGGCCGTCGTGCCGGCCTTTTCGCCCAAGTCTTTCAGGTGCGCCTGTGCATCGATCGCGCCCTCGATCATCCCGGTGAACTGCTGCACCCCGAAGCCGGCAATCGTCAGCCCGGCGAGCGCCTTGAACGAGCCGGTGATCGAGCCGATCTTCTCGTTGACCCCGCGCACCTCGGCGGCCACGTTGCTGCCGAAGCGCTGCACCATCGACGTCGCTGCCGACAGCCCGGTTTGCAGCGACGCGATGTTGGTCGCGATGTTGATAATCAGATCGCCGACGCTAAGCGCCATTGCTTTGCTCCTTTGCCGTGCGCCGCGCCATCGCGTCCAGCCATGCGACCGTGGCCCCCGAAATCGTCGCGCCACGCACGCGCGTCTCGGACTCCGGTTCCGGCTCGTCCCGCCTGAACAACGCGAATGCGTCGAGCTTCACCGGCTCGGGATGCTTCACCCGGTCGCGGTTAATCTCGGCGAGCGTCTGGCAAATCCGCTCCATGCGCAAATCCGCGCGATGCTCCCCCCATGGATCGGTCTGCCACTTCAACCGCCAGAACAACAACTCGCGCCACGGCATCTCGGCCCGCAAGCGATGCACGGTCATGCCGAGATGAGCAGCGAGGTCCATGATGAAATGCTCGTCTGGCGTCAGCCTTTTTTTGCGGCAAGATCATCCAAGCCCAGCGCGCTATTCAGCGCGGCGTTGATCTTCAACGCGAGCGGGACCAGATTCTTTTTGCTCAGCAGCTTGTCGACCCACTCGGCCGTCACCGGCTTTTGGTCCTCATCGAGTAGGAGTTTGACAAACGTGCGCTTCATGTTCGCGTCCATATCCTGCGACGACCGCCGGAACGCGCCGGAAAATTCCTTGATGGAGGTCGGCTCGACAAAAAACTGCATCGTCCGCCCTTGATGCTCGACCGAGAATTCGATCGGCTCCTCGCTGAAACCGTCTAGATCATGTGCCATTGCAACTCCCTCGGGGAAATGCAGCGATCCCCGAGGGAATCACTGCGGTTTAAGCCGCCTGCTGCTGCGGGTGCTCTGCTGCGTGCGCCGACGCTTCCTTCATCCGCTGCGACGCTTCCTTCATCCGCTGCGACCGTTGCTCCTCGGCCGCCTTGCGCGCTACCTTGTCGTCATCCCGCTGCTTGCGCCGCGCTGCCATCAGCGCGCCTTCGGTCGTGATATCAGCCGCGTCGACGTCCGGCGTACGCGTCATGCCGCCGCTGGTTTTCAGCGTAATTTGCAGCGTCTGCTTGTCGTCGACCTTCGCGCCGAACACGCAGCCGCTGACCGACGCGAGGAAGTCGTACTGCACATACGTCTCCATGGTCGAGTCGGTCGGCAACGCCAGCCGGAACGGCTCGGGGTCCGCATGCGTCGAGAACATATCGAACAGCTTGACCTGCTCGGCGCCGTCGGTGTAATTCAGGTCGAGCGTTAGCTGACCGTAATCCGCGAGCCCGGGTATGTTCTCCTTGCCGGTCGACCGCAGATCGGTCGTATCGATAGTTGCCGCCGTCCCATTCGGGCCGCTGATATTGGTGACCGCTTCGACGTCGATAAACGCCGTCAGCGTCTGATGCAAAATCCGAGTGCCTTGTGCCCCACGTCCAGCCATGATCGCCTCTCCGGTTGACCGCTATCGGGGAGGCATCAGTGCGTGCCCGAGTGAATCCAACGGGGCAACAACGGCGTGCCGGCTGAGCCGGGAAGCTATTGCTGCGCATGCTCGTTTCCTTTCGGTGTGGGCGCCGCGATTTCCGACGCCTTGCTGCGAACCCAATCCTTTGCTGCATCCGCTACAAAATCAAGCGCGCGCAGCAAGCGCTCATCCTCGGCCGTCTGCTGCTGCGTCACTGACCACTGCTTGAACGCCGCCAGTGCGGTATGAAACCCGCGCACGCACGCCTGTGCAAACGCGAGGTCGCCGTAGGTCATTGCGTAAACCACACCCGGAACTCAAGCGACGCGCGAAACAGGTTGGCGTCGTCGTCATACCCGGGCGCCCCGCTGACATCGATCGCGCCCACGCTGAATTGCTTGTATGCCAGCATCTGCGCCCGCGCGAGTTCCATGTAATCGTCGGTACCGCGCCGCGTCTTGCCCCACGCATCGATCTGCATGACGCGCCAACGCAGCGTCGCCTCGCCGCGCAAGTCCAGATCGTCGTTACCCGTAATGGTGGAAATAACGAGCATCGGCAGGACATAGCCGGGCGGTTCATTCGTCACCCCTTTGGACGGCAGCTTCTCCTGATGCGCGCGCAATCCGTCCAGCGCCGCGAACACATGCTCGGCGATATTCACGTTGCTTTCTTCGCCGCCAATCTCACGGCTTTCTCCATGCGCAAGCGGGCCGCATCGACCGCCGCGCCGGCATTCTTTTCGAACGCCGGGCGCATGAACGGCGCGGCCGTCATGCGCGACGTGCCGTACTCGATGAAGCGGCCATAGGTTTTCGGGCCGGCGATCGCGTGATACTTGCCGACCGCGCCTTTCTTGCGATTCTTGGCGGTATCGCCGCGCCGCGCGACCAGTGTGAGCTTCGGCTTATTGCGCACCGTGACCGAATGCCGCACCTCGGTTTCCGCCGGCGAGCGCCGCTTGACCGTGATGATCTGCGACTTCAGGAAGCCCGAGCGCACCGGCGCGGTGTCATGCACCGCATCGAGATAGACCTTCGCCGCCGCGAAGTTGGTCGCCCGCAGTCCATTCTTCGCGACCTTCGGGCCGAACTCGCGCAGCGTGCGCTCGAGTTCCTGCAAGCCTTCCAGTTTCATCGTCAGCATTATTTGGTTTCCGAGATGCCGGTTTCGCACAGCAGGATCATGGTCTTGTGGCGCAACTCCACGTCGTCGCAATTCAGGATGTTGTAGTACAGCCCATCGTGGACCACGCGCATCTGCTCGTTGACCCCGGCCAGATAACGGATGACGATTTCATTGTCGGACGCCGCGAACTGCTGCTGCGCAAGAAACAACTCGCGCCCGCGCAGCGTGCGAATCGACGCCCACGTAAAGCCATAGTGCGAATACACCTTGATGTCATCGCCCGCCTCATCCTGAACGAGCACGTAGTCCTCAATCTCCACGTAATGGCGTAGTCGGCCGGCATCCATCGCATCACGCGTAGGTCAGGTTGCCCCACGAATCGAGCAAATACAGCGGCAGGAACGCGGCCGGCTGCGACGCAATCGATCCGCCGGAATTCGACAACTCGCGCACCTCGTAGAACGCGCTCGCCGCGACGAGGATGAATTGCTGCAAGTCCGGCGGCATCTCGGCGAACGTGTCCCAGCCGGTCGATGCAGTCAGCGTCGCACCGCTGACCGACGCGCCCGGCACCAATTCGAAGCCCCACGTCTTGGGGTCCGGTGAACCAACCGTCTGATAATCGGTGACCGGCCCGGCGCCGTTGGTCATCACGACTGCCGACGCGCGGCCATGGCGTGCCACGAACGATTCGCTGAAGTTGCCGCTCCACTGGCGCTCGGTCGGGAACACATCGCGCAGCAAGTAATTCTCGGCGGCGCCGATTGCTGCCGCGATATACAGCGAGCACAGCGCGTCCTCGCTGGTATCGTCGGGCCGCAGCCGCGCATGCTGCTTGAACAGCGGCAAGATTTCCTCGACCAGCGCGTCGCGTTCCTGCGTGAAGCCGACCAGCGTCATCATTGCCCGGCCTCCAACATCACCGCCCACTCGGTCGCGGGTGCACCGCCGGGGATCGGTGGCGGCGCGGTCGTGGTGCGCCGGCACAGCAGCACGCGCCCCATGTGGCGCACGACATCGTTCAGCCGATAGGTGTCGCCTTCGGTGTACGCACCGCGCCAGTTCATGCCGACGCCGTTGACACCATCGCGCGCGCGCTTCAACGCCATGCGCCACGACGCCGATGCGCCATCGGTACCCGGCACCACCCCCTGCGACGGCGCAATCGCCGCCCATAGCGTGCCGTCATGCGTGACCCAATCGCCGGGCTGGTAGTCGGCCTTGGCGTCGAACACCTCGCGATAGCGGAACCCCTCGCCGACCGGCCCGCGCAAATTCGGGTCCGCGCGCAACTGCTCGAAAGCGGCGCCCATGCTGAGCGCCGCTTCCTTCGCCGTCGCCCGCACCATCTCGATCGCGCGCTCCTCGAGTGCCACCAGCCGCGCGTCGATGCGCGCATCCAGCGCGCCATCGCGCGCGCGCAACTCGGCCGCCAGCAACGCGCGCAACTCGGCATCGAGCCCCGCCTGCGAGTCGCGCAACTGCGCGAAGTCGGTCGCGGCATCCTTCGCCACTGCCTGCACCGAATCGGCGACGCGCGCAAGCAAGTCATCGGCGAACTTGGTCAAGCCGGCCCGCGCATCCTTGAGTGCCGCATCCGCCGCCGTGACCGCAGCCGCCAACTCGGCCAGCCCGCGCTCGACCGCTGCGCGCGCTTCGCTCTCGGCGTGCGCCTGCCCCCGCAGCCGGGTCAAGTCGGCGGCGATATCCGTGCGCAAGCTCGCGACCTCGCCGCGCACCGCCTCGAGTAGCCGCGCCTCGGCCGGCGCCAGCCCCGCCGCAATGCGCGCATCCAGCCCCGCCGCGAGCCCGACAACCGCCACGGCAGCGCGCCCGGCTACTGCCCCAGCCTGCTCGACTGCTGCGACGCGCTGGGCGGCTTCCTGCTCGACTGCTGCGCGGACCTGCTCGGCGTGCTCAGCGAACGCGACGCGAGTGA
>Ga0247826_10000012_pt1 | contig 21559 bp, 20 predicted proteins | sample 12C_Control_Day1_FD_200152 | JGI IMG/M metagenome (GOLD analysis project Ga0247826, IMG submission 200152) | Soil microbial communities from agricultural site in Penn Yan, New York, United States - 12C_Control_Day1 | ecosystem: Environmental > Terrestrial > Soil > Agricultural land | place... | reverse complement strand
GGGTAGCGGTTGAGCCGCCCCACCTGCCCCGCGATCGCATCGAGCGCCGCGGGCATCGGGCCGAACTGGCCCTCGTTCGAGTCCAGCTTGGCGCGAACTTCTGGACCGGCCGGAGGCAGGGCCCGGTAGCCAGGGAGCTCCGCGACGGCGGGACGCGGGATTGGCCCGTCGCCGGCTATGCCGCCTTGACCTCCTCCCAGATCTGGGAGCGCAGCTTGGTCGCCTCGGCGCCCAGGAACTTCTCGAACTCGATCGTGTCGACTGTGTCCGGGTCGTACTTCAGGCTCGGGTTGTTGACGATCGCGGGCTTGATGTAGGGCTCCGCGTCCTGGATCACGTACGCCGAGCCGGTGGCGTTGATGAAGTCGGCGTAGTTCTTGGGATCGAGGTGGAAGTCCATGAACGCCTCCACCTCCGGCAGCCGGTCGGTGCCCTTGATCGCCAGCCAGCCGTCGAGGTAGGCGGGCATTCCCTCGGAGGGGGCGACCCACTGGACCTTCGGGTTCGACTCGGACGCCGCGCCGATGTCATAGTCGTAGTCGACCGTGATCGCCGCCTCGCCCTTCAGCATCGGCTTGGTGATGTCGGTCGGGGCGAACGCCAGCAGGTGGGGCTTGATCTCGAGCAGCGCCTGCTTCGCCTCGTCCAGCTCACCGGGATCGGTGCTGTTCACCGAGTGGCCCTTGTAGAGCAGGGCGGCGCCCAGCACGTCGACGTCGAAGTCGACGAACACGATCTTGCCGGAGTACTTGGGGGCGAGGTTCCAGAGGTCGGCCCAGCTGGTGATCTCGTCGGTCACCATGTCCGTGCGATAGCCGATGCCGGTCTTGCCGAAGTCGGTCGGCGGCCCCCAGGGGTACGCGTCCCGGAAGTGCTGGCCGACGTACTTGATGTTGGGGATGTTCGCGAAGTCGACCGGCTGCAGCAGGTCGCCCTGCTCGAGCTGCTCGCCCAGCACCGGGCCGCCCAGCGACATGTCATACGAGTCGCGGTTCTGCGAGATCTGCGCGGCGGCGGCCGACACGCCCGACGTCAGCCCCTCGACCTGCTTGACCGTCACGCCCGGGTTAGCCGCCTGGAAGTTCTTGACCTCGTTCTTGCCGATCCAGCCGGGGTAGTTCATGAAGATGACCTCGCCCGTCAGCGGCGCCTGGCTGGCGGGGGCGCTGGAGGCGGCGGAGCTGGACGAGCCCGAACCGCTGCCGCAGGCGGCGGCGACGCCGCCCAGCGATGCCAGGCCCGCCAGCTGGAGCGACCGGGTGATCATCAGCCGCCGGGTCAGGCGCGGGTTCAGCTTGATGTCGGGGTCGGACTGCATCGTTCCTCCAAGGACGGGCGCATGTGTCACGCGCAGTTGCCGCATCACCAACTCGTGATGGCGTTTCTACCAGCCCGCGGCGCCGGCTGCAAGCAGCCGAGCCGTGTCCCGAACGTACGGAAGGCCGGGGGTGCATCCGTAGACGACGCCCGGGCGCCGGCGGTTAGAGGTCGCCGTAGATGTCCGCCCGGCGATCGCCGATCAGGTCGTTGCGGTCACCCCACCGCTTGTCGCGCGCCTGCGCCAAGTCGACGTCGGCGATCAGCATCGACGGTACTCGGCGATCGTCCGGCGGGCCCGCCAGGGAGTGGCCGAACGGGTCGGCGATCACCGATCCGCCCACCCAGTCGACACCGCGCTCGGTGCCGCAGCGGTCGGCCACGGCGACGACGACACGGTTCTGGTACGCCGTGGTCAGCGCGACCGCGACCTCCATCGGCGCGGCCTCCGGCTCCGGCGCGAGCAGCGGCGAGTTGGTGGGGAAGACCAGGACGTCCGCGCCGGCCAGCGCCAGCCGCCGCGTGACCTCGGGGAAGAGCAGGTCGTAGCAGATGCCCAGGCCGATCCGGCCGTGAACGGTGTCGACCAGCGGCGGCGGTGCCCCGCCCGGCTCGAAGATGAGCTTCTCCCTGTCCCACAGGTGCAGCTTGCGGTAGACGGCGCGGATGCCCGACGGATCGGCCAGCATCGCGCTGTTGTAGGGGCGGTCGTCGTCCAGCTCGCAGAATCCGCCGACCACGACGACGCCGAGCTCGGCGGCAGCGGCCGCCCAGGCGGATGCGGTCGCCCCGCCGGCCGGCTCGGCGCATGCCCGCGCCTCGTCCGCGTCGGCGAACACGTAGCCGCTGGAGGCCAGCTCGGGGAGGATGATCAGCCCGGCTCCGTCCGCGGCCGCACGGTGGATCGCGTCCAGCGCCCGGCCCCGGTTCCCCTCGACGTCGCCCAGGATGGGCGCGAGCTGCAGGCAGGCGATGCGGATCGTGGACATGACGAGCGGGCCGGCGCTTGCCACGCGCGGACCGCTCATGCTACATGACGGTCAACAGGCGTTGGCGATGCGGCACGAGGAGGAGCGCATGGCGGTACTGGAGCTGGACGAGGTCGCACTGTTCCACGAGCAGAGCGGGGCCGGGCCGGACATCCTGTGGCTGGCGGCCGGCGATCACCCGGGCCGCAACTGGCGCCGCTACCAGACGCCGGCGTTCGACGGGTCTTACCGCAGCACAACGTACGACGCCCGCGGGGTCGGGGCGACAACGTCGTCGTCACCGCCGCCGTGGCCGATCGCCACCCACGCCGCCGACGCGATCGCGCTGATCGAGCGGGTCTGCGAGCCGCCGGTGGCCATGATCGGGCTCTCGATGGGCTCACTGATCGCCGTCCAGGTGGCGTTCGAGCGGCCCGACCTGGTGCGCTGTGCGGTGGTCACCGGCACGTGCGTCAAGAAGACCGGATTCATCCGCGAGTGGGAGGAGGCCGAGATCGAGCTGCGCCGCGCCGGCAGCAGCCTGCCGCCTGAGTTCGCGACGGCCCACTACGCCCTGCTCCACTACCCGGCCGAGGTGCTCGGCGACGACGAGCTGTGGGAGGAGGTCAAACCCCTAGTCGCGGCGGACTTCGAGGAGCGCGACGGCGCGATGCTCGCCGAACAGTGGCAGGCGTGCCTGGACTTCGACTCGTCCGAGATGCTGCCGCGGATCGAGGTGCCGATCCACGCGGTCGCCTACTCGCAGGACGTCCAGACGCCGCCGCGGCGGGTGCGGGAGGTCGCCGACCTGGCTGCGAACGGCCGCTTCCACCTGCTCGAGGGGCTAGGTCACGGCTCGGCGTTCGGCCACCGACCCGACACCGTCAACAGCTGCCTGGCCGGGATCCTGGCCGGCCATCACCCCTGAGTGTGGTGCTCGGCCCACCAGTGCCAGACAACGGCGCGGAGGATCTCGCCGTCTGCCGATCCGAACCGGCCGTCGCGGCGCAGCCACGCGAGCCGGCGGCGTGCACCGGGGCCGAGCTCGACCTGAAGGTCGCGGCGGCGCAGGGGGGCGAGCCGCCAGCGCGGCCTGACCCGGCGGTCGAGGCGCGGCCTCCGGCCGTCCAGGAGGAGCGGGGCTTCGGGCGCAAGCCAGCGGCGGGTCTCGGCCGCCGTCGACCGGCGGACGCGGGCGGCGACCGGCGCGACCTCGAACGCCGACGACCCGAACAGATCGTCTCCGCAGGGGTTGAGCGAGACCAGCACGTCGAGGTGCGCGAGCAGTTCGACGTGGTCGCCGGGCTCGGTGCGCGTGCTGCGCCAGGTCAGGGCGCCGTCCCGCTCGCCGCTCTCCATCCAGAGGTTCAGCGGGTCGTGGACCTGCCACGCGTCCAGCCGCCAAGGCCGGATCGCCTCGGCCTGGATGTCGCAGCAGTTGGTGTGCCCGGCGCAGCCCGAGGCGAGCCGGTACTCGAGCTCGCTGCAGGCCGGGTGGCTGACGTCATGCCGGCCGCCCGCGGTATCGCCGATCAGGGTGAGCAGGGGCAGCTCGACCGGTGCGGCCGACCACAGCACGTCGCCCAGCCCGACCGAGAGGCCGGCGCGCGACCGCGTGCCGGACGCGCCGAAGCGGACGCGGGCGTCCCCCATGGCGAACGCGTTGACGTCGACGACCTGGTTCCCGCGCAGCTGGCGGACGCGCAGCACCTCGCCCCGGCGCACGGGCAAAGCGAGCCCGGTGCCTGGCGCGATGAGCATCTCAGCTCTGCGCATCGCCGCCGCCGGAGGTCTCGGGGTGGTCGCGGCGGTGCTCGTCGAAGGCCCGGGCGAGCAGCTGCTCCAGCGGCAGGCCCGGCTCGAGCTGGTCGGCGAGCGCCCGCAGCACGTCGAGCTGCTGGTCGCTCAGCGAGACCACGACTTTCATGCGCACCTTGCCAGCACGACGAAGCCCATGCTACCTTCGCAACTGCAGTTGGTCATCCGTCAACAGCTGATGCTCAAGCGGCTCGACAACATCGACGTCTACTGCACCGACCTAGGCCCGATGGTCGAGTTCTACCGGGCGGTGCTGGGTCTGGAGTTCAACCTGCCCTACGAGGAGGGCCAGGGGTGGGCCGGTTTCACCGCGGGCGATGTGACCATCTACCTGATCGAGACGCCCTCGCCCGACCACGCACCCCCGCGCGGCGGCCAAGGCCAGACGCCGCCCGGGATCGACTCGTTCGCCTTCGAGGTCGACGACCTCGAGGCGGCGATCGCGGAGCTCGACCTGCGGGGCGCGCGATGGGCCGGTGACATCGTCGAGTCGCCCTGGTACCGGTACCGCGGACTGCACGACCCGGAGGGCAATCTGCTCTACGTGACGCGCCCCGACCGCACGGCGCTGGGGCTCGCGGAGCCCCGGTGAGCGCGCCTGCTGCACTGGGGCGGCCGGCGGGCATCCCGGACGGCGCCGCGGTGATCGACTGCGACGTCCACATCGCGCCGGCGTCGCCCGAGGCGCTCTTTCCCTACCTGCCCGACTATTGGCGCGAGGTGCTCTCCACCACCCAGTTTCGGGGGCCGACCGACACCGCCTATCCGCCCGGCGCCGCGACCAGCGTGCGGCCCGAGCTGGCCGGCGACCCGCCGGCCGGCTCGACGCTCGAGCAGGTGCAGCGGTCGGTGCTGGAGCCGTGGCGGACGGAGCATGCGATCCTCACCTGCCTGTACGCCGTCGAGAGCGTACACAACCCCGACGCCGCCGCCGCGCTCGCGTCCGCGGTGAACGACTGGCAGATCGCGGAGTGGCTCGACCGCGACCCCCGCCTGCGCGGCTCTGTCGTCGTCGCTAGCGCTCTGCCAGCCCTCGCGGCCGCCGAGATCGACCGGGTGGGCGGTCATCCGGGGTTCGTCCAGGTGCTGCTGCCGGTGCGCTCGCTGATGCCGTACGGCAACCGCAACCACTTGCCGACGCTCGAGGCCGCGGTGCGCAGCGGGCTGGCCGTCGGCCTGCACTTTGGCGGCGCCTCCGGCAACGCGCCGACGTCGACCGGTTGGCCGACCCGGTACGTCGAGGAGTACGTCGACATGGCCAGCGTATTCCAGTCCCAGCTGATGAGCCTGGTCGCGGAGGGCGCGTTCGACCGGCTCGAGGGGCTTCGCGTGGTGCTGCTCGAGGGCGGCTTCGCGTGGCTGCCGGCCTTCCTGTGGCGCTTCGACCGGCTCTGGCGCGGACTGCGGCGCGAGATCCCGTGGGCAACTCGATCCCCGTCGGTCACGATCCGCGAGCAGGTGCGGCTCACCACCCAGCCGATGGATGGGCCGACCGATCCGGCGGCGTTCGGCCGCCTGCTCGCCCAAATGGACGGCGATCAGGTGCTGCTGTTCGCGAGCGACTACCCTCACAACCAGTACGACACGGCGGATGAGGCGCTCCTGCCCGGGCTGGGCGAGGCGGCGCTCCGCCGGGTGCTGGCGGGGAACGCCCGCACCTTCTACGGACTGGAGGTGGACGGCGATGGCTGACGTGCGGCGTGCCGAATGGATCGTCGACTGCGACGTCCACAACGCACCCGTTTCGGACAGCGCCCTGCGCGCCTACCTGCCGGCGGAGTGGCGGGCCCGCCGCGACACGGTCGGCTACCTCGCGACGGCGTGGCAGCAGTACCGCGAGAACCTCGGCGACCGCTCGTACATGGGCGCCGAGTACCCGCGGCCGACGCCGCGGGCCTCGCGGGTCGATGCTTGGCCGCCCTCCGGGAATCCGCCCGCATCCGATCTGGACTTCACCCGCAGCCAGCTGCTCGACTCCTGGAACGTCGCCTTCGGCGTGCTCAACCCGCTGCTAGGAGCCGCCGAGCAGCTGAACGACGAGTACGGCGCCGCCCTGGCCAGCGCCATCAACGACTGGCAGATCGCCGAGTGGCTCGACCCCGAGCCGCGGTTCCGCGCATCGATCTGCGTCGCGTACGAGGACGCCGACCTGGCCGTCGCGGAGGTTCAGCGGGTCGCCGGCGACCCTCGCTTCTGCCAGATCCAGATGCTCTCGCGTACCCGCGAGCCCATGGGCCGGCGCCGCTACTGGAAGTTGTACGAGGCCGCGGTGACGCACGACCTGCCGATCGGCGTCCACTACGGCGGCTGGGGCGGCCACCCGATCACCGGCGCCGGCTACCCGTCGTTCTACATCGAGGACAGCGGCGGAATGGCCACCGCCTTCCAGGCGCAGGTCACCAGCCTCGTGCTGGAGGGCGTGTTCGAGCGGTTCCCGACCCTCAAGGTGGTGCTGATCGAGGGCGGCTTTGCCTGGCTGGCCCCACTGATGTGGCGGATGGACCGCGCCTGGAAGCGGCTGCGGGCCGAGGTGCCGGACATCACCCGGCCGCCGTCCGAGGTGATCCGGTCGAACATCTGGTTCACCACGCAGCCGATGGAGGAGCCTCCGACCCCGGCCGACTTCGAGACGCTGCTCGGCCATCTGGACATGAGCGACCGCATCATGTTCTCCACCGACTACCCACACTGGGACTTCGATTCGCCGACCCAGGCGCTCCCGCCGGGGCTCGACGCCGAGATGCGCCGCCGGATCATGCGCGAAAACGCCGTGGCCCTGTACGGGCTCGACCCACAGCCACAGCTCGAGGCGGCGGTTGGCTAGCCACGTCGTCGCCACCGTCGACGAGATCCCGCCCGGCGGACGCAAGATCGTCGACATCGCCGGCAGGTCGATCGGCGTGTTCAACATCGGCGGCGAGTTCGTGGCGATCCGTAACCGCTGCCCGCACCAGGGCGGCCCCCTGTGCCGGGGCACGTTGGTGGGCGCGGTCGAGTCGTCGAGTCCCGGCGTATACCACTACAGCCGCGCGGGCGAGCTGATCCGCTGCCCCTGGCATAGGTGGGAGTTCGACCTGCGAACCGGACGGTCGTGGTTCGACCCCGCGCGCACGCGGGTGCGCAGCTACCCGGTCACGGTCGCCGATGCCGGCGCGGGGGAACCTCCCCGCCCCGGCCTGCGGCCCGGGCCGTACACGCTCGAGACCTACCCGGTCGCGGTGGACCGGCGCGAACTGGTCATCGACCTCGACCCGTAGGACCATGTGCCATCGATGGCGCCGGTCAGGCGTTGCGCGACGGCATCTCCGACGAGTCGAGCGCGCGCTTGGCGGAGAACCGCCCCTCGATCTCCGCCCGGCCCAGCTCGCGCATCGTCAGCTCGTCGCGGAAGTGCAGCGTGAACGTCCGCGCGTCGCGATACATCATCTCGATCGGGAACATGCGGAAGGCGACCCGCGCCCCGCACACGTCGAAGGCGCGGCGGGTCGTGTCGAGGAGTACCCGCTTGGCCAGATGTAGCGCCTTGATCGACTCGAGCTCAGCCTGGTCGTGGTCGCCCCCCTCCCACACCGCGGCCGCTGCGTACAGCGCCGACCGCGCCGCGAACAGCTCGCTCGACATCTCGCCCAGCATGTGCTGGGTGAGGTCGCTACCGGCCAGGTAGGGGCGCTCGCGCACCCAGTCACAGGTGAGGTCGAAGGCCCCCTGGGCGGCGCCGACATGGTTCGCTGTGAAGCCTAGGGTGAACGTGCGCGGGTCGTCGGTCACCCAGCTTCCGGGCGCTCCGAAGACCGCGTCGGGCGCAACCGGGAGGTCCTCGATGTCCACGCTCCAGCTGACCGTCGGGCGCATACCCATCACGTCCCACTGGTCGATCAGCCGCACCTGCGGCGCCTCACGGGGCACCAGCACCGTCACGGTGCGCTCGGGATAAGGCCGATCGCCCGGCACGGCCACCCACATCAGCAGGTAGTCGGCGGCCGGCGACAGGGAGGCGAAGAACTTGCTGCAGGTCAGCCGCCAGCCGTCGCCGTCGGGTGAGAGCTCGGCGGTGTAGTCGCCGGGCCGTGTGCTCCGCGGGTTCGTCTCGCTGCCCACCGAGGCGACCAGCAGGCCGTCATCCACGATCCGCCGGAGCACCCCGGCCCGCTGGGCGTCGGTGGCCCGACGCGAGATGAAGCCAGTCGCATGCGAGTGCACCTGCACGAGCTGTGCCGTGGAGCTGTCGATCCGGGCGAGCGCCTCCAGCACCTCGTAGTACTCGCCGTAGCGGTCGCCCCACCACAGGCCGTGGCCGCCGTTCTCCTCCGGGACGGTCAGGCTCAGCAGCCCGGCGCGGCGTAGCTCGGCGAAGTTCTCTGCGGGGAACGCCGCCTCCCGGTCGTACTCGGCGGCGCGGGCGCGGAAGCGCTCGGCCATCCCCGCGATCGCGTCCAGGCGGGCGCGCTGCTCCTCTCGCTGGATCATGCGGTTCGTGTCCTCCTCAGCCTCGAACGTCCACGACGGTGCCCAGCCCGTACGCCAGGAGCGACACCAGCTGCTCATGCCCGCGGCCGGCCAGCGGAAGCGGCGGCGGGTCGACGACCGTCACCGCCGGACTCTGCCGATCCCAGCGGAGGTACCGCCGCGCCTTGCCCTCGATCACGTCGTGCCAGCCCGCCTGGCCCGGCTCCCCGGGCGCCTCGATGACGCCGGAGTCCAGCACCGAGCCGTCCCGCAGGGTGACCTCGACGCGGCTCACGCGCGTCGCCGGGAACCGTACGGTCATCTCGGGGTCGACCCTGACGACCGTTCGCCCGGCGATGTCGACCACCGCGTCGCCGACCGTCTCGCGGAGCACCCCATCGACGTCGAAGTCGCCCTCGGCGAGCGACACGGCGACAGGCCAGACCAGGCTGTACTGCATGTCCTCGGTGGTGCGCGGGCGGCGCTGCGAGAGGCCCTCGGCCGCCTCGAACGTCTCGATCACGACCCGCTCGATCGCAGCTGAGTCGAACCGGCGGCCGGTCACCAGCCCGACGGCGGCGTGGATCGCCGGCTGCGTCCAGCGGCAGCACGGATACGGCTTGATGTAGGCCTCCTGCAGGCACCAGCGTTGCCCGAATCCCATCGGCGGACCGGACTCGAGGAAGGTGCTGCCCAGCGCGGTGAAGCCGCGGGCGGCAAGCTGCGCCGAGCTCGTGCCGAGCATCGCGCCCCACCCGACCGCGTCCTTGGTCATCGCCGGATCGGCAACCGACCGCATGATCAGCGCGATCGGCGCGTGGTACTCGGCTAGGCCGATCGCATGGAGCAGTCGGTCCTCGTCCAGCCCGAGCAGGCGGCCGGCCGCGGCCGCCGCCCCCAGCGAGCCCCAGGCACCGGACGCGTGGTAGTCGCGCTCCCGCTCGTGCAGCCGGATGCCGGCCCGGATCGCAACCTCGTACCCGACCACGACCGCGGCCACCAGCTCGGCCAGATCGGCGCCGACCGCCTCGGCAACCGCCAGCGAGGCCGGGATCACCATGCCGCCGGGGTGGCCCTTGGTGATGCGGTGGCCGTCGTCGAAGTCGAGGACGTTGGCGAGCACGCCATTGGCCCAGGCCGCGCCGACCGCGGACAGCCGGCGGCCGTCCAGGAGCGCGGTTGCGGCATCGCCGCCGACCACGCGAGTGAGGCGTACGGCGGCGATCACCGCGGCGGCCGCGGGCCGGCCGGCGGTGCACACGGCGGCGTGGTCGACCAGCAGCCACGCAACGTGACGGCGGACGTCAGCGGGAATGTCTTCGAGCCGGAGGCCGACGGCGAACTCCGCTACCTCAGCCGCAAGCGGACGGCCGGCCGGCGACACGGAGACGCTCACGCCCCGTCGATACCCCCGAGGGCCTTGGACAACTCGACACCGGCGGCGGCAACCTCGCGCCCCATCACGTCGAGCCGGTCGATCAGCCGGAATCTCGGGCCAGACACGTTCAGCGCGGCGACGATCCTGCCGTGGGCGTCGCGTACCGGGGCCGCGACCGCCAGCAGGCCCGGTTCCATCTCCTCGTCGGCCAGGGCGTAGCCGCGCTCCCGCGCCGCCTCGATCCGGGCGGCCAGCTGCGCGACGTTGCGCGCGGTGTTCGGGCCGAGCCGCTCGAACCGGACATCCTCGAACACCATCCCCAGCTCGGCCCGACTGTGGTCGAGCAGCAGCGCCTGGCCAACCGACGTGCAGTAGGCGGGCACCATCCGGCCCACCCAGCCGACGGCCTGCAACGACTGTGCGGAGGACTCGGACGCGATGGTCAGCGTGTCGGTGCCCTGCAGCACCGAGACGTGAGCGCGCTCCGAAAGCCGCGCGACCAGCCGCTGGAGCAGCGGCCGCCCCTCGTCCAGCAGCCGGCGTTCGCCGGCGAGGTTGGCCAGAGCGAAGATCCGCCAGCCCAGCCGGTACGCCAGCGTGTCCGGGTCCCGGTCGACCAGCCCATGCTCGGCCAGGATCTTGAGCGTCCGCGAGATCTGACTCTTCTCGCGCCCCAGCTGCTCCGCGATGCGGGTGACGCCGAGGCCGCCCTGCGCGATCGCCTGCTCGCTGCCCAGCGCGAGCAGCACCTCGACTCCGCGGCGCATGCTCGTCTCGCGGTCGGCCGACGATCGGCCACCCTCGCGTGTTGCCCTATGACCAACCACGGTTGCCACAAGCTACCACGCCGCGAAAGTCGACCGCAAACCGTCCACCCGGGCCGTCACACCACTCCCGAAGCGGTGCTCCAGGGCGGGTCGGAGGCCGCCTCGAAGCCGGCCCCGGAGGCGCTGACCGCGCTGACGCGGGCGAATGGCGCGTAGCCCGGGCGATTTGCCTCCGCGACGACCCGGTGACCGACGGCCTCGAGGGCGGCGCGCGCGGCGTCGGGGATCCGCGCGTCGACGAACAGCTGGTCACCCTGACAGTAGACGCGCGGCGCGTCGACCGCCTCCCGCACCGGCATGCCGAAGTCGGCGTGGTGGACGAATGCGTGAACGACGCCGCTCGTAATGCGGTAGCCGCCCGACCCGGCGGCGGCGAACACGCCCCGGCCGTCGCGCGCGGCCACGATCGCGGGCACGGCGAAGAAGGGCATCTTGCCCGGCTCGATGCAGTTCGGCCGGCCCAGCCGCGGATCGAAGTTGACCATCGAGCTGTTCAGGAACAAGCCCGCCTCGGGCACGTAGACGAGGGAGCCGAAATCGTGGCCGATCGTGGTGATCAGCGCGACCGCCATGCCGGAGTCGTCGACCGCCGTCACCTGGCTGGTGCCGACGGTGCCGCCCGACTGGGGCGGCCCGGCCGGGCCGCGGGGATCCACCGGCTCGACCGGCCGCGGCAGCACCGCATCCTCGCGGATCAGGTCGGCCCGCCGGGCGGCGAAGGCTGTGCTCGCCAGCTCGTCCAGCGGGCTGTCAGTGAAGTCGGGATCGCCGTACGCCGAGACGTTGTCGGCGAAGGCGATGCCGAATGCCTCGCCGATCAGGTGCAGGAAGCGGGTCGACCCGGCGCCCATCGGGCCGACGTCGAAGCGGTCGAGGATGTTGAGCACCTCGTAACCGACCTGATCGTTCGACGTGACGTACTCGAGCCCGCGGTAGGTCGCGGGGCGTTCCACGAACACCTTCGGCCGGTAGCCTGCGACGTCCGCCGCCGTCAGGACGCCCTCGTCGGCGACCGCACGGGCGATCGCCTCGGCCACGGCGCCGCCGTGGAAGGCGGACGGCCCCTCGCGGGCGATCCGCCGCAGCGTCTCCGCGAGCGTCGCGGTGTCGAGCCGGTCGCCGGTGCCCCAGTACCCCGAGCCGCGGGGCGGGTCGCCGCCGCGCAGTAGCGCGGCCTCGGCCGTCGTGCCGCGGATCTCCCCCAGCCGCTCGGTGATCATCAGGACGAGGTGCCAGTCGAACTCGACGCCGGCGTCGGCGAGCTCGATCGCGGGGGCCAGCACCTGCTCCAGGGGAAGGACGCCCGCCTCGGCGTGCGCGGCGCAGAGGCCGGCCACGCACCCCGGCACGGCGGGCGCCAGGGCGCCCACTTCGTTACGCCGTCCGACCGCCTGCGGCCAGTCGTAGTGGCCGCCCTCGTAGCCGCCGGCCAGCTCGAACATGTCCGGCCGCGCCGCCATCGGTGCACGCGGACCGTGGTCGACGGTCAGGAACGCGCGGCGGACGGGCAGGTAGGCGGACAGGTGCCCGTACCCGGCGAGGCCGCAGTTGGACGGCTCGACGACGCTGGCTGCGAACCCGCCCGCCACCGCGGCGTCCATGGCGTTGCCGCCCTCGGCGAGCATTCGCAGCCCGGCATCTACCTCGGCCGGATGGCCGGCTGCGACGGCGCCCCGGCTCACGGGCGTACCTCGACCAGGGTCGGCCGGTCGGCGCAGAGCGCCGCGGCCACTAAGCCCTCGACCTCGGCCGGGTCGGACGTGCGCACGGCGGCGCACCCGAAGCCCTGGGCGATGGTCACCAGGTCGCGGGCGGTGGTGTCCGTGCCGATCGGCGGGATCCCGGCCCGGTCCATCGAGTCGCGGATCTCGCCGTAGCCGTGGTTGTTCCAGACGACGATCGGGATCGGCAGCCCCAGGTCGCAAGCCGTCGCGAGTTCTTGGATCGTGAACAGCAGACCGCCGTCGCCGACCAGCGTCGCGACCGGCCGCTCGGGCGCGGCGAGCTTGGCGCCGACCGCCATTGGCAGGGCGCACCCGAGGCAGCCGAAGCCGATCGGCATTAGCCACGACCGCGGCCGGTGCGCCGGCATCGCGTGGTTCGCGGCGTACGCCGGCTGGGTCGAGTCGGCGGTCACGATCCGGTCCTCTGGCAGGGCGCGGTCGAGCGCCTCGAGCAGCGGCAGGTGCTCGGCGATCTCCGCCGGCCATCGCAGCCCGCCCAGGGCCCGGGCGACCCGCTCAGCCCCACGCCCGGCGAGCTCCGACCGCTCGCCCAGCAGCTCGGCGATCCCGGCCAGGGCGGCGGCCGAGTCCCCTAGCACTGGCGTGCACTCGAACCGGTCGAACTGTGCCGGGTCGATGTCGATCCGCACCAGCCGGGCGGGCGGGCGGACCTCGCCCTCGAGCCCCCACCAGTCGAGCTCCGAGAACTCCGTGCCGACCGCCAGCATCGCATCGGCGTCGAGCAGCAGCTCGCTAACCGGCGAGAAGCACATCGCCGACGACACGCACAGGGGGTGGCCGGACGCCACCGCGCCCCGCGCGTTGATCGTCACGCCAACCGGCGCGTCGAGGCGCTCGGCAACGCGCAGGGCCTCGGCGCCCGCGTCGATCGCGCCGCCGCCGACCAGCACGACCGGGTTGGCTGCCGACGAGAGCAGATCCGCGGCCGCGCGCAGCTGCGCCGGGTCGGGTGGCGCCGGCTGCGAGGCCGGCCGCAGCCGCCGGAGCGAGCCGCTCTCCCGGCGCAGGACGTCCACGGGAATCTCGATGTGCACCGGCCGGGGCCGGCGGGACTCGAACACGTCCCACGCGTCGGCCAGCGCCTCGGGCAGCTCGTCCGGCTCGCGGATGGTACGGCTGAACGCCGTGACGGCCGATGTCAGCCCGCGCTGGTCGGGCAAATCGTGGATCGCGCCGCGCGCATGGCCCTGGGGCAACACCGCGCTGGACAGGATCAGCATGCGTTGCGAGTCGTGGTGGGCCTGGCCGGCCGGCGTCAGCGCGTTGGTCACACCGGGGCCGGTGATCACCAGGCAGACGCCGGGCCGGCCGGTGACCCGCGCCCAGCCGTCGGCCATGAACCCACCGCCCTGCTCGTGGCGGGGGGTGACGTGGCGCACGCCCGACCCGGGCAGGCCGCGGTAGAGCTCGAGCGTGTGCACACCGGGGATGCCGAAGACGGTGGTGACGCCGTACTCCGCCAGCAGGCCGATGGCCGCCTCGCCGAAGCTCGTCACCGGCGCCCCTCGACAACGACCGAGCGAGGACGGGCGCCGGACGCCCAGGCGACGACATTCTCGACCTGCCCTGCCGTCAGGTCCCGGTCGGCTTCGTCGGACAGGTAGGCGACGTGCGGGCTGAGCAGCACCGCCTCGTGTCGGCGCAGCGGCCCGTCGGGCGGCGGCTCCTCGGCGAAGACGTCGAGCCCGGCGCCGGCCAGCCGGCCCTCGTCGAGGGCGCGGCACAGCGCGTCCTGGTCGACCAGCCCGCCCCGCGCCACGTTGACCAGCACCGCGCCGGGGCGCATCAGCGCCATGCGACGGGCGTCGATCAGGCCCCGCGTCGAGGGCGTCAGCGGCACGTGAAGCGACACGACGTCCGCCTCGGCCAGCAGGCGGTCGAGATTCAACAGTCGGATCCCGGAGGCCGCCTCGGAGCCGTCCATCGCCGGATCGCTGCCGATCACCCGTCCGAACACGGGGCCGGCGAGCCGGCCCAACTCCGCCCCGATGCGGCCCAGCCCGACGATTCCGAGCGTGAGCCGGGAGGCGCGGCGCAGCCGTCGCCCCTCGGAGAACCAGCCGCCCGCCCGGACCTCGCGGTCGAACGCGGGCAGCCGCCGGACCAGGGCCAGGGCCATCGCTAGGGCGTGGACGGCGACCTCCTCGGTCGACGCGTCCGGCACGTTGCACACCCAGACGCCACGCTCGCGGGCGGCGCCGAGATCGATGTGGTCGGTGCCGGCCGTCACCGTCGAGACGATCCGCACCGACGGCGCCGCATCCAGCACCGTCGCGTCGACCGGGGCGTCCCCGACCAGGAGCGCAGTAGCGCCCGCCGCGACCTCGCCGACGCCGGCGGGCGTGGTCGCGACGGCGACGCGCACGTCGAACCCGGCGTCATGCAACCGCTCGGGCCCGCCATGCAGGTTCGCCTCGACCGAGTCGACGTACACGGCCACGGGCTTCACGGTGTTGTCGCATCGCCAACCACGCGTGCACAGTGCTACCACACCAGCCCGCGCCCCCGCAACAGCCGGCGCCGCCTGTTGAAATGGCCAGGGGCGTGTGCTAACAACCCAACCCGTGTTGCTGATGCGCCAACACCCGCGCGCCCGGCCGCTGGCACCGGCATGGTGAGCGCGAGCCGCTCGCCGGCCGTGGATCCCGCCACGGACGCACCCGGCCGGCGGCGCTCATGGCGAGTCGCGCTGCTCGCTCCGGGGCTGCTCTGGACGCTGATCTTCTTCGTCGTCCCGCTGGTCGTGATGGTCGTCTACTCCTTCGGCCAGATCGACATCATCACCTTCCAGACGACCTTCGGCTGGACGCTCGACAACTACCGCCGGCTGGCGAACGACATCTACCTCCACACGATCCTCCGATCGCTGGAGATGTCGATTGGGGCGACGATCGGCTGCCTGCTGGTCGGCTACCCGGTGGCGTACACGATCGCCCGCCAGAAGGGCCGGACGCAGACGCTGCTCCTGCTCGGCGTGATGGTGCCGTTTTGGACCAGCTTCGTCGTTCGCACCTACGCCTGGGTCAACCTGCTGTCCAACGACGGCCTGGTCACCCGGGCGCTCCGCGGACTGGGACTGGAGAGCGACTCCTCCCAACTGATCTACACGCCGACGGCGGTGACCATCGGCATCGTCTACACGTACCTGCCCCTGATGGTCCTGCCCCTCTACGTCGCCCTGGAGCGGATAGACCCGCAGCTGCTGCAGGCCGCCTCCGACCTCGGCGCGGGCTGGTTCGGCCGTTTCCGGCGGGTGGTGCTGCCCCTCTCGATGCCCGGTGTGATCGCCGGCTGCATCCTGGTCGGCGTCCCGGCCACGGGCGAGTACGTGATCCCGGCGATCCTGGGCGGCGACAAGACGCTGATGTACGGCAACGTCGTCGCGAACCAGTTCCTCAAGGTCGGCGACTACCCGTTCGGGTCAGCCCTCGCCGTGTCGCTGATGCTGCTGGTCACCGGGTTCCTGCTGATCACCCGCGGCCGGCTGGCCCGGGCGGAGGAGATCACGTGAGCCACCGGCTGCCCGCCCCGAGCGCCGTCTTCACCGCCCTAGTGTTCGTCTTCCTCTACCTGCCGATCGGCATCGTCGTGCTGAACTCGTTCAACGCGGACGAGGCGCTGCTCGGCTGGGGCGGGTTCACCACGCAGTGGTACAGCCAGGCGTTCTCCAACTCGCGGGTGCGCGACGACTTCGTCACCAGCCTCCAGGTGGCCCTGGCGTCGACCGCGATCTCGCTGGTCATCGCCGTCACCGCCGGGCTGTGGATGCGGCGGGCGTCGACCCGGGCGCGGCGGGCGCTGGACGCGACCACGTACATGCGGATCGTGCTGCCGGAGGTGGTCGTGGCGCTGGCCCTGTTCCTCGTCCTGCGCCGCTACGAGATCCCACTGGGCGTCCCCGCCATCGTGGCCGGGCACGTGATCTTCAACTCCGCCTACGCGACGCTGATCATCCAGGCCCGGCTGGCCACGATGACCGACGTGCTGGAGGAGGCCGCCGCCGACCTGGGCGCCTCGCCGGTGCGGACGTTCAGGCGGGTGACGCTACCCTTGCTGATGCCGGCCGTGATCGTGGCCGCCCTGCTCACACTCTCGTTCTCGTTCGACGACGTCGTCACGTCCCTGTTCCTGGGCGGGCCTAACGCCGAGACGCTGCCTGTGCTGCTGCTGGGCCTGATCCGGCTGCACGTCACGCCGGAGGTGAACGCGATCGCGGTCGGGGTCACGGCCATCACGATGGTCACCTTCGGGCTGGCGGCCGCGGTCATGTCCATCCGCGACGCCGCGGGCGTCCGCACCGGCCAGGTCGACCCGGCCACCCTGGAAGCGGAGGAGGCGAAGTGAGTGACCGCCGGAACGGCAGGCAGGCCGTGACGCTGCGTGCGCTGTCCCGGCGGTTCGGCGAATTCGAGGCGGTCAAGGGCATCGACCTGGACATCCGCGACGGCGAGTTCTTCTCGCTGATCGGCCCCAGCGGCTGCGGCAAGACCACCACCCTGCGGATGATCGCCGGCCTCGAGATCCCCACGTCCGGCCGCGTGCTGGTGCACGATCGCGACATGACCACCGTGCCGGCCCACCGCAGGCCCGTCAACACCGTGTTCCAGCAGTTCGCGCTGTTCCCCCACCTGAACGTGTTCGAGAACGTGGCCTTCGGCTTGCGCGAACGGCGCGTGGGCAAGCACGAGGTGCGCACCCGGGTCGGCCAGATGCTCGAGCAGGTGGGGCTGGCCGGGCGCGAGCGGGCCCGCCCCCGCGAGCTCTCCGGCGGCCAGCAGCAGCGGGTCGCCCTGGCCCGCTCGCTGGTGCTCGAGCCCGAGGTGCTCCTGCTCGACGAGCCGTTGGGCGCGCTCGACCTGAAGCTGCGGCGCCAGATGCAGGCGGTGCTGAAAACGCTTCAGCGCGACATCGGGATAACCTTCGTGTACGTCACGCACGACCAGGAGGAGGCGTTCTCGATGTCCGACCGGGTCGGGATCATGAACGCCGGCCGGCTCGAGCAGCTTGGCCTGCCGCGCGAGGTGTACCACCGCCCTCAGACCCTATTCGTGGCGGACTTCGTCGGGGCGTCGAACCGCTTCGCGGCGACGGTGATGGAGCGGCTGGGCGAGGGGCGGTTCCGCGCCGACCTGGGCCCGCTGGGGATCACCGAGATCGGCGGCGCCGACACGCTCGAGACCGGCGCCGCTGCGATCGCGATCGTCCGCCCCGAGGCGATGGAGGCGGACGGCGACCAGCAGCTCGGCATCAGCGGCGAGGTGGTCGACGTCGCCTACCTCGGCGCCCAGGTGCAGTACACGCTCGACGCCGGCGAGCACGGCCGGGTGATCGGCCTCGCCCCAAGCGAGGACGACGGTGGTGCCAGCGAGGCGCCCCGGCGTCTGACCTGGCCAGCCTCCCGCATGTGGCTGGTGCCGGGGTGACGTTCTCGGTGGCCGCGCGGTGCCGTCGCACCGGCCAGCTCGGCGCGGCCGTCGCCACGTCCGACATCGCCGTGGGATCGCGCGTGCCCCACGCCCGCGCGGGGGTGGGCGTCGCCCTGACGCAGCACCGCACCGACCCCCGGCTGGGGCCACGGGCGCTCGACCTGCTCGCATCCGGCTGCGCCGCCGCCGGCGCGGTCGACGGGGTGATCGCCTCGACGGAAGACCGGGGCTGGCGCCAGCTGGCCGTGGTCGACGCGTCCGGCGGCGTCGCCACGTTCTCCGGCGATCGGGTCGAGCCGCCCTTCGCGGAGATTCAGGATGACGGCGTCGCTGTCCTGGGCAACGTGCTGGCATCCGGCGAGGTCGGGCCGGCCATCCTGGCCGCCTTCCTGTCGAGCGACGGCGTCCAGCTGGCGGAGCGGCTGATGCGCGCGCTCGAGGCCGGGCTCTTCGCGGGCGGCGAGCCGTCGCCGCCCCGATCGGCCGCCCTGCTCGTCGTCGAGGAACAGCCCTTCCCGCTGGTCGACCTGCGCGTCGACCTCGACGAGCGCCCGCTCGACCGGCTGCGCGAGCTGTGGGACTGCTACCGGCCGCACGTCCGGGTGTTCGCGGCACGGGCGCTCGACCCTGACACGGCCGACGCGCCGGAGCTGATCGGGGAGCTGCCGTGACGCCACGGGTGCGCACCGAGTTCCCGCGCCGGGTGCGGCAGATCGACCACTGCTGGATCCCGCTCGCCGATGGCACCCGGCTCTCGGCGCGGATCTGGCTGCCCGACGACGCCGAGCGCGATCCGGTGCCCGCGGTGCTGGAGTACCTGCCCTACCGCAAGGGAGACGCGACCGCCGTGGACGACGCGGTGCGCCACCCCTACATCGCCGGCCACGGCTACGCGGCACTGCGCGTCGACATCCGCGGCAGCGGCGACTCCGAGGGGCTGTTGGACGACGAGTACAGCCTGCAGGAACACGACGATGCGCTCGAGGTGCTGCGGTGGATCGCCGCGCAGCCGTGGTGCACGGGGGACATCGGCATGATGGGCATCTCCTGGGGCGGGTTCAACAGCCTGCAGGTCGCGGCGCGACGCCCACCCGAGCTGAAGGCGATCATCACCGCCTGCTCGACGGACGACCGCTATGCCGACGACGTCCACTACAGCGGCGGCTCGGTGCTCGCCTTCTACCTGTCGGTGTGGGCATCCGTCATGCTCTCCTACGGCGGCCGGCCGCCCGACCCTGAGACGGTCGGCGAGAGATGGCGGGAGATGTGGCTCGCGCGGCTGGAGGCGCTGCCGTTCCTGGCCGAGCGGTGGCTGACCCACCAGCGGCGCGACTCCTACTGGAAGCACGGCTCGATCTGCGAGGACCCAGGTGCGATCGAGTGCGCCGTGTACGCCGTCGGCGGATGGGCGGACGGGTATACGAACGCGATCCTTCGGATGCTCGAGTCGCTGCCAGGGCCGCGCAAGGGGCTGATCGGGCCGTGGGAGCACCTGTGGCCGGAGGAGGGATATCCCGGCCCGGCGATCGGCTTCCTCCAGGAATCGCTGCGGTGGTGGGACCACTGGCTCAAGGGGATCGACACCGGGATCATGGACGAGCCGATGCTGCGGTTCTGGATGCAACACTCGGTCGAGCCGCAACGCGGATACGACCACCGCGAAGGGCGCTGGGCGGCCGAGGCGTCGTGGCCCTCGGAGCGGATCGAGCCGTCGCTGCTGGTCGTGAACACAGCCGGCCTCAGCCCCGAGCCCACGGCGGCGGGCGCGCGCAGCCACTGCTCGCCACTCACGGTCGGCGCGGACAGCGGCTCTTGGCTGCCGTACGGGAACCCGGCCGACCTGCCCGGCGACCAGCGCCACGACGATGCGGCGTCGCTGACGTTCGACTCGGAGCCGATCGAGCGGCCGTTCGAGATCCTCGGCAACCCCGTCGCCCGCCTGACGCTGTCGTCCGACCGCCCGGTCGCGTTCGTGGCCGTGCGGCTGTGCGAGGTCTCCCAGGACGGGGCCTCGCGGCTCGTCGGCCGGGGGATCCTCAACCTGTGCCACCGCGAGTCGCATGAGCATCCGGCGCCCATCGAGCCTGACCGGCCATTCGAGGCAACGGTGGAGATGAAGGCGATCGCCCACGCGTTCGCCGCCGGGAACCGGCTCCGCCTGGCCGTCTCGACCAGCTACTGGCCGTGGATCTGGCCCTCGCCGGAGCTCGCCACGATCACCGTCCACACCGGCCCCGGCAGCACGATCGACCTGCCGGTGCGTCCGCCGCGCGCCGAGGACGCCGCGCTACCGCCGTTCGGCGAGCCCGAGATCGCGACGCCACTCGCCTACGAGTCGCTCCGCCGGCGCGAGCCGTACGTCCAGGTCGGCCAGGATCACGTGTCAAGGCTCCACGAGTACCGCATGTCGCGGGCGCTGTCTGGCGCCAAGCGCCTCCCGGGCGGGCTCGAGTACCTCGATCGCGACCCGATCCGGTTCGCGATCGTGGACGGCGACCCACTCTCGGCCGTCGTCGAGTGCCGACGGACGATCGAGATCCGCCGCGGCGACTGGCGCACCCGTCTGGAGATGCGGAGCGAGATGACAGGGGACGCCGAGTCCTTCATCGTGTCCGAGTCGCTCGATGCCTACGAGGGCGACACGCGGCGCCTCGCTCTGCGTCGCAGCTGCAGGGTGCCACGCGACCATGGATGACGCAGGCGCCACCGCCCGCGTGCTGGCCGCCGACCTCGAGGCGGGGCTGCCGGCGACGCTGGCCTTGACCGAGCGCCTGGTCGCCGTCGAGAGCGGCTCGCACGACACCGCAGGGGTGAGTGCGGTCGGCCGGATGGTCGGCGAAGAGCTGGCACGGGCGGGCTTCACTGTGGAGCGGGAGGCGACCGCAGGCCGCGGCGACCTGGTGCGCGCCGGCTGGCGCGGCGGGGACGGACCCGCCCTGCTCGTACTCGGGCACTCCGACACGGTCTGGCCCGCCGGCACCGCGGCGGGCTGGCCCTTCGCCCGGCACGGCGACTCGATCACCGGCCCGGGCGTCGGCGACATGAAGGCCTGCCTGGCCATGGCCTGCGCCGCGCTCCGCGCCCTGATCGGCCGCGGTCTGCTGGCCGGACGGATGACCGTCCTGCTCGTCCCCGACGAGGAGCTGGGCAGCACGGCCAGCCGGCCGGCGATCGAGCGCGAGGCCCGCGCAGCGGACGCATGCCTGTGTCTGGAGGCGGCCACGCCGGGCGGCGGCGTCATCGTCTCGCGCGGCGCTGTGGGGGCGATGGTCGTGCGCGCCGCGGGCCCTAGCCGCCACGTCACCGATCCGGGCGGGCGAAGCGCGGTCGCCGCCCTGGCACCGCTCGTCGAGCAGCTGGAGTCGCTCGGCTCGGCCGACCGGTCGGCAGCGGTCACGGTCGGCACCTTCCACGGCGGCACCGCCCGCCAAGTGGTGCCCGCCGCCGCCGAGCTGCACGTCGACCTGCGCGCGCCCGACGCCGAGTCGGCGGCCGGCCTGGAGCGCCGCGTCCGCGAGCTCGCCCTGGAGGCGGCCACGGACGAAGTCCAGGTGGAGGTCGAGGGCGGCATCACCCGGCCGGCGTTCTCGCACAGCCCCGGGACGGAGCTCCTGTACGGGGTTGCGGAGCGGGC
>Ga0247826_10000009_pt1 | contig 21855 bp, 19 predicted proteins | sample 12C_Control_Day1_FD_200152 | JGI IMG/M metagenome (GOLD analysis project Ga0247826, IMG submission 200152) | Soil microbial communities from agricultural site in Penn Yan, New York, United States - 12C_Control_Day1 | ecosystem: Environmental > Terrestrial > Soil > Agricultural land | place... | reverse complement strand
CAGGATCTCGAGCTGCGTCTGCGCGCCCTCGAGCTCCGCCCGGAGGCCGATCGCCTCCGTCTCCGCCTGGGCGAGCCGATCGATCAGCTTCGGGTCGACGGCGGGCGCGTCGGGCTTGGCGGCGAGCGCGGCGGCGGTCTGGGCGTGCTCTACGGCGAGCTGTGCGCGGTCCGCGGTGATCGCTTCGAGCTCCTCCTTGAGCTCGTTGCGCTCGGCGGCGACGGCGTCGCGCTCACGCACGAGCGCGTCGCGCTCAGTGGAGGTGTCGCGCAGCTCCGCTGCCACCTTCGACAGCTGGTCCCGTTCGGCTGTCACCGCCGCGAACCGCTCCGCGGCCTTGCGCGCCTGCTCCTCGAGCAGCCGCGCACGATCTTCGGCGCGGAGCAGCCGTTCCTGGGTCTCGGGGTCGGGGCGAGACTCGGTGGCCCGCCGCTGGGCGACCTGGAGCTCCTCGAGGGTCTTGCGGTACTGCTCCTGCAGCACCGACAGTCGCTCCTCGGCCGCGTACGCGCGCTCCTCGGCCTTCCGGCGTGCGTCTCCCTCTTCCCTGAGGCCAGGGGTGGGGACCGTCACGGGCCGAGGCGGCTGGATCCCGGGTCGGGGCTGAGAACCGCTCGCCAGCGCGGCTGCTTGGAGGCTCCGCTGGGCGAAGCTCGCCTGGGCGCCGATCGAGTTCGCGAGCCGAGCCGTGCGCCAGAGCACGAACCCGACGAGCACGGCGCCGAGCGCCAGGATCAGCGCCATCACGCGCCAGGCGCTCCCGGCCGAGCTCGTTGGATCGTCCCCGCGGGTGAGCTCCACCACGGCATCTCGTCCGACCCCCGAGCGGAACTCGAGGGGGACCATGACCGACACCGTGCCGTCGAACGTGCGAACCTGCGGGCCGTCCCTCAGCGCGGTCCGGATCCGCTCCGACTCTCCGGCGAGCTCGTTGCCGATCCGGCTCTCGTCGACGGAGTAGAGGACCGTGCCGTCGGGGTCGAACAGCGTGACCATGTCGAAGTCGCTGGGCTCCAGCACGACCGGTCCGATGCGATCCGTGAGGTCCCCCGCGCGCGTTTCCGAGGCCTGGGCCATCGTGTCCTCCGGTCGGAAGACCAGCGTGAGCGACGAGTCGGTGATCGTAGCGGCCTGCTCGGCGATCGCGTTGCGGGCGTCGTTACGCTCGCGGGAACCCATGAAGAGCGATCCGGCCGTCCCGGCGACGAGCAGGACCGCGAGCGCGATCAGTAGGCTCCTCGCGACCCCGTATCCGTGCCTGGTGCCAGCCATGCATTCCCCCTGCGGCCGTAGCGGACCTCTTGGGGTGGGTTATCGGCAGGATGACCACGAAGATTCAGTCCGCGCGGAGGGAGAGTTCCTCACCCGGTGGGGTCGATGATCTCGGCCGATCGGGCCGCTCCTAGGTCCAACGACCGAGGCAGGATGCCCGGCGGGATCGTTGGCGCCCGCGGCGCGGTTCAGGCGGTCGGGCTTGCCCCCGACACGACGACCGTGTCGCCGGTTCGGGAGTCCTTATCGAGCACCACCAGATCCTCGATCGCCTGGCGCATCTCGGCCACGTGGCTCACGAGAACGACGAGCCGATGGCCGTCCTCGGCCACCAGGTGCTCGATCCCGGCCATCGCGCGGTCCAGGTGCTCGGGGTCGAGGGAGCCGAAGCCTTCATCTAGGAAGAAGGCGTCGAGGCGACCGCCGCCGCGCGCGACCATCTCGGCGAGGGCGAGCGCCAGGGCCAGCGACGCCAGGAAGGTCTCGCCGCCCGAGAGCGAGTCGGCCCGCCGCTCCGTCGCGGCGGCGTTCAGGTCGAGGACGTCGAACCGATCGTCGTCGGTGAAGCGGTACCCCCCGCCCGAGAGCTCCTCGAAGTGCGTAGACCCGAGATCGGCGAGCGCCGCACGCTCCTCCTCCAGGAGGAAGGCGAGGAACCGCGACGGCTGCAGGTCGGCCGCGAGGCGGGTCGCGAGGTCGCGGGCGCGCTCCGCGGCGGCGAGACGCGCGTCCAGGTCGGCGCCGGTCCGGATCGTCTCGGCGAGCTGTGTGACCTCCTGCTCCGCAGCACCTCGGACCGCGGCGGCCTCGGCCACCGCCAGCGCGAGGTCGTCGTCGGCACCGAGCCCGAGCTCGCCCAGGAGCTCGGCGAGGCGGGCGTCCGCCTCCTCGACCGTTGCCTGAGCGGCCTCCCGGGCGGCTTGGGCCTCAGCGACGCGGGCCACGATCGCCTCGCCGAGGTCGATGAAGCTCCGCCGGAGCGATGCGGGCGAGGTGTCGCCCTCATGTCGCTCGCCCAGCATGCCCCACGCGCTCGCGAGCCTCGCGGCTAGGTCGGCCAGCGCGGCGGCCGCTTCGTCTCCCCCGAGGCGTGCCGCATCGAGCGCCCCGCGCGCCTCCGATTCCGCAGCGATCGCCTCGTCACGGGTGGCCTCCGCCGCCCGGAGCTCGGCCTGTCGCTCCTCGAGCAGCGCGTGGGGATCGCCCTCCCCGAGCCGATCGACGAGCTCGCTCGCGACCGCGGCCAGCGCAGCGTCAGCCGCCCGCAGCCGCTGCGTCGCGGCCTCGACGTCGGCGTCGAGCTCGGCGGATCTCGTCACCGCGGCTGCGTGGCGCGCCTCGGCCGTGGCGACAGCGCCCGCCACCGTCTGCGAAGCGGCGCGTGCGGCCGTTACCCGAGCACGGGCCGCCGTCACCGCCTTCTCAGCCGCGGCCACCGCCGGCGCTCGTCCCACTTTCGGCACCGTGGTCACCCGCTGGGCGCAGACGGGGCATGGCGCCCCGGCCACGAGCTCCGCGCGCAAGGAACGCGCAGCGTTCGCCTGGTGTGCGTCGTGGCGTGCGGCCTCCGCTTCGGTGAGCTCGTTCTCAGCCAGCGTGAGCGCATCGGCCGCCGACGCCCACGCCTGGTTCGCATCGATCGCGGCGTCGGCGGCCTCGCCTACGATCGCGTGTCCCGCCACCGCGGCCTCGGTGGCCACGCCGAGTCGGTCGGCGGCCTCGCGCGCTGCCTCCGCCTTGTGATCGTGATCCTGGACGAGGGCCGCGAACGCCCCCTGGTCGCCGATGCGTTCGGTGACCGCCGCGCAGGCGGCCTCGGCGTCCTTGCGGGCCACACCGGCGTCCGCGACGGCCCGCGCGGCCCGTTCCACGGCGTCTCTTGTGTGCTCGGCCGCCTCGAGGCGTTCCTCGGCGGCGATCGACCCCAGCTGTTCGCCTGCCGTCGTGATCGCGCCGATCGTCGAGATGGCGGTGGCGGCCCGCTCGGCGGCGTCATGCCGCGCCTGCCGTGCGGCGTCGACGGACCCGCGGCCACGCGCCAGCTGTTCGGCACGCGAGTTCGCGTCCGCGAGCCGAGCCTCGGCGACGGCGAGCCGCTCTCTCGCGTCGGCGAGCCGCCCGCCCTCGGCGGCGAGGGCGTCCAGCACCGTGACCGCCGCGGCCACGCGTCCTCTCGCGGCGTCGTGCGCGGCGTCGAACCGCTCGTAGCCGAACACGCCCTTCAGCACCTCGTTCCGGGCCTTCGGCGTGGCTTTCAGGAAGTCGGCGAAGCGGTTCTGCGCCAGGAGGACCGATCGACAGAACGCGTCGAAGTCCATGCCCAGCAGCAGTTCGACGCGCTCGCGGACCGGCTTCTCCCCGGTGACCTCCTCGAGCGCAGCCGCCTCCGCCTCGTCGGCCGCGAGCCGCCAGAGTTGGTGGCCGGAGGCGCCCCGTCGCCGCAGGGCGCGCACCGCGCGCCACACCTGGCCGTCGACCTCGAACCGGAGCTCGACGTGGCACTCGTCGCTCAGCTGGTGGATCAGGGACTTCGTGTCGCGCTCGAAGGTGGGCGTCTTGCCGTAGAGGGCGAAGGCGACCGCATCGAGGATCGAGGACTTCCCCGAGCCGATCGGCCCCACCACGCCGACGAGACGCCGCCCCCGCCAGTCGAACGTCACCTCGCCCCGATACGAGCGGAAGCCCTTCAGGCGGAGCTCAAGCGGTCGCATCGGCGGCCTCATCGAGCACGTCGCGGAAGAGCGCCAACAGGTCCGCGGGCGGATCCTCGCCGTTCGCAAGGCGATAGAACTCCGTGTAGAGCGCCTCGTCGTCGGGGCGGGGCGCGCCGTCGACGGGCTCGGTCCTCGTGCCCTCCGGCCGGCGCGGACGCACGTTCACCAGGAAGGGGAAGGCCTCCGCGGCACGGCGCCCGAGCTCGTGGTCGAGGCCGCCGACCTCGACCGTGAGGTCCAGGTACGCCTCGGCGAGGTCGTCGCGCGCCTCCAGCTCCTCGAACGTGCCGCTGGCGCGGATCAGCGGGCGGCCGCGCTCGATCGCGACGGACGTGACGGAGGCAAGCGAGCCTGGCTCGACGTCGACGATCACGACCCGCTTCGATTCGCCCGCCTCGCCGAAGTCGAGCGAGAGGAGGGAGCCCGCGTACTCGGCGGGCACGGGGGCCCCCGGCACGCGCTGAGGTGCGTGGATGTGGCCCATCGCGACGTACTGGGGTCCTGCGGGGATCGCCTGCGCGGTGGCGGCGTAGGCATCGCCCATGTGCAGCTCGCGTTCGCCGCGGGGGGCCGCGCGGTCGACCTTCACCCCGCCCACCATGAAGTGCGCCGCGAGCAGCGGGACGAGATCGGCGCCGGCGCGTTCAACCAGGGCGGCGTTGTAGGCGCCGGTCAGCCCTGCCACCCTCGAGGCGTAGTCCCCATACCATTCCCCGGCGTCCTTCATGAAGTCGACCACCCGTCCCTCCCGCAGGAACGGGAAGCATGCGACGAGCGCCGGGACGCCGAGCTCATCGGGCCCCAGGATGCCGCCGTCGTCGGGGCGGCGGATCGACCCCACGACGAACACACCGCGCGGACGGAGCAGCGGCGCGAGGGTGTCGAAGAGCTCGGGGGAGTCGTGGTTGCCTGCGACCGCGACCACGGGGCGCCGCTCCGCCAGTCGCAGGAGGGTCTGCAGCCCGAGCGCGAGCGCGTCCATCGGCGGGACGGGTCGGTCCCAGACGTCGCCCGAGACGATAACGAGGTCGACCTCGTGACCATCGGCGATCGCTTCGACCTCGGCCAGCACCGCGCCGTGCTCGGACATCCGATCGTGGCGGCCCAGCTTCCTGCCGACGTGCCAGTCCGAGGTGTGGAGGATCTTCATGGGGGGAGGCGCCGGGCCGCGGTCAGAGGCCCTCGAACGGATCGCCCTCGGCGTCCGCCGCCACTTCCTCCTTCCGGGTGGCCCACGGCGGGAAGGGGAAGGTCACGACGAGGGGGACCGGGATCGCGGGCTGCGATACCACCATCGTGCCGGGCTTCAGCAGCCGCGCGCGCGCCCGGGTGGACGGGAGCATCCAGCCGTACTCGGCGCGCTCGGCCTCGGCGGCGTCGAGCCGCCCGGTCACCCGGATCGCCGCGTTCTCGAGCACTTCCGAAGCGACGCGGCTCGCGGTCTGTTGGGCCCCCACGAGGAGCACCCCGAGCGACCGGCCGCGTTGCGCGATGTCGATCAGCATCTCCTTCAGCGGTGAATGACCCTCGCGCGGCGCGTACTTGTTCAACTCGTCGAGCACGATCACGGAGAGCGGTAGTCGCTGTCCCGTCTCCTCCTTCTCGGCGAAGGTCTCGTTCAGGAGGGCGCCCACGACGAATCGCTGCGCCTGATCGTGCAGCGACTGGATCGCCACGACGCTGACACTCGCGCGGGATCGGTCGATCCGGTGGGACTCACCCGCGCGCACGAGCTGGCCCATTCGTGCGGCGCCGGCATGCATGCGGCGCATGAACGCGCTCACGGTGCCGGGCATCACGCGCCCGCTCCACGATGGGTCCGCGTCATCGCCGCTCTCGGGCTCGAGGAAGTCGGCGATCGCGTCCACGAGCGTCTGCAGATCGATGATGATCCGCTCGCCGGCCTCGACCCGCGCATCATGGCCGCGCCACGAGGCGCCGGGCGCCTCCCGTGGGTCGCGGAGCACCACGGCGCCCGGCATCCCTGTCACGTTTACCGCGAAGCGCTTCAGCTGCGCCTGTACGCGCTCGCGGATGAACGGGAGCTGGTTCCGCTGGTCGTTCGCGTCGGTCAGTAGGAACTGCAGCAGGTCCTCGTCGATGAACTCGCGCGGCGTCCAGGTGAAGACCTCGACGCCCTGCTGGCGCCCGCCGGTGTCAGGGAGGAGGACGTCGCCGGATCTCCGCCGAGGCGGCGCCCAGAAGCAGACGCTCGGGAACGGCGCGGGCTCGACGCCGAGCGCCGCCCAGCCGGCCGCGGCCGCCTCGTCGAAGAAGCGGTTCGGCGTGTCGAGCCAGAGCAGGTCCTCGCCTTTCACGTTGAAGACGAGCACCCGCAGATTGGCGGCCCCTTCGCCGACGATCGCCGGCGACGACGTCAGCATCCGCAGGAAGAACAGCGCGAACGAGGTCTTCGTCGCGACGCCGCTGATGCCGCTGATAGACATGTGTCCGCCCTTGCGCCCGTCGAAGAAGTCCAGGTCGATGTGGACCGGCAGCTCGTCGCGGCCGATCCCGACCGGGAGCGGCCGCCCCATCTCGTCGACGTACAGCGCTTTCGCGCGCTCCTCGCCGACCGCGCGCTCGACCGGCTCGCCGGGGTCGGGGGAGACCCAGACCTCCGGGTCGACCCTGGTGACGGCCACGCGGGCGGTACGCACCTTCGCGGCCGGCATGATCCCCAGCTCCGCGATCCGGTGCGTGTCGGACTCGAAGGTCGCGCCCTCGTACACGGCCTCGGCCTCGGTGATCACGCCGTACGTTCTGACCTCGCCGGCCTTCGGCACCTGGGTGCGCACGACCACGAGGTCGTCGAGCTGCAGGTAGTCATCGTCGTCGAGTACCACGCGGAACGCGCTCGTGGACGCGTGCTCCGACCCGAGGACCCGGCCGACCTGTTCCTCGCTCACGATGCCTCCCGGTCCATCACGGCCTCCCGCAGCGCCCGGTACACGATCCGGCGGTCGCCCATGCGGTGCGTCAGATCCCGCTCGAGCGCCGCGATCGGCACGAGGTTCTGCGGCGCCCGAGGGTCGATGTGCGGCTCCGACGCGACGAGCGGGAGGACGGCGGCCGTCCGGTCGGCGATCCGTGCGGCCTCGTCCTTGGGGAGCTGCCCCGATACCTCACAGCGGACGATGCCGGTCCAGGAGTGGCCGTGCGGGAACATCGCGAGCCGCACGTACCACGAGTAGCGCTTGTAGTCGGCGATCGAGAACATCGGCGTGCGCTGGCCCGGGGCGAGCTGCGCCACCACCGCGTTCGGCTCCGGCTCGAGGTACGTGACGCGGTGGCTCTTGATGTAGCCCACCGTCGGGTGCGCTGAGAGCTCGTACAACGGGCCGTCGGCCACCACGAAGCACCCGGCCGCGAGCGCGGTGGCGGTCTCGCCCTCGGCGCGCCGCATCTTCGTGTGGAGCTCGATCATCAGGCGGGCGGGGTCGTCTGAGGCGCACGTCGTGGTGGTGACGCCGGGCTCGAGGTCGACGGGCGGCATCTGCTCGGCCCGCCCACCGGCGAGGACCGCCCACCGCTCGATCCGAACGGACGTGACCTGGGAGCGCCGCGCCGAGCGGTCCCACATCGTGGCCCCGACCGCGAACGTGCCGCAGAGGCCGGGCGTGGGGCCGGCGCCGGGATCGTCGAGCGTGAGCCGGGCATCGACGCGGCGCACCCCGTCGACGAAGGCGATCCGATCGACGCCGTCGTCCCCGCCCTCGATCGGGGCCCAGGTCTCGCGCTCGACGGTGGGGTCGACCGAACCCTCGGCCGGGGCCAGGGCGTCGTCCTGATCGAAGGGTGTGCCGTACCCGGGATCCCACCCCTCGACGAAGATGCGCGACATGGCGCCCATCCTACCGACGGCGTCCGACCGCCTCCCTGAGCCGGGGACGCGATCGTCATGCGGCGTCGCGGACGTCCTTCGACGCGACGGTCCATGCTCCGTCGCCCTCGTACACGAGCACGGTCGTCTTGAACGCGCTGGGGCAGCAGTGGGGATCCCCGACCCGGTAGACGGCCTGCTCGATCGAGAGGCCCACCCGGCCGCCGGACGGATCGATCCGGCCGTCGCACAGATCCCGCCCGAAGACCTCGTCCGCGGCTTCGACGTCGATCACGCTCCACCGCGCGCAGGCGCCACTCCCACCGGTGAAGGCCCCAAGGAGCACGTCCTCGAGGCCGTCACCAGTCACGTCGGCGACGATCCCGTCGACGCCGAGCACGCCGGCGTCCGCCGAGGTCGGGAACCAGGCCACGGGGCGCCACGCGGGCGCCCCGTCGTACCGCCGCCATACGAGCGTGCCGCGGTCGGCCCGGAACGGATCATCGCCGGGCACGATGTAGGCGATCACGACTGCCTCGGGTTCCTCGACGATCCAGGCGTCCTCGACGTCCGCGCGCCGGGGGATCAGCCGGGCGGGGTCGAGGTCCGCCGGAGCCACGGCCGCGGTGAGGCTCTCGGGGGCGCCGGGTGGGAGCGCGACGGGCGACGCCACCGGGGAGATCGGCGAACTGGGCACCGCGGCCGGGGAAGCGGGGGAGGACACGTTCGAGGTCGACGCCCCGATCGCCGAAGGGGAGCGGTCGCCCGTCGTTCCGCCGCAGGCGCTCGCGGCCAGGGCGATCGCCGCGAGCACACCGAGCCGTCGCATGCCGCGATGCTAGCGGTCCGTCCGCGATGCCCGGCGTAGGATGCGGCGCATGACCTGGGACCTCACCCCGAAGCGGGTGGCCGATTCGCAGGTGACCCTGACCCAGCTGATGGAGATCACCGACGCGAACATCGCCGGCCACGTGCACGGCGGCGTCGTGATGCGGCTCGTGGACACCGCGGCCGGGCTCGCGGCGATCCGTCACGCGGCCGGGCTCGCGGTCACGGTCGCGATCGACGAGATGACCTTCCTCGAGCCGGTGCTGATCGGCGACATGCTGGTGCTCCTGGCATCGGTGAACGCGGTCGGGACGACGTCGATGGAAATCGGGGTCCGTGTCGAGAGCCACGATCCCGTCACCGGCCGGATGCGCCACGTGAACAGCGCCTACCTCGTGTACGTGGCGGTCGACGACGAGGGCCATCCGCGTCCCGTGCCGCCGCTCTTGGTGAAGACCAACCTCGAGCGTCGCCGTCAGCGCGAGTCCTCCCTGCGGCGCGAGGCACGTCTCGTGCACCGGCAGGCGGTCGAGGCCGAGCGCGCCGCGGAAGTGGCCGCCACGGATCGCCGAGGCTCGGAGCCGTCCGGACCCACCGTCGATCCTTCTTGATCGCCTCGGGATCTGGATCTCGGGCCGTTGTCACCGCGTGGGAGGATTGACGCACGACCACTTCGACGGAAGGACCACGGTGACCAGCGACCTTGCAGGCGCGCGCGGCCGGCTCGAGACGGCCTCCGGCGCCGTTGACCTCTACCGAGTCGGATGGCTCGCCGACCAGGAGGTCGGCGACATCGCCCGGCTCCCGCACACCGTGCGGATCCTGCTCGAGAACCTGCTCCGCCGTGCGGGCACTCGCGACGTCAGCGACGACGACGTGCACGCACTCGCCGCCTGGCCCGGGCCAGCCGGCGACGTCGCCTTCATGCCGGGCCGCGTGCTGATGCAGGACTTCACGGGGGTGCCGGCCGTCGTCGACCTCGCCGCGATGCGGAGCGCCACCGCGCGCGCCGGGGGAGACCCGTCGTCGGTGAACCCTTTGATCCCGGTCGATCTCGTCGTGGACCACTCGGTGCAGGTCGACCTGTTCCGAACCCCAGAGGCGTACGAGCGCAACATCGAGTTCGAGTACCGGCGCAACGCCGAGCGGTACTCGCTGCTCCGCTGGGCGCAGCAGGCGTTCGACGGATTGCGGGTGGTACCGCCGGGCGCCGGGATCTGCCATCAAGTGAACCTCGAGCACCTCGGCCAGGTCGTGAGCGAGCGCGATGGCGTGGCCTTCCCCGACACCGTGGTCGGCACCGACTCGCATACCACGATGATCAACGGGCTCGGCGTGCTGGGCTGGGGTGTGGGCGGGATCGAGGCCGAGGCGGCGATGCTCGGCCAGCCGATGTTCCTGCCCCAGCCGGTCGTTATCGGCGTGCGGACCGTCGGCGCCTTGCCGGCGGGGACGACCGCGACGGACCTCGTGTTGACGCTCACGCAGATGCTGCGGGCCCACGGCGTCGTCGGCACCTTCGTCGAGTTCTTCGGCGACGGGCTGTCGTCGCTCTCGATCGCCGACCGCGCCACCCTCTCGAACATGTGCCCTGAGTACGGGGCGACCTCCGCGTACTTCCCGGTGGACGCCGAGACGCTCCGCTACCTCGCATTCACCGGCCGCGGCGACCGCCTCGACCTCGTCGAGCGATACGCGAAGGAGCAGGGGCTGTTCCGGTCCGACGGCGATCCCGAGCCGGCCTTCAGCGAGGTGCTCGAGCTCGACCTATCGTCGGTCGTGCCCTCGGTCGCCGGTCCCAAGCGGCCGCAGGATCGGGTCGCGCTCCCCGACGTGTGGGCCTCGTTCGTCGCCGCGTTCCGCGATCATGCCGAGCCCGACCCGAAGGCGGCCGAGATCGGCCGGTACGTGGCCGAGGGCGGGAACGTCCGCGTCGAGCGCCTCCCCGGCGACGACCGGGTGGACGAGCCCGCCGGCGATCGCGCGGTGGGTGACGGCTCGGTCGTGATCGCGGCGATCACCTCGTGCACGAACACCTCGAACCCGAGCGTGATGCTGGCGGCCGGGCTACTCGCCCGCAAGGCGGTCGAGGCGGGCCTGGAGACGAAGCCCTGGGTGAAGACGTCCCTTGCACCGGGTTCACGCGTCGTGACCGACTACCTCGACCGCGCCGGGCTGACGCCGTACCTCGACAAGCTCGGATTCGCGCTCGTGGGGTACGGCTGCACGACCTGCATCGGGAACTCGGGCCCGCTGATCGACGCGGTTGCCCGCGCGATCGACGATCGTGACCTGAACGTCGCGGCAGTGCTCTCGGGCAACCGCAACTTCGAGGGCCGGGTGCACCCGCAGGTGCGGGCCGCCTACCTCGCATCGCCGCCGCTGTGCGTGGCCTACGCCCTCGCGGGACGGATCGACCTCGATCTGACCCGGGATCCGCTCGGCGAGGGCGCCGACGGGCCGGTGTATCTGGCCGACCTGTGGCCGTCGGCCGAGGAAGTCCGCGAGGCGGTCGCCACGTCGATCACCCGCGCTCAGTTCGACGACCAGTACGCGCGCGTCTGGGACGGCGACGAGCTCTGGCGAGCCCTCCCCATCCCGGAAGGGCCGAGCTACGACTGGGATCCGGCCTCGACCTACGTGGCCGAGCCGCCGTTCTTCGCGGCGTTGGAGGACGATGCGCCGGCGGGGGACATCGAGGATGCCCGCGTGCTCGTGAAGGTGGGCGACTCGATAACGACCGACCACATCTCGCCGGCGGGGTCGATCAAGGCGGATTCGCCGGCGGGCGCGTACCTGCGGGGGCGGGGCGTCGAGCCGGTCGACTTCAACTCCTACGGCGCACGGCGCGGGAACCACGAGGTGATGATGCGCGGGACGTTCGCGAACATCCGCCTGCGCAACGAGCTCGCGCCCGGGACCGAAGGGTCGTGGACGACCCATCTGCCGACCGGCGAGGTCACGAGCGTCTTCGAGGCCTCGGAGCGCTACAGTGCCGAGGGGACACCGCTCGCGGTTCTGGCGGGCAAGGAGTACGGGAGCGGTTCGAGCCGCGACTGGGCGGCGAAGGGTCCGAACCTCCTCGGGGTGCGGTTCGTGATCGCGGAGAGCTACGAGCGGATCCACCGATCGAACCTCGTGGGGATGGGCGTGCTCCCGTTGCAGTACACGGCGACCGACTCGGCGGCCTCGCTCGGGCTCACGGGACGCGAGACCCTCTCGGTACTCGGGCTCGCGCGCGGCATCACACCGGGTCAGCAAGCCAGCGTCGAGGCGACGCGTGACGACGGAACGACGTCGTCGTTCGCTGTGACGGTACGGATCGACGCACCCGCCGAGCTCGAGTACTTCCGGGCGGGCGGGATCCTGCGGATGGTGCTCCGCCAGATGCTCGTCGCCTGAGGCGCGGATCGCGTCGATCGCGTCGTTGGTCGCCGCTCGGGCCTACTCGACCGAGCCGGGCGTGGTCGTGTGGCGGGCCAGGTAGGCGGCCGCCTCGGCGCGCCGCGCGACCTCCAGCTTCGAGAGGATCGACGAGACGTAGTTCTTCACCGTCTTCTCCGCGAGGTGGAGGTCGTCACCGATCTCGCGGTTCGTCTTCCCGTCGGCGACCGCCGTGAGGATGCGTTCCTCCTGCGGTGACAGTCGCGCGAGCTTCTCGTCGCGCATCAGGTGTTTGCCCTTGCGCAGGCGGTCCAGGACTGCGTTCGTGACGCTCGGGTCCAGGAGCGAGTCGCCGGCCCCGACGGCGCGGATCGCGCGCATCAGGTCCCCCGATTTCACCTGCTTCAGCACGTACCCGGACGCGCCGGCCATGATCGACGCGAACAGCGCCTCGTCGTCGGCGAACGAGGTGAGCATCAGCACCCGCGTGGAGGGGTGGTTCGCCCGGATCTCACGGGTGGCCTCGATCCCGCTGCCGTCGGCGAGCCGGACGTCCATCACGACGACGTCGGGGCGCGTGCGCTCCGCCTCGTCGACCGCCTCGCGAACCGTGCCTGCCTCTGCCGTGACGACGACGTCCTCCTGCGTCGCGAGCATCGCGCGGATGCCGTCTCGCACGATCTCGTGGTCGTCGACGAGCATGACACGAAGGGGTGGCTTCTTCGTCATGGGGGACATCCTAGTGCGCGTGTGGTGCTCGCGGCGGCATGACGTGGCGGGTCCGCTCCTGCTCAGGCGCGGTCGAGCCCGATCGGGACCCCGGGGTGGCCGGCGGTCGCGTCCTCGCCGTGCGCCCGCGCGGACATGGCCTCGGCCACGTGATCGAGGAAGTCCTTCAAGGTGGCCTCCGCGACCCGGAAGAGCACGGCTCGATCGATCGCCCGACCCACCGCGCCGAGCGGCGGCACGTAGCGCGCGCTCATCGCGAGCTGGGTGCGGCTGGGGCTGAGCGGGGCGACCTCGAGATCCGCGTCGAGCGCCGGGAAGAGTCCCGTGGCTCCCGCGGCCGCCCAGTGCAGGGGGATCACCGTCTTCGACGGCATCCTGATCGGTTCGCCGAACTCGATCTCCACCTTGCGGGCGACGCGCACGTCGTCGCCGAAGCCGACCTCGGCGAGGAGGGCATCACCGTGATGGTTGGCGTCGCGCGCGAGACCGGGCACCCACGTCTCAGGGTTGCGCAGGAGCGCCGCCTCGACGCGCTCGGCCTCCATCGGAAGCTCGACGAAGTACCGGGCGAACATAGGTGCACAGTCTCGCGGCGCCGAGGGCGGGGGCTGAGGGGCATGGGTCCCCCGTGAGTCGGGACCTTCGGCACCCGCACGGACCCTCCTGGTTTCGGACACTCCACCGTCATGGGTCAGAGACGGGAAGGAGCAACGGGGATGCGAATCGGGGTCCGCAAGGGGGCCGTGGCGTTCGTCGCCACGTTGGCGCTCGTGGCCGCGGCCTGTTCGGGCGGCGGCGGCGACAGCGCCGAGGGCGGGGGGAGTGGTGAGCAGGCGGCGGCCGCGCCGGCGAGCGTCGACATCTCCCTCACGGATTTCAAGATCACGCCGGCCGACGTCGAGGTGCCCGCGGGCGTGGCCGTGACGTTCAACGTGGCGAACGACGGCCAGTCGCCGCACACCTTCGGCGTGAAGGTCGGCGACCAGACGCACGAGACGCCGCAGATCGATGCCGGAAGCTCGGCGACGCTCGAGGTCCCGGCCTTGGAGGCCGGAACGTACGACGCGCTCTGCACCGTCCCCGGGCACGATCAGCTCGGCATGGTGGGCACGGTCACGGCCACCGAGGGCGGGACCGCCGCCGCGGCGACCGGCGCGACCGGCGCCTCAGGGGCGACGGGCTCGGGCACCCACGCCGGCATGACCGCCGAGGAGATGGCGGCCGGTCACGAGCAAGGCGTGCTCGACTTCCTCGCGGGCAAGGAGACGGACACCTACGGCAACCAGGTGCTCGAGCCCGAGATGGACGGCGAGGTGAAGGTCTTCAACCTCACGGTGGAGCAGATCCAATGGGAGGTCGCCAAGGGCGAGTTCAAGGACGCGATGGCGTTCAACGGCATGGTGCCCGGCCCGGAGATCCGCGTGAACCCGGGCGACAAGGTCCGCTTCGTGGTCCAGAACCAGATGGACCAGCCGTTCACGCTGCACTTCCACGGCCTCACGGTCCCCAACTCCGAGGACGGCGTGCCGTACATCACGCAGCCGCCGGTCATGCCAGGCGAGTACTGGACCTACAACTTCACGATCAAGGACCCGCCGGGGATGTACGTGTACCACTCCCACTTCAACTCGGCGGAGCAGGTCGGCAAGGGGCTCTACGGCGCCCTGAACATCGTGCCCACCGACGGCTGGAAGAGCGTCTACGGGGTCGAACCGCAGGTCGAGTACTCGATGTTCCTGGGGGACGGGTCCCTCGGCTACAACCTGAACGGCAAGTCGTTCCCGGCGACGCAGCCGATCGTGGCGAAGCGGGGCCAGTGGGTCTTGATCCACATGGCGAACGACGGCTCGCTGCTTCACCCGATGCACCTGCACGGATTCCATTTCATGGTTGTGGGCGAGGACGGATTCCCGCTCGCGAAGCAGAACCGCTACATGGCCGACACCCTCGTGGTCGCGCCTGGCTCCCGCTTCGACATCCTGTTCAAGGCGGACTTCCCGGGCGCGTGGGCCTTCCACTGCCACATCCTCCCGCACGCCGAAGGCCCGGACGGGATGTTCGGGATGGTGACCGCCGTGGTCGTTCAGTAGCTGCACGACCTGTCCGCCCACCCCGGCGGACGGACCCCGAGGGGTCGGGTGCGCGAGCTCCCGACCCCTCGCCCCTGTCCGGGCCGGTCAGGGGGGGAGCGCCGCGCGGACCGTCGTGCCTTCCCCCGCGACGCTGACGATCGTGAGCGCGCCGCCCATGCCTTCGACGCGGGCGCGCAAGTTCTCGAGCCCCATCCCTCGGGACGGTCCGTCGACGTCGAAGCCGACTCCATCGTCGTCGATCTCGAGCTCGGCGCCGCCCTCCGAGCGCCGCAGGCTGATCCGGCATGACGTGGCCGAGGCGTGGCGGCCGATGTTCGAGAGCGCCTCGCGGGTGAGCTGCACGACGTCGGCCGCGCGTCCCGCGAGCTCGCTCGCGACCTCATCGTCGACGTTCACGATCGTGAGGACCTCGGTGCGCTCCTGGAACTCGGTCGCGAGCTCGCTCAGGGCCTGGCCGAGCTGCCGGTCGGCGAGGATCCCCGGGCGCAGCCCGAAGATGTAGTTCCGGAGATCGCGGATCGCGCGATCGATGTCTTCCACCGAGCCCTCGATGCGCCGGGCGATCTCGGCGTCAGCCACCATCCCGGCCGCCCCCTGGAGACTCATGCCGACCGCGAAGAGGGACTGGATCACACCGTCGTGCAACTCCTTCGCGATCCGCTCGCGCTCCTCGAGCAGCTCCAGCCGGGCGAGCTCTTCCTGGGCGAGCTGGGTTTCCTCGATCAGGCGAGCGTTCTCGATCGCGACGCCCGCCTGCGTGGCGAGCACCACGAGCGCCGCCTCGTCCTCGTCCGAGAACTCGGGCGCCCCGACCTTCTCCGTGAGGTAGAGGTTCCCGAACACCTTGCCGAGGGCCAACACCGGCGCGCCCAGGAACGAGTGCATCGGCGGGTGGTTCGGGGGGAACCCCGCCGATCGAGGATCTGCTCCGATGTCCGGGATGCGCATCGGACGGCGTTCCTTGATCAACAGGCCGAGGATGCCTTTGCCGACGGGATGCGACCCGATGCGGGCACGGGTCGCCTCGTCGATCCCCTGCGTGATGAAGTGCTCGATGCGTGGCACGTGCTCGTCGAGAACCCCGAGCGCGCCGTAGGACGCGCCGGTAAGGTCGACCGCGAGCGACACGATCCGCGTGAGGACGGCGTTCAGATCGAGTTCAGAGGCGAGCGCGAGCCCCGCCTCGATCAGCAGCCGGTTCCGCTCGGCGTCGGTCAGTGGACGGTCGGTGGTCGCCACGTATCGAAGGGTAGCGGCCGCCGGGCCCGCCTGGCCACGCACGCACGCCGGCCGCGGGATGACCTCAGGGGGGCGGGACCTCCGCCCTCCTGAGGTCGGTACGGTGCCTGCCTAGGGTGGTGATGGAGTCGGGACGCCCTGCTCCCCGAACCGAGGAGGCTGCCATGCGCACCGTTCGAGAGGTCATGACGAAGACCGTGGTCACGGCGTCGGAGGAGACGCCGTTCAAGGAGCTCGTTCGGGTTATGCGCGAGTATCGGGTGAGCGCCCTCCCGATCGTGAACGCGGATGGCTCGATCGTTGGCCTGGTGTCCGAGGCAGACCTGCTCCTGAAGGAGGCCCCCGAGGTGGTCACGCCGCACGTCTTCGAAGGGAAGCTCCATCGCGAGGAGCGCCGCAAGGCCGAGGGGAGGGTCGCCAGCGACCTGATGACGCATCCCGTCATCACGATCGGCTCGGAGGCCCCGGTGACCGAGGCCGCGAAGGTGATGCACGAGCGCCACGTGAAGCGGCTGCCCGTGGTGGACGAGCTGCGCCGGATCGCGGGCGTCGTATCGCGGGTCGATCTGCTCGCCGATTACCTCCGGGACGACGCCGAGATCCTCGAGGACGTCCGCACGATCCTGTACCGCGAGCTCCTGATCGAGGAGCACGCGCTGACCGCGTCGGTCGACCAGGGGGTCGTGCGGCTCGAGGGCCAGCTCGAGCGCCGCACGATGGTGCCCTCGATCTGGGACCGGGTGCGGTCCGTCGAAGGGGTCGTCGGGATCGACGAGCGGCTGACATGGCAGCTCGACGACACGATCATCCCGGTCTCGCCGGTCCCCTGGGTCGGGTTCTGACCCCGCCTCAGGCGGGCGCGCGGGCCGGTGGCTCGGCAGCCGCCGTCGGCTCGGGCGCCGTTCCCGGTGCGGCGGCCGTCCTCGGGGTGCGGGTGGCGCGCTCGGGCGGGGCGGGCCGCGGCGGGCGGTAGCCGTAGGAGAGCCCGCGCACGATCACCAGGAACACCACGATCAGGCCGGTGAGCGCATACATCCCCCACATCCACCAGCGTTGCGTGTCGGTGCCGGAGAAGACCCCATGAGCGAGCGCGAGCGTGAAGGCGGGCACGGCGAGCAGATGGATCGACCGCCAGACCTTCGTGCTGAGTTTCTTGCGCACCCAGGACGAGACCATGACCGCCACCGTGGCGTACATCGCGAGCACGCCGGCGGTGATCGCGATCGGCCGGAAGGTCGATCGCATCGGCACGAGCACATCAAGGATGTGGAACGGCATGTATGGGTCGATCAGCAGCAATCCGAGGTGCACGCCGAGCAGCACGAGCCCGGTCGTGGCCACGAACTGGTGGAACTGATTCGCCGCCGGCTTGGACACGCGTTTCGTCACGACCGCGGTCGTGGCGACGAGGCCCCAGGCCACCGCCATGAACAGCATCACGTACGCACCCACGCCGGCGGCGCGGAGCAGGATCCAGGTCGTCACGCCGCCACCTCCTCGTCGAAACTCATCAGCAGATCGCCCTCCGGAGTGAGGAAGGCGCCGGGGACGGAGGCGGCTGCCTCCGGCCCGGTCAGCAGGGCCCAGGTCGCCAGGACCTCGGCCTCCGCGCAGGTCGGCGCCCACACGGTCGCCTGGACCAGCGGCGCGTCGGCCGGCGCCCCGGTCATCGGGTCGATCACGTGGTGCAGTCCGTCGCCCCAAGCTCGACGCACCGTCGTCGAGGTGGCGAGGGCGCCGGAGGCCAGCCGCAAGGCGGCGAGCGCTCCGCCCCCCTGGGAGGGGTCATCCACGGTCAGGTCCAGCTCGGGTGCGTCGCCCGCGATCCGGAGGTCGCCGCCGGCCGAGACGAGCGCCCAGGCCAGGCCGGCCTCCACGGCCGCGTCCGCGGCCAGGTCGGCCGTCCAGCCCTTGGCGATGCCGCCCAGGTCGAGGCCCACCCCGTCTGGGAGCAGGATCTCACCCTCGAGCAGCTCGATCTCGCGCCACCGGCCGCAGGGGCGGGCCGGTCGGAGCGCGCCGCGGGCTCCCGCGATCACCTCATCGAAGTCCCGGTCGTAGCCGGCCGCGACGATCGCGTCGAGCACGGCGGGGTCGAACCGGCCGCCCGTGGCCCCGGCCCGCCGGAGCGCCTCGGTCACGAGCGCCGCGAACCCTGGAGACACCCGGGTCCAGCGCCCCGCGGCCTCGTTCACCCGCGTGAGCTCGCTGTCGCCGCGGAACCGCGAGAAGCGTTGCTCCTCCCGCTCGAACACCGACCGGACCGCCGCGAGCGCGGCCGGCGTCCGGTCGGTGTCCGGAGCGTAGAGCGAGATCTCGCTCCCCATGGCACGGAAGTCGTGTCGGACCCGCATCGGCTCAGGAACCGCTCGTCGGGGGCGGCGGAGGCGGCGGAGGAGGAGGCGGCGCGGTGGTGCCACCACCTCCACTACTGCCGCCCGAGCTCGAGACCGTTCCGCCCGTCGAGGTCGACCCGCCCGAGACGTAGGTGACCGGCGCGCTCGTGGCCGGGTCCACGATCACGACCCGGCGGATCACGTGCCGGATGATCACCTTCTGTCGCTGGGGCTTCCGGCGATGACGGGCCGCCTCGGTGCTCTGGGCGGGCTTGGGGGAGACCCCTAAGACGCCCATCACCGTGAGGAAGGTCGCACCGCCGGTGATCCAGGCGACCGCGCGCACGCGGCCCTTGGACCAGCGGGTCTTCCGAGTGTCAGTCGTCTTCGACACCGGAGCCACCGTCATCTGAGGGCTCGGCCGACGGCTCCTCGGAAGGCTCCGAGCTCTCTTCGTGGTCGTCGTCGCTCGAGGTGCCTTCGTTGGAGCCGCTCGATGAGCTGTCGTCGTAGGAGCTGCCGGAGCCCGAGCTCGACATCGTGCCGGTCGAGGGTGCGGGGACGGTCACGACGGTCCCGGCCTGGGCCTTGGCCTTCTTGTGCACCGTGACCGTCTTCTTCGTGGTCTTGATGATGGGCTTGTTCTTCCTGTGCTCGGTCAGCTTCGGCTGGGCCGAGCTCGCCGAGGGGCCGGTCATGCCGACGGCGACGGCGACGCCGCCGACCACCAGGGTGAGCACGAGTCCCGCCGCCACCAACATCGCGGAGCGCTTGTTCATGGTGCCTCCTCCTTCTCCGAGGGTCCATCCCCTCCTGGCGACCAAGGTAGGTGGGAGGGCGCAAGGCCCTGGAAAACCGCGGGTCAAGGGGAGGTAAAGGTTGCCGGGCAGGCGGAACGGGCTAGGCGACGTCGAGGGGCGCCGTGAGCACGGGCTCGCCGGTCGGCGCGCTCGGGCAGTCGGACGGCTCCACGGTGACCGCCATCAGGTCGGTCGTGCCCACCTCGGCATCCACGAAGGCGGCCAGGTTCCCGCCGGGCGTCGGCGTGAGGCAGCCGCCCGAGACGGGGGTTCCCCTTTGGATCATCCAGATCTCGTAGACCTGGTCGGCGCCCGGGTCGGGGAGGTCCGAGCCCCAGAAGATCACCCCGGACTCGCCCGGCGTGTAGGCCATCGCGAGATGCCCCGCGACACCCTGGAACCGCACGATCGTCTGGGCCGGTTGCGCGGTCACGCTCGTCGTGCTTCCCCCCGGCCGCAGGGCGGTCACCGCGACGACGGCCACGAGCGCGATCCCCGCGGCCACGCCCACGAAGGTGTACGTGCCCCGGGATCGACGCCTCTCGGCGACCTCGTCGCGCGCGGTGCCTCGCGGGGCGGACTCCACCGCCACGGGCGCGATCGGGGCGACGGCCCGGGCCGCGAGGATCCGGTCGGCCGTGCCCGGGTCGACGGGCGTGGGGTCGAGGGCGAACGCGAGGCGGCCCGCGGTCTCGGTGAGTTCCCGTTCGAGACGCCGACATTCCGCGCAGTCGCCGTGTGTGGCCATCTCGGCCTCGAGCGCGGCCCCGTCGGCCTCGTCGAGCCCGCCGAGGGCCCGAGCCGTGAGCCACTCCTCGATACGGTCGTGGTTCATCGCTCGATTCCCTCGAGGGCGCCGCGCATGCGGCGCATGCCGAGCAAGGCGCGTGACTTGACCGTGCCGAGCGGGAGGCCGGTGGCCTCGGCGATCTGCGTCTGGGACCGCCCGTCGAAGTACATCATCTCCAGGACCCGCCGCTGCTCTTCGGGCAACTCGGCGAGGGCCGCGCGGACGATCCGGCGCTCCTCGGGCAGCCCGATCGCCTCGACGACCTCGTCGGCGTGGTCGGCCTGTTCCTCGTAGGCCTCGGGGATCGCGTCCTCGGCACGTCGCCGGTGGGCCTCCTCGCGGCGCACGAGGTCGACGGCGCGGTTGTGCACCGTGCCCATCAGCCAGGACCGCACCGAGCCCCGGTCCCCGTCGTAGCCGTCCGGGTTCTTCCAGACGGCCATGAATGCCTCCTGCACGATCTCCTCCGCGAGGTGCGCCTGCCGGACGACCCGCAGGGCCAGCGCCTTCGCCGTGGGCGCGTAGCGGTCGAACAGACCGCGGAACGCGTCCTCGTCGCCGCCACGCAGGCGCGCGAGGAGGTCGCGGTCGCGAGCGTCGGACAGGTCAACCGAGCCCAACGACGCGCTCCGGGTCGGTTCGATCGTGGCGAGCAACACGGACTACGGGCTCTCCTGCCGAGCGGGCGTCATCCGACAGGTATTCGCGGGCCATCAGGCGCCGGATGACTCCGGGTCGGCCGTGAGCCGGCGCCCGGCCGTCTCCAGCATCGACTCGAGGGTGTCCGGGTGCTCGGGGTCGTACAGGGCGCTCCCCACGGCGAGGGAGAGCTCCCGCGGTGTCTCACGCTCCGCGTCGTGCACGGCGATCGACTCGACGAGCCGCGAGAGCACGAGCGTCTCGGCGCCCGCGGCGTCGCCCGTGAGCAGTACGCAGAAGGTGTCGGCCGAGATCCGCGCGGGGACGTCCGCGTCGCGGACCGCCTCCAACAGCACGTCGGCGGCGTCGCGGGCCATGCCCTCAGCCTCGTCGATGGCGCCCGACGTCAGCGCGGCCACCACGCCCTCGAGTCGCACGAACAGGAACACGACCGGCGCCTTCGCGCGATCGGCCATCTTCATATGGTGCTCGGCGATCGGCGCGAAACCGCGGAGGTTCAGGAGGCCGGTGACGGGATCCGTAGTGGCCAGCTCGCGGTGCAGACGGCGGCGCGCGACCGCGTAGCTGACGGCTCGCGGCAGGAGCCCGTCGGGGATCGAGCCCAGCACGAGGTGATCGTCGGCGCCGGCATGGAGCGCGATCGACCCCTCGGCCGCGTGGTCGGCATCGGTCACGACGAGCACGGCCGCGTCGGGTGCGGCCACGCGCAAGCGCCCGAGCAGCTCGAGCGGGGGCGTGGCGCCGAGCGCGATCGCCAGGGCGTCGATGCCCGCCGGGACCTCGCCGAGGGCGTCGGCACGCTCCACATGGAACCCTTCCTCGCCCGCCAGCTCGTCGCCCAAGGGCCCCTCGAGCCCCACGAGCAGCACCGCTATCTCGTCTCGCAGCATCTGTCCTCCCGGTCGGTGGCCGGATTATGCCACCCGGACACGGCGGGTTGCCGTGGCGGGCATCCTCCCGCTGCCTCCGAGCCGCTACAGGAACGCCACGCCGCGAGGGGAATCCCGCCCTAGGCCCGCCGGTAGGCTGTGATGCGATGTCGGAACCCCAGCACTCCGTCCCGCACGCCCACGGCCCCGCCACGCGGTGGTTCGTCGCGGTGTCGGCCCTCCTCTCGATCGTGATCGCGGCCGGGAGCGGCTACGCGTTCGCGCAGTATCAGTCGGCCAAGGGCGAGGGCCAGTGTG
>Ga0247826_10000007_pt1 | contig 22496 bp, 18 predicted proteins | sample 12C_Control_Day1_FD_200152 | JGI IMG/M metagenome (GOLD analysis project Ga0247826, IMG submission 200152) | Soil microbial communities from agricultural site in Penn Yan, New York, United States - 12C_Control_Day1 | ecosystem: Environmental > Terrestrial > Soil > Agricultural land | place... | reverse complement strand
GTTCGCCTGTGAGCACGAGGGCCTCGTGCTCACAGGCGAACATCGCTCCGGTGCGGCCGAAACCGGTCTGGATCTCGTCGGCCACGAAGACGATCCCGTGCTCGCGGGCGAACTGCGCCACCCCGGGAAGAAACCCGGGCGCGGGCACGATGAAGCCGCCCTCACCCTGGATGGGCTCGGCCACGATGGCGGCGACGTTCTCGGCACCGATCTGTGTGAGCACCAGCTCCCTGAGGCGGTCGAGCGCCTGCTCCGCGCAGTGTTCCGGGCCACCCGGCCAGCGGAACGGGTAGGCCGAGGGTGCCCGGTAGACCTCGGGAGCGAACGGCCCGAAGCCCGCCTTGTAGGGCGCGTGCCTGGCCGTCATCGACATCGTCATGAGGGTGCGGCCGTGGTAGGCGTGGTCGAGCACCACGACGGCCGACCGGCCGGTGGCGGCGCGCGCGATCTTGACGGCGTTCTCGACCGCCTCCGCGCCGGTCGTGTAGAGCGCCGTCCGCTTCTCGTGATCGCCCGGGGTCAGGCGGTTCAGGGCGCGCGCGACGTCGACGAACCCGTCGTACTCGGTGACCATGAAGCAGGTGTGCGTGAACCGGGCCGCCTGCTCGGCGACGGCCGCGGCCACCCGCGGGTGCGAGGCGCCGACGCTCGTCACGGCGATGCCGGAGGCGAGGTCGATGAGCTGGTTGCCGTCGACGTCGACGATGACGGCGCCCTCGGCCCGCTCCACGAAGACGGGCAGGGTGGTCCCGAAACCGCGGGCCACCTCGCGGCCGCGCGCGGCGTGCAGCTCCGTGGACCGTGGCCCCGGGACAGTGGTCTGGAGCAGCCGCCGCTGGACGACCTCGCTGGAGCTCCGCTGGGAGGTGAGGGTCTCGGTCATCGCTCAGGCCTCGATGTTCGCCATGACGTGCTTGATGCGGGTGTAGTCCTCGAGGCCGTAGAGCGAGAGGTCCTTGCCGTAGCCCGAGTGCTTGAAGCCGCCGTGCGGCATCTCTGCCACGAGCGGGATGTGGGTGTTGATCCAGACGCAGCCGAAGTCCAGGGCGCGGGAGAGTCGCATGGCGCGGCCGAAGTCCGAGGTCCACACCGAGGAGGCCAGGGCGTACCGGACGCCGTTGGCCTTCGCCAGCGCGTCCTGCTCGTCGTCGAACGACTGCACCGTGATGACCGGCCCGAAGACCTCGTCCTGCACCAGCGCGTCGTCCTGGCGCAAGCCGGTCACGACGGTGGGCTCGACGTAGAACCCGCGACTGCCCTGCCTGCGGCCACCCGCGGCGAGGTCCGCGTGGGACGGCACGTCGCCGAGGAAGCCGAGCACCCTCTCGAGCTGGTGGGCGTTGTTGACGGGCGGCACGAGGGCGTCCTCGTCGTGACGGCCCTTCTCGTAGGAGGTGGTGGTGGCCCTCGCCTGCTCGGCCAGCAGGGCCACGAACTCGTCGTGCACCTTCTGGTGGACCAGCACGCGGGTCGCGGCGGTGCAGTCCTGGCCTGCGTTGAAGTAGCCGGCCACGGCGATGGTCTCGGCGGCTGCCTGGAGGTCGGCGTCCTCGAAGACGAGCACCGGCGCCTTGCCACCCAGCTCGAGGTGGACGCGCTTGAGGTCACGGCTCGCGCTTTCGGCGACCTGCATGCCGGCCCGGACCGAGCCGGTGATGGAGACCATGGCCGGCGTCTTGTGCCCGACGACGAGGCTGCCGGTCGAGCGGTCACCCGTGACGACGTTGAGCACACCGGGAGGCAGGTGCTCGGCCGCGATCTCGGCGAGCAGCAGCGTGGACACCGGGGTGGTGTCGCTGGGCTTGAGGACCACGGTGTTGCCGGCAGCGATGGCGGGAGCGAGCTTCCAGACGGCCATCATCATGGGGTAGTTCCAGGGGGCGACCTGGCCGACGACCCCCACCGGCTCGCGGCGGATCCACGACGTGTGACCCCGCATGTACTCGCCGGCCGAGCGACCCTCGAGGACGCGGGCGGCCCCCGCGAAGAAGCGCAGCTGGTCGACCATCGGCGGGACCTCCTCCGACAGCGTGAGCGGCACGAGCTTGCCCGTGTTGCGGCTCTCGGCCTCGACCAGCTCCACGGCGCGGGCCTCGACGGCGTCCGCGATCCGCAGGAGGGCCTGCTGGCGCTCGGACGGCGTGGTGTCGCGCCAGCCCTCGAAGGCGCGCTCCGCGGCGGCATACGCGCGGTCGACGTCCTCCTCACCGGAGAGGGGCGCCCGGGCGTAGACCTCCCCGGTCGAGGGGTCGGTGACCTCGGTCCAGCGCTCGCGGACCGGGTCGACGGCCTCGCCTCCGACGATGTTGCGAAGCGTGGTGACGGGGGTGGCGGTGTCGTGCGTTGTGGTGTCTGACATGGGGGGTTCCTTCCCTCAGGCGTCCTGGGTGAGGCGGATGGCGTCGCCGTGGGGCGTGTCCTTCCGCAGGTAAGGCTTGGCGGCGAGCATGTAGACGAGTCCCACGCCGACGACGACGACCGCGGAGAGCACCACGATCCAGTTGTCGTACCAGGGCGCGTCGGGGGTGCGCGGCCACGCCATGTTCACGGCCGCGAGGACCTGGTAGGCGAAGGCCGCCACGGTGACCGGCAGGCCCCAGGCGCCCAGCGTGAACCTGCCCGAGGGCTTCCAGCCCTTGAGCCGGGCGCGCAGGGCGGCGAGGACGACCATCATGAAGCCGAGGTAGATGCCAAGGGCCGCGAAGGACACGATCTTGGTCAGGGCGTCCGCGGACAGCACGGAGCCGATGATGATCACGGACGGGACGGCGGCCGAGAGCAGCAGCGCGTAGGGCGGGACCGCCTTCGTCACCGAGAACCGCGACAGCAGGTGGCTCGCCGGCATCATGTGGTCACGGGCATAGGCGTAGATGAGCCGGCTCGCAGCGGCCTGCAGGCTCAGGGCGCAGGAGAAGAACGAGATCAGCACGACCGCGAGGACCAGGCGGAAGCCGACGGCCCCGAACGCGTCCTGGAGCACGGTGGTCACGGGGTCTGGGTCGGCGCCGGAGATGACGGCACCGAAGTCGGGCACCGCGAGCAGCAGGGCGAGGGTGATGAAGAACGACGCGAAGCACCCGACGTAGATCGTCATGCGCATGGACTTGGGGATCTGCACGCGCGGGTTCTTGACCTCCTCGGCGACGTCGCCGCAGGCCTCGAAGCCGTAGTAGAGATAGACGCCGATGAGCGCGGCGGCGAGGAAGGCCGGCAGGTAGGAGCCGCTCTGGGCGACGTCGTGGGTGTCGACGAGCACCCCCAGCCCGTGGTGCCGCTCGGTGAGCAGGAGCCAGCCCCCGACCACCAGCGCGCCCGCCAGCTCGGCAGCGAAGCCGAAGAAGGCGACCTTCGCGAGCAGCTCGGTGCCGCCGAAGTTCAGCACGGTCACGACGGCGACCAGGGCGAGGGCACAGAGGATCGTCACGGTGGTGGACGGCTCGATGCCGAGCACCATGGCGACGAACGGCCCGGCACCGTAGGAGACGCTGGCGATCGTGACGACGAGGGCGATCATGTAGACCCAGCCCGCCATCCAGGCCCACCGACGGCCCCACAGCCGCCGCGCCCACGGGTAGATGCCTCCCGAGACGGGGAACTGCGAGACGACCTCGCCGAAGACCAGCGCCACGAGGAGCTGGCCGACGGCGGCGAGCACCACGGCCCAGATCATCGGCGGTCCACCGGCGGCGAGCGCGAACGCGAAGAGGGAGTAGACCCCGACCACCGGGGACAGGTAGGTGAAGCCGAGGGAGAAGTTGCCCCACAGGCTCATGTCGCGCTTGTAGTCCGAGGTGTAGCCGAGCGCGGCGAGGTGCGCGTCCTCGTCGTCGTGATGCACGGCGGTGTGCTCCACGGAGGTCATGGGCGAGTCCTTTCGTGACGCGGTCGCCGAGGCGGCGGACCGACGTCGGCAACGCTACGAACCGGGGGCAACCCCGTGATATGGCCACTTCGTCGAACTGGTGGGCCGTACGCTGGCCTTTTCGTCCATGGCCACCGGAGGGGTCGGCATGCCCGTCGAGCTCACCTGGCTCCTCGACCAGGAGGACCTCGCGCTGCGACTGGTCTGCGGGTCGGCGGACGGCGTCGAGGTCGAGTGGGCCCACGCCATCGAGCTCGAGGACCCCAGCCCCTGGCTCACAGGTGGCGAGCTGGTGCTCACCACCGGTCTCCGTCTGCCGCGCACGCACCTCGAGCAGGCGGCATACGTGGAACGACTGCGGGCCGTGGGCATCGCCGCCCTGGCCTTCGGCGTCGGGGTGCGCTTCACCGCCATGCCCGCCGGAGTGCGCCAGCGGTGTGAGGAGCTCGGCCTCCCCCTGCTGGAGGTGCCGCTGCCCACCCCCTTCATCGCGGTGTCGCAGCGGATCGCCCAACGCCTCGCCGACGACCAGCAGCAGGCGCTCCAGCGTGCGGTCGCCTTCCAGCAGGCGCTCACCCGCCGGGCACTGCGCGAGGGCCCGGCGGGGCTGGTGGGCCTGCTGGCGCGTGAGCTCGGCCGGCCCGTCGTGCTGCTCGACGAGCACGGTCAGCCGTTGGCGGTGTCAGCGCGGGCCCAACCGCTGGCACGGGGTCTGGCGGTCTCGCTCGAGGCCGGTCGCCCGCGGCGCCCGTCCTCCGGGATGCACCGACTGGAGACCGACGCCGGCGCCGCCGACCTGCACGCCCTCACGGGCCACTACGCCCACCGCGGCTGGCTCGTGGTGGCGGCCGACGCGCCCCTCTCCCCCGACGACCGGCTGATGGTGCACCACGCGGTGGCTGTGGCGACCCTCCAGCTCGACCGGTCCCGCGAGCTCGACGAGGCACGCGAGTCGGTCGGCGCGACGGTGCTCGGCCTCCTGTTGGACCACGCTCCGGCGGACGGACGGCTCGTGCGTCACTTGCGGCACCTCGGGTTCGGGGTGCGGGAGGAGGTGCGGGTCGTGGTGGTGCCGACCAGGCGGGAGGCCGAGGTGAGCGCACTGCTCCAGGCCCGGCTGTCGAAGGCTGCGGCGGCCAACGCCCTCGCGCGCACGGGCACCGGGGTCGTGGCCCTCGTGCGCGCGGGGGCCGCCGAGGACGTCGTCACAGCGGTCCGCGAGGTGCTGGCCGAGGTCGGCGAGCACGCGTCAGCGGTGGGTGTCAGCGGACCAGTATCGGCCGCGCTGGCGGCTGACGCCCTCGTGCAGGCCAGGCAGGCAAGCCACTCGGCACGTCAGGAACGCACGTCGGTCGGCTGGTACGACCGGATGGCGCTCGGCGCCGTGCTCTCCGACGCCGCCGTGCGCACCCGTGTCCGAGCCCTGACCCGGGCCTCGCTCGAACCGCTCACGGAGCGGGGCGGGGCCGCCGACGCCGACCTGCTCCGCTCGCTCCAGGTGTTCCTCGACCACAACGGGTCGTGGGAGACGGCGGCTCGGGCCCTGGGGGTGCACCGCCACACGCTGCGCAACCGGATGTCGCGCGTCGAGCGGCTTACTGGGCTCAGTCTCGACGTCGCCCACCACCGCGTCGTGCTCTACCTGGCCCTCGCCACCAAGGACGACGCCTGACCGCGTTCAGCCGCGACTGGCGCGCACCAGCGCCGCGACCCGGGCGATCGCCAGCTCGTAGCCCTGCGTTCCGCAGCCGACGATCACCCCGTCGGCGACGGCCGAGAGGTAGGAGTGGTGCCGGAACTCCTCTCGCGCGTGAACGTTCGAGATGTGCACCTCGATGACGGGCACCGACACGGCCGCGAGCGCGTCGCGCAGGGCGATCGAGGTGTGCGTCAGGGCGCCGGCGTTGATGACGATGCCGGCGGCGCTCGTGCGCACCTCGTGGATGGCGTCGACGAGGACGCCCTCGTGGTTGCTCTGCCGGAAGTCGAGGGTCAGGCCCGCCTCTGCCACGGCCTTGGCGCAGAGCGCCTCCACGTCCGCCAGGGTTTCTCTGCCATAGACCTCGGGCTCGCGCTCGCCGAGCAGGTTGAGGTTGGGGCCGTTGAGGACGACGACGGTCCGTTTCCCCATCGCTGCCACCTCCCGGAGTCGTGACGTATGCCGCGTGCGCGCCGGTGCGCCCCCGCCTGTGTGGCTCAGGGTAGGGCACCACCTCGCGCCGCGTGGTCAGGGCACGGGTCGCGCCGCGGGCTCAGCGGCGGAGCCTGCGCACGAGCCAGACCACCAGGACGAGCAGCACCGCGGCGCCGGCGAGCTGGGCTCCGTAGGCCCGGAGCAGCGCCGGGCCCACGGTGCCGCCGAGGTCGATGGCGTCCTCGCGGGTGACAGGCCCGCCGGTCCTGGGCACCGCCTGCGGAGCCGGCGCCGGCGTCACCGGAACGGGCGCCGTCGGCTGCGGCTGGGCCTGCTCCGCCGGCACCTCGGGGGTGGCCGCCTCCGCCACCGCCACCGCCTCCGCCTCCGCCGGACCCAGCCTGTCCTCGATGCAGTCGATGAACTGCTGCAGGAGCTTGTCGGAGACGTCCTGCATGACGCCCCGGCCGAACTGCGCCGGCTTGCCGGTCACGCTCAGGTCGGTCTTCACCTCGGCCCGTGTGGCGCTCTCGCCGTCGGGCGCCAGCTGGATCGTCACCGTCGCCCCGGCGGTCCCGTTGCCCCGCTTGTCCTTGCCCTTGGCCTCGATCACGGCCCGGCGCGCCTGGTCGTCGCGCTCGACGAAGGACCCCGACCCGGCATAGAGCATCGCGATGGGGCCGAGCTTGACCTTCACCGTGCCCGAGAAGCCCTCGTCGGTCACCTCGGTCACGGTCGCCCCGGGGAAGCAGTTCCCGACCACCTCGAGGTCCATGAACGTCCGCCAGGCGTCGTCGACGGACCCCGGCACCGTGAAGCTGTGGGTCAGCTCCATGGGTTCACGCCCCTGCCGCCGCGAGGACGGCCCGCCGGGTGAGCACCGTCGCGAGGTGCCTGCGGTAGTCCGCTCCCCCGTTGAGGTCCGAGGGCGGGCTGGTGCCGTCGGCAGCGGCGGCACACGCCTCGCGGACCGCTTCCTCGGTGGCCTGCCGGCCGACCAGCGCCTGCTCCACGGCAGTGGCCCGCAACGGCGTGGACCCCATGTTGGTCAGTCCGATCCTGGCCTCGGCGATCGCCCCGCCGTCGACGCGCACGGTCGCGCCGACCGCGACGATCGACCACTGGTGGGCGACGCGCACGAACTTCTCGTAGTGAGCTCCCCAGCCGGTGTGCTTGGGGAACCGGATCCTCGTGAGGAGCTCGCCCTCGCCGACGGCCGTCTCGAACAGGTCACGGAAGAAGTCGCCGGCCGGCACGGTGCGTTCGCCGCCCGGGCCGGCGATGACGAACTCGGCGTCGAGGGCGAGGGCCGGCGCCCCGACGTCGCCCGCAGGGTCGGCGTGCACGAGCGCGCCGCCGATGGTCCCGCGGTGGCGGATCTGCGGGTCGGCGACCTCCTTGACGGCCTTAGCGAGCAGCGATGCGTGCTGTCGGACGGCCTCGCTGGCCAGCACGTCGGCATACGTGGTCATGGCCCCGATGACGAGGTGGCTGCCTTCGTCGGTGATCCCCTTCAGCTCGTCGATCCGGCCGAGGTCCACCAGCCTCTCCGGGGCGTTCAGCCGCATCCGCAGGATGGGCAGCAGGCTCTGGCCCCCGGCCAGCACCTTGGCGTCGTCGCCGGCCTCCGCGAGGACGGTCAGCGCCTCCTGGAGCGACGTGGGCGCGGTGTAGTCGAACGCTGCGGGGATCACTGTCCCGCTCCCTTCTGCCCGGGCTCGGGCGTGTCCTGGTTCGGAGCTCCCTCGTCGAAGTGGGGCTGCGCTGTGGCCTCCGTCGGGGTCTGCTGCCGCTCGCCGGCCGACTGGATCGCCAGCCAGACGCGCTCGGGCGTGCACGGCATCCGGACGTCGTTGACACCCATCGGTCGCAGCGCATCGACGATGGCGTTGACGACCGCCGGGGTGGAGGCGATGCAGCCCGCCTCGCCGACGCCCTTGGCCCCGAGGTCGTTGGTCGTCGAAGGCGAGACCGTGTTGTCGTTGGTGAAGCTGATGAGGTCCGCCGACGTGGGAAGGGTGTAGTCGACGAACGAACCCGTGACCAGCGTCCCCTGCTCGTCGTAGACGGCCTCCTCCCAGAGAGCCTGCGCTACCCCTTGGGCGATGCCGCCGTGCATCTGCCCCTCGACGATGAGCGGGTTGATGATGACGCCGATGTCGTCGACCGACACATAGCGGCGCAGAGCCACCTGCCCGGTCTCGGTGTCGACCTCCGCCGCACAGAGGTGGGTGCCGTGCGGGTAGGAGAAGTCGACCGGGTCGTAGGTCGCACCGGCGTCCAGGGTGGGCTCGACGCCCTGCGGCAGGTCGTGGCAGGTGAAGGTCTCCCACACGACCTCGGCCATGGTCCTGCTGGTGTCAGTGCCCCTGACCGTGAAGGTGCCCGCCGAGAACTCGATGTCGTCCACGGACGCCTCGAGCATGTGGGCGGCGACCGGTTTGGCCTTCTCGATGACCCGGTCAGCCGCCATCACGAGGGCCTGTCCCCCGACGACGAGGGAGCGCGAGCCGTAGGTGTCGAGCCCGCGCGTCGAGATCGCGGTGTCGCCGTGGAGCACCTCCACGTCCTCGAACGGCACGCCGAGACGGTCGGCGACGATCTGGCTCCACGACGTCTCGTGCCCCTGGCCGTGGGGCGAGGTGCCCGTGACGACCTCGACCTTGCCGGTCGGGAGCATCCGGATGGTGGCGTGCTCCCAGCCGCCCGCGGCATAGTGCTCCTGGCCCATCCAGCGCGACGGGGCGAGCCCGCACATCTCCGTGAACGTCGAGATGCCGATCCCGAGCTGCACCGGGTCCTTCCGCTCGCGGCGCTGAGCCTGCTCGCGGCGCAGCCCGTCGTAGTCGAAGAGCTCCTTGGCGCGCGCCGTGGCGGCCTCGTAGTTGCCGGAGTCGTAGGTCACCCCGGCCACCGTGTCGAACGGGAACTCGTCCGGCCGGATCCAGTTCCTCTCACGGATCTCCAGGGGATCCGCGCCGACCTCGACGGCCAGCTCGTCCATCAGCCGCTCGATCGCGTAGGTCGCCTCGGGCCGCCCGGCCCCCCGGTAGGCATCGGTCCACGTCTTGTTGGTCAGGACGTTGGTGCAGCTGAAGTGGTAGGCGGGGAACTTGTAGATGCCGTTGTACATGAGCGCGCCGAGCATCGGCACGAACGGGGTGACCAGCCCGAGGTAGGCGCCCATGTCCGCGAGCAGGTCCACCTTGAGCGCGGTGACGGTCCCGTCCTTGGTCGCGGCCAGCGTGAGCCGCTGCCACTGGTCGCGGCCGTGGTGGCCGGAGACGAGGGACTCGCTGCGGGTCTCGGTGTACTTGCAGGGCTTGCCCGTGTGCCGGGCGGCCAGGACCGCGATGAACTCCTCCGGGATGACCTGCAGCTTTCCCCCGAACCCGCCACCGACGTCTGGCGCGATGACGTGCACCTTGCTCTCGGGGATGCCCAGGCAGGCGGCGATGAAGACGCGCAGGAAGTGCGGCACCTGGGTGGAGGACCAGACCGTCATCTGCTCCCCGGTCGGGTCACAGACGACCGAGCGCGGCTCCATGAAGGCCGGGATCAGCCGCTGCTGCCGGTACTCGCGCTCGATGACGATGCCGTCCGCACGCGCTGCGGCGATGGCCTCGTCAGCGCTGCCCCCGGTACCCGCCTCCGCGGAGTCGAAGGTCCACACACCGCTGATGTTCGTCCCGAGATCGGGGTGCGCGAGGGCCGTGTCGCCAGCCGCCTCCTTCAGGCCGAGGGCCGCCGGCAGCTCCTCGTAGTCGACGTCCACGAGCTCAGCCGCGTCCCGGGCGGCCGCCGCGGACCGCGCCACCACGACCGCGACGACCTCGCCGGCGAAGGCCACACGGTCCACGGCGATCGAGGGGTGGTTGGGCGTCTTCTGGTCGGGCCCGACGGTCCAGGCGTTGGGCAGGCTGCCCTGGAGGTCCTTGACGTCGGCGCCGGTGAGGACGGCGACGACGCCCGGCGCCACCTTGGCGGCCGCGGTGTCGATGCCGGTGATCCGGGCGTGCGCGAACGGGCTGCGCACCATGGCCAGGTGCTGCATCCCAGGCAGCTGGATGTTGTCGGTCCACTTGGTGCGGCCGGTGATCAGCCGCTGGTCCTCCTTGCGGAGCCGGGCCGAGCCGATCTCGTGCTTCGGGGACTCGACGCGCTCCTCCGTCGTGGTCATGACTGCGCCCCTCCCTCGCTGGTCGCGCCGGCCACCTGCTGGACGGCCCGGACGATGTTCTGGTAGCCGGTGCACCGGCAGAGGTTGCCCTCAAGCCCCTCGCGGATCTCCTTCTCGGAGGGGTGCGGGTTCTCGCCCAGGAGGTCGACGGCCTGCATGATCATCCCGGGGGTGCAGTAGCCGCACTGCAGCGCGTGGCACTCGTGGAAGGCCTGCTGCATCGGGTGCAGCCGGCCGTCCTGCGCCAGCCCCTCGATCGTCGTGACCTCGTGCCCGTCGGCCTGCACGGCAAGCACGTTGCAGGACTTCACACTCTGCCCGTCGAGGTGGACGGTGCAGGCCCCGCAGTTGCTCGTGTCGCAGCCGACGACCGTGCCGGTCTTGCCGAGCTGCTCTCGCAGGTAGTGGACGAGCAGCGTTCGCGGCTCTACCTCGTCGGAATAGTTGACGCCGTCCACGCGGACGCTGATGCGGGTCATCGGTCACTCCTTTGTGACGAGACGAGGGAGAGGTCAAACGGCGGTGCTCGGCTGGGCTGTGGCTGGACCGGAGTGGCCGGCGGCGGCAGCTCCCTCGTGGTGGTGGTGGATGGGACCTTCGCGGACCGCGAGGCGCTCGCCCCTGCCGCCCCACTGCAGGGCGATGATCTCGGCCGCGATGCTGATCGCGGTCTCCTCGGGGGTCCGCGCCCCGAGGTCGAGTCCGATCGGGCTGGAGAGTCGTGCGAGGTGCTCCTCGCCGAGGCCCGCGGCGCGCAGCCGCTCCAGCCTGTCCTCGTGTGTGCGTCGCGAGCCCATGGCGCCGATGTAGGCGACGCGCGGAAGCCGCAGGGCGACCTCGAGGACCGGCACGTCGAACTTGGGGTCGTGGGTGAGCACGCAGATGACCGTCCGCTCGTCGACGCGCCCGGCCTCGACCTCCTGCGCGAGGTAGCGGTGCGGCCACGTGACGACGACCTCGTCCGCCGAGGGGAAGCGGGTGGCCGTCGCGAAGACGGGCCGGGCGTCGCACACCGTGACCTGGTAGCCGAGGAACTTGCCGACCTGGGCCACGGCGGCGGCGAAGTCGATGGCGCCGAACACGAGCATCCGGGGCTTGGGGGCGTAGGAGGAGACGAAGACCCGCATCCCCTCACCGCGCCGCTCCCCGTCGGGCCCGTAGGTCAGCGTCTCGGTGCGCCCCGAGGCCAGCAGGCCGCGAGCGTCGTCGGCGACGGCGTCGTCGGCCCGGCGGCTGCCCAGCGTTCCGAGCCGCTCGACCTCGGCGCCCTCCGGCCGCACGACCAGCCGGCGGCCGACGTGCTCCCGGTCGGGGTGGTCGACCACGGTGGCGACGGCCACCGGACGTCCCGCCTCGATGTCCGCGGCCACCTCGCCGAGCTCGGGGAAGGTCGCAGGGCTGACCTCCTCGACGAAGATGTCGATGATGCCCCCACAGGTCAGCCCCACGGCATACGCGTCGTCGTCGCTGACCCCATAGCGGCGCAGCGCCGGCGTCCCTCCGGCCAGTACCTCCTGCGCCGACTCGTAGACCGCGCCCTCGACGCAGCCGCCCGACACCGACCCGACGGCCTCGCCGCCCGGCCCCACCAGCATGGCCGCCCCCGGCTGGCGCGGCGCGGAGCTGAAGGTCGCGACGACCGTGCCCACTCCCACGCGCTCCCCGGCGCGCCACCACCGGAGCAGCTCGTTCAGCACATCACGCACGGGCCACCACCTCGACGAGCTCCTCGAACGTGGCCATCGAGTGTCCGGCGACGAAGTCGTCGACATAGGGCAGGGCGGCCACGATGCCCTGCTGGAGCGGTTGGTAGCCCGCCTTGCCGCGGTGCGGGTTGACCCACACGACGCGGTGGGCCAGCGCCTGGATGCGGCGCATCTGCTCGCCCAGCGCCTCCGGGCGGTCGCGCTCCCACCCATCGCTGAACACCACGACGACGGCGCCACGCGCCATTCCCCGGCGGCCCCACCGGTCCAGGAAGGCCCGGAGCCCGTCGGCCAGCCGGGTGCCGCCGGACCAGTCCGGGACGGCCGCGCCGGCAGCGACGAGCGCGCGCTCGGGATCCCGCTGGCGCAGGCTCCGGGTGATGTGCGTGAGCCGGGTGCCGAGGGTGAACGTCTCCACCGCCAGCCCCGCGGCCGTGTAGGTGTGGGCCAGACGCAGCAGCGCGTCCGCGTAGGCGCTCATCGAGCCGGACACGTCGACCAGCAGCACGACCCGCCGGGGCCGGTGCCCGCGTCGCCGCCACTGGACCGTCCCCGGCTCGCCCATGCGGCGCAGCTCGGCCCGCAGGGTGCGCCGCGCGTCCACGCTGCCACGCCTCCACGGCTCGTGCCGGTGGGCCCGGCGACGCGGTGGGCGGGGCCTCAGCCGGGCGAACAGGCCGGCCAGCTCTGCCCGCTCCCGCGCGCTCATCTCGGCGACGTCCCGGTGCCGCAGGACCTCGGTGGCGCTGGCCATGGCGCGGACGAGGTCGTCGTCCGGGGAGGGCTCGCCTCCCGTGCTGCCCCCCTCCGCCAGGTCGGCGACCGTCACCGTGCGGTGCGGCTGCCTGGGCGCAGCACCGGCCCTCCCGAGGCGCCCGCCGAACCACGCGGCATACACCTGGTCGTAGCGTTCGAGGTCGGCCGGGCTGCTGCACAGGGTCGCGCGGCCGGCCCAGTAGGTCGCCTCCCGGTCCTGCAGGCCCACCTCAGCCACCGACTCGAGGTAGGTGCGCTCGCGGTCGGCAGTGACCTGCACCCCGGCCGCGCGCAGCGCACGGGCGAAGCCCAGCAGCACCTCGTCCGCACCGTGCACCCCTGGCATGGCCGGCTACCTGCCGAGGATCCGGTCGAGGGCGACCCGCACGCGTTCGGCATCCTCGTGGTACTTCACGGCCACCCCCACCGTCGCGGCAGTGGTCTCGAGGTCGAGGTCGGTGGTGCCCAGCTCGTTCAGCGCCCGGGCCCAGTCGAGCGTCTCCGAGACCCCTGGCGGCTTGAGCAGGTCCTCCTCGGAGCGCAGGCGCTGGACCGTCCGGACCACCTGCTCGGCCAACCGGGCGCTGACCTCCGGGGCGCGGCTGCGGACGATGGCGAGCTCGCGCTCGAGGCCGGGGTGGTCGATCCAGTGGTAGAGGCAGCGGCGCTTGAGGGCGTCGTGCAGCTCGCGGGTGCGGTTGGAGGTGAGCACGACGATCGGCGGGGTGGCGGCCGAGACGGTGCCCAGCTCGGGGATCGTGACCTGCCAGGTGGAGAGCACCTCGAGGAGGAAGGCCTCGAACTCGTCGTCGGCCCGGTCCACCTCGTCGACCAGGAGCACGGCCGGCGACTCGCGCAGCGCCCGCAGGACGGGCCGCGCGAGGAGGAAGCGGTCGGCGAAGAGCTCGTCCTCGACCGCTGCCACGTCGGTGTGGCTCTCGGGGGCCACGGCCTGCAGCGCGCGCAGGTGCAGGATCTGCCGGGGGAAGTCCCAGTCGTAGAGCGCCTGCGTGGAGTCGATGCCCTCGTAGCACTGCAGCCGGATGAGCGGGAGGTCGAGGGTCTGGGCGATCGCCTCGGCGAGTGCGGTCTTGCCCGTGCCGGGCTCGCCCTCCAGGAGCAGCGGCCGGCCCAGCCGCAGCGACAGCCAGGTCACCGTGGAGAGCGCGTCGTCGGCCAGGTAGCCCGTGGCGCCCAGGCGCTGCGCCAGCTCGGCCGCTGACGAGAACGCTTCCCTGGGCTCCATGGGCACAGCATTACCCACAAACACAGCAGGGTGAAAGTCCCCTGCCCAAGTCCGACCCGCGGTCCGACATGCAGGCGGTCTCCGCTGGCCCCAGACGCGCGACGTCTCAATTGCCGCAGAACAGATATTGGCGTCATACCAATGCGGGCCCGCACCATGGAGAGGAAAAGGTGGGTCGACGGCGACCGCCTCGAGGCCAACGGAGGCATCGTGAAGATCACCCGCATCGAGGCGATCCCCTTCGCGATCCCCTATGCCAAGACCCTGCGCTTCGCCAGCGGTGAGGTGACCACCGCCGAGCACGTCCTGGTCCGCGTCCACACCGACGAGGGCATCGTCGGGACGGCCGAGGCGCCGCCCCGGCCGTTCACCTACGGCGAGACCCAGCAGTCGATCGTCGCGGTGGTCGAGCGCCTGTTCGCGCCCGAGGTCGTCGGTCGGTCGGCCCTCGACCGCTCCGCGATCCACGAGCGGCTCGACCGCACCGTGGGCAACCCCACGGCGAAGGCCGCGATCGACATGGCCCTCTGGGATGCCATCGGCCGCAGCCTGGGCGTCTCGGTCACCGAGCTGCTCGGCGGCTGGACCGATCGTCTGCGGGTGAGCCACATGCTCGGCTTCGACGCCCCCGGCGCCATGGTCGAGGAGGCCCTGCGGATCCGCGAGGACTACGGCATCACCACCTTCAAGGTGAAGGTGGGCCGCCACCCGTTCACCCTCGACGTCGACGTCGTCCGGGCCCTGCGGGAGGCCTTCGGGGACACCGTCGAGCTCTACATCGACGGCAACCGCGGGTGGACGGCCTCGGAGTCGGCCCGGGCGCTGCGGGCGATGCGGGACCTCGACCTGACCCTGGCAGAGGAGCTGTGCCCGGCGGACGACGTCCTCGGCCGGCGCTGGCTGGTCCGCCAGACCGACATCCCCTTCGTCGCCGACGAGAGTGCCTCACGACCCGGTGAGGTGACCCGCGAGCTGCTCGACGGCTCCGCCACCGCCATCAGCATCAAGACCGCCCGCACCGGCTTCACCGGGTCGCAGCGGGTGCTGCACCTGTGCGAGGGCCTCGGCGTCGAGGTCGTGATGGGCAACCAGATCGACGGGCAGATCGGCACCGCCTGCACCGTCGCGTTCGGCGCGGCCCACAGGCACACCTCCCTGCGCGCAGGGGAGCTGTCGAACTTCCTCGACATGAGCGACGACCTGCTCACCGAGCCCCTGCACATCACCGACGGCACCCTCGCCGTCCGCCCCGGCACCGGTCTGGGCCTGGACATCGACGAGGACAAGCTCGCCCACTACCGGCAAGACCGCTGAGACAACGTCAACAACCACCACCACGAGGAGCACCACCATGACCACACACGTCACCGAGCAGGACGCCAAGGCCGCCGAGTCCGGCGCCAAGGCCACCGAGCGGTTCCAGGAGAAGGCACGCGCCGCCGCTGCCGGCGCCAGCCAGGAGCGCGTCAGCACCCTGGCCACCGAGGTGCTCACCGCGATCCACGACGTCATCCGCCGACACCGGGTGACCTACGAGGAGTACGACGCGCTCAAGGCGTGGCTCATCTCCGTCGGCCAGGACGGCGAGTGGCCGCTCTTCCTCGACGTGTGGGTCGAGCACGTGGTCGAGGAGGTCGCCAACGACCACCGCGAGGGCAGCAAGGGCAGCATCGAGGGCCCCTACTACGTGCCCGACTCCCCCCAGCTCGCCGCCGATGCCACGCTGCCGATGCGCGACGACGAGCCCGGCACCCGGCTGCTGTTCCAGGGCCAGGTGCGCAGCACGGCGGGCACGCCGCTCCCCGACGCCCACGTCGAGATCTGGCACGCCGACGACCTCGGCTTCTACAGCCAGTACGCCCCCGGCCTGCCCGAGTGGAACCTGCGCGGGACCATCGTCGCCGACGACGAGGGCCGCTTCGCGATCACCACGGTGCAGCCGGCGCCCTACCAGATCCCGACCGACGGCTCCTGCGGGCGGCTGATCGCCGCAGCCGGCTGGCACGCCTGGCGCCCGGCCCACCTGCACCTCAAGGTCTCCGCTCCCGGCCACCAGCTCATCACCACCCAGCTGTACTTCAAGGGCGACGAGCACGTGGCCGACGACATCGCCTCGGCGGTCAAGCCCGAGCTCATCCTCGACCCGGGGCCGCGCGCCGACGGCGAGGGCAACGAGGTCACCTACGACTTCGTGCTCGACCCGGCCTGACGCGCCTCCGCCCAGACCTGCGTAGGAGACTGACCCCATGCTGTTTGCCGTCACGATGGACGTGAACCTGCCCGCCGACCTCGACCCGGAGGTGAGAGCCGACACCCTGGCTCGGGAGAAGGCCTACTCCCAGGACCTCCAGCGAGGTGGCGAGTGGGTGCACATCTGGCGCTGCGTGGGGCAGTACTCCAACCTCAGCATCTTCGACGTCCGCGACAACGACCGGCTGCACGAGATCCTGTGGAACCTGCCGCTGTTCCCCCACATGGACATCGAGATCACGCCCCTGGCCCAGCACCCCTCCGCGATCCCGGGGGTGGCCGCATGAGCGACGTGGTCATCTGCGAGCCGCTGCGCACACCGGTCGGCGGCTTCAACGGCGTCTTCAAGGGCCTGAGCGCGGCCGACCTCGGCACCATCGCGCTCACGGCGCTCGTGGAGCGCACCGGTCTCGGCGAGGGGGACATCGACGACGTCATCCTCGGCAACTGCAACCCCAGCGGCGAGGCCCCGGCGATCGGCCGGGTGGTGGCGCTCAACGCCGGCCTCGGCACCGGCGTTCCCGGCCTGCAGATCGACCGCCGCTGCGGCTCCGGACTGCAGGCGGTGCTGTATGCCGCGATGCAGGTGGGCAGCGGCGCGGCCCGTGTGGTGGTGGCGGGGGGCACCGAGTCGATGAGCCAGGTCGAGCACTACGCCCTGCTGCGGCAGGGGGTGCGCGGCGACGGCGTCGAGCTGGCCGACCGCCTCGCCCGGGCCCGGGTGACCGCGGGCGGGCACCTGCACCCGGTGCCCGGCGGGATGATCGAGACCGCCGAGAACCTCCGGCGCGACTACGGCATCAGCCGCCAGGAGCAGGACGAGCTCGCCCTGCGGTCGCAGCAGAACACCGCGGCCGCCGTCGAGGCGGGTCACTTCACGGACGAGATCGTGCCGGTGACCGTGCCCGGCCGCCGGGGCAAGGACCCGGTGGTCGTCGACCGCGACGAGCACCCGCGGCCTGACACGACGCTCGAGGCGTTGGCGGGGCTCCGACCGATCATGGGCAGGAGCGACCCCGAGGCGACCGTGACCGCGGGCAACTCCAGCGGCCAGAACGACGCCGCGGCCCTGTGCGTGGTCACCACCCGTGAGGAGGCCGACCGGCGCGGCCTGCGCCCGATGCTGGCCCTGCGCTCCTGGGCCGTGGCCGGGGTGGGACCCGAGGTCATGGGCATCGGACCGGTGCCGGCGACGGCGCAGGCGCTCGAGCGCGCCGGCCTGACCCTGGCCGACATCGACCTGATCGAGCTTAACGAGGCCTTCGCCGCCCAGGTCCTGGCCGTGCTGCGCGAGTGGAAGCTCGGCGAGGACGACTGGAAGCGCCTGAACGTCAACGGCTCCGGCATCTCGCTGGGCCACCCCGTCGGGGCGACCGGTGCCCGCATCCTCGCCACGATGGCCCACGAGATGCAGCGTCGCGGGAGCCGCTACGGCCTCGAGACGATGTGCATCGGCGGGGGCCAGGGCCTGGCCGCCGTGTTCGAGGCCATCGCGTGAGCGGGGCGGTCGAGGTCCACCACGTCGTCGAGGCTGCGCCCGGCCTGCCCGAGGGCGCCCCAGTCGTCGTGCTGTCGAACTCGCTCGGCTCGACCCTCGGCATGTGGGACGCCCTGGCGCCAGGGCTGTCCGAGCACTTCCGCGTGGTGCGCTACGACACCCGTGGGCACGGCCGTTCGCCCGTCCCACAGGGCCCCTACGTCATCGACGACCTCGCGGACGACCTGCTCGGTCTGCTCGACCGTCTCGGCGTGGAGCGCGCGCACGTGGTGGGGCTGTCCCTCGGCGGCATGACGGCGATGCGCCTGGCTGCCCGGAACCCCGAGCGGGTCGACCGCCTCGCGGTGCTGTGCACCTCGGCGTTGCTCGGCCCGGCTCAGGCGTGGCTGGACCGGGCCGCGACAGTGCGCGCGCAGGGCACGGGGGCCGTGGCCGAGGCCGTGGTCAGCCGCTGGTACACCGAGGAGTTCGCGGCGGCCCACCCCGATCGGATCGCTGCGGCCCAGGCGATGGTGGCCGCCACACCGCCGGAGGGCTACGCCGGCTGCTGCGAGGCCATCGCCGCGATGGACCTCACCGAAGACCTCTCCTCCATCGCGGCTCCGACGCTGGCGATCGCGGGAGCCGACGACCCCGCGACACCCCCCGAGCACCTCGAGCGTATCGCCGGTGGGGTCAAGGACGGTTCGCTCCTGGTCGTGCCCCGGGCTGCCCACCTGGCCGCCGACGAGCAGCCCGAGGCCATCATCGAGGCGCTGCTGGAGCACCTGAGCGCCCGCTGACGGGATCCTCCCCCGAGGACAGCAGCATCTCGGCCCGGGCCAGGATCCTCGCGATGTGCGGCGAGTCGTCGCGGGCCCGCTTGGCGACGGCCAGCTCGATCTGGGCGGGCTCGCCCTCGAGCGGGCGGTAGACGGCTCCGGTGATGCGCAGGTGCTGGACCGAGGCGGGCACCAGCGCGACACCGATGCCCGCGGCGACGAACGACACCAGCGTCGAGGTCTCGGCGACCTCCTGCCGCACCTGCGGCTCGAAGCCCGCCGTCAGGCAGGCGTCGAACACCGCGTCGTAGGTGACCGACCGGTGCTGGGAGGGGTAGGTGATGAAGGGCTCGCCGGCCAGGGCGCTGAGCGCGACCTCGTCCCGCCCGGCGAGGGGATGCGACTCGGGCAGGACGACGACCAGGGGCTCGCGCCGCAGCACCTTCAGCTTGAGGTCGGGATCGCGCACCGGTGGCCGAAGGAAGGCCAGGTCGAGGCTTCCGGCGTGGAGTGCCGCCACCTGGTCGGGGGTGAGCATCTCTCCGCGCAGGTCGAGCTCGATCCCCGGGAAGTCCTCGCGCAGGACCCGGGCCAGCCGCGGCAGCAGCTCATAGGTGGTCGAGCCGACGAAACCGACCGACACGTGCCCGAGCTCACCGGCGTCGACCCGCACCGCCTCACGGCCCGCGTCGTCGACAGCGGCGACGATGGCCCTGGCCCGCTCGAGGTAGCGCTCCCCCGCCTGGGTCAGCTCCACCCGGCGGGTGGAGCGGGTGAGCAGCTGGACCCCGAGCTCGGCCTCGAGCTGCTTGATCTGCTGCGAGAGGGGCGGCTGCGCGATGTGCAGGCGCTCTGCGGCCCGCCCGAAGTGGCACTCCTCGGCAACGGCGATGAAGTACCTGATGTGCCGCAGCTCCACGGGGCGGCTAACGGCTGGTCTCGTCGCGGGAGCGCAGCAGCGTCTGAGCCTCCCGGACGGCCTCCTCGCTCTCGATGTAGGTGCGGCCGGCAGCGGCCTCCTGCGCCACCGCCATGACCCAGTTGTGCGGCTGGCGCGGCAGCCCGCGGTCGGCGAGCGAGCGCTCGAGGTCGGACACCACCTCCGGCACCGGCCTGCCGGCGCTGCGCGCGACGAGCTCGTTGATCACGGCCTGCATGATCGCGCGGTGGTGCTCCCGCTCGTCGTGGCCCGGCTCGTAGGGCTCCTCCGTCATGACCCACTCCTCGAAACGTCGACGGTGTTGGCAACTACCAGCGTCCCACCACGGCGGCACGGCCGCAGCCCTCAGCCCCTGAGGCGCGCCTCGATGGCCTCGACGATGCGCGGTCGCAGCTCGTTGGCACTGATCACGGCGTCCACCGAGCCGACCGACACGGCCCGGTGGATGCTGTGCACGCTGTCGAACTCCGAGGCCACCCGGCCCAGCATCTCCGACCGCGCGGCGCTGCGGACCTCCGCGAGCTCGGTGACGACCTGGGCCCGCCGGGCGCCGGTCGCCTCGGCGAGATCGGCCTCGAGAGCGGTCACCCGGGGGTCCGAGGCGGTGCGCGCGTCGACGTCCCGGGCGAACACGACGGCAGCCGCCGGCGCGCCGCCCAGCACCGAGGCGAACGAGCCCTCGATCGCCAGGACGGTCATGGCGGGGTTGAGCGCCTTGGAGAAGACGACGAAGGCGCCACCGTGGTAGCGGGAGACGACGACGAAGACGATGGGGCCCTCGAAGTTGACGATGGCCCGGCCGATCTCCGCGCCGTACTCGAGCTGGAGGTTGCGCATCGAGTCCGGGGAGCCGTCGAAGCCGGACAGGTTCGCCAGCACGACCAGCGGCCGGTTGCCGCTCGCCGCGTTGATGGCCCGGGCCGCCTTCTTCGACGACTTCGGGAACAGTGTCCCCGCGGTGTACGTGTCAGGCCCGTCGGTGGGCGGGAAGCCGCGTCGCGGCACGTTCCTGGACTCGATGCCGAGGAGGCACACGGCATACCCGCCGATGTGCGCGTCCTGGACCACGGCCGTCTCGGCATCCGCCATGCCCGCCCACCGCTCGAGCGTCGCGTGGTCCTGGTCGGAGACCGCCCGCATGAGGGTGCGGATGTCGAACGGCTTCTTGCGGTCGGGGTTGGTGGCTGACGAGAAGATGTCGCCGACCGTGGTGAAGCCGCTGTCGGGCATCTCGTGCGGGAAGTCCGTGACGTCACGGTCGACCGGGTCGGTGGTGGCGACACGGCGCGGGCCGCCCTCCCCCGGGAGGGCGTAGGTGTGGTCGTAGTGCGCCATGAGCACCCCGGCGGCGCCCGCGAGATCGGGAGCCCAGTACTGCGCCTGGCCGTTGGGGCCCATGACGCGGTCGTAGCCGCCGATCCCGAAGTTGTCCTCCGCCGAGACACCGCCGGAGAAGTCGAGCGACTGCTTGCCGGTGAGCACCATCGCCGAGTCGGGGGTCATGACGAGGATGCCCTTGGTGTGCATCAGCATCGTGGCCTCGGCGTTCCAGTAGGGCTGGGCTCCCACGTTGATGCCGGCAACGACGACGTTGATCTCACCGCCCGCCTGCGTGAACTCGATGATCCGCCGCAGTGCACGGGCCACCCAGTCCATGTTCTCGGTGCCGGAGTCCATCGAGATGCGCGCACCGGCCGACAGGGCGAACCACTCCACCGGGACGCCCATCTGCTCGGCGAGGTCGATGGCGGCGATGACGCGCGAGCACTCGGCCTCGGCGACGGCGCCGAGCGCCTTGAGCGGGTCGCCGCAGAGCAGCACGCGGGTGACGCCCTCGGGGTGCAGGCGCGTCGGGGTGGTCACGACCCCGGCGATGATGCCTGCCTTGTTGAGGCCGTAGGGCCGGTCGACGGGCACGAGCGCCCCGGTGTCGTCGAGGTCGTACTCCGTTGCGGTGCCGCCCTGCCCGGTGACCATCGAGACCAGCTCGTAGGGGTAGACCAGGCCGCGCCGGCGAGCGCGCACGACCTTCTGGGCGTAATCGTCGAGCGGCTTGAGGCGCTCGGTCGGAGGCGCCTCGATGGAGGTGACCACGCCGGATCCCGGCTGGTAGGAGAAGCGGGCCGCGATGGGGTGCACCGTGCCGTCGGTGCCGGCGATCCGCGCGGTGACGAGCACCTCCTCGATGCCGGCACCGGCGGTCAGCGGCGCGATCTTGGCCTGCAGTGCGGTGAGCTGGTCGAGGTCGGCCTCGATCACCGGCCAGATCTCCACCCACACGTGGTTCATGTCCAGGCGGGGGCCCGAGGCACCCCGGGCGCTGCGGGCCCGTCGGATGGCCTCGAGGCAGTTGGCGATGGCCCGCTCCGCGTGCGGCAGGGCCGTGACCCTGCCCTCCTCGTCGCGGACGACCGCGAGCTGGCGCACCTGGGAGAGAGCCACGAGCCTCTGGTCGGAGTCGTTGCCGGGGGCGACGCAGTGGTACAGCAGCACGTCCTCGGGCGCCTCGAGCCGGGTGACCCCGAAGGCCCGCAGGCGCCACAGGTTGAGCCGGCGACCGACCATGGGGTGGACGCCCCTGACGAGGGTGTCCTCGGCCATCGCGCCGCCCTCGCCGGGGCGGAAGGTGAAGTAGCCGACGGGCCGGCCGCCGCCCGGGCAGACCGCGACTGCCACGCGGCGCACCTGGCTGGAGAAGTCGAGCTTGGCCAGCAGGTCGGCGAGCTGCTCGGAGGCCTGCTCGGGTGACTGCGGCTCGTCGGGCCAGTGGAGATACAGGTCGACGACGGCTTCGTAGCCGATCGGGCGGGCCGCGACCTCGCCGGTGACGTCACGGACCAGCGAGGTGCCCTCGACGAGCTCGGAGACCTGCCCGATCGTGGTGACGAGGTGGGTGTGCCGGCCGTCGAGGGTGTAGTCGGCCACCGCGAACGGGCGCCTCTCCTCCTCGGTGGCCGTGCTCAGACCGTGGAGCTCGTGCTCGCGGTAGTGGCGCTTGATGAGCACCTCGAGCAGCGGTTCCCGCTCGGGCAGGCCATCCTCGAGCCGCTCGGCGAGGAAGCGCACGATCTGCTCGGGGATGGCGGCGAGCGCGTCGATCCGGGCCGCCCGGTCGGGTGCCTGCGGGTCGGCAGCCAGGGAGGCCACCTCGTCGCGGACGCCG
>Ga0247826_10000005_pt1 | contig 39209 bp, 39 predicted proteins | sample 12C_Control_Day1_FD_200152 | JGI IMG/M metagenome (GOLD analysis project Ga0247826, IMG submission 200152) | Soil microbial communities from agricultural site in Penn Yan, New York, United States - 12C_Control_Day1 | ecosystem: Environmental > Terrestrial > Soil > Agricultural land | place... | reverse complement strand
CACCAAGGGTGGCTTCGCCGACCTCACCCAGGTGCACCTCTGGAACCAGGAGTTCGTCGCCTCGTCGCCCGAGGGCCGGCGCTACGAGACGATGGCCACCGAGATCGAGCGGGCGCTGCGCTTCATGGCGGCCTGCGGGATCGACCTGGCAGCTGAGCGCCAGCTGCACGAGGTCGACGTATGGACGAGCCACGAGGGCCTCCTGCTCGACTACGAGCAGAGCCTGACCCGCCGCGACTCGCTGACCGGCGACTGGTACGACTGCTCGGCCCACATGCTGTGGATCGGCGACCGCACGCGGCAGCTGGACGGTGCCCACGTCGAGTTCTTCTCGGGCGTCCACAACCCGATCGGCGTCAAGGCCGGCCCCACCACGTCGCCCGCCGACCTGGTCGCGCTGTGTGAGGTGCTCGATCCCGACCGCACGCCGGGCCGGCTGACCGTCATCTCGCGGATGGGCGCCGATCAGGTGACGGAGCTGTTGCCTCCGCTGCTGACGGCCGTCGCGGACGCCGACCATCCCGTTGTCTGGGTATGCGACCCGATGCACGCGAACATGTTCCGTACGTCGAGCGGCTACAAGACGCGGCGCTTCCAGGACATCCTGGCCGAGATCAATGGCTTCTTCACCGCCTGCCGCGAGCAGGAGACGTGGCCGGGCGGCGTGCACCTCGAGTTCACCGGCGACAACGTCACCGAGTGTCTCGGCGGATCGGAGGCCGTGCTCGAGGACCAGCTCAACCTCAACTACTCAACGCTCTGCGACCCGCGGCTGAACGCCCGGCAGTCACTCGACCTGGCGTTCCAGCTGGCCGAGCTGATGCAGGCGGCCGCGGACACCCGGCCATGAGAATCGCCGTCGCCGGCCTGGGCCTGATCGGGGGCTCGCTGGCGCTCGCCGCCACCGCGGAGGGCCATGACGTTGCCGGATTCGACAGCGACCCGGACGCCGGCGTCGTCGGCCGCGAGCGGGGCGCCGTGTCGGCCTTCTCGACGACGCTGTCGGAGGCGCTTGACGGCGCCGAGCTGGCGTTCGTGTGCGGCCCGGTGGCCGAGCTGCCTGCGCTGGTGACGGCGGCGCTGAAAGCCGCGCCGGAGGGCTGCGTCGTCTCCGACGTCGGCTCGACCAAGGCGCGGCTGGTCGAAGCGGTCGGCGGCGACCCCCGGTTCTGCGGCGGCCATCCGGTATGCGGCTCCGAGGCCCGCGGCGTGGCCAACGCCCGCGGCGACCTGTTCGCCGGGGCGACCTACTTCCTGACGCCAGTGGCGACGACCGATCCCGAGGGCTACCGGCGGTTGCACGGCTTCGTCTCGTCGCTGGGCGCCCGGCCGGTGGCGATCGACCCGGGCGCGCACGACCGGCTGGTGGCGCTGACCAGCCACCTGCCGCACGCCATCGCCAACACGCTGGTCAACCAGGCCGGCGCGGGGCGCGTGGACGGCCATGACCCGCTGGCCGCCGTCGGCGGGTCGTTTCGCGACATGACTCGCGTCGCCGGTGCCAACCCGCGGATCTGGGTCGACATCTTCCTGGACAACCGCGAGGCGCTGCTGGACGGGCTGCGCGAGTACGGCCGCCGGCTGGACGACCTGGCGCGGGCGCTGGAGCGCGAGGACGCCGGCTACGTCGCCCGCTGGATCGCCGACGCGTCCGGCCACCGCAGGCGCCTGCTGGACGCCGCCTACCCGGCCACGCCCGAGGACCTGTTCCGCGTCCGCGTCCACGTGCCCGACCGGCCGGGCGTGATCTCGGGGATCGCCCAGGCGCTGGGCGCCGACGGCATCAACATCGAGGACTTCGAGCTGCACCACATGTCGGCGGATCGCGGCGGCACGATCGTGGTGACGATCGCCGGCGAGACGGAGGCGCAGCGCGCCGTCCAGCTGCTCGACGCCCAGGGCTACGGCGCCATCGCGACCCCGGCGGTCGATGTCTGATCACACGGAGCTCCGTGTCGGACCGGCCGGCGGGGTGTTCGGCGGGCTGTCCGTGCCCGGCGACAAGTCGGTCAGCCACCGCAGCGTGATGCTCGGCTCACTGGCCGACGGCCGCGTGCGCGTCGAGGGGTTCGGCGCCTCGGCGGACACGCTCTCGACGGTCGAGGCGTTCCGGGCGATGGGCGTTTCGATCGAGCGGCCGGACGAGACCACCCTGCTGATCGACGGCGTCGGCCTCCGCGGCCTGCGCGCGCCGAAGGTCGCGATCGACGTCGGCAACGCCGGAACGCTGATTCGCCTGCTGCCCGGCCTGCTGGCCGGCCAGCAGGGCACGTTCACCCTGGACGGCGACGAGAGCATCCGTCGCCGGCCGATGGGGCGCGTCGCCGCGCCGCTGGCCGAAATGGGCGTCGCGATCGAGACGACCGAGGGGCTGCCGCCGGTGCGGATCACGGGCGCCGCGCACACGCAGCCGATCTCCTACCGGCTGCCGGTGGCCTCGGCCCAGGTCAAGTCGTGCCTGCTGTTCGCCGGGCTGTTCGCCGAGCACGGTGTGACGACGATCGAGGAGCCGATCCCCACGCGCGATCACACCGAGCGGATGCTCCGCCGGGCGGGCGTGCCGGTCGACCGCCGGCCGGGGCGCGTCTCGATCTCGCCGGTCACCCGCCTCGACCTGGACGAGCTCGAGGTGCCGGGCGACTTCTCCTCGGCGGCGCCGTTCATAGCCGCCGGCTGCGTGCTGGCCGGATCCAACCTGACCATCCAGGGCGTCGGCATCAACCCGACGCGCACCGGCATGCTGGTGGTGCTCGAGCGGATGGGCGCTCGCGTCGGGCTGTTCGCACGTCGCTGGGCGGGCGGCGAGCCGGTCGCCGACATCGAGGTGCGGCAGGCCGAGCTGGTCGCGACCGAGGTCGAGCCCGAGCTGGTGCCGTCGCTGATCGACGAGCTGCCGCTGATCGTGCTGGTCGCCAGCTTCGCACGGGGAACGACGGTGATCCGCGGCGCGGGCGAGCTGCGGGTCAAGGAGAGCGACCGCATCGCCACCGTCGTCGATGCGCTGCGCACGGTCGGCGCCCACGTCAAGGCGCTGGACGACGGCTTCGAGGTGACGGGCGTCCCGCACCGGCTGCGGGGCGGCCGGATCGACGCCGCAGGAGACCACCGGATCGCGATGCTGGGCGCGGTGGCGGGGGTGTGCTCGCAGCAGGGTGTGGTGATCGAGGGCGCGGAAGCGCTCGCCATCAGCTTCCCGGACTTCGCCGAGCGGCTCGCCTCGGTCAGCTCCTGACGTGGCCGAGGGCGTCATCCTGCTGCTCGACGACCGCGCTGAGCGCATCGTTCTCGGGCTCTGGAAGGCGCTCGAGGACGCCGGGATCCCGTCGCTGGCAACGCATTCGCACCGCAGGCACCAGCCGCACATCACGCTGGTGGTCGCCGATCGCGTGGTGCCCGGCGGCGTCGCGGCGATGTGCGGCGAGCCGCTGCAGCTGGTCGGCCCAGGGGTGTTCGGCGGCGACGGCGGGTTCCTGTTCCTGACTGTGGCGCCGACCCGGCGGCTGGTGGAGGAGCAGGCGGTGCTGGAGGCAGCATGCGAGGGCGTGTGGCCGGACTACCGGCCCGGCGTCTGGCTGCCGCACGTTACGCTGGCCGCCGGCCTGACAGAGGAGCAGCTTGCCGAGGGCGTGACGGTCTGCCGCGCCGGGCCGCTGCCGGTGCTGGCCCGCGTCCGCGAGGTCTCGGTTGCCGATCCCGACACCGGGGAGCAGCGCCGCCTGTAACAACGGGGTCTGACCCCGTTGTTACAGGCGACTCGCGTAGGCTCCGGCACGACATGGTGATCACCATCGACGGGCCGGCCGGCGCCGGCAAGAGCACCGTGGCGCGGCTGGTAGCCGAGCGCCTGGGGCTGCGCTATGTGGACACAGGCGCGATGTACCGCGAGCTGACGGCGGTGGCGCTCGACCGCGGGACGAACCTGAACGACGGCGCGGCGCTGGCCGCGCTGGTGGGCGAGCCGGCCCCCGAGGGCGCCGACCTGCGGGCCGAGGTCATCTCGCAGAACGTCAGCGCCGTGTCCCGCCACCCGCAGGTGCGGTCGCGGATGCGCGCGCGGCAGCGTGAGCTGGCCGAGGACGCAGTGTTGGAGGGCCGCGACACCGGGTCGGTCGTCCGGCCGGACGCCGACATCAAGGTGTTCCTCGTCGCCTCCGCAGACGTGCGCGCGACGCGGCGCGCGGCCGACCTCGGCGCGGACGACGTCGACGCCGTCCGCGCGTCGATCGTCGAGCGCGACGGCCTGGACAGCGAGCAGTCGGCGCCGGCGCCGGACGCGACGGTGATCGACACGGCCGACCTGACCGCCGAGCAGGTCGCGGAGCGGATCGTGGCGATCGCCCGGCCGCCGCACCGCGAGCCGATGCCCGGCGACACCTTCTGGCGGGTCGTGCGGCCCTGGGCCGGGCCGCTGTTCAAGGGCGGGCTGCGGATCCGCACACGGGGCGTCGAGAACGTGCCCCGCTCGGGCCCGCTGCTGCTGGTCGCCAACCACCAGTCGCTGTGGGACATCCCCGCGATCGGAGCGGCCCAGCCGCGGGCCATCCGCTACATGGCCAAGTCGGAGCTGTTCAAGGTGCGGCCGTTCGGCGCGTTCCTGCGGATGGGGGGGACGTTCGCCGTCCGCCGGGGCGAGGCCGACCGGGAGGCGCTGCGCACGGTGCACGACACGCTCGAGCGCGGCGGATGCGTCGGCATCTTCATCCAGGGCCACCGGCAGGACGGCTTCGAGGAGGCCAAGGCCGGGGCCGGGCGGATGGCCGTGGTCGAGGACGCGGACGTCGTGCCGGTCGCGATCCGCAGCCGCGGATGGCGTCCCGGCCGGACGATCTCGGTGGCGTTCGGGCCGCCCCGCAGGTACCAGCGCGGCGACCGCAAGGCGTCGCAGGCGTACCGCGAAACGGCCGACGCGCTGATGGCCGAGATCCACGAGCTGTACGAGCTGTCGGGGTGAGCACCATCGACTCCGGGCCGATCGCCGGCGTCGTGGCGGTCGTCGGTTTCCCCAACGCCGGCAAGTCGACGCTGGTCAACCGGCTGACCTCGTCCCGCCGCGCCGTCGTCCACGAGACGCCGGGCGTCACCCGCGATCGCACCGAGGCCGTGTGCGAGTGGAGCGGCCGGCGGTTTCTGCTGGTCGACACGGGCGGCGTGGATGCGGGGGACGAGTCGCCGCTCCAGGCCCAGGTGGCCGCGCAGGCGCGGATCGCCGTCGAGGAGGCCGACCTCGTGCTGCTGGTGATCGATGCCGCAGCCGGGCTGGCGGCCGGCGATCAGGAGATCGCCCAGATCCTGCGCCGGTCGCGGACGCCGGTGGTGATCGTCGCGAACAAGGTGGACGACGCCAAGGGCGAGGCCGCGGCACTCGAGCTGCACTCGCTGGGGCTGGGCGATCCGGTGATGGTCTCGGCGCTCCACGGCCGGGCGATCGGCGACCTGCTGGACGAGATCGTCGAGCGGCTCAACCAGCTCGCTCCGGAGGCACGCCCGGTGGTCGACGAGGACGAGATCCGGGTCGCCATCCTCGGCCGTCCCAACGTCGGCAAGTCGTCGCTCCTGAACGCGATCCTCGGGCGGGAGCGGGTGGTCGTCGCCGACCAGCCGGGGACGACCCGCGACACCGTCGACACGCCGTTCGTCCGCGGCGACACGCGGTTCCGGCTGATCGACACGGCCGGCCTGCGTCGCAAGCGCAAGCACCGGCAGGGGATCGAGTACTACAGCGAGGTGCGCGCGCTGCAAGCGGTTGACCGGGCCGACGTCGCACTGGTGCTGATCGACTCGTCCGAGGGCATCACGGACGGCGACCTGGCCGTCGCCGAGGAGGCGCGGAAGGCGAGCTGCGCCACGCTGATCGTGCTGTCCAAGTGGGACATCTCCACGGTCACGGTGGACGACGTCCGCGAGCGGCTGGGCGACCGGCTGCGCCAGCGGCCGTCGATGGTGACGACGTCGGCGCTGACCGGCCGCAATGTCGACCGGCTGCTGGACGCCGTGGAGGAGCTGTTTGTGCGCTACACGTCGCGAATCGGCACGGGCCCGCTGAACCGCGCGATGGAGGAGATCACGTCCCGCCGGGAGCCGCCGCGCAAGGGCCGCAGACGGCTCAACCTGCTGTATGCGACCCAGTACCAGACACGGCCGCCGCGGTTCCGTATCGTTGTCAACGACCGCACATTGATCACCCGTGACTACGCCTACTTCGTCGAGAACCAGCTGCGCGACCGGCTCAACCTGGAGGGCTGTCCGCTGATCATCGACTTCCAGAGCCGCTCGTGAGGGCTGTGCTGATCGGCGGCGGGAGCTGGGGCACCGCCGTGGCCCGGCTGCTGGCGCGCGGCGGCCACCGCACGACGCTCGCCTGCCGGGACGCATCGCAGGCCGAGATGATCACCCGCCGGCACCGCAACCCGCGCTACCTGTACGACATCGAGCTCCCACCCGACCTGGACGCCTCGGCCATCGACGAGACGTCGTTCGACGGCGCCGAGCTGGTGGCGCTGGCCGTACCCAGCCGGGCGTTCGCTGCGACGGTCGCGTCGGTCGCCGACCGGCTGCCGCAGGACGCGGTTCTGCTCTCGCTGACCAAAGGTCTCGATCCCGGAGACCGCCGGCGGATGAGCGAGATCCTGGCGGAGGTGGCGCCACCTGAGCGGATCGCGGTGCTCTCCGGGCCGAACCACGCGGAGGAGGTCGCCCGCGACCTGCCGACCGCATCGGTGCTGGCGAGTTGCGACGCCGAGCTGGCGCGGCGTCTGCAGGGCGTGCTCGCCGGGCCGACGCTGCGCGTCTACACCTCGAGCGACGTGGTCGGCGTCGAGCTGTGCGCCGCGGCCAAGAACGTGGTCGCGCTCGCCGCCGGAGCGTCGGACGGCCTCGGCTTCGGCGACAACGCCAAGGCTGCCATCATCACCCGGGGGATGGCCGAGATGGCACGGCTGGGGTCGGCATTCGGCGCGCAGCAGCGCACCTATTCCGGGCTCGCCGGCATGGGCGACCTGATCGCCACCTGCACGTCGCGGCACTCGCGCAACCGGCGCGCGGGCGAGCTCCTGGCGAGCGGCGTGCCCGCCGACTGGATCGAGCGGGAGCTCGGCCAGGTGGCCGAAGGCCTGTCCACGGTGCCCGCCCTGCGGGGCATCGCCGAGACCCGCGGCCTCGAGCTGCCGATCACCTGCGCCGTCTGCGCGGTGGCGTGGGAGGGCAAGACGATGCTCGATGCGCTGGCCGACCTGATGGCGCGCGAGCCGACCGAGGAGTGAGTTCCGGGGGATCATCTACAGTCTGAGGGATGAACGAGTTTCTGTTCACCTCGGAGTCGGTGACCGAGGGCCATCCGGACAAGGTGGCCGACCAGATCTCGGATGGCGTGCTGGATGCCGTCTTGTCGGAGGATCCGCGGGGACGCGTCGCCTGTGAGGTGCTCTGCACCACCGGGCTGGTCGTCGTCGCCGGCGAGATCACCACCGACGCCTACGTCGACATCCCGCGGATCGTCCGCGAGGTGGTCGGCGACATCGGCTACACGAGCTCGGACCTGGGCTTCGATGCCGCCACCTGCGGGGTGGTGGTCGCGCTGGACGAGCAGTCGCCGGACATCCGCCGCGGCGTCGACTCCTCGTACGAGGAGCAGCACGCCGAGTCGGAGTCCGACGCCGACGCCCAGGGCGCCGGCGACCAGGGGATGATGTTCGGGTACGCGTCGCGCGAGACCGAGACGCTGATGCCGCTGCCGGTGACCCTGGCGCATCGCATCACCGAGCGGCTGGCGTCGGTGCGCAAGACCGGCGTGGTCGACTACCTGCGGCCGGACGGCAAGGCCCAGGTGACCGTCCGCTACCGCGAGGAGGGCGGCCGGCTCGTGCCGCTGGCCATCGAGCGCCTGCTGGTCTCGACCCAGCACCACCCGGACGTGCACGACGAGGCGCGGATCCGCGAGGACATCGTCGAGCACGTGCTGCGCCCGGTCGTTCAGGGGCCGCTGTGCGCGCACGAGCGGTTCCAGGATCCCGGCTTCGTACTGGTCAACCCGACCGGCCGCTTCGTGACCGGCGGCCCGATGGGCGACACCGGTCTGACCGGCCGCAAGATCATCGTCGACACCTACGGCGGCTCCGCCCGCCACGGCGGCGGTGCCTTCTCGGGCAAGGATCCGTCGAAGGTCGATCGTTCCGCCTCCTACGCGATGCGCTGGGTGGCCAAGAACGTGGTCGCCGCGGACCTGGCCGACCGGGCCGAGGTGCAGGTCGCCTACGCGATCGGCGTGGCGCACCCGGTGTCCGTGTCCGTCGAGACGTTCGGCACCGAACGCGTCGACCGGGCGACGATCGAGCAGGCCGTGCGCGACGTGTTCGACCTGCGGCCGGCGGCGATCATCCGTGAGCTCGACCTGCTGCGGCCTGTCTACCGCGCGACCGCGGCCTACGGCCACTTCGGCCGCGAGCTGGGCGGCTTCACGTGGGAGCGCACCGACCGCGTCGGACCCCTGCGCGAGGCGTGCGGGCTCGGGGAGCCCGAGCCGGTCCGCGCCTGATCGCGCGCGTTCAGCCGCTGGTCACCGCCCGGTCGGTCGACCGGACGTTCGACTACGGCGTGCCTGAGGGCCTCGAGCTGGAGTCCGGCTCGCGGGTGCTCGTGCCGCTCGGCGCGCGCCAGGTCGACGGCGTGGTGGTCGCCGTTGCCGAGGGTGACGACGACGAGCTGAAGCCGATCGACGAGGTGGTCGGCCGTGTGCCGCCGACCCTGCTCGAGCTGGCCGTATGGATGGCGGACGAGTACGGGTCGACGCTGGCCCGGGCGCTGGCGCTGGTCATCCCGCCGCGGCCCCCGAAGCGTGCGCTGAAGGCGCGCGACGACTTCCCCGACCCCGACGTCGCCGTCGTGCGCCGGCTGACCGACGCACAGCGCGATGCCGTCGCCGGCTGCCTGGAGGCGGCGACCGCGGGCGAGCGCGAGGTGCTGCTGCACGGCGTCACCGGCTCGGGCAAGACCGAGGTCTACCTGGCGGTGATCGAGCGGGCGCTGGAGCAGGGCAGGGGCGCCGTCGTGCTGGTGCCCGAGATCGCGCTCACCCCGCAGACGGCCGGCCGGTTCGTCGCCCGGTTCGGCGACACCGTCGCCGTGCTGCACAGCGCGCTAACGCCGGCCCGCAGGGGCGCCGAGCACGCGCGGATTGCGGCCGGTGAGGCGCGGGTGGTGGTCGGCGCCCGCTCCGCGGTGTTCGCCGCGGTGCCCGACCTGGGCGTGATCGTGATCGACGAGGAGCACGACGGCTCGTACAAGCACGAGTCCGACCCGCGATACGACGCCCGGCGGGTGGCGGCCAAGCGCGCCCGCATCGAGGGTGCGATCGCGATCTACGGCAGCGCGACGCCCCGGCCGGAGGCGTGGCAGGGGATCCGCCGCCGGCTGGAGCTGCCCGCCCGGATCGGCGGCCTGCTGCCCCAGGTCGAGGTGGTCGACCTGCGCCGGGACGGCGGGTATCCGTTCACGCGGCCGCTGCTCGACGCGCTGGCCGGGCTCGATGACCGCGGAGGCCGGGCGATCCTGCTGCAGAACCGGCGGGGTGCCGCGGCGGCGCTGCACTGCCGGACGTGCGCCCGGTCGTGGCGCTGCCCGCGCTGCGACGTGTCGCTGGTGCTGCACGGGCGCGCGCTGCTGGTCTGCCATCACTGCGGGCTGCGCGAGCGGGCGCCGGCTGCCTGCCCGGCCTGCGGATCGGTCGACCTGGCGCGGATCGGAGCCGGCACCGAGCGCGTCGAGCTCGATCTGGTCGAGCGGTTCCCACGCCTCGATGTGCTGCGCCTGGACGCGGACGTCGCGTCGCGAGCGGGAGAGCCGGCGGCCACCCTCGACCGGTTCCGGGCCGCCGAGCGGGCCGTGCTGGTCGGCACGCAGATCGTCGCCAAGGGCCACGACGTCCCCGGCGTCGAGCTGGCCGCAGTGCTCGACGCCGAGACGGGGCTGGCTGTGCCGGACTTCCGCGCCGAGGAGCGGACGTTCGCGCTGCTGACGCAGCTTGCCGGCCGGCCGGGCCGCCCCGGAGACGAGAGGGGGAGGGTGATCATCCAGGCATGGGAGCCGGACGGCCGCCCGGTCGCGCTGGCCGCCCGCCACGCCGTCGGCGAGTTCCTGGACGGCGAGCTCGAGCGCCGCGCCGAGCTGGGCTACCCGCCGTACCGGCGGCTGGTGCGACTGCTGGTCACGGCGCCGGACATGGACGTCGCGCAGGGCGTCGCCGAGGCGCTGGAGGCGGCGGCCCGTCCGGTGCTGGATGGGGATGCGCTGCTCGGGCCCGCGCCGATCGGCCGGCTCCGCGACCGCGCGCGCAGCCACCTGCTGGTGAAGACGCTCGATCCGCGCCGCACCGCGGTCGTGTTCCGCGGTTTGCTGCGCGACCTGGCGCCGGACATGCGCCGGGCGGACGCCACGGCCGTCGTCGACGTCGACCCGCAGACGCTCGGCTAGGGCACCTCGCCCGGCTTCGCCGGGCGGGTCGTCGTGCCGCCGTCCACGCAGGGGACGGTGGCCATCCATGGGCCGTTGCCCGACTGCTCGAACGTCGGTATCCCGAAGGGATCCTCGCCACCCTGGCAGCCGCCGCCGCCGCCTCCGCCGCCCAGCGACAGGATCAGGACGAGTGCGATCACCCATCCGGAGGCCAGCCAGGCACCGCTCCAGATCGCCCAGCTCTTGAGGAACCCGCGCCGCTTCGGCCGGAGCTCGCCGGCGCGCATGACGAGCGCCACGATCAGCGCGATCAGCGGCATGAAGAACGTCAGCAGCACCGCCAGCAGAGTCATACTGCCCTCGTAGGGCGGGTCGTCGGGCGCGTCCGCGGGCGTCGCCTCCTCAGGCACCGCCGGTGTCTCGTCGGGCACCGGATACGCGGCGCCGCACATCGGGCAGAAGACGTCGCCCTCGGCCCGGTCCGCACCGCACTTCCCGCAGTACATCGGGCAACACTACAGCCGCGGTTGGCGGGTCACACGAGCTCGTCCACGGAGTCCACCGTTGCCTGCTGGCGCGACCAGAAGCGCCAGCCGCGCTGACGCACCATCTCGCGGCCCCGCCGCAGCTCATCGCGGGTGATCGCGCCCGATGCCAGCAGCGCCAGCGGGAAGGCCAGGGCGATGGCACCGCGGACGACCAGCCAGACGATGCCGCTCTCCGGGATGAGCCACTCCGAGGCGGCGAGGAACACGGTGACTACCACGGCCACCCGGCCGATCCGCGGCCAGTTGTAGTGCACCGGGTAGCTGCGCTGGGCGTTCCACCACCCGAGCCACAGCAGCACGGCGTAGCCGATGACGGTCGTGATGCCCGCCCCGACGATGCCGTGCTCGGGGATGAACCAGAAGTTGAGACCGATGTTCAGCGCGGCCGCGAAGGTGCAGATGATCGGCGTCATCCGGGTCTTGCGGCTGACGGTGACGCCGATGTTGACGATCAGGTAGCAGCCGTACAGCACGATGCCGATCGCCAGCAGCGGCACCACCGGGATCGCGTCGAACGTCGACGACGGGAACGTCGCGCGGATGTATGGCGGAGCCAGCAGCGAGATGCCGACCAGGCCCCAGCCCATCACCACCGACCAGTACGTCAGCACGCGTGCGTAGGTGATCTTCGCCTTGGCATCGCCCTCGGTGCCGCGCACCTGGTGGGCGTACGGCGCCCACGCAGTCTGGAACGCGCCCATGATCATCGCCATCGCCATCGACACCCGGGCGGCGGCGGAGTACGAGCCCAGCGCCGGATGGCTGGCCAACTGCTGCACCTGCAGGCGGTCGGCCAGGTTGAGCGCCCAGAGCGCGATGTTGGCGGGCATCAGCGGCAGCGAGAACACCAGTAGCTCGCGCAGCACCGGCGTCTCGAAGCGGCGAACGCCCACGGTCTCGCGGCGGGCGACGATCAGGATTGCGTAGACGATCGCCGTGCCCGTGAAGTTGCCAATCAGCAGTCCCAGCGCGCCGGTGTCGAACCAGACGACGAGCACCACCGTCAGCACCGCCGTCAGGACGACGTTCAGGAGCGTGAACTGCACCCACGCCCGGGCCCGCCGCTCGATCCGGTAGACGCGCGCCATCACGTCGTAGTTCATCGAGATCCAGAGGCCGAACAGCCCGGCGTAGACGATGTCGTCGGACACCTCCAGCGCGTCGCCGATCAGCCCGCGCAGCAGGAAGCCGACGACCACGCCGCCGGTCGCCGCGATCATCACGAACGTGAAGATGGTGTGGACGATCGGCGCCCACTCGCGCTGCTCGGTCTCGCCGATGGTGAACCGCGACATCGAGACGACGATCCCCATCCGCAGCAGGATCGACGCGAACAGCACCGCGGCCAGCATCAGCTCCACCGTGCCGAACGCCGACGGCCCGGCGGCGTGCAGGTAGATCGGCACCAGCACGAACCCGAGCATCCGGGCCAGCACGCCGCCGAAGCCGTAGACCACCGACTGGCTGGCGAGCGACGAGATGCCGGTGGATTCGCTCGACGACTTCATGCCAGGCGCGCCACGGTCGGGTCGGTGGGCGGCACCTGTTCGAGCCGGCGGATGCTGTACCCCCAGGCGCGCGCGTCGCCCTCGTAGCGGCGCTCGGCCAGGTCGAGATACATGCGCCGCGGCAGCGAGCGCTTGCGCGCCTGCCAGCCGTCGAAGTAGCCCTGGTTGACGTCACCGCGGGTGATGCGATCGGCGGCGAAGTTGTCGGCGTTGACGCCGGACTCGACCGACCGGCCGGGTGCATGGTCGTCCAGGCCGACGACCGCCAGGGCACGGGCGACGGCCGCGTCGGGGTCGCTGACCAGCTGCTCGTAGCGCACGATGGCGACGTGGGCGAGCGACGGCAGGTCGCCGGCCAGCGTGCGGTGGGCATGCGCCCAGTGGCGCAGGAGCTCATGCGGCCGCGTGGCGCTCCACTTCTGGGTCGCGCCGGCGACGGCGACCGGGTGGCGGACGACCAGCACGAACCGTGCCTGTTCGGGAAACGTTGCCTGCAGGAAGCGCGTCATCAGCATGTTCGGCGGGGACTTCTCCAGCAGCACGCGGCGGGTGGTGTCCCAGTGCGGCGACCACGCGGCCATCAGCCGCTCGCCGCTGTCCGGCCCGGCCAGCGGCGAGGCCTCCGTCAGGTGCGCCTCGCCGTGGAACGCGAACCGCCCGGCCTGGCGGCCCGGGCTGACCACCGGGTAGACGTCCTGCAGGTGCTGGCCCTCGTCGGCCGGCGCGCCCGTGTCGGCGAACCCGCTGACCTGCGGGTGCTCGGTCAGCAGGCGGGCGAGCATGGTCGTCCCGCTGCGATGCAGGCCGCCTACGAACAGGATCAGCTGGTCGCTCACCGAGCGGGGGACGCCGCGACCGCGGGCGTGGAGCCCCGGTCGGACAGCCCCGGGAGGCGCAGCGTCGGCGTCCGCAGCTCATGCGGCCGGCGCAGGCTGTAGCCGAAGTGGCGTGCGCGCCCCTCGTACCGCCGCTCGGTCAGCTCGTAGTACGCCCGGCGGACGACGGTGTGGCGGCGCGGCCCGTCCCAGTCGTCGAAGTAGCGGTCGTTGACGCTGGTGCGCAACGTGCGGTCGGCGTGGAAGTTGTCCGTGTTCAGCCCCTCGGCGGTCGTCCGCCCGGCGCCGTGATCCTCCAGGCCGAGGAACCCGAACGCCGCGCGCAGCTCCGAGTCGGGGTCGGCGACCAGATCCTCGTAGCGCATGACGTGGACGCGGCGCACGTGCGGCACGTCCTCGGCCATCAGCTCGTGGGCCCGCAGCCAGTGCTCGATCAGCGAGTGGGGCTTCGTGTCGCTCCACTTCTGCGTGGCCAGCGAGACCGGGATCGGGTGGCGCATGATCACGACGAACGCGGAGTCCGGGAACAGCGCCTGCAGGAAGCGCATCCGGATCAGGTTGGGCGGCGACTTCTCCATCAGCATTGGCCGCGAGGTGTCCCAGTAGCGCGACCATTCCCGGTAGAGCGTCTCGGCGTTCTCGGGTGTGGCAAGCGGCGAATCCTCGGTGAACCGCGCCTCCGGACGGAAGGCGAACATGCCCGCCTTGCTGTGCAGCTCGTCGGCCGGGTACACGCTCTGGTTGTGCTGCCCCTCGTTGGCGGGGCGCGGCGTGCCCTGCAGCGCCGCGATCGACGGATGCTCGCCCAGATAGCGATAGAGCATCGTGGTGCCACTGCGCTGGAGGCCGCACACGAAGACGAACTGATGACTCTCCAAACCAGGCGAAATGGTATATCCCCGGCTGTTTGGAGGAGACGATGGACACCCAGACGACGCGGTCGGGCGCAGCCACGGGGTCGTTCTCCGCGCGGGAGCGGGCGGCCATGCGATGGCGCTCGGCGACGCGCTGGGCCAGAGTGCTCCCGGACTTCCTGGTGCTCGGCGGGCAGCGCTGCGGGTCGACCTCGCTGTACACGATGCTGACCGGCCATCCGCAGGTGATGGCGGCCAGCCACAAGGAGCCGCACTTCTTCGACCGCAACCACCGGCGAGGCGAGGACTTCTACCGCCGGCTGTTCCCGCTGCGGGCGCACATCCGGGCAAGGGAGCGGCGGCTCGGCGGCCTGCCGGTGGTGACCGGCGAGGCGACGACCTACTACCTCGCGCACCCGGCGGTGCCCGGCCGGGTGGCGGCGATGCTGCCGGACGCCCGGCTGGTCGCGATCCTGCGCAACCCGGTCGACCGCGCGTACTCGCACTACCAGCTGTCGGTGCGCGGCGGCTGGGAGACGCTGTCGTTCGAGGAGGCTCTGGCGGCCGAGCCCGAGCGGATCGCCGGCGAGGAGCAGCGGCTGCTCGACGACCCGGACTTCACCGGGCACTCGCACCGCTACCACTCGTACCGCACACGCGGGCTGTACCTCGAGCAGCTCGAGCGCTGGTGGGCCGTGTTCCCGTCCGATCGGCTGCTGGTGCTGCGCAGCGAGGACATGTTCGCCGACCCCGCCGCGGTCTACGCCGAGCTGGCGGCGTTCCTGGGCTTGGCCCCGGACGACCGGCGGGCGTTCGAGTCGCGCAACCGGGTCAGCTACTCGGGGATGGCGGAGGACACGCGCCGTGAGCTCGAGGCGTACTACGCAGAGCCGAACCGCCGGCTGGAGGCGCGGCTCGGGCGTTCTCTCGGCTGGTAGCCTGAGCCCGTGGCACGGGCACTCGTGATCATCGACATCCAGAACGACTACTTCTCCGGCGGCCGCAGCGAGCTGGTCGGCGCCGACGCCGCCGCGGCCAGGGCCGCCGAGGTGATCGCCGGCTTTCGCGAGCGGGGCGAGCGCGTAGTGCACCTCCAGCACGTGTGGGACGCCCCCGACGCGGAGTTCTTCGCTCCCGGCACGCCCGGGGTGGAGATCAACCCCGCGGTCGCGCCGGTCGGCGACGAGCCCGTGGTGCAGAAGGCGTTTCCCAACGGATTCCAGCACACCGACCTCGAGCAGCGGCTGCGCGGCGCCGACGCGGACCAGCTGGTGCTGTGCGGGATGATGACCAGCATGTGCGTCGACGCGACCGTGCGCGCCGCCGTCGACTTGGGCTTCGAGTGCACCGTCGTGTACGACGCGTGTGCGACCAAAGATCTGCGCTTCGACGGCCGAGCGGTGGCGGCCACCGACGTCCACGCGGCCTTCCTGGCGGCGCTCGGTGACGGATACGCGGCGCTAACATCAGCCTCCGATGTCTGAGCACGCGCATGAACACGAACACGAGCACGACGAGGACGTCGAGGCGGCCGAGGGGCCGAGCGACGAGGAACGGCGCGCCTGGCGGCTGGCCGCGCTGCGGCTCGTCCGCCAGTATCCCGACCCCGTGCTCAAGAACCCGGCCGTCCCGGTCGGCGAGCCGGACGACGAGCTGCGGGCCCTGACCGCGCGGATGACCGACATCATGCGGGCGTCGCACGGCGTGGGGCTGGCGGCGCCGCAGATCGGCGTGTCCCGGCGGGTGCTGGTCTACGGCATGCGCGACGACGACGTCGTCCACGTGCTGGTCAACCCGGAGCTGGTCGAGCGTTCGGAGGAGACCGAGGTCGAGAACGAGGGCTGTCTGTCGCTGCTCGGCGGCGAGCTGTCGATCCCGGTCGAGCGCCATGTTCGCGTACGGGTGTCGGCGACCGATGCCGACGGCGAGGCCGTCGAGTACGAGGCCGAGGGGCTGGAGGCGCGGGTCATCCAGCACGAGATCGACCATCTCGACGGTGTGTTGATCGTCGACCGCGCGCAGAACGACGAGCGCAAGGGCGCGCTGCGGGAGCTCCGCCTGCGCTCGGTGTGAGCGTCGCCTACTTCGGCACCGCGCCGTTCGGCGCGGACGTGCTGCGCCGCCTCGTCGAGCGCGGCCGGATCGAGGTGGGGATCGTCGTCAGCCAGCCGGATCGCCCATCGGGGCGCGGGCGGAGCCTGGCGCCGCCGCCGGTCGCCATGGCCGCACGTGAGCTCGGGCTGGAGCTCGTGCAGACCGAGGACGCCAGCGCGGAGCCGCCCAACGCCGACGCCGGCATCGTGGTGGCGTTCGGGCAGATCCTGCGACCGCCGCTGCTGGGCGCGTATCCGCTGGTGAACCTGCACTCGTCGCGGCTGCCCCGCTGGCGGGGAGCCGCGCCGGTGGAGCGCGCGATCATGGCGGGCGACGCCGAGACAGCCGTGGCGGCGATCGAGGTTGCGCCGGAGTTGGACACCGGGCCGATCCTGGCCGAGGCGACGATTTCCATCGGGCCCGAGGACGACGCGGGCGCCGTGCGCGCGCAGGCGCTGGAGCTCGGCGTGCCGCTGCTCGAGCGTGCGCTGCTGGAGCACCCTGCGGCCCGGCCGCAGGCGGAGGAGGGGGTCACCTATGCGCACAAGATCACGGGCGCCGACCGTGTGCTCGACTGGTCGCGCCCGGCGGTGGAGCTCGACCGCCAGGTGCGCGCGCTCTCGCCGCACATCGGCTCGCGCTGCGAGGTCGATGGGCGACCGGTCGTCGTCTGGCGAGCGCGGCCCGCAGCCGCCGCCCCGGCGATCGGTGAAATCGGGCCGCCGCTGGTTGTCGGCACGGGCGACGGCGGTCTGGAGATCCTCGAGCTGCAGCCGGCAGGAAAGCGGCGGATGGCGGCGGCCGAGTACCTCCGCGGACTGCGCGAGCCGCCGAAGCTGGCGTCGTGAACGCGCGCCGCGTCGCCTACGAGGTGGTGCGCCGGACGTTCGAGGAGGGCGCGTATGCCGACCGCGCGTTCCCGTCGGTGGCGCGGCGGCTGGACGCGCGCGATCGGCGCCAGGCGATGCGGCTCACGTTCGGGGCCGTGCAGCGGGTGCGGACGGTCGATCATGCGATGGAGACGCTGGCCGGGCGGTCGCCGGGCAAGCTCCAGCCGCAGCTGCGAAGCGCGCTGCGGGTGAGCGGCTACGAGGTGTTGTTCTCGGATGGGGTGCCGGCACGAGCGGCTGTCAGCGAGGGCGTCGAGCTCGCCCGCGCGGTCGCCGGCGAGCGCACGAGCGGCCTCGCGAATGCGGTGCTCCGGCGCATAGCGGAGGCGGGAGGCGACTGGGTCGCCGGGCTGCCGCCGGCGCTGCGCCACTCCTATCCGGACTGGGTGATGGACGAGTGGACGGCAATGCTGGGCCAGGGGGCGGCGGGGGAGCTGGCGGAGGCGCAGAACGAGCCGCCCGAGCTCTGCGTCCGCGTCAACACGTTGAAGGCCGAGGAGGTCGACCTGGGGGTTCCGGTGCGCCTCGACCCGGACGTGCCCGAGGCGAGGGTGCTGGAGGCGCAGGTCGACGTGGGCGCCAGCCGGGAGCTGTCGGAGGGCCTGATCTGGCCGCAGTCCAGGGCGTCGATGCTCCCGGCGCGCCTGCTCGCGCCCGAGCCGGGGATGCGGGTGCTCGACCTGTGCGCGGCGCCGGGAGGAAAGTCGGGGCAGCTGGCGGCGTTGATGGAGAACCGGGGCGAGCTGGTGTGCGTCGAGCGGCACCCCGGCCGGGCGAAGGCGCTTCGCGCGACGCTGGAACTGTTCGGTGCCAGCTGCGTGCGGGTGGAGGTGGCCGATGCACTGGAATTCGCAGACGGCGGCTTCGACCGCATCCTGCTCGATCCGCCGTGCAGCGGGCTCGGGGTGCTCGCCGGCAGGCCGGATGCCCGCTGGCGCAGGTCGCTCGAGGGGGCCGAGGAGGTAGCCGCTCTGCAGCGGCGGATGCTCGATCACGCTCGCGGCCTGCTCGCCCCCGGCGGGCGGCTGGTCTACTCGGTCTGCACCGTCCGCCGCGACGAGTGCGAGGGCGCCGTCGCCGGCGGCCGCCAGACCCTCCCGCACGTCGACGGCACCGACGGCTTCTACATCGCCGACGCCACCGGGGTCTGAGCTCCGAAGAGCGCGCCTGCTCCTCCGCCCGCTTGCGGTCGGTGATGTCCTGCATGACGCCCTGCACCAGCAGCGGCGTGCCGTCGTCCGCGGAGACGACGACGTAGGTGTCGCGCACCCACACCTCGCGGCCGTCGCGCGCGATCAGCCGGTACTCGTGCTGGACGCCCTCGGACGACTCCTCGAGCTCCAGCATGTCGCGATCGTCCGGATGCAGCACCTTCTGGAACATCTCCGGATCGCTTCGCCACTCGGCGGGCGTGTAGCCGGTGAGCTGCTCGCTGAACGGGCTGACGTACACGTTCGCGAAGCCGTCTTGCGCCGTGTCGACGTACACCATCGCCGGCAGCTCCTCGACCAGCGAGCGGTAGGGGATGACGTGACCGTCGACGACGATCGCGTCGTCGGGCCGCGGACCTCTGCCGGCCAGCCGGCGGAGCATCTGTCTGGCAAAGCGCATACCTGACCGGGTGATCGCCCGCCGCGCAGCCGGATTGAACGGGTACCGGCCGCCTTCGGACGCCCGCGTTCACTACGATCCCGGCATGCGGGAATGGCCGACGACGACGGAGGTCGCGCCCTCGATCCTGTCCGCCGACTTCGCCCGGATGCGCGACCAGGCGGCGGAGGTGCTGGAGGCGGGCGCGCGGGTGATCCACATCGACGTGATGGACGGCCACTTCGTCCCGGTGATCACGTTCGGCCCGAAGATGGTGGCCGACCTGGCCGACCTGATCCACGAGCACGGCGCCCTGGCCGACGTGCACCTGATGATCGAGCAGCCGGAGCGGCACGTCGAGCAGTTCGCCGCGGCCGGCGCCGACAGCATCACCGTGCACGTCGAGACCTGCCCGCACATCCACTACACGCTGGACCGGATCACGCAGCTGGGCTGCCGGGCCGGCGTCACGCTCAACCCGGGCACGCCCGTCGAGGCGGTGTGGGAGGCCTCGCGCTACGCGGACGTCCTGCTGTGCATGAGCGTGAACCCGGGGTGGGGCGGCCAGCGGTTCATCCCGGCGACGCTCGACCGGCTGCCCCGCCTGCGCGACTACGCCCGCGGCCGGGGCGACGACGGCGTTGCCGTTGAGGTGGACGGCGGTGTCAACCGGGACACCATCCGCGACGTGTTCGACGCCGGCGCGAACGTCCTGGTGGCCGGATCGGCGATCTTCGGCGCGCCCAGCCCGGGCGAGAGCTTTCGCGAGCTGACGGGCATCGTCGCTGCGGCCGGCGACCCGGCCTGGGTGTGACCCCGGCCGACGAGGCGTTCCTCCGCCGCACCCTGGAGCTCGCCGAGCGGGGAAGGCGCACGGCTGCGCCCAACCCGGTGGTCGGCTGCCTGCTGGTGCGCGACGGCGAGGTGCTGGCCGAGGGCTGGCACGAGCGCCCGGGAGGCGAGCACGCCGAGGCGATGGCGCTGCGGCTCGCGGGTGACGCGCGGGGGGCGACCGCCTACGTCGGCCTGGAGCCCTGCAGCCATCACGGGCGGACGCCGCCGTGCGCCGACGCACTGGTCGCAGCCGGCGTCGCGCGGGTCGTGATCGCCGCGCTCGACCCCAGCCCCAAGGTGGACGGCAAGGGCCTCCAGCGGCTGCGTGCCGCGGGGGTCGAGGTCGAGATGGCGGCCGGCGAGGTGGAGGCGGCCGCCCGCCGCCAGAACGCCGAGTTCCGCACGTTCCACCTGCTCGGCCGCCCGCACGTGACGTACAAGGCGGCGGCCTCGCTGGACGGCCGCACGGCGACGGCCGCGGGCGAGTCCCAGTGGATCAGCTCGCCGGAGAGTCGCCGGCTGGTGCACGAATGGCGGGCGTGCGCCGGCGCCGTGGCGGTCGGCTCCGGCACGGCCGTCCGCGACCGCCCGCAGCTGACGGCGCGCGACGTCGATCCCCCCGCCGAGCGCCAACCGCTGCGGGTCGTGTTCGACCGGGGCGGCCGGATCGATCCGGCGACCTGGGACGGTGTGGTCGCCCGGGGCGACGCAGGGGAGGAGCTCGCTGCGCTCGCCGCCAGGGGAGTCACCTCGGTGCTGGTCGAGGGCGGTGCGACGTTCGCCGCGGGGCTGCTGGCGGCCGGGCTGATCGATCGCGTCGCGCTGTTCGTCGCACCGCTCGTGCTGGGCGACGGACCGGGGGTGTTCGCCGGCTGGGCGGCGGGCTCGCTGGCGGACGCGCCGGCCGCGGTGCACCTGGAAGCGCGCCCAGTGGGGCCGGATATCCTGCTGGTTGCCGAGCTTCGGGAGGTATGAGGTGTTCACGGGCATAGTGGTCGAGCTGGGGAAGGTTGTGCAGCCCGCGCCCGACCTGGTGCTGGAGGCGCCGCTGACGGCTGCCGATGCCGCCGCGGGCGACTCGATCTCGATCGAGGGCTGTTGCTTGACGATCACCACGGCCGATCCGCCAGTGCTGCGCTTCCATGCGGTGCCGGAGACGCTGCGCCGCTCGACCCTCGGCGGCCTGCGGGCAGGCGATCGGGTCAACCTCGAACCGGCGCTGCGCGTCGGCGACAGGCTGGGCGGCCACTGGGTGCAGGGCCACGTAGACGGTGTCGGCAGCCTGGTATCGGCGACACCCGAGAGCGAGGCGGTCAACCTGCGCTTCTCGGCGCCCGCCGAGGTGCTGCGCTACACAATCGAGAAGGGCTCGATCACCGTGGCCGGCGTCAGCCTCACCGTTGTCGACGTCGACGACGAGGGGTTCTCGGTGACGGTCATCCCGCACACGCAGGAGGTCACGTCGCTGGGGTCGCTGCGACCCGGCAGCCCCGTCAACCTGGAGGCTGACGTCTTCGCAAAGTACGTGGAAAAGCTCGGATTTCCGAGGGCCTCTGGTACCATCGAGGGGGTGCCCCGATGACCGTCGACCAGCGCTACAAGGAGCTCTATCCGGAGCTCGACAGCTCGCCGTTCGCCACCGTTGACGAGGCGGTCGACGAGATCCGCGCGGGCCGGATGGTGGTCGTCGTCGACTCGCCCGATCGCGAGAACGAGGGTGATCTGGTGATGGCCGCCGAGTCCATCACGCCCGCCGCGATCAACTTCATGGCCACCCACGCCCGCGGCCTGATCTGCCTGTCGCTGACGCCAGAGCGCTGCGACGAGCTCGGCCTGACGATGATGACCGACCAGAACCGGACGCGGTACGAGACGGCGTTCACGGTCTCGATCGAGGCACGCGACGGCGTCTCCACCGGCATCTCGGCGGCCGACCGCGCGCACACCATCCGCGTCGCCGTCGACCCGGAGGCCAAGCCGGGCGACCTGGTGCACCCGGGGCACGTCTTCCCACTGCGCGCACGGCCCTACGGCGTGCTCGAGCGCACCGGCCAGACCGAGGCGTCGGTCGATCTCGCCCGCCTCGCCGGCCTCCAGCCCGCCGGCGTGATCTGCGAGGTGATGAACGAGGACGGGACGATGGCCCGCGTCAAGGATCTGGTCGGCTACTGCGAGCGGCACGGGCTGAAGATGATCACCGTTGCCGATCTGGTCGCCTACCGGCACCGCCGGGAGAAGCTGGTCGAGCAGATCGCCGCGGCGCAGATGCCCACCCGCCTGGGCGAGTTCGTCGCCCACGGCTACCGCTCGCTGATCGACGGCCAGCAGCACGTCGCGCTGGTCGCCGGCGACGTCAACGGCGCCGAGGACGTGCTCGTCCGGGTGCACTCCGAGTGCGTCACCGGCGACGTGTTCCACTCGCTGCGCTGCGACTGCGGCGAGCAGCTGGAGCGGGCGCTGGCGCAGATCTCGGCCGAGGGCAGGGGCGTGCTGCTGTACCTCGCCCAGGAGGGCCGGGGCATCGGCCTGTTGAACAAGCTTCGCGCCTACGAGCTGCAGGAACAGGGGCTGGACACCGTGGACGCCAACCTGGCGCTCGGGCTGCCCGTTGACTCCCGCGACTACGGCGTCGGCGCGCAGATCCTCAGCGATCTCGGGCTGACCACGATCCGCGTGCTGACAAACAACCCGCGCAAGATCGTCGGCCTCGAGGGCTACGGGCTGACTGTGACGGAGCAGGTGCCGATCGTCGCCGACCCGAACCCGGTGAACGCCGACTACCTGCGCACCAAGGTCGAGCGGATGGGCCACACGATCACGCACCAGGGCCGCAGGCTCGAGCCGCCCGAGGGCGTGCCCGCGCCGTTCACCGAGTCCCCGCTCGGGTTCACCTCCCCGTGAGCGAGGCCGGCGCAGGCGAGATCCGCGTCCCGGATGGCTGCCACCAGATCATCGGCCGGCCGGCGGACGACGTCAGCGTCGCGGTCGTCGCCTCCCGGTACAACGCCGAGGTCGTCGAGCGCCTGCTGCACGGCGCGGTCGAGGCGTTGGAGCGAAACGGCGTCGATCGCGACCGGGTGACCGTCGTGCTGGTGCCGGGCGCCTGGGAGCTGCCGCTGACCTGCCGGCGGCTCGCCGAGGCCGGCGGGCACCACGCCGTCGTCACGCTGGGCTGCGTGATCCGCGGCGACACGCCGCACTTCGACTACGTCTGCGCCGAGGCCGCACGCGGGATCACCGAGGCGTCGCGCGACACGGGCGTCCCGGTCGCGTTCGGTGTGCTCACCTGCGACGACCAGCAACAGGCGGACGATCGCTCCGGCGGCCGGCTGGGCAACAAGGGCGAGGAAGCGGCCGAGGCGGCGCTGGAGATGGCCGGGCTGATGCGCACCCTGCCGCGGTCCCGCCATTGAACCTGCCGGAGACCGGCCCGCTGCTGGACGCCGGGGATCTGGTGCTGCGGCCGCCGCTGGATGCCGACCTGCCGCGGCTGATCGAGGCGTTCGCTGACGCCGAGGTCGCGCGGATCTCGGCGATGTCCCGGTTCGGCGAGCCGCCCTACGGCGAGACGCACGCCATCGCCTGGCTCGACCGGCAGCGCGAGGCGCGGGCCGACGGCCGGCGGATGATACTGGCGATCGAGCTGGACGGCGGCCTGGCCGGCACGATCGACATCGACTTCGCGAATGCCGGACAGGGCCGGGGCGAGCTCGGCTACTGGGTGACGGAGTCGTTCCGCGGTCGCGGCGTCGCGCGCCGCGCGATCCGGCGCGTGTCCGACTACGCAATCGGCGAGCTCGGGCTGGCTCGGATCGAGATCCTGGTCGAGCCGCACAACGAAGCGTCGTGCCGGGCCGCCGCGGCCGCGGGCTACACCCGCGAGGGCCTGCTCCGCCAGTTCCTCGAGTTCGAGGCGCAGCGGCACGACCTCATCATGTACTCGCTGTTGCCCGGGGAGTGACGGGGCTCAGACGGCCTTCTGCACGCGGCCGCTCTTCAGGCAGCGGGTGCAAACGTACGCCCGGGTGGGCGACCCGTTCAGCAGGATGCGGATGTGCTGCAGGTTCGGGTTGAACCGGCGCTTGGTGGCCACCATCGAGTGGCTCCGGTTGTTGCCGAAACCCGGCTTCTTGTTGCAGATCACGCACACCTTGGACATGGCGGCGCGCAGTATAGCCTGCAACTCGGGCACACAGCAGCACGTCATAGTGGGCACCGATGTCCTCCGCGCCGCTGTCCATCGTGCCGTCGCCCGAGGTCGAGGGCGAGCTCGTCATCCCCAACGAGGTGATCGCCCAGATCGTCGGGCTGACCGTCCTGGAATGCTACGGCGTGGTCGGCATGGCGGCCCGCAGCCTGACCCAGGGCGTCGCCGGGCTGCTCTCCCGTGAGCGGATCGACCAGGGCGTGGCCGTCCGCCGCGAAGGCGACGCGCTGGCCATCGATCTGTACGTGATCGTCGAGTACGGCCTGAACCTGGCGGAGGTCGCCTCGACCGTCCGCTCGCGCGTCCAGTACACCGTGGAGAAGCTGACCGGGCTGACCGTGGGCGCCATCCAGATCCACGTGCAGGGCGTCCGGCGCACTCCATGACCGGCGATGCGGCCGCCACGGCGCTGACGCTCGCGCGTGGCGGGCAGGCCGCGCTGGAGATGCACCGGCAGCGGATCGACGACCTCAACGTGTACCCGGTGCCCGACGGCGACACCGGGAGCAACCTGCTGGACACCGCAATCGCCCTGACGGACGGCCTGGCCGAGCTGGGCGACGATGCCGGCCGCGAGGAGATCGCCCGCGCCGCCACGCGCTCCGCCCTGATGGGTGCCCGCGGCAACAGCGGCGTGATCCTCTCGCAGATCGTGCGCGGCTTCGCGGAGTCGCTGGGCGCCGAGCCGGCGGCGATCGACGGCCGCGCGGTGGCCCGGGCCGTGCGGGCGGCTTCGGAGAGCGCGTACCACGCCGTCCGCCAGCCGGTCGAGGGGACGATGCTGACCGCCGTCCGCGAGATGGCCGAGGCGGCCGAGACCGCTCCCGATCTGCCGCTGCCGGCGCTGCTCGACCGCATGCTGGAGGCCGGCGACCGCGCCGTCGAGCGCACCCCGGAGCTGCTCGCCGCGCTCCGCGACGCGGGCGTGGTGGACGCGGGCGCCGCCGGGCTGGTCGAGTTCGCCCGGGGCGCGGCGGCCGCCTCGCGCGGCGAGCGGATCACCGCGCCGGCGTCGATCTCGGCCGCGCGCCCGCTGGGCGTCGAGGCGCTGCACGCCGAGCCCTCGCGCTACCGCTACTGCACCACGTTCCTGGTCGAGGGCGACGGGATCGACGCCGCCGGCCTGGAGCGCGACCTGGATGCCCTCGGCGACTCGCTGCTGGTGGTGGGGGAGCCGCCGACGGTCAAGGTACACGTGCATACCGACGATCCGCCGGCCGCGCTCGCTCTGGGCCTGGCGATGGGCGTCGTCGACCGTGTGGAGATCGCCAACATGCACACCCAGACGGCCGAGCGGGAACGGCGCCTGCGGGTGGTCGCCACCCGCCCGGCGACCGCGGTCGTCGCCATTGTCGCCGGTGAGGGCAACGAATCGGCGTATCGCGCGGCGGGGGCGTCCCGGATCGTCGCCGGCGGCCAGTCGATGAACCCTTCGGCCGGTGAGATCGCCCAGGCCATCGCCGCGGCCGACGCGGAGGGCGTCGTCGTGCTGCCGAACAACGGCAACGTAATCCTGGCCGCAGAGCACGCGGCAGCGCTGGCCGACCGGCCGGTGCGGGTGGTGCCGACGCGGTCGGTGGCCACCGGCCTGGCGCTGATGGAGGGCTACAGCCCGTCCGCGCCGCTGGGCCAGATGGCCGATGCGATGGCCAGGCGCAACGCCTCGCTTCGCTACGGCGAGCTGACCGCGGCCGTTCGCGACGCCCGCGTCGACGGCGTCGCTGTCCGTGACGGCGAGCATCTCGCGCTGGTCGACGGCCGCGTCGTCGCCTCGACCGGCGATCCCTCGGCGGCCGCCGACGCCATGCTCGGCCGGCTTGCGGAGGACGGCGCCGAGCGCATCGTGCTGCTGCGCGGCGATGCCGACGCCTTCGACCCCGGCCCGTGGCTGGCCCGCGCACGGCTGGCCCACCCCCAGGTGCAGCTCGAGCTACGCGACGGCGGCCAGCCGCTGTACCCGCTCCTGGCCTGGGCCGAGGGGCGCGGGCTGCTGACCGCCGAGAACACGGCGCTGGTGCTGGACTCGACCTCCGACGCCGGTGCGCCGCAGGGGCTGCCCGCGAACTGGCGGGTGGTGCCGCTGTCGGTGCGGTTGGGCGACCGCAGCTACCTGGACTACGTCGAGATGCCGCCCGAGGAGTTCTACCGCCGGCTGCCGCTGGAGGCCGACCTGCCGCAGACCGCTGCGCCGGCGCCCGGTGCGTTCCAGGCGGCGTTCGAGGAGCTCGCCGGCTACAGCCGGATCTTGGTGCTGCCCATCTCGTCCGAGGTGTCGGCGACGTCCCGCAGCGCCGAGCTGGCCGCCCGCGAGCTCGACCCGGGCGGCGAGCGGATCGCCGTCCTCGAGACGCACGCGGTGTCGGCCGCGACGCTGCTCTTGGCCGACGGGCTGCAGCGGCTGCTCGTCCGCGGGGTGCCCGAGAATACGGTGGTGACCTGGTTCGAGGAGGCGAAGGCGCGGCTGTCGCTGTTGTTCAGCGTGGAGACCCTGGAGTTCCTGCGCAAGGGCGGCCGCATCGGCCGTGCTCAGGCGGCGGTGGGCGGGCTGCTGCGGGTGCGCCCGCTGCTGACGCTGCAGGATGGCGAGGTCGCCTCGTACGGCCGGGTGCGCGGCGCGTCGCGTGTCCTGCCTGCGTTCGAGCGCTACCTGTGTGAACACCTGGCCGAAGGGCAGCCCGGGCGGATCGCGCTGTGCCACGCCCGCAGCCCGGCGGCCGTCGAGTCGCTCCAGGAGATGATCGCCCGCGCGCGCCCCGCAGCGTCCGTCGACCACGTGCTCGAGCTGGGGGCGGTGGTGGGCACGCACGGCGGTCCCGGCACGGTCGGCATGGCGGTGCTGACCGGCGAATGACGCTCCACGGCTTCGCCGGCGCGGCGCTCGACGGGCCGCCTCCCGAGCCGGCAACCGCACCGCGCCCGTCGCACCTCGAGGAGCCGCCGCCGGGGGACAAGCGGCTGCGCTCGGGGCTCGCGGCGATGCGGCCGCGTCCGCTGCGCACGGTGGGCGACGTGCTCGAGCACGTGCCCTTCCGCTACGAGGACTACCGGGATGCGATGCGCATCGCCGACCTGCGCCCCGGCGAGCAGGCGACGATAGTGTGCACGGTCGATTCGATCCGGATGCGGCCGACCCGCCGCCGCAACCTGGCGATCGTCGAGGCCCGGGTGCACGACGACTCGGGGGCCGGGCTGGTGGTGTGGTTCAACCAGCGCTACCTGGTCAAGCAGCTGACGCCCGGCACGGTGATCTCGGTGCGCGGCGAGCGGCGCGGGTCGATCGGGGCGGAGATCTCCGCGAAGAGCCACGAGGTGCTCGGCGACGGCGCCGAGGCGCTGCACACACACGGGATGGTGCCCGTCTACCACGGCAGCGAGGCGGTCACCAGCCGCCGCCTGCGCACGCTGGTGGATGGGCTGCTGGGCCACGCCGGCGACGCGCCGGATGCGCTGCCCGCCGACCTCCGGCAGCGGCGCAGGCTGCCGCTGCGACGGGATGCCACCCTGGCCGCGCACCGGCCGGACGAACCCGCCGACGCCCGGACGGCGAAGAGCCGGCTGGCGTTCGACGAGCTGTTCCTGCTCCAGGTCGGGCTCGTCCGCCACCGCCGGCTGCTGGAGGGGATGGCCGCGGCCCGGTCGCTGGGCAAGCCCGGCGAGCTGGTCGGCCGGTACCTGGAGCAGCTGCCGTTCGTTCCGACCAAGGCACAGGCGCGGGCGATGCGCGAGATCGACCGTGACCTGGCGAAGGACGTGCCGATGCAGCGGCTGCTGCAGGGCGACGTCGGGTCGGGCAAGACCGCCGTCGCGGTGTACGCACTGCTGCGGGCGGTCGAGCACGACGGCCAGGGGGCGTTGATGGCGCCGACCGAGACGCTGGCGACCCAGCACCTGCTGGGCATCAGTGCCTTGTGCGAGCCGCTCGGCGTACGCGTGACACAGCTGGTCAACGGGATGCCGGCGCGCGAGCGGCGGGCGGCGTTGGGCGTGATCGAGTCCGGCGAGCCGCAGCTCGTGGTGGGCACGCACGCCCTGATCCAGGACGCCGTGGTGTTCGGCGGCCTCGAGGTGGCCGTCGTCGACGAGCAGCACCGGTTCGGGGTCGAGCAGCGCCGTGCGCTGGAGGAAAAGGCGCGGGCGGACGGCCGGGCGCCGCACGTGCTGCACATGACCGCGACGCCGATCCCGCGCACGCTGGCATTGACGGTGTACGGCGACCTCGACGTCTCCGTGCTGGACGAGCTGCCGCCGGGCCGCACGCCGGTGATCACCCGGCTGGTGCCCCGCGCACGGCGGGACGAGGTGTTCGCCCGCATGCGGCGCCTGCTCGACGAGGGCCGCCAGGCCTACGTCGTCTGTCCGCTGGTGGCGGAGTCACCGGCGGCGGAGGCGACGGCGGCCGAGAGCGAGGCGGCGCGGCTGGCCGCCGGCGAGCTCTCGGGGTATCAGATCGCCGTCCTGCACGGCCAGATGCCGCCGGCCGACCGGCGGCCCGTGATGGAGCGGTTCCGCCGCGGCGAGGTGCAGGTGCTGGTGGCGACGACGGTGATCGAGGTCGGGGTGGATGTGTCCAACGCCGTGCTGATGGTGATCGAGGAGGCCGACCGGTTCGGCCTCGCACAGCTTCACCAGCTGCGGGGACGCGTCGGCCGCGGCGCCCACGAGAGCTACTGTGTCCTGCTGGCCGATCCGGCCACGGACGACGCCGCGGCCAGGCTGGAGGCGATGGTGCGGACGACGGACGGCTTCGAGCTGGCCGAGGTCGACCTGGAGCTGCGCGGCGAGGGCACGCTCCTGGCCGCCCGCCAGAGCGGGGTGCCCGACCTCCGCCATGCCAGGATCTCCCGCGACCGCAGGCTGGCGATCACCGCCCGCCGCGAGGCGCAGCGCCACCTGGATGCCGATCCCGAGCTGAGTTCCCCGGCCTCCCAGCTGATGGCCTTCGAGGCCCGCCGCCTGTTCGGCGCCGACATCGACTGGCTGACGCGGGCGTGATGTAACAACGGGGTCAGACCCGTCCTTACATCGGCCCCCGGTACGATTCGACGGTGATGTCCGGGCGCTTCGCTGCATACCTGCGCCGCGGTGACCTGGAGACCGCCGCGCCGCTGGCGCTGTTGTTCGCCGTCCCGGCCGCGCTCGAGTACGTGATCCTCGGGATGCCCGGGCTCTCGGCGGCCACCGCGCCGCTGATCGTCATTGCGCTGGCGGCGATCTTCGGTCTCGGCTGGCTGGTCTCGGCGAAGCTGGCGTCCGACGTCGCGGCGACCCAGGCGCTGAACCGCCAGGCGGCCGCGCGCGCCGAACAGCTGGACGAGCGGTTCACCGGCAGCCCCGTGCCGTTCGACGCGACCGAGGACGAGTTCGCGCGGATCACCGAGGAGGAGCTGGAGGCCCTGCCCGGCTGGCTGAAGACGAAGATCGACGAGACGGACGTCGCCATCGGCATCGAGGACGAGCGGCCGAACCAGCCACGTGTGCTCGGCCTATACCAGCGGCTCGGCCGGGAGTCGCAGATCACGCTCTACCGCCGGCCGATCATCCGCGCGGCCGGCAGCCGGGAGGCGCTTCGGCGGCAGATCCACGGCACGTTGCTGCACGAGCTCGGCCACCTGTTCGGCATGACGGAAGAGGATCTCGACCACTACCAGATCGGGAACCATCCGCTCCCCGACGCCGCGCCGATCCGGGAAAGCGAGATCAGCGGATGACCGAGCTCAGCCGGGCGTGGGACGAGAACGCCGAGGCCTTCATCCGCTGGGCGCGGGCGCCGGGCCACGACAGCTACTGGCAGTTCCACCGCGACCAGTTCCTGCCGCTGCTGCCGCCGCCGCCGCAGCGAACGCTCGACCTGGGCTGCGGCGAGGGCAGGCTGACCCGCCACCTGGCCGGCCTGGGCTACGACGTGCGCGGCGTCGACCGCTCAGAGGCGATGATCGCCGCAGCCCGGGAGGCGGATTCGGCGATCACCTTCGACCTCGCCGACGCGGCGGCGCTGCCGTACGCCGACGGCTCGTTCGACCTGGTCGTCGCGTTCCTGTCGCTGATGGACATGGACGACATGGCCGGCGCGATCCGGGAGAGCGTCCGCGTCCTCGCGCCCGGCGGCCGGCTGTGCCTCGTCGTCGTCCACCCGATCAACGCCGCCGGGACGTTCGAGGGCGACTCGTTCGTGATCGCCGGCTCGTACCTCGCGAGCTGGATCTACCGCGACGCGGTGTCGCGGAACGGGCTGGACATGACGTTCGTCGGCCGCCACGTGCCGCTGGAGACGTACGTCGAGGAGCTGGCGGACGCCGGCTTCGTGATCGAGCGGCTCCGCGAGCCCGCCGTGCCGGAGCACGCGGTGCAGAGCGAGCGTGACCGGCGCTGGCAGCGCATCCCGCTGTTCCTGCATATCCGCGCAGCCAGGCGGTAGGAGTGCGGATCATCGCGGGCGAGAGGCGGGGGGCGCGGCTGGTTGCCCCGGCGGGGCGGAAGACGCGGCCGACGGGTGACCGGGCGCGCGAGGCGCTGTTCGCCATGCTCGGGGACGTCGCCGGCCTGCGCGTGCTCGATGCGTTCGCCGGCAGCGGTGCGCTGGGACTCGAAGCGCTGTCGCGGGGCGCGGCCCACGCGACCTTCTGGGAGACCTCGGCCGCGGCGCTGCGCGCCGTGCGCACCAACGTTGCCGCGCTGGGCTACGACGAGCGAAGCACCATCCACCGGACCGATGCCGTACGCCTGATGGCTTCCGAGGCGGCGCACGGGGCGGCCTACGATTTGATCCTGCTCGACCCGCCTTATAGGATGCTGGCCGCCTTGCAACCGGCATTCTCCCTGCATCTCCCGGCATTACTGGTTCCGGACGGCCTGGCGGTCGTCGAGGGGCCGGCCGCCTCCCAGCCGATCGAGCTCGGGCTCGCCGTCGACACCAGCCGCCGCTACGGGGACGAGCGCCTCACCATCTACCGCAATGGCTGACCGGATCGCGGTGTGCCCGGGGACGTACGACCCGGTGACCGTTGGCCACCTTGACATCATCCAGCGGGCGGCCGAGGTGTTCGACCGGGTGGTGGTCGGCGTCGTCCGCGCGCCCCGGCACAAGCAGACGATGTTCCCGCTCGAGGAGCGGATCGCCTTCATCGAGGAGTCGGTCGAGGGCGACAACGTGACCGTCGAGGGGTTCGCCGACCTGGTGGTCGAGTTCGCCCGCTCGCACGGCGCGATCGCGATCGTCAAGGGGCTGCGCGCCGTCTCGGACTTCGAGTGGGAGTTCCAGATGAACAATCTGAACCGCGGACTGGCCCCGGAGATCGAGACGATCTATCTGATGAGCTCCCCCAAGTACAGTTTCCTGTCATCCCGGGGCGTGCGTGAGATCGCCTCGTTCGGCGGTCCCGTGGCAGAGTACGTACCGGAGCAGGTCGCACGGCGGCTGGCAGAGATTCACGCGGCCGGTGACCACCCGTAGGAAGTGAGGAGACCCCGTTGGACGTACTGGTGCTGATCGACAAGCTGGACGAGATGGTGCAGAACGCGAAAAGCGTGCCCATGACCGACCAGGTGCGTATCGACCGTGAGGAGATCTGGGAGATCATCGACCAGATGCGTTCGACGATCCCCGAGGAGATCAAGCAGGCCAGGTGGATCGTCAAGGAGCGCCAGGAGATGCTGGCCGAGGCGAAGCGCGAGGCCGAGCGGCTGGTGAACGAGGCCCGCGACCAGGCAGAGCGTGAGGCGTCGCAGCAGGAGATCGTGAAGCTCGCCGAACGGCAGGCCCACGAGATCATGGAGCAGGCCCGCAGCAAGGAGCGGGAGACGCGGCTGGCCGCCGAGGACTATGCCGACGGCATCCTCGAGCACCTCGAAGTCAACCTGGGCAAGTTCCTGACCGCTGTCCAGCGCGGCCGGGAGCAGTTGGCTCAGGGATCGCAGGAGCGGACCGGCGGCGCGACCGCCGGCTACGACGTCACGACGTAGCGATGCTCGACCTTCGTGGCCTGCGTCTCGAGCCGGGCGTCGTTCGCCGGGAGCGAGTCGAGCTCACGCTCGACCCGTTCACCCTGGGCGGGCAGCGCTACGAGATCGTCCCGCCGATCCTGCCCGTGGAGGTGGAGCTGCAGCCGTCGACCAGCGGCCTGTACATGAAGCTGTCGTTCCACGCCGCGGTCGAGGGGCCGTGCATGCGTTGCCTCGAGCCCGCGCGGCTGGAGGTAGACGTTGTCGCTCGTGAGTACCACGAGCACGGCGCCGCCGTCGAGGGCGACGACGAGCTGACCAGCGAGTACCTGTCCACGGAGGAGCTGGACATCGAGCGCTGGGTGCGCGACGCGATCGCGCTTGAGCTCCCCGCACAGGTGCTGTGCGATCCGGACTGCGCTGGGCTCTGCCCGCACTGCGGCGAGCGGCTGCAGGCAGGCGTGCCGCACGACTGCGGCGAGCCGCAGACCGACAGCCGCTGGGATGCGCTGAAAGACCTGCTATAACCCACCGTTATGGCCGTCCCCAAGCGAAAGACCTCGAAGGCCCGCCGCGACAAGCGCCGTGCGACGCATCGCATCTCGGCGCCGGTGCTCTCGACCTGCCCTCACTGCCACAGCCCCGTTCGGCCGCACCACGTGTGCGAGAACTGCGGGCAGTACCGGGGCCGTGAGGTCGAGACGCTGACCGAGATCGCGCCGTAGCCCGAGGGGAAGGGCCGGCCGATGGCCGCCGCTGTGACCGTTGCCGTGGACGCCATGGGCGGCGACCGCGCGCCTTCCGAGATCGTTGCCGGGGCAGTTGACGCTGCCGCCGACGGCACTGCCGTCGCGCTGTGCGGTCCGCTGGCGCAGCTGGAGCAGGAGCTCGCGGCGCACGGCGGGGCGGAGAGCATCGAGCTGGTCGATGCTCCCGACGTCATCGACTTCCACGACGAGCCCGCCCAGGCCGTCCGCTCGAAGCCGGGCTCGTCCCTGGTCACCGCCTGCCGGTTGGTAAAGGAGGGTCGGGCCGGGGCGGCGCTGTCGGCCGGCTCGACGGGTGCCATGCTGGCGTCGTCGCTGCTGACGATCGGCCGCATCAAACGCGTCGTCCGGCCGGGCATCGCCGTCGTCCTGCCCGGCAAGTCGGGCCCGAACGTGCTGATCGACGCCGGGGCGAACGCCGAGACCAAAGCCGAGAACCTGCTGCAGTTCGCCGTCATGGGCTCCACCTTCGCCGAGCAGGTGCTGGGCATCTCCTCGCCCCGGGTGGGACTGCTCTCGATCGGCGAGGAGGCAACCAAGGGCAGCTCGCTGACGCTGGATGCGCATGCGCTGCTGGCGGCGGCGCCGATCGACTTCGCCGGCAACTGCGAGGGCCGCGACGCACTGCGCAGCGAGTTCCGGGTGATCGTCGCCGACGGCTTCTCGGGCAACGTGCTGCTGAAGGGCCTGGAGGGCGCCGGGCGGACGCTGTTCGAGGAGCTGCGCGAGGCGGCCGCGTCGTCGACCCGGGCGAAGCTGGGCGGGCTGCTGCTGCGGCCGGCGCTGCGCGAGGTGGCACACCGCCACGACCCGGACACGTACGGCGGCGCATACCTGCTGGGTGTCCGCGGCCTCTCGGTGATCGCACACGGCAGCTCGGGGCGGCGGGCGATCCGCAACGCGATCCTGTACGCTGCGCGCGGTGTCCAGTCAGGCGTGGTCGAGCGCATGGAACAGGGGCTCGCCGAGGCGGCCGGCTCGGCCGACTTGCAGGACACCGCTTCGCAACATACAGTCCCCGTCGTCGTTCAACCGGAGAATGGAGTGAGCCAGCAATGACTCGTGAGGAGGCGTTGGATCGCGTCAGGGGAATCCTGGTGGAACAGCTCGGCGTCGATCAGGATCAAGTGGTCGAGACTGCGTCCTTCCAGGGCGACCTCGATGCCGATTCGCTCGACCTCGTCGAGCTGATCATGGAGCTCGAGGATCAGTTCGACATGAAGATCTCCGACGAGGACGCGCAGAAGATCGAGACCGTCGGCCAGGCCGTCGACTACGTCACGTCCCACTCCTAGCCGTCACCGCGCGCTCCGCGCACTGATCGATGCGTTACCGCCGGGCCTCCGTGCGCAGGCCCTGACCCACTCCTCGTGGGTCGAGGATAGGGCGCGCTCCTACGAGCGCCTCGAGTTCCTCGGCGACAGCGTGCTCGGCGTCTCGATCGCCGCGCACCTGTTCGCCCGGTTCCCCGACCGTGCCGAGGGTGAGCTGGCGCGGATCCGGGCGCACGTCGTGTCCCGCGAGAGCTGTGCGGTGGTCGCCCGCAACCTGGGGCTCGACCGCGACCTCGCCGACCGCGGGCGCGAGCTGGGCGGCGACGCCGCGCTGGCCGCCGAGACCATCGCCGGATCGTCCAGCGTGATGGCCGAGGTGATCGAGGCCGTGATCGGCGCGTCGTACCTCGAGTTCGGCGCCGCGGAGGTGGTGCCGGCGATCGTGGAGGCGTTCGCCGAGCGGGTCGCGTACGCCGCCGACAAGCACGTCGACCACAAGACGGTGCTCCAGGAGGACCTTGCTCGTCGGGGGGCATCGGTAACGTATGAGTTGGTCGAGACGACCGGCCCTGACCACGACCGCCGCTATACGACCGCGGCGCTCGTCGAGGGGCGGGAGCTCGGCCGGGGATCGGGGCCGAGCAAGAAGGCGTCCGAGCAGGCAGCCGCCAAGGAGGCGCTGCGCGGAATGGCCGGCGGCAAGCCGCCGGGGTAGAGAGGAGACCGTCAGGCGATGCACCTGAAGACGTTGAGGATGCGCGGGTTCAAATCCTTCGCCCACGGCGTCGAGCTCACGTTCGAGCACGGCATCGCCGTGGTCGTGGGGCCCAACGGCAGCGGCAAGTCGAACATCGCCGACGCCCTCCAGTGGGCGATGGCGGTGCAGTCGCCTGCGCAGCTGCGCGCGCCATCCGGTCTCGACGTGCTGTTCGGCGGCACCGACTCGCGCCCGCCCGCCGGCGTCTGCGAGGTCGAGCTGGTGCTGGACAACGAGTGCGCGACGCTGCCCATCGAGTTCGGCGAGGTCTCGATCATGCGCCGCCTGACCCGCGACGGCGACAGCGAGTACTTCATCAACCGCTCGCGCGTCCGCCGCCTGGACGTGCTGGAGCTGCTGTCCGACACCGGGCTGGGCCGCGAGATGCACTCGGTCATCGGCCAGGGCCGGGTCGAGGAGATCCTGCTGGCCAAGCCGCACGAGCGTCGCCGGTTCGTCGAGGAGGCGGCCGGCCTCGGCAAGTACCAGCGCCGCCGCTCGCGAGCCGAGTTGAAGCTGTCCCGCGTGGAGGGCGAGCTGGAGCGCGCCCGCGACCTCGAGCGCGAGGTGCGCGCACGGCTGCGCCCGTTGGCGATGCAGGCGACTGCCGCCGATCGTGCCGCCAAGCTGGGCGCCGAGATCGCGGTCGGTCGCATCTCGCTGCTCTCGTCGGAGCTGCTGGGCGAGCGCGAGCGCTCGACCGAGCTGCGCACGCGGCTGGGGACGCAGACGTCGTCTCGCGACACGATCTACGCCGAGGTCGCGAAGATCGGTGAGCGGCGGGCCGCCGCCGAGCGCGAACTGGCCGGCCTGGCCGGCGCGCAGGAGCGTGCAGCCCGTGCCTTCTACGCATTCGAGACGTCGCGCGAACGGCTGTCCGCGCAGCGCGCCCGCGCCAATCGCACCGTGGCCGAGCTGGAGCGCGCCGAGGCGCGGCGCCGGGTCGACGCCGAGGCCGACGGCCGCGAGGCAGAGCGGCTGGCCGCCGAGGCCGAGGCGGCGGACGTGGCGGCGCAGCAGCACGTGGCCGAGGTGGCGGCACTCGAGGCGTCGGACCAGGGCGGCCTTGGCGATGCGGCGGCCGCCGCGGAGGCAGCGCTGGCGGGGGCGCTCGACGCCCGCCGGGCACATGCCGAAGCCCAGGGCCAGGCGGCGAACCTGCGGCGGGATGTCGAGACGGGCATCGCCCGGCTGGCCGACCTGCGGTCGAGGCTGAGCGAGATGGCCGGCACATCCGACGGATCGCGCGGCGAGCTGGACACGGCCGAGGCCGAGGTGGCGGCGCTCGACACCCGGATCGCCGAGGCCGCCGACCAGCTGGCGGCGGCGACGGCCGAAGCCGCGGAGCACGAGCAGCGGGCCGCGGCGGCGCGCGAGGCCGACCGGGGAGCGCGCGAGGCATCCGCCGGCGCGGCGGAGCGGCTGGCAGCGCTGGCGGCGCGGCTGGAGACACTGGACGCCGCCATCGAGCGCGGGGACGGGCTGCCGCCGGCGGCGCGCGCGCTGCGCGACCGCGGGGCCAGGCTGCTGGTCACAGGGATCGAGGCGGCGCCCGGCTACGAGCGCGCGGTGGCCGCAGCGCTCGGGTGGCGCGCCGGTGCCGTGGTGACGGAACGGCTCGAGGATGCGCTGGACATGGTGCGCGACGCCAGCGGTGAGCTGGCGGTGGTCACCGGGCGCGCCGCTCGCGGCGAGGGTCGCGCCCCGGCGGGGGGGCGACCGCTGTCCGAGGTGGCGACGCTGCGCGACCCGTCGCTGGCCTGGGCGATCGAAGGCGTGTGGCTGGTGGACGATCTGGCCGCGGTCGACCAGGGCGTCGCCGTGACGGCCGACGGCGCAGGGATCGACGCCGACCGGGGCGAGCTATGGCGCGTCCCCGACGCCGGCGAGGCCGCATGGCTTTCGGCTCGCGCCGAGCGCGACCGGCTGACCGGCGAGCACGGCTCGCTGGAGCGGGCGTCGGCAGAGGCCGCCGAGCATGCGGCCGGTGCCGCGGGCGAGCTGGAGGCCGCGGTGCAGGCCGAGCTGGCGGCGCGGTCGCGGCTGCACGAGACCCGCGCCGCGGAGGCCGAGGTCGCCCAGTCCCGGCGCAGGACCGCGGACAGGCGCGACCGCCTGGCCGACGAGCTGGCGCGCAGCGACGCCGCCCGCGATCTGGCCGAGCGGGATCTGGAGACCGAGACAGCCCGGCTGGCGGAGCTGCAGGCGCTCTCCGCCGGGTACGAGGCGTCCTTGACCGAGCGCCGCGAGGCGGCGCAGGCGGCGGATGAGCGACACTCCTCCCTCGAGGCAGCGCGGCGCCAGCTGGCCGACGAGGCGGCCCGGCTGGGCGCGCGGATCGCCGCGGCCAACGAGCGGATCGAGCGGTTCACCCAAGAGGCCGAGCGGGCTCGCGCGGGCGCCGCGCGGGCGCTGGCGTCGGCTGAGCGCGCCCACACCGCGGCCGTGACCGCGGCCGCCGCGGTGCCGGCGATCCGGGCGATGATGGCCGAGTTGGAGGCCTGCCTGGGTGCTGCAGAGCGGCTGGCCGAGCCTGCGCGCAGCGGCATCCAGGAGATCGAGGCACGTGCGACGCAGCTGGCGACGGAGCTGCAGAGCTGCGCGACGGCGGAGGCGCACGCCCAGGCCCGGGCGCGGGAGGTGTCGTCCGCCGTGACCGAGGTCGAGGTGGCGCTGGCCCGCGGTGCCGAGCGCAGCGAAGAGCTGACCCGCCGCCGCGCCGAGCTGGCCGACCGCTTCGAGGTGGAGTGGGAGGAGCCTGCCGAGCCGCTGCTGCCCGACGAGTCCGCCGTGCTGGCGGCACGGCTGGAGCGGCTCGAGCGGCGCCGGGAGAGCCTGGGGGCCGTCAATCCGCTGGCCGCCGAGGAGTACGAGCAGGAGAAGGTTCGCGCCGACGATCTGACCGCGCAGTGCGACGACCTGGAGACCTCGCTGGCCGAGCTGCGCGGCCTGATCCGCGACCTGACGGCGACCATCGACGAGCGGTTCGCCGCCACCTTCGAGTCGGTTGCGCACCACTTCGCCGAGGTGATCGGCACGCTCTTCCCCGGCGGCAGCGGCCGGCTGCGCCTGACGGAGCGGGACGTCGTCTCGGCCGCGAAGCCCCCCGAGGAAGCCGACGACGGGGCCGAGGAAATCGTGGAGGAGCCGGATACCGATCAGGGCGTCGACCTCGAGGTGCGGCCGGCCGGCAAGCGCATCGAGTCGCTCTCGCTGCTCTCGGGTGGCGAGAAGTCGCTGACGGCGATCGCCTTCCTGTTCGCCTTGATGCTGACGAAGCCGTCGCCGTTCTACCTGCTGGACGAGGTCGAAGCCGCCCTCGACGACGCGAACATCGACCGCTTCCTCGACCTGCTGCGCGCCTACCAGGACAAGGCGCAGTTCGTGGTGATCACGCATCAGCGCCGGACGATGGAGGTCGCCGACGTGCTGTACGGCGTGACGATGGCCGGCGACGGCGAGTCCAAGGTGCTCTCGCGGCGGATGCCGAGCGATCCGGCTCTGCACGAGGCTGCGCTCGAGACCGCCTGATCCGCCGTGGAGCTGCGCGGCGACCGCCTGATCCTGCGGACTCCGGCTGCCGCCGACGCCCGCCGGCTGTGGGAGATCCACTGCGAGCCGTCAGTCGAGCGCTGGTGGGGGCCGCATACGCTGGCCGAGGTCGAGCAGGAGGTCGCCGACGCGACCAAGCCGCCCACCGGCGACGACTCGGTGCCGTTCGTGATCGAGGTCGGCGGCGAGATCGCCGGGATGATCCAGTACGCCGAGCTGGGGGACGAGGACTTCCGCCACGCCGCCATCGACCTGTTCCTGAGCGAGGGCTTCCAGGGCCGCGGCTTGGGCCGTGAGTCGATCGAGGTGCTGGTGCGGCACCTGACGGCGGACCTCGGCCACCACCGGCTGGTGATCGACCCGGCGGTCGCCAACGAGCGTGCCGTGCGCTGCTACGAGGCGGTCGGATTCCGGCCGGTCGGCGTGATGCGCCGCTACCAGCGGATGGCCGACGGCAACTGGGCGGACGGGCTGCTGATGGAGTTCGTGCTGGACTGACCGGGCAGGGAAGCCCCGGCGCCTGACGAATCCCGTCGCTCGATGTCCCAGGCGGAGGTGCTCGATGCCCGGCGCGAGGCCCGGGACGAGGCGACGGTGTTCGTCGGCGTCGCGCTGGCGCTGCTGGTCTGCCTTGCGCTGATGAGCATCCGCGGTGGATGGGAGCTGCTCGGCATCGGCGGCTGGGTGTGGCTGATCCTGTGCATCCCCGAGGCCGTGCTGCTGGCCGCCTTCTACATGTCGCCGCTGGACGCCGAGGCGCGTCAGACGCGCCGCGGCGTGGAGTGGCTGATCGCGCTGGTCGTTGCGGGCAACCTGGCCAACCTGGTGCTGCTCCTGGGTGCACTGCTGACCGAGGAAAGCGCCGATTTGTCGGCGGCGCAGCTGCTCGCCAGCGGCGCAGTTGTCTGGCTGACGAACGTGATCGTGTTCGGCCTCTGCTACTGGTGGTATGACGCCGGCGGGCCGGTGCGGCGCGCGGTGCACGGCCGCCAGCACCCCGACTTCCAGTTCCCGCAGGACGACAACAAGCAGACGGCGGCACCCGGCTGGTACCCACGGCTGGAGGATTACGTCTACGTCGCGCTGACCAACGGCATCGCGTTCAGCCCGACCG
>Ga0247826_10000001_pt1 | contig 68868 bp, 92 predicted proteins | sample 12C_Control_Day1_FD_200152 | JGI IMG/M metagenome (GOLD analysis project Ga0247826, IMG submission 200152) | Soil microbial communities from agricultural site in Penn Yan, New York, United States - 12C_Control_Day1 | ecosystem: Environmental > Terrestrial > Soil > Agricultural land | place... | reverse complement strand
GTAAATTTTATCCCGGATCGGGAGGTTCCCCCCACGTCGCGGCATGAATGCCCCCTACACGCAAGGCACCAGGGGGGAGGGCTTGGGTGCTCCAGTGCTACGCGTGTGTGGTGCTTGGGAGTACCGGGTTGGGAGTACCAAGTGCTGGTTCTCGGGTTGCACCACCCACTCCCCACTCGCACGTCCCCACTGTCCAGCACCAAACAGCACTGCCAAACACCGAGTCCAGAGCACTGGCTCCTGACTTGCAACCCGGTACTTGCAAGTACCAGCGATGACACTCCCAAGCACCAAGCACTGGCTCCCGAACAGGCACTTGGCACTGCCAAGCCAGCACTTGCAAGAGCCAACCCGCAACTCGCAACCCGCAAGTCCCAAGCCAGTACTTGCAAGCACCAACTGGCAAGTCCCAAGCACACACTTGCAACCTGCAAGCCAGCACTTGCCAGTGCCAACGTGCAAGCCGCAAGCACCAGTGCCAAGTGCCAAGCACCCCCTTGCAAGCTGCACGTTGCAAGCACCAAGCACCCAGTCCCAAGCGTCAGCGATGACACTTGCAAGCCCCAAGCGTCATAACGACGCTTGCAAGCCCCAAGCACGGACTGCCAAGCACTCTTGCAAGCAGGCATATGGATCGCCTGCGCGGAGTGGTTTGTCGCGCGTTGGATCGCGGGCTAGCTTGGGGCTTGCATGGAGCGCGGACGCGCGGATGGCGCGCCCGGCCGCGCGTTGCCCCGCGCGCATAATGCGGGCGCGGCAACGGGCCGAAAAATTTTTGCGCAAAAATTTGCGCAAATGCTTGACAAAAAAAAATTTTTTGGTATAATGGATCACAGGCGAGGAAAAAACCCGCCGCTGGCAGCCCCACCCACCTGTGGGGCACACAAGCACGAGGCGGTGTTACTAACACCCCCACCACGAGGCACCAGTACCATGACCCAGCACCCCAGCACCACACGCACCACCAGCACCACACCCGATGAGTGGCACGACCTGCTGCTTGCACAGCTGCCAGGCTGCACGTACAGTGCACCCATGTACGACCCTGACACCAACACCGACGTGAGGGGCTACACCTGTGCACACAACGGCACGTGGGTAGTAGCCACCCTGGTCAGCTGCCGTGACACCGGCTTGACACGGCTGTACATGGCCGTTGGTGATGAGCAGCAGTGTGAGGTGCCCTGCGTTGAGGCACTGGCACCCAGGTTGTGCAACTGAGCACCCGTACACCCTACACCCCCTACCGTGAGGCATGACCATGACGAACCGTACCAGCACCCCCAGCACCAACACCACCAGCGTACTACACCGACTGTGGCATGAGGTGTACTACCTGCCGACACGACTGCTGCACAGGGTACGCACCCTGCTGCGTAGGCTGTGACACACAACCCCAACCCGTACACGATGAGCACACTACACCCCCAACCCATGAGGCGTACCATGAGCGACACGACCACCACCCTGACCATCACCCAAGCCCACTTGGCTGTGCTACAGGCAGCCGACCGCACCAACCTGCGTGTCACCAACACCACCGACCTGCCCAACGCCACCGTACACCACACCACCGCCAAGGCACTTGCCAAGTGTGGGTACGTGCTGGTTGAGGTGCAACCCACGGTCAAGCGTGGTGAGCACCTGGCGTACCTGTGCCTGAGTAGCACAGGCCGTGACCTGCTGCGTGGCGTAGTAGCAGGCACCGTCACCGTCAAGCAGCCTGCCCCCAAGGCGTGGGGCAGCAAGGCCACCAACACCCCAAGCGTCACCGTCACCACCAACACGACCATCAACACCCCAACCACCGAGGCGAACATGACCAGCACGACCACGACCACGACGAACAGCACCAGCACCAACGAGTACCCCGCTTCGACACTGCCCCGTTGCACCGGTTGTAACATGCAGTGCAACCCAGCGTACCTGAACAGCGGGTACTGCCGCAAGGCTGGCTGTGAGGTCAAGCGGCGTCAGGCACTGGTGGGCAAGCCAGTGGCAGCCACACCGGCACCAGTCGCCCCCCCTGTGGCACCGAGTGTTAGTAACACCCCAGCACCGGTACCGGCACCTGTGCAGCCCAAGCCACAGCCCGTACAGCCCGTACAGCCGCTGGTCACCCCTGCCGAGGTGAAGGCGGTCACCCCAGTGAAGGTGCCCATCAGCGAGGTGCGGCCAGTGGTGGTGTCCAACAAGCCGGTCAGCACACAGCCCACACCAGCACCGGTAGCGACACCGGCTGTGGCACCAGTGGCCACAGTGGCTAGCCCACTGCTGACGGTCGAGGCGGTCAAGGCCCACCTGGCAGCAGCCAAGGCACTGCCCAAGCGGGCCGACAGGGCAGCGGCAGCGTACGTGCTGCTCAAGGCAGGCATGGCACTGCTCGACACCGTCACCGTGCAGTCGGGTGATGCACTCGACCACTTGCGAGCCGTGAGTCGTGACCTGGCAGCGTGGCTGCCGAGTGAGGGTACTGCCCCTGCCACACCGGCACCGGCACCCAAGGCAGCACCTGTACCAGCACCGGTACAGCAGCCCACACAACCCAAGCCAGCACCAGCTACCCCAACACCGGCACCAGTGGCCAAGCCAGCACCCAAGGCGGTTGACCACAGGGCCACAGTGCAGGCAGCCATCGACGAGGGCACACTGGGTGCCTTGGCCAAGGCGTGCAAGGCAGTGGGGCTGTCGGTTGACAACCGTGACGGTGGGGTGATGCGACGGGCACTGCGTGAGTGGCTGGCACAGGGTACCACCCCTGCCACATCGGCTGTGCAGGTCGAGTCGCTGCCGGTGGTCGAGGTGCTTGAGGTGGTACAGCAGCCAGCTACACCGGCACCGGTGGCACAGGTGGTCAAGCCACAGGCACCCAAGGTCGAGTACACCCCCCAACAGCAGGCCGATGACAAGCGGTGTGCCAAGGCGGTGGGGTTGAGTGTGGTGCACTACCGGTGCCTGAGGGCACTGGCTGGCAAGCGGCCACTGACCTACCGTGGCATCGAGGCACACACCGGGTACTACAACCAGCTGACGGCTGTGATGCGTCAGGGCAAGCCCGATAGCCTGTGCACCTTGGGGCTGGCCACCGAGTGTGAGGGTAGCGTTGACAACCCAGGTGTGATCACCTTCACCATCACAGCCAAGGGCACCGAGTACCTGGCCAAGGCACAGGCCAGCAAGTGAGGCACCGTACACAGTCGCCCAGTATCACCCACTACCCCCAACCCCTGACCCCATGAGGTGACGACATGGCCAAGCACTACGAACCCAGCACCAGCAACAGCACCACACCCCGAACGTACAGGGTGTCATACACCCGACCGATACCCGGTGTGCCCAACTCACTGGTCCACTCTACGCTGTACCAAGGCAACAGGCAGGTAGTAATACCAGTGTACAACGACACCGTACAACACTACCGAAGCAACCCGACGGCAGGTGTGGTAGTGACACTCGAAGTGGTGGCACCTGCTGATGAGGCGTGCACAGTTACCCGATGGCAGTGCACACCAGCCAAGCAACACGAACTGCAAGCGATGGCTTGCAAGTAGTGAGCGAGCGACGCCCAACCATCGCCCCTAACCCGTACCCCAACCAGGAGACCATAGCTCAGTGGCGTAACGGTAGCCGAGTACCGACACAGGGTCACGCCCTTGACTCCTGTGTTTGGCACGGTATGAAGTTGGGGTGGCAGTCTTGATGAGTAGGGGTGGTGTGATAACGACACTGCCCCTCCATATGTTCACCACACTACCCACCTCCACGTTGGGGTGAACGGGCAACAGTCCCATGTCGGGGCTGGCATAGGGTAGTACCGGAGTCACTCATGTTGAGTGGCCCACAGTTGGGGCATGACCCCAGGAGTCTACAATGGTGAAGTCCAGCACGGCGGCGACGGTCAGCACGGTCAAGGCGAAGGTCCAGGTCGGCATGAACCTGATCGTGGTCGGGTCCAAGCCAGAGGCCAAGGCCAAGGGTGGCAAGGGCAAGGCGAAGGCCGACGACAACGGGCACAAGAAGACGGAGTGCCCGGTGACTGAAGAGCAGTTCATCGAGTTGGCCAAGTACGTGTCGGTCACGGTCAACGGCCAGCCCCTTGAGGCTGACCCGAAGATGTTCAGCACCGGCTCCTTCGGCTGGTACGTGAACGGCAAGGTCAACGTCGAGGTGCGTGGTACGGAGATCATCAAGCCCAAGTCCAAGTCCGAGCCGGGTGCCAAGGATCCTGCCTACGTGTGCCCAGTCACGGCTGACGACTTCATCGAGTACCCCTGCCAGGTGGTGGTGGTCATCGGCAGCGACGTGATCGAGGGTACACTCAAGATCTTCAGCACCGGCAGCTTCGGTTGGAACGTCAACGGCAAGGCCAAGGTCAAGGTTGGTGAGCACACCGTCAAGGTCCAGGTCGGTGGCAACCTGATCATGGTGGGTAGCAAGCCGGTTGACGAGTAACCACCAGCAAGCAGAGTGAGGGGTGAGTCGCCCACCCCTCTGTCATCCATCGCCCTAACCCCTACAACTGAGGTGCATGATGAACGAGCAACGACGGTGGCTGATGTCTGTCTACATACCGTACCATGTGGCCAACGTGACAAATGGTAGACAACCAAACAAAGTAGAGCTTGACTGGTTGAGTGAGTGTCTTGACGACTTCGTGTTCGTGACTGGCCGCATGCCAGTAACAGCATCAGAGTTAGCCCTCGATCTTGTACTGGTGTCCGCTGAATACTAACTGGTTCTTGACTAGCACGACCCATACCAACAGAGGTGTATCCATGACTACGGTTCATTCGTTCTACGTGACGTGGCTCTACGTGGCCAACCCGCGCCGTTACGAGTACACAGACCTAGAGAGTGCCCAGTACTGGCACGACCAGTACACGAACAGCACCCAACGAACAGCTGTCACTCCTATCCAAACCAGCGAGGTGTTGGTTACCATGGGGGAACTGAGCGAGTGGCACAAGAAGGCAGACTCACTGGCACGTAAGCTACTAGGTGCTGACGAGTGCCTACCAGACAGCTACACTCTGTACAATCTGGTACCTGATGAAGAGCGTATCCGGTTCTTCACTGCTCTACGCAAGTACATCGACGGGGTGTACGCCAGGCGAGCCAAGCGATCAGCAGCCAACCCGTTCTTCGACTACAAGCAGTACGTCGAGTACGTGAGGGAACACAAGAGCATGAACAGGATGTCCGTGTTACGCAAGTACTTCAAGCCACTGGGTTTGCGTGTAATGCAGGTACTGGGAGACATGACCGGCTGCAAGCCGTCGGCCATGAACGGCAACGCCAAGGGATTCAGCGTCAAGTACAAGGTGTCCGAGTGTGAGGGCATTGAGGAGTCAGCACTGGTAGCAAGAGACGCCCTGCTTGACCTGCCAGAATCCAACCTGAAGGTGGAGGTGAATGTCACCCAGCAGTCCGGGTTCTCCCCTACCTACGTCACCGTGTCGGTCAGCACCTACTAGAGAGCAACGCCTATGCCCTACTGTTAACCAGTCGCCCACCTCTCGCCCTATACCCTAGTCCTAACCAACGTACGGAGTGAACGATGTCTACCAACCGCATCTACAGCAGCAACGAGTCCAACCTCTCCCGCATCGACGCCACCCTCGACATGTACCTGGGTGCCATGTTCAGTGGTTTCCTCCAGAGAGCTGACCGCCAGGTGATAGCCGATGCCTGGCAGTTCTTGATGAGCACGATCTCTGCACTGCTCGCCCTACCAGCCATGTCCTACTACCGGCAACAGCGGGAGGCGGTCGATGCCCGACGCAACGAGATGCTCAGTCGATCCATGCCATCGGGTCTGTGCAGCATCGAGTCGTATGACCCTGGCACAGAGCCACCAGTCACTACCCCAGAGGTACTGCGTGAAGTGGTGCTTGTCATCCAGTCGGTGAACGGGGTTACCGAGCCGGTCGAAGAGCAGCCAGTTGTTGAAGAACAACCCGTCGTCGGGCAGGTTGCTACTACCCCAATCGAGCAGGCAGAGCAGCCCAACTATGAGGGAGATCTCTACTACCGGGTGAAGCAGGGCAAGAGGTTCAGGTACATCCCAGTTGGTAAGCAGCCTACGTTCAAGGTTACAGAGGGTGACGACGGCGAGCGTTTCATCAAGAAGGGGAGCAAGTACATCAGTGTGGTGTGGTCCCGTAAGTAACCCCTAACCAACGACGTAACGACGCAACCCATTACCAGTACAGGAGTTATAACATGGCACGTAAGACACGATACTATCTCTCTGGCTACCGACACGGCAAGTTCGTGGGCCAGACCTACCGTAACCTCCGTGACTTGAAGGCAGCGTACCACAACAACCAACTGGATGCTGCCGAACTGGTCGGCTACAACATGGATGAGGGCAAGGTCCGACAGGTCTTACCCTTGGCGGGTAAGGTCAAGCAGGTGTTCCCGAAGAGCAAGTAACCCAACCCTAGTCGCCCTATACCCATCGCCCTTCACAGGAGCTAGACATGCAGTACGACAACAGCATCGAGTCCACCCGCGAGCCGATGAGCATTCACCGTACCCACACCAGGACTGGTAGCTCACGCAACGACAGCCGACAGCGAGTCAAGCTGATGAGTGACCGACGCAAGGCACGGCGATTCAAGATCGCCCAGCGTATCGAGCAGTTGACCTACCCGTCGTAACCAGTCCTAACCTGGGGCTATCGCCCGGCCCCCCTCTCTGGAGAGTAATACCATGCTCTTGACAATCGTACTGGCTGTGCTGGTCACACTGCTTGGACTAGCAGCACTGACCGTAATAGTGGTAGAGATGGACAACGACATCTATGAGGGAGGAGAGTAATGGGTGAGCAGTACAACTACCGTATCGCCTGGACGTTCAGCAAGGGATACTACCCCCAGTGGCACGACGGTAGCAAGTGGGTGGACCTAATAGGCAAGGGTAGTGGTGAGCAGGACGCTAGACTGACGTGCAAACTAGCTGCAAGGATGGCAGAAGAAGAGTGTCGCCTTGATCCCATAGTACACAAACCGGAGGATGAGCGATGAGCAAGACCAACCGTGACCTGATGCACTACGAGAACCGGAACCGTAGTGATGTAGAGAACAGGGTACGAGAACAGTACTACACACCGGTTCATGAGTGGATGTTGGAGCACGTCGAGGACTGGAGTGAGTACGCCATTAGTCTGGATCGTAGTGGCTACGACGACCTGTTCTACTATACCAACTCGTTCAGGTTCTGCAAGCAACGGCTGCCTAACGACAAGGCAGAGCTTGACCAGTTCATCAACACCGACCCCGAGTAAGTAGCTAGTGATGTACGACACCTCCATACAAGAATGGATCATTACTGTAATGCCTCAGTTCCTCACCGACATAGGTGACTTGTTCGACGGTGACGCATACGATCTTGTAGAGGGGTACTACAACGGCGTGCGTCATTTCAAGATGGTGCACGGTAGACTACCAACCGACGGCTACGAATACCTTAGCTGGCTAGACTTCTATACTGGAGACGTGCTATGAAAGACCAAGAGTTCCTTGTGAGTCTGTACATGATCGTCAACACGATGGCCATGATCTCCATAATGATCATCGTAACCATGCTGTGGTGGAAGATCAGTGACCTGGAGCGTAAGGTCAGGGCGTCAGAGTTGATGCCTCCGGCAAGGGTAGTTCCTGAAGAGGAACCAAAGGCTGAGGCACCACTACCCAAGGTTCAGCCCAAGGACATAGACGAAGACACCTTCTAGGGGTAGTAATGGACCACTACACACCTGGCATAGCCAAGTGGATTAGCAGAGTACTTGTGCCGTACTACCGAGAGACCTATGGCTGGTCTACACACGGTACCAACCAACAGATAGTGAACGACAAGATGGCCGACGTTCACCGGTTCGTTCGCTTGATGAAGCGGCTGCCGATCAGCGGTCAAGAGTTCGACCAGTTCCAGCAGGTAAACTGAGGTTCTATGAATGATAGCAACAGTATGAACAACAAGCAATCACGATGGAGGTAGCAATGTTCCTAATACAACACAGGTTAAGCAAGCGTTACCGCTGCCTCAGTGAGTATGAGACTGTAGAGGAGGGAGCCTACACCATGTTCATGGACTGTGTTAGGGTATTTTCCTCCAGAGAACTAGCGGAGCGGCACGCTTGTCCACACAACGACGAGGTGCTTGCTATTGAAGACGTGTTAGATGAGAACGTGGACGACAGTTGAACCCGAGGAGACTAGAGATGGGCAAGGACTGCTACGTAGAGTAGATCAGTAAGTAACCTAACTCCGGGGTATCGCCCACCCCGGTTCTCTGGAGGATAGTACCATGTGTGACAACGATGGAGGCGATTAGTAGTGCACATCATAACAGGATGGTTGACCCGAAATAGGGAACCCAATCGCAAGGCCGAGAGGCTATACCTGTGCAGGGCAGGACACTATTGGTGGAGTGTCTACAGTAACAACGAACGCTTGGCAAGGTTCCGTACCATACGTGAGGCAGAGCTGGCACTAGAATACACACACTGGATAGGGTACTTAAGTGGCTGTGACGTGTGTGACCGTAGAGTAGAGAAGGTGAGTTGATTGATTAGGAGAGTAAACAGGAGTGCAATCATGTTCCAGATATGGACGGTGGTCATGAGTGAGTCTGACAATCAGTGGTACGTGGACGATGGGCGTATGCTCATCGGTCCCTTCGATAACCAGGACGAGGCAATAGAGTCGGGTATGTTCATGTATCCGCACCCTCAAGACTTCAACAAGAACCTACAGTAAAGGAGCAACAGAGAATGGGCACGACTACGATCAGAGCATACCACGTTGAAGACTGGAACAATGCCGGTCTGAAGAGCATCTGTGAACTAGCAGATGACTTTGAGTTCCGTAACCAACAGTACGAGTACGGTTCCCTTAGTGGAGAGTGGTTCGTCGGTGATGAGGAATCATTGACTATCTACTGGGGTACGTTCGGTAACGACCACTGCGTAGGCTATACGGGTAGCACCTTCGCTACCATCTACGAGACGAGAGCCGAGTACGACGATGACCTGAGATGCTGGGAGGAACAAGAAGAGTTCCTTGAAGAGGAGTATGACCACGACGGCACCGACTCCTTCGTGGACGGTGATTACGAGTTCGACCTGGATGAGTACTAAGGGAGATATGACATGCCAGTATCAGTGATGACAAAGGCCGAGGTGAAGGAGATGATCACCCGGTTGAAGAACGTGGGGTGCAAGGCCAACCATGATCAGGAGGCGGGTACGGTCCGGTGCTTCGACAACGGCACCCTGGTCTACTCAGCACTGGAGAAGGGTAGGGGTGGGCTGTGGATCTGCATGTACTACGACAGTGCCAGGATCAGCTGGTCCAACCCTTGCCTTACTAAAGAGCGTGAGGCACAGGCCAAGGAGAACCAATCTAGGGAAAACGCCAGGCCACCACGCAAGAATAGTCAGCAGACTGCCTCACCCTGGAAACATCCGGGAACCAACGGCGTTGTTGATGAGCACAGCTCTCATGATAGTGAGGAGCAAGGCCCAAACGAAGACGAAGACGTTATCACACCACCCGACATCGACTTCTAGGAGAGTTCAATGTCAACCAGAGACTACGACCCCACCAGGACCATAACCAACAACCTGTACTTCATAGTGGAAGTGAAGCCGGGTCAGTGGGCCAATGAGTTGGAGATGAACCACGAAGCGTACGAAGAGATACTCACCACCGTCCGGTCGTGGAATGAGAACCAACAGGACATAGCCTCATGGTTCTGTGCCTACCACAACCGGATGAGACTGAGTGGCATCGAGGTGGCACCTGAGCGCAAGCCTACCTTCTTTCCCGAGCACTGGAGAATTGTGTGATGATCACTGTAAAGGAACTGATCGAGCATCTGCAGAAGTACCCACAGGACACGGTCATCGGGGTTATGTACAGGCTACACTCTGACTACGAGCCTATGGAGTTACAAGAGATAGAGTTCTACGGTAAGGCTGAGAGGGATAGTGATTCTAACTACCCTAGATACTCCCGACCAGAACGGTACGTACTCCGCAATGGTCGCATCATGGAGTATGATCCCCTCACCTGGCCCAAGGATGAGGAGCCACAGTTCATACCACTACTAATCTTCCCCGGCAATTGATTTTGACTACCGGAATCGCCGCCGCCCCTTGATTTCTACTCTAGAAAGGAGTATTTTAGTGGTGGACGGCGGCTGTTGGGATGGAGGAAAGAGTGGAGTTTTAAGATGAAAGAGCTAACAGAGTATCAGAAGAGAGATGTTGTACTCAAGAGACTAGGCTTCCCATCATACTGGTCCTACCTGATGAGTGACTTGTGGTCAACCATCAGAACCAGGGTACTAGTATTGAAGGGTACAGAGTGTAGGTGCTGTCTTAACAGGGCCAGTGAGATACACCATACCTCTTACTCCAGAGAAGTGTTGGTCGGCATGGACCTGGAGCCACTGATACCTCTGTGTAAAAGCTGTCACTACAAGGTTGAGTTTGACAGTAGAGATAGAAAGCGTAGCTTCTGGGCAGCACAGGGAAGGCTTACCAGTATGCTACGCATCAAGATGTACACCGACCCAAAGAGTCCCATGTACAAACCGAAGCACAAGCGTAAGAAGTACAACCCAACTAGACGCAAGTATAGGAGAACCTAAATGGCACACACCTGTCACGCCGCATGCTGTAACACACCAGTCAAGCCGGAGATGCTCATGTGCAGGAAGCACTGGGCTATGGTTCCTCGGAGGATACAGGGTCTGATCTGGCAGCACTACAGGGATGGACAGTGCGACGACTGGCAGATCAGCCACGAGTACGCGGAGGCTGCAAGGGCTGCGGTCAGGGCGGTGGCTGAGAAGGAGGGGCGTAGTGAGGAAGACATAACCGAGGCGTGTCTGGTATACGAGATGCTTGACCCTGATCGGTATGAAGAGTAACCCCGCTCTGTTATAATTGGGGAGTATTAAACCTAACCAGGGAGAATAGACATGCGACACGACGAGATTCAGATTGGCAAGACCTACAGGGCCAAGGTGAGTGATAAACTCACCACGGTAAGAGTGGACCGTATTGAGCAAGGGTTCCGTGGTAGGGGTTGGCGTTACTACTGTACCAACCTTACCACCAAGAGACAGGTTGTGTTCCGCTCGGCACAGAAGTTCCGTGTAGAGGTACAGCCCTACGGCGGGAGTAACAACACTGGTAGGGTTGGAGTAGAGGTGAAGAAGGTTGAAGCTCCAGACCTTATCACCGTGGTGGATGACCCGTTCGCGGAGGCGAGCGAGGCTACTCTCGATGGGAAGATCAGCGAGGAAGCAAACCCTACCGAAACATCTACAACCCCCTCCGAAGGTGGTGTGCAGTCTGTAGAAGATACGGATGTCGATATCACCGATGAATCTGAGGGTGAGCATAGCCCGGACCCTACCCAACCCTCACAGTACCAGCCATCCTCAACCCCTGTGGTGAGATCGCAGGCGAGTTCTCAGAGTTCACCGTCAACTGGTACGAACGACACCAGCGAGAACTCTGCCGAACCAGGGAGTACGAGATCAACCGGTGGTGGCAAGTCTGGACTATCCGCAATGCTCAGAAGCAAGATCAAAAAGCCCCTCCGAGTTATACCGAATAGTGGGACTGAGCCTACAGTGGTAGCCCATGAACATGATCCCCTTTCCTCCAGAGAACATCGTCGTAGTGGACTACCACCACACCTGATGGTGAAGGCGAGGGCTGGTACTGGTAAGACTACAACTCTGATCGGTGGCTTGGACATGGTGACTGGCGGCATCCCCAAGATCACACCATCAGAGCAACAGGCTCTGGTATGGGATTCTCTGGAGGAGAGTAAGGGTGCCAGGTTCATCTGCATGTGTGCATACAATACGTCTATCGCAAGGGTGTTGAAAGACAGGGTGCCTCAAGGAGTAGAGGCCAAGACTATGCACGGTCTGGGTTACCGGTCGGTACTCAAGTCGATGGGTAAACTGGAGGTGCCCGACGATGACAGACTAGTAACATACCTGATCATGGAGGAACTAACTGGTCTGGACATTAGGGTACTCAGGGAGAAAGACCCAATCCTACCATCGGCTGCGGCAGAGTTGGTACGGCTCTGTAAGGTCACACTCAGTGACCCAACTGAGGATAATCTGGACTACCTGATCGACAGGTACGACGTGGAGGTTGGTACTCATCGTGACAACCTGCTGGAGTTGGTGCCTGACATACTCAAGAAGTGCAAGGATCCGAAGAGTAGGGGTATGATCGACTACTCTGACATGGTCTGGTTGCCTGTCATCCTGGACCTACCAGTGTTCCGATACGACCTGCTCCTGATCGACGAGTTCCAGGACTTGGGCAGGTGCCAACACGCCCTTGCTAGGAAGATGGGTAAGCGGTTGGTCATGTGCGGTGACGACAGGCAGGCTATATATGGTTTCACTGGAGCCGATACTCAGAGCATGGCTCGCATGCTGAAGGAGTTGGATGACACCCCTGCCGGTTGTGTGGAGTTACCCCTCACCGTTACCAGACGGTGTGGCAAGGCCATCGTAGAGGAGGCTAGGCGTATCGTACCAGACTTCTCCTACTTCCCCGACACGCACGAAGGGAAGATCAGTCACGGTAAGTACACCACTCAGCGGTCGAGTAACTACTGGGATCAGGGTGTGCGAGAGATTCCATACGAGGATACTTACTTACCAACAACCAAGGACGGTGACATGGTGTTGTGCAGAACCAACGCACCACTGGTTAACCAGTGCTTCCGCCTTCTCAAGAAGGGTAGGCGAGCCATGATACAAGGGAGGAGGATCGGTGATGACCTTGTCAATCTCGTCAACAGGATGGGTGCTGAGAGTGTGCCTGATTTGATTGGTAAGCTGGACGAGTGGAGGTTCGGTGAGATAACCAAGGAGCAAGCGAAGAAGATGCCTTCAGAGACCCGTATCATGGGCATCAATGACAGGGCTGACTGTGTGATGTGCTTCACCGATGGTCAGTTAACGGTGGAGGGGGTGATCCACAAGATCAAGTCCTTGTTCACAGACGACACCGTCAGTCCTGGCGTCAAGTTCAGTAGTATTCACAAGGCCAAGGGTCTTGAGTCTGAACGGGTGTACTTCCTACAACCAGAGGAGTCACCCTGCCCACACCCCTCGGCCAAGATGGCATGGCAGTTGGAACAGGAGTATAACCTCCTCTATGTTGGCGTCACCAGGGCAATCCATGAACTAACCTATGTGAGCTAACCATGATGACAGCAGAAGACTTGATTGTGTATCTGCAGAAGCTGCCGAAGGGAACGATCATCGGCTGCGTATTCCTACAGTGTTCAGACATATGCCCACTAGAAGAACACATGCTGGAGTTCTTCGACAAGGCGAAGTACGACGAGCAAGCCAGTGAGATAAGAAGGGGGCGTGGCCCCTGGGTTGAGATACCGCAATACATAGTACGCAACGGGCAGATCATGGAGTATAGCATCCACACCTTCCCTCCAGAAGAGATACCACAGTTCGTGTCGGTACTGGTGTTCCCTGGTTACTAGGAGGCTACTATGTTCCTGGTAGTGGCTGACCTTATAGACATGAGAGACCCAAACCGCATACTGTATGAGGTGTTCTTCTGGAGAGAAAGGGAATCATGGTGGAGGTTTACGTTCCATTGGCTGTATCCTCGGCCAAGCCACGTATTCGATAGCCGATACCAAGCAGAGGAGTTCATTAGCCTGTACTACACTACCTCTCCAGAGAGTTTCATAATGGGGTATGGCTGCCACCCTAGCGAGCGTATAGTGAACCTGAGAATTGAAACGGTATTACTACCGTCTGAAAACCAAAGTTGACGTAAACCTTTTAGCCGCATGAATTTCTGAACAAAATTTGTGCGGCTAAAAATTTTGCAGTTGAATCTGGTTAAACCAGTGTTTATAATAGGCGGCAGAGTTTCGCCTATAACCCGAACGACAAGGAGATGATGAGCGGTGAGTTACAGATGTAGGGTGTGCGGCGTATGGGTTCCACATAATAACACGATGAGGGTACATAGGGTATACCGCAGTGTGCCGGGGCTGAAGCACAACGAAACCAGACAGGAGATATCTAGGGAGATACCTGTATGTAGGTTGTGTGATGAAGACCTGCAATCAGTTACCTTAGTGGAATTGTGCCGATTCAGGAGGATGCAGTTAAAGCAGGTTCAGCAAGAGGCTGTTCCTATTGAAGCGACGGACGGCAACGAGCAACGGCTGATTCGTAAGACAACGACCGTCGGACGCCCGACGGCTAAGTGAATCCCTCCAACGACAAGGAGCTATAACAATGGCTACGAAAACCCCCAAGAAGACTAAGGCGTCCGGCAAACTGGTTGACCAGGCAGTAGAGCGTCCGGTTAAGTACCCGGAGGTTGCTATCGAAGAGGCGTGGGGTGCTACCCCAGTCACCGTCGAACATGCTATCTTCCTACTCGGGGCAACCTGGGATGAAGATGAGGTTAAGAAATTCAAGGACCAGTACGGTATCAAGTGGTTAGACCCGTTGTTCAAGGACGCCGACAACAAGCCGGTGTGGTGTCTGAACAACATCAACAACAGGCCGTTCTACCAGAGCAACTTTAGTAACCTTACGCAGACCATCTTGAACAGACGGTGGGCTGGACCTAACGGCATGCACGAAGATGGTTCACCCAACGGTGACAGAGAGACCGTGAACGGCGAGCCTATCCTGATCGGCAAGACGGCACTGGTTCTCAACGGGCAGCACACCCTACCTGCCCTGATCGTGGCAGACCAGTTGCGGCAGAAGCACGCACGGTGGATGGAGTTGTGGGATGGTCAGCCCTGTGTGATAGACAAGCTGATCGTCTACGGGTTGAGCGAGACCGATAGGGTGGTCAACACGATGGACACCTGCAAGGCGCGTTCCATCAGCGACGTGATCTTCCGCTCAGAGTACTTCCGCAACAAGAAGCCAGAGGATCGCAAGGCTGCCGCGAAGATCACCGACATGGCTATCCGATTGTTGTGGCACCGGACCGGCAACGGAGAGCATTCGTTCTCCCCGAGACGTACACACGACGAGGTGTTGAACTTCCTGGAGAAGCACCCCAGGCTCATGCGTTGCGTCAGTCACGTCTATGATGAGAACAGTGACAACTCCATCAAAGAGTATATCAACCTGGGATTCGCCGCCGGTATGATGTATATGATGGCAGCAAGTCAGACCGGTGAGGGTGTCTACCTGGCAGCCGTCAGAGGTGGTGAGGCGAAGGAGGAGTTGATTGACTTCTCTATGTGGGACAAAGCCGTTGAATTTTGGGCCGCGTTCGGCAAGGGTGATGGCGTGTTGAACGTAGCGAGGAAGCTGCTCAAGTTGGTGTCCACTAACAGTGAGAAGCTGGCTATCCTGGTGAAGGCGTGGAGACTGTTCGCCAGTAACCAGAAGATGACCGACGGCTCTGTTAAGCCCAAGTACGACACTGACCCAGAGACCCAGATCAGTACCATCGCTGAGTGCCCGGACCTGGGTGGCATCGACCTTGGCGATCCAAAGGACCAGGGTGACGGGGACGAGCCGCCTCCTGCTAAGGGTCAGCCAACCAAGAAGGAGATCGAGGCTGCCAAGGAACAGGAGATCAAGCGTAGAGAGGAGAACCGTGACAAGCGTAAGGCCAGGAAGGCTGAACCCAACCTTGAACCGGATCAAGGATTTGATCTGGTACCCGAACCGGAACCCACACCTGAACCAGAGTCTAAGCCAGGTAAGAAGAAGCCCGTTCGAGTCGCCACGTAAGAGTTGATCCCGCCCCACCTACCGTGCTCAACAAGGACACGGCGGGTGGGGCTTGTTGTTGTGATAGAAAGGAGGTTGACGTGGCCGTGCACAGTGGCAGGCCGAAGAAGAACAACCTTCATACCAGGAGGTATCCCTGGAAGGAATGGTTTGCAACCACAGAACCCTTCACCATCTATCCAGGTCGCGACTTCAACGGTCGTGGCTATACGATGGCACAGCAGATACGTAACAACGCCTCTGCAAGAAGGTACGCCATGGAGGTTAGAGTGGTCGTCAACGAGGACGAGTCGGTAACCGTAACCGTACTAGGGAAAAGGAAGCGATAGCGCTCTCTGAAGGAGGAAGCGATAGCACTCTCAATAAGAGGAGGAAATGATGCCTAAGATAGTAGGCAGATCCAAGGTATGGATGGGTATTGATCCGGGATTAAGTGGCGGCATAGCCATGCTACACGAAGGTATCCTGACTTCGGTACCCATGCCCCAGACCGAGCGTGACTTACTAGAGGTAATCAACGCATACCCTGGTAGTCAGATAGTGGCGGTTGTCGAGTTGGTCCACGCCATGCCGCTAAACGGTAGCATCTCGGCGTTCAAGCTAGGCATGAACTATGGCTCTATCAGGATGGCGTTAGTGGCCAGTCGTGCTAGGTTTGAGACCGTGTCACCGATGAAGTGGCAGAAGGCACTGGGTCTACCGACCAAGAAGAAGACCGAGTCTAAGTCTGTGTTCAAGGGCAGGCTGAAAGCCAAGGCACAGGAGTTGTGGCCTGACGAGAGGGTGACCCTGGCTACATCAGACGCTTTGTTGCTCCTTGAGTATTGTCTTAGAGTCAACAACGGAAAGGAGGAGTGAGTGCCACCCATAAACCTGACACCGTATGAGTTGCACAAGAAGAAGTGGGCCGGTGGATGCGGCTCTGATTACTGTGACAGGGCACGGAAGCTAGTGTTCGCAAGGGGTACGATACCGGCGGACCTGCTGTTCATAGGTGAGGCACCGGGCGAAAGCGAGGATGGTGCGGGCAGGCCGTTCGTGGGTCCGGCTGGTAAACTACTGGATTATATGATCTACCAGGCGATACCCCATTGCCGAGTAAAAGATCATGACACGGGTATCGACCAAATGGTTCCAGAGATACCCTACGCCATGACCAACCTAGTCTGCTGCATACCAAAGGAGGTTGACCCCGATACAGGTAGGAGGGGTAAGGTATCCGAGCCGTGCCCCGACCAGATCGGTTGCTGCAAGGAGCGACTGTCAGAGTTCATAGACATCTGTCAGCCCAAGCTGATAGTAGCAGTAGGAGCGGTAGCCAGAGACTATATGCACCAGGGCTATAAGCACAGCGTCAAACTACCGAAGCACATCCACGTTGTTGACATCATCCACCCAGGCTCCTTGTTGAAGTCTGGAGTTAACATAGCCCAGCGTGGGTACGTCATACAGAATTGCGTGGTGGTCATCTGCAACGCAATCGAGGACCATATCTTAGGAGGGTAACGTATGCTGATACTGACGAGAGAGATTGGCCAGGCAATCGTGATCGGTGAGGGTAAAGAGAAGGTGGTGATCAGGGTTGAAGACCTGTACCGCAACGGTGTTAGCATCTCTATCGACGCACCGGAACAGGCTACCATCAGGAAGGGTGAGAGAGCCAAAGGTCAGACCGGCTGTACTATCTGTAGCGAGTTGATTACCAAGGAGAACCACGGGGTGGTGGTTAAGCTGTGTCCTATCTGCAAAGATTGTCTCAATGATATAATGGAGGCGTAATGGACTTTGTTAAGAAGCTGAAGAGTAGCATAGGCTCTGCTGACAGGGTCAGGCCAAAGGCTCGGTCAGGCCCGGTGTGGAAGGGACCGGAGGTTGACGGCATCACCTTCTCCCTGCTCAGCAGATTCATCGTGTGTCGTGAGAGGTTCAGGTTACTGGTTGTAGAGGGTCTGAAGCCAGCGTCAGGGTTCAACCATCGTATCGAGTATGGTCAGATGTGGCACATATGTGAGGAGATGTGGGCACAGGGCTATGAGTGGCAGGGCTATCTAGCAGACTACTGTGGCCAGTTGATGAGGAAGTACCCCACCGACCAGGATAACATTGAACACTGGATGAACGTGTGTTCTACACAGTTCCCACTATATCTGTACTACTGGTCAGAACACCCAGATGTACTACAGCGTACCCCTCTCCTCCAGGAAGAGTCCTTCGGGGTTCCATACCAGTTGCCATCAGGTAAGATCGTTACTCTCCGGGGTAAGTGGGACAGCGTTGACCTGATTGGTAAGGGCAGGAACGCAGCCGTGTACATCCAGGAGAACAAGACGAAGGGTGACGTGCAACCGGAGGCACTTAAGAAGCAACTGCACTTCGACTTGCAGACCATGATGTACATGACCGCCCTATACAACAATCCGAGTCCTGACCTGGCACGACTGGGTCACTACAGACACGCCGACGGTAGAGAGTATCTAATCGGTGGTGTACGTTACAACGTGGTCCGGAGGCCACTCTCTGGAGGGAAAGGTAGTATAGTCAGGGGCAAGGGTACTGCCGGGGCTAAGTGCGGGAAGTGCAAGGGTGAAGGTAAGATGCCCAGCGGTGCCAGGTGCGTAAAGTGTGGTGGGGATGGGCGGATCGGCGGGAAGCCGCCAGAAACTCAGGACGAGTTTTACTCTCGACTCGCCTCTGTTATAATGGAAGAGCCGGACAACTTCTTCATGCGGTGGCGGGTTGAGATTAGCCCTGCCGATGTAAGACGGTTCACCAAGGAGTGCCTAGACCCCATACTGGAGAGCCTGTGCGACTGGTGGGGGTGGCTCCAGGAAACCGAGGACTGCTGGATGAATGCCGGTGGTAGGGGTGCCCACTGGCGGCACCCGTTCGGAGTGTACAACGTACTGGATGAGGGTGGCTCTTCCGAGTTGGATGAGTACCTGCACAGCGGCAGTGAGGCTGGGCTGGAGCGAACCGACAATCTGTTCCCGGAACTTAGTACCTAACAATAGGAGGGCGTATGCCACCTAGCATATCCAAGCAGACACCAAGGCCAGTAGCCAGGACGGGTACTGGTAGGGTGGCCCAGCCACCGAGGGTAGTGCAGGAGGCTTTGTCCGGTTGGCCGTCAGAGGATGAGGGCGTCAAGATGGTGCTGTACGGCTCTCCAGGGAGTGGCAAAACTACCCTCTGGGCGACATTCGAGAAGCCCATACTGGCACTGGTTATCTCCGGTGGTGCCAGACCGGGCGAGTTGAGGAGCATCGACACACCGGAGTTGAGGGAGGTGATCGAACCGAAGGTTATAGTTGACAGTGCCCAGATACCAATGCTTCTGGAGGGTATTCATAACTACAGGACTGTCGTGGTCGACCACGCAACGGGCTTACAAGACCTGCTGATCAAGGAGATACTGGGGTTGGATCGGGTGCCGGTTCAGAAGAGTTGGGGCTTGATGACACGAGAACAGTACGGTCAACTAGGTGTAAAGTGCAAAGAGCTGATGCGGCCACTGTTCGACCACACCTGTAACGTGGTTGTTGTTGCACAGGAGCGTAGTTTCAAAGAAGATGACACCCCGGTTGGCGTGCCATATATTGGACCAGCACTCACTCCGTCGGTTGCGGGATGGCTGAACCAGGCAGCAGATTACATCTGCGAGATGTTCGTCAGAGAGGAAGTGGTTGAGCGCCCGAGCAAGGGACCGGCTGGTAAAAGCAGAATTCGCACAGGAAAAAAGGAACACTGCTTGCGGATTCAGTGCCCAGAGGTGTATATTACAAAGTTCAGAGCACCGAGGTTCAAAGAACTTCCTCCAGAAATTGTTGACCCCAGCTATGAGAAGATCATGGCGTTGATCAACGGGTAACACGGCACTGTGTACCACTCCTGCCTCTGGTACGGCTTGGTCTTACGAGGACTACAAGCTCTAGAAGGGTAAACTGCTCGTTGCAGTCTAGGCAGTGCCACCAACAACTCCGACAGGCTTGCATCGGAGACTAAACACAACTCACCTACGTCCTCTAGGGGAGTAACAAATGCGAGCCAGAGGACATTGTTCACTACAGTATCTAGCATAAAGGAGCTAACACAATGGCGAAGCAACACCAGTCCGATTTCGTGTCCAGCATGCGTGACCGTCTGGCTGCCGCACACGAGCAGCACAAGGATGCCGAGACGAAGTACGGGTTCATGGGTGAGCTTCCTCCAGGAATTGATGGCGGTGTCGCCATGCTGACGGAGATGAAGTTTGACAAGTACAAGTCTGGTCCGAACGAGGGTGAGTGGTACTTCTACGCCGGTGGTCGTGTTGACACACCAAAGGAGTTCAATGGCATCCGTACCGAGGGCCAGCTAACCTCGATCACGGAACCTCTGTATGATACCCCAGGTCGTACGAGGGAGACTGTTGAGGATCACATGGGGTTCGTGTACAACGTTCTCCGTCAGCTTGGTCAGGAGACCAGTACCCTGGAGTTTGAGGATCTCGAGCAGGTGTGTGAGGATCTCAAAAACGCTGATCCCCCCATCTACTTCAGGTTCCGGACCTACAAGATGGATAAGGAGGTGGTTGCACAGAGCGACGACGGCAAGTGGCGTATCTGGTCAGAAGATGCTAAGACCGGCAACCTCAAGCCATCTCGCAACCCCGGTGCATGGCCAACCGAAGAGGCAGCCATGGAAGCTAACCCCTTCGCCGGTAGGGAACCAAAGACCCTACACTCGTGGCACGGATGGGTAAAGGATTATACACCTCAGGAGGTGAACGACACGGTTGACAACACTGGGAACGGGAGAGTGGCACCACCCGCAACGCAAGGACGGCAGTATCAGGGTATGCACCCGGTGGCCAAATCCTCTGCCAAGCCTACGGTTGGTGCACCACAGAAGGCTACTGCTACCTCTACCCAGAAGCCCACGGCGGGTAAGCCTATGGCTGCCACAGAGAAGCCTGCTGCTCCGGCTAGTAAGCCGATGGCAAGACCGACTGCTCCGACAGCTAAGCCAACTGCCGCTCCTGCCAAGATGACAGCAAAGGCTCCGCCAACCAAGGCACCTACTCCGGCCAAGCCTGCCGTCAGACCAGCACCTACTCCGGCAGGCAAGAAGCCTATGGCACGACCGGCACCAGAGCCGGAACCGTTCGATGAGTTTGGTGATCTGGATGGTTTGGTTGAGCGTTGCAACCGTATGGACGGCGAGGCTCAGGCGGAACTCACCAACCTGGCCATCAATGCCGGGTACACGGAGGCGGACGTTCTCAACTCCGAAAGCTGGGAGCAGGTGAAAGGATGGATCATGGGTGGCGAGCCTCCTGCTGAAGAAGTGGAGGATCAGACCGATGAGGCACCAGCAGAGGAGGGTGGCGAGGATGAGTTCATGCCTGAAGAGGATCAGGTGTGGTACTATAAACCCATCAACGCACGGTCTAAGAAGCCTGGCAAGAGAACTGAGGTAAAGGTGATCGGTGTGCAGCCTAGCACCCGGACTGTGACAGTTCAAGACTTAGCTACCGAACAGGAGTATCGTAACGTTCCTTGGGATGACCTGCTCGGTGACGACTCCGAGTGAAAGGGGGTGGCCAGTGGGTAAACCAAGAACCAAAGAGATACCGTTTGCCAACAAGGCAACAGAAGTCAAGCCAGGTGTGTTTCGGTTTACAGTTGGAGACACTACCTGGCAGTATGACTCTATCGGTGTTGGAGTAAACCTCGGCATCGTTGACCCAGACGACGATAGGTGCCGATACCAACTACGGCTGAAGAACCTGGATCAAGCCGCGTGTTTCGCAGAAGGATTCAACAGCGGTGTTAACTACTCTCAGCCGGAGTAGTGCTTGACAAGATAGGTGGGGGAGATTTATAATCTCCTCTACCGCCCCGGCTCCGTGAGTCAACTGGAAGACGACTAGACTCTAAATCTAGTAGTGCAGGTTCGAGTCCTGCCGGAGCCTATTTCTCCTGCCGTGCTCGTTGCTGGGCAAGGCCAGTGTCCCAGGCTGCTAAGGAGGTAGGAGACACCTTGTGGGTATCCTTAGCAGGCCGTACGTCGAACCCCTGTTGCTTGGACGCATCGGCGACAGGGTTAAACTCCCCGGTGGGCGGAGGAGATAACGCTGGCAGCCCACCACCAAACACGCTACCGACCTACTTACCTCCCTGTTCGAGGTTGGTAGATTCCGCCACGCTGGCAGACCGTGGGTGTAAAGTCTGCTACGCTGCTCCTGGTGGCTAGAGGGGAGCTTCATAGTGACATGCCAGTAGACGGGAGCTATGAAGTTTTAGGGCAGGTTCGATTCCTGCCAGCAGCAATGCTACTCCTGGTGGTCCACGTAAGGGTCGCAACCTTGCGGGAGGGTGGGTTCGATTCCTACCGGTAGTAATCACCAACCTGGCTGTGAAAGTCACTTCCCACAGACCAGTGTCCCGAGGAACGTCGTGCCTGTCCGGCGTGGTGAGGAAAGACAGGCAGTTTCTTTAACCGTTGGTCTTAGTAACAGGAGAACACTATGTCGAGTCGTCGAATCGGTGGGAGTCTGGAAGGTAAGATCGAGAAGGTTCTATTGTCTACACTCACGGTAGACAACTCCTATCAGCGTGGTATCAAACCACACGCCAGGAAGATCGAGAAGAACTTCATGCCAGCAGCAGCAGGAGTACTGACGGTTGGTAGAAGGAGTGATGGTAAGCTATACATCATTGACGGTTTGCAACGAATGACGGCCATGATGAAGTTGGGGATGGAACACTGGAAGTGTCTGATGTTGGAAAGCAGTGGGCCACAGTATGAGGCTCAGATCTTCAAGATTCTGAACGGAGGTAGGGTTGCCGTCTCCGCTGCACAGATGTTCGTTACTTCGTTGACTGCACAAGACCCTATTGCACTGGCAGCCAAGTCTGCCGTCGAAGGTGCTGGAATGAAACTGGCTATACCGACGTCACCTACCATGACCGGGTCACGTGTTCTGAAGTATGGGGAGATTGCCTGTCTTGGTAGTCTCTACAGACTGACTGCCAGATTCGGTGAGGACGTGGTGCAACGAGCACTGACACTTATGATGAAGACCTGGCCAGGACAGGATGAGGCTATGGCCGAACTGTTCTTCTATGGAGTAGTGTCCCTGGTTGCATGGCAAGGTGAGATTCTCAAGGATGACAGGTTCGTAGAGCAACTGAACGTGTCACCTAGGAGAATCTTACTCGACGTTGGTAACTATATCAGTGCCAAGCAGAGGGGTATGATCGAGACTATGTGCAAGTACTACAACAAAGGACTGAAGAAGGACAGTAAGAACTGTCTGCGCACGCTCGAACAGTTACGCGTCTTCAACGAACAAGCGGAGCCAAAAGAAGCCTCTTGATACCAACACCACTGGACCGATCGGGTAACACCGGTCGGTCTGGTTCTCTGGAGGAAAGAGAATGGAACCTGAACATAGTGAGGGAGGTGGCGACTCGTCGCCTGTCAACACTATACTGTTAGCGTTCGTGAATATCACAGTAGAAGAAGCCCAGCAACTACTTAGTGGATGGGAGAGTGAACATGTTAGCAATTGACACCGAGACCACGGGCATCGACTTCAACCACGGGGCCAAGCCTTATATAGTCACCACATGTAGGGATGACGGCAGGGTCAAGTACTGGGAGTGGTTCGTTGATCCTGAGACCAGGCAGCCGATCATACCACCGGGTGAACTGGATGAGGTGAAAGAGTTACTCGACTCTGTTTATGCCAGTGGCGAGTTGGCCATACTTCAGAACACTAAGTTCGATGCAAGGGCACTGGCCACCATACTGCCAGGACTGGAGTTGTTCAACCCTGTACAGTCATTCTCTCCAGGAGCAAAGCTTCCCTGGTACAACATCCGTGACACCCTGATAGCTGGGCACCTGCTGGGTTCTAACTTAGACCATGACCTTACCAGCATGGCCAGCCGGTACGTACGGAAGAACATCAAGCCATTGGAAGACAGGCTTGAAGAGGCATGCAAGAAGGCACGAGACTATACCAGGCGTAGGCTCAAGACCTGGCGTATCGCCAGTGATTCTCTGGAGGAGATGCCATCAGCCACCGATAAGTCCTGGAAACTCGATACGTGGCTGCCAAGAGCGCTGGTTAACTACCAGTGGCTTGAAAGCCCGGCATACCAGAACTGCAAGAAACTCTGGGACAAGTATGGCCAGGATCACAAGTTACCTGCCTGGCGTACCAAGTGGCCCGGCTGGAAGTATCACCCTCCAGAAGTTGACTCCGAAGACGTACACCCTTGGTGGACGGTGGCCATAGAGTACGCCAACATGGACAGTCAGGTAACCGTGCTGATGTGGCAGGTTATGTGGAAGCTGATCCAGGAGAAGAAGCTGGATAAGATCTACATGGTTTCTCTCCAGAGGCAACGCCTGGCATATCGCATGGAGAGCAAGGGTGTCACCTTCAGCGGCACAAGGTTAGATCAGCAGGAGTGCGAGTACCTGGAGGAATCCGAGAGGGCTGGCCGGATATGCGTGAACATAGCCAAGGGGTTTAAGGTTGAGAGATTAGTGGATGAGACTACTGGTGAGACGGTAGTCGAGCCTTACGATCTGGTGCTACCCAAGGGTGCGGTCAACAATTCCATCAGAACCTTCTGCTTTGACGTACTAAAGCTAGAGCCAATCAGGGGTAAGAAGTCCAAGACCAGTAACCCCACTTTGGACAAGGGTGCCCTTGAGTACTACCTGGCTACGCTACCAGACAGGTCACTACAGAAGCGGTTCATCGAGAACCTGTCAGCCAAGCGTAAGAGGGATACAGCACTGGCTTACATATCCTCTTACCGCAGGTTCGCCGTGCCACTGTTCAGTCAAGAGCTAGTGATGGACAGGGTGTTACAGAAGATGGTTGAGGACTGGTATGTACTCCACCCGAGCCTGAACCCTACCGGCACGGACACACTGAGGTGGTCCAGCCAGAACCCCAACGAGCAGAACATCAGCAAGAAGGAGGGTTTCAATCTACGGTACTGCTTCGGTCCCGCACCGGGTAGGGAGTGGTGGAGCTTAGACGCCGAGAACATTGAGCTACGACTGCCTGCTTACGAGGCTAAAGAGAAGGAGATGATAGACCTGTTCGAGCGTCCTAATGATCCTCCTTACTTCGGCAGTAACCACCTACTAGTTAGTCATATCTTACACAAGGAGAAGTTTGAGTTGTGTCTTAGCTGTACCGAGTGTAAGAAGGAGGTGCACAACAAGAACTCGAAGGCCAAGCAAGACGAGTGCTGTAAGTGTAAGCACTCCAAGCCCATGATCGACGGCAGGGTGTTCAAGAAACGATACGGCAGCGACCTGTACCAGTGGGTGAAGAACGGTAACTTCGCCGTGCAGTACGGGGCAGTTGAGGCTAGTGGCACAGCTGACAGAGCGTATCACGTCAAGGGTGGTCAGCGTATGATCCAGGCCCGGTTCAAGAACATCAAGAAGCTGAACGACTCCATGATTGCCTTCGCCAACAAGCACGGCTACGTCGAGACAATACCAGACAAGACGGTTGATCCCGAGCGTGGCTATCCGTTACTGTGTACCAGAACAAGGTGGGATACCGTGTTGCCGACCGTACCCCTGAACTATCACATACAGGGAACTGCCATGTGGTGGATGATGAAGGCCATGATCCGTTGCCAGGCTTTCCTCGACAGCATCAACACTGATAAGAGGATTGACCAGGCGTACATTGCACTACAGGTTCATGACGAGCTAGTGTTCGACTTCCCCGCTGGCACTGGTGCAGAACCTTGGAAAGACAACTACGACAAGATTCAGATGATTCGCAAGCTGATGGAGCAAGGTGGTAACGATATCGGTATCCCCACGCCTGTTAGCTGCGAGTACCACGCAAATAACTGGAGCGAGGGTACTCGGGTAAAACTAGAACTGGCGGCGTGACCCGTTGCCAGGAGCAACTCCTGCTTTTATAATGGACCTTTTCGCCGACCCCACTCACCCACCCGGTTGCCCAGTACCGGGTTGGGGTAAAGCCTAGACTCGCATGGGTAGTGTATGCCACATGCAGAGGACACCAGTACCAATGTTGTAAACTGATGAGTGAGTAAGGAGTGTTGGATGTTCGAGACTGAATTTGCCAGGACCATCTACGAGAAGAAGTATGCAATGGAGCTGAACGGTAGAAAGGAGTCCTGGCCAGAGACGGCCAACAGGGTTGCCCACTGTGTGATGGATCCTTATATGCCGGAATTGGCTGGTAGGGTAGAGAAGCTGATAGCCGAGAAGAAGTTTATACCAGGAGGAAGATACCTGTACGCGGCTGGCAGACCGTTCCCCCAAACCAACAACTGCTTCTTGTTCAGTGTGAATGACAGCAGGGAGAGTTGGGGGCAGTTGATGCAGAAGATTACCGTGTCTCTCATGACGGGAGGCGGCATAGGCGTGGTGTACTCTAACCTACGTGCGGAAGAGTGTGTCGTCAAGGGCATGGGTGGTAAGTCTACTGGACCCTGTTCTCTGATGAGCATGGTGAACGAAGCAGGTCGGTACATCATGCAGGGTGGGTCCAGACGCAGTGCCATCTGGGCTGGACTCCACTGGTGGCACCCGGATGTCTTTAGCTTCATTAAGATGAAGGACTGGCCCGAGCTTGTAAGGAAGGGGAAGAAAGAGGACTTCAACTTCCCAGCCAGAATGGATATGACAAACATCTCGGTCATCCTGGATGATGACTTCTTCGCAGCCATCAGTGACCCCAGGTGGAACAGGTGCTACCAGTTGGGTAGGGACACGTTCACGGTCAGCCACAGATGGGCGGTACAGGTGTACGACATGGCAGTCAGGGGTATGATGGAGACGGGTGAGCCTGGCTTCTCCGTTGACATTGGTCCCAACTCAGGGGAGAACCTTCGCAACGCATGCACAGAGGTTACAAGCAGGGACGATGAGGACTGCTGTAACCTTGCTAGTCTGAGCATGCCGAGGTTCTCAAGCAAGGAGGAGTTCGCCGACGCTGTGTCCCTTAGTACGGCGTTCTTACTCTGCGGCACACTGTACTCCAAGCTACCGATTCCGGGCATGCACAAGGTTAGGGAGAAGAACAGGAGACTCGGCCTTGGTCTGATGGGCATGCACGAATGGATGCTACAGCGTGGTATCCAGTATGGGGTTAACGACGAGATGGCTAAGTGGCTGGACGCCTACTGCACCTCCCAGTCAGAAGCATACTTTTATGCGGACAGGTTGGGTGTGAGCAGGCCGGTTGCAACCAGAGCAGTGGCACCAACCGGCACCATCTCTATAGTAGCCGAGACTACCTCCGGTATCGAGCCTATCCCTGCCTGTGCGTATCTCAGACGATACCTGGACGGCAAGGTGTGGAAGTCTCAGTTCGTTATCGACTCTACGATTCGCAGGTTGGTCGAGAAGTACAACGTTGATCCCGACCTTGTTGAAGACGCCCACCGCCTGGCACACGACGTTGAGAGGCGTATCAAGTTCCAGGCTTGGGTTCAAAAGAAGGTTGATCACGCAATATCCTCGACAGTCAACATGCCTCCATGGGGTTCCGAGATCAACAACGAGGGTAAGGTCAAAGAGTTTGGTCAGACTCTCATGAAGTTCCTGCCAGAACTGCGTGGCTTCACGGTCTACCCTCACGGCAGCAGGGACGGTCAGCCAATCGTACCGGTACCGTACCGGACAGCCGTCAACCGGACGGGTGTTATATTCGAGGACAACTCTATGGACACTTGCAAGAGCGGTGCTTGCTGGTCCTAGAGTCTGTATGACGGGTTGGGGGAGTAGACTGGTTTTCCTCCTGTCCAGTCGAAACCCCACCCGTTGTTATCTACAGGGGGATATGAATGTTAGTAAGTGATGCCGGTAAGCTACCCCCGTTCGAGCGACTGGTATACTGGGTAACCGAGCGGGAGCAGATTCGTATGAAGAAGAAGATGGGTTTGCCCAAGCCCTGGACAGATGACAGGATTCTGCAGAGTAGGAAGTTCTGCAACGTAGTCAGGGCAGACGACAAGGTGTCTTCTTGGTTGATCAAGAACTGGTATACGCCCTACAAGGACCACCCCAACATACTGTTGGCTGCAACCCTGGCTAGACACCTTAACAGGGTTGATTCACTAGAGGCTGTAGGATTTCCTCACGTATGGGAGCCTACCCGACTAACAGATCTTCTGGAGGAAAGGAGTAGACATGGGTTGAAAAACTTCTCCGCAGCGTACCTGATAACCGGCAATCACGGCTGTCGAGACCGTGAGAAGCAGACTAAGGTGTATCAGGTTATCAACATAGTCTGTGACACCATGTATCGTATGGCACCAGATATAACCCCGTTTAGCATGCGGTCAACCTGGATGGATTTGCAGGGGTTTCCAGGTGTGAGCAAGTTCATAGCTAGCCAGATAGTAGCAGACTTGCGTTGGGCGGTGACGGGTGAGTGGGCCGATCGGTGGACTTGGTTCCCCGTAGGACCGGGTTCGGTTAAGGGTCTGAACCGGCTGTATGAGCGAGACATGCGGTACAAGGTGAGCGGACGACAGTTCCAGGTTGAGATGAAAGAGGTTAAGGAAAGGTTGAGTAGGAGGCTGAACAAACACCTGGTGGCTAGGATGGAAGCCATAGACTTCCAAAACTGCATGTGTGAGTATGACAAGTGGGAGCGAACCAGGCTCCACGAGGGTAGGACACGGGGTCTTTATGATGGGAAAGGAGACGAGTGGTGATAAGAGTTTCCAGCAAGAAACTGGTGGTTACCAAGATACAGGGTGTTAACTTTCGGTATAGACCAGACACTACTGATAGTCACACCATACGAGAGGTATTTAAGGACAAGTCGTATCGAAAGGTGAAGGTGGGATTCGACGTGCTGCCTGGGGAACGATGGTTAGATCTAGGAGCTAACATCGGAGTGTTCGCACTCTACTGCCACCTGGCCGGAGCGAGAGTCACCTGCTACGAACCAGATGAGGATAACTATACTCTCCTCCAGAGAAACTGCCCGTGGGCAGACTGCCACATGGCTGCCGTTACGGAACACAACTGTCATGAGGTTGACCTGTATCACAACGGAGACCCTAGCAATACGGCTAGGCATACCGTGATGAGAGTTCGAGGGTACAAGCATAGCAGACTAGTACCTAACGTGTGGGCTGGGTTGCTACAAGGTGGTTGGGATGGGGTGAAAATGGATATTGAGGGGTCTGAGCTTGGTATAATAGACGCCGATCTTATACCTCCGTGCAACAAGCTGGTACTGGAGTACCACCATAGCAGAGACAAGTCTCTAGCCAACTTCGCCAGGAGGTTGAGTCGATTAAGAGACCAGTTCCACACGGTATGTTACCGTGCAGAACTGGATAGAATGATGCAGGATGGGGTGGGATGCCCTATGCTTGACAGGATGATGTTTTGCATAGGGCGGAGGGTCACTTGACGAGCTTCTTGCCGTTGGCGGTGATGACGAAGGTGATTTTCTCTTTGCCATCAACGTTCTTGACAACCTCTTTGATCAGACCTTTTGCAGAAAGGCTACCATCGTAGGCTTGACGCATGACCGGGGTGAGGTTCTTGTAGTAGCCGGTCTTCGCCTCGATGTCTCGATAGCTGTGCTCCGTACCGTCGGACATCGCACGCAGGATACGGTACTGTACCAAACCCAGTCCAACGGACGTAGCGTTCTCACGCTCCTCTTCCGGTGTCAGCTTGGTCAGCTTCTGAGCCGGTGGCTTTGGAGTGGCTGGCTTCTGAGCCGCCGGTTTCTTGCCAGCCGGTTTGGTTGCGGTTGCGGTGGAGGCGACTGGCTTCTTGACTTCCGACATGACTTAGCTCCTTACAGGGCGATGGTTATGGTCCACACAAGAGTAGTATAGGAGAGAGCTATGGATTAGTCAATAGATATTCGATAAAAATTTGGACGGGATACACGGAGGGGCTGTTGATTTTGAGGTTTAGTTCTGTTAACATTAGGAAGATAGTCGCCCGACTAAGACAGGAGGATACCATGCACCTGAAGTACAGAGACTTAGCGGATGCGTTTCACCAAGTAGTCGAGTTGTTCCACACAGGTAGGGCACTGGTCGAGAAGACACCCAGTCGGTACGGTGACTGCATCTACCATCCGGAGCCAATCACCATCACCTATCACAATCCTAAAGCCAGGGTACTGCTCAACCCTGCACGGGATTGTAACCCGTTCTTCCACCTGTACGAAGCATTGTGGATGCTAGCTGGCAGGAATGATGTGGCTCCGTTGCAGTACTACGTCAAGAGGATGGCCGAGTTTAGCGACGATGGAATGACGTTCAATGGTGCTTACGGGTATAGGTGGCGTCGTTATATGATTGAGGATGGCAACGCTGACTACGTCAGTAAACACGGCGGAATGCTGGAGCCACCAACCTACGTTGACCAACTCCAGGTAATCATCAACCACCTGAGAGCCAACCCCCACAGTAGGCGTGCGGTGTTGTCAATGTGGAATGTGGGGGGCGATCTACTGAGGATAGATAACTCCAAGGATGTGTGTTGTAACTTGGTGGTTATGTTCGCCCTGCGTACGGACCCGGTCTGCCCAACATGCAAGGGTAACTGGACACCAGAGCGTGCGGCAGAGCTTGACGAGTCCCCATTCACCTGTCCGAACTGTGTTGGCGACCCAGATAACATCTTCTTGCCCAACCGGTGGCTAGACATGACTGTCGTTAACAGGAGTAATGACATGATCTGGGGACTGTTCGGAGCCAACTATGTGCATTTTACTTTCCTCCAGGAATATCTAGCCGCACACCTTGGTGTGCAGGTCGGGAAGTATCACCACGTTACCAATAATCTGCACGCCTACACCAACAATTGGAACCCGGAGGAGTGGCTTGAGTCTGGTAGGGATGTGCAGGCTATTCAGAATCTGGCTAGTGACACCAGCAAGAACCATGTCCCATTGGTTCATAACTGGACAGTGTTTGATCGAGAACTAAAGGATTTTGTTGACATCAATCAGAATCCAACTGAGCGTTCTGTGGAGATGATAGACTCATTGAACTGGGACGAGCCGTTCTTCAGGACAGTAGCACAGCCCATGTTCTCGGCGTTCCACCACTACAAGCTAGGGTCACCGGCAACACAGGTAAGGAAGCGTATCCTTCAGATCAAAGATTTCGCCTGGAAGATTGCGGCTACAATGTGGACAGAGACGAGGTACAAGAGGGTGGTTAATGCCTCTACCAGAGAAGACCAGACGCAACCGTGAGTTGATCCGGTATTGGTTGGCAGGCGAGTCTTATGCGGCCCTGGCGAAGAGGTTCAACATCTCTATATCTAGAGTTTACGGTGTGATACGGAGGTTCTACTTGAATGGGAATCCACGGTACAACGATATTACAAGAAGGAGTAACACTTGAGCGCAAATGACAGACAGATTGGCGGCACCCACTACCAGACGAACCTGCTGAATGGTAAGCAACACTGGGATATAATGTGGGAATTGTACGGTGAGGCTTGGTTCGTCGGCGCGGTCACCAAATACCTTACCAGATACAAACTAAAGGAGGGGCTGACGTCTCTGGACAAGGCACTGCATTACATGGATAAGCTGATCGAGTGCTGCGACTCGGACAACTTCTCCACAGTCTCGTCTACCAGGCGCGCACAGTTCCTTGTAGCACGGAGACTGTTGTTCGCCCTGCTGACTCTGGAAGCTGATCTGACTGCCGGTAGACACAGCGGACCAATCGGCAACTACGCTGAGCAGATATTCGACTTACTCTTACCGAAGGAGGAAGTAGTGGAGAAGAAACCAAAGGGTTGGCCCGGTACAGTTAAAGAGCCGATCATACCGGTCCAACATGAAGACAAGTCGATGACTAGAGAGGAGTTCATACAGTCACTCTCTTCCAGAGATACTGAAGCTGAGAAGAGCTTCCGTCAGATTCAGCAAGAGATTGGTAAGTGGGCCAAGGAGCAGTTCGGTGAGAACTGTAGCAAGGACGTTAACAGCGTTAGCTATGGACACCCACTGGGTCCGGTGCCAGCCCTGCTAGGCGTGATGGAAGAGTTGGGTGAGTTGAGTAGGGTAGTACTGCGACTCCACCAGGGCAGAGGCTTACCACCTACAGAAGCACAGGAAGCCAAGGAAGACGCAGTGGCAGACCTACTGGTGTTCCTGTGCGACTTCGCTACCAGGGAGAAGATTGACCTGCAACTGGTGCTCAACAAAGTCTGGGCCAAGGTCTGCAAGCGTAACCAGGCTACGTGGGAGGCAGACAAGGCTAAAGAGTCTGTACCAGGAGAACTGAAGAAGTAATGAGCAACACCACCGACAAAGTGTTGGTGGAGCGAATGGCGAGACTGTTACTGGACATGGCTGATGCCTTGGACCATTACCAGTCTCTCCATTTGCAGATGATTTCATCTGCACCATCGCTTCCACCAGTTATCCTCGCCCTGGCTGAGTTGATAAGGACAACCCAGCCTGAGTTGTTTAAAAGTGTGAAGGAATCCAAACCAATTGTAACCCACCTCGACCGTCAAGACCTGGGCAACTGGGTACAGAATGGTCACGGCTGGGCCGAGCCACCATACGGAGACGAGTAATGCCAAAGGTCGTTAACCTACCCAAACACCTGAAGCCGTACGCATTCCACGGCGTTGACTTCGACCACGACTCTGACAGGGAGGAAGTGGTTGGCACCTGCCCGTTCTGTGCCAAGGCCAAGAAGTTCTCTATCAATGCCAAGACTGGCCAGTGGCGGTGCTTCTCCTGCAACACAGGTGCCGAGTCCACCAAGACTGAGCAGGGTGGCAACGTGTTCACCTTCCTGAGACTGTTACACCAGCACTCGATGGAAGAGGAGTCGTACAACGGATGCGGCTCGTTCCTGGAGAGTAGAGGACTACTCTACGACCACACCCTTAGTAGCTGGGGTGTGTGCAGGTCGGTAACTGACGGGACATGGCTAGTACCAGGCTACTCTCCAGAAGGTAAGCTGAACCAGTTATATAGGTACGTTAAGGAAACCAATGGCAGGTACAGGCTGTATGCCACACCAGAGTGTAACCACTGTCTGCACGGGGTTAACCTGTGGGACAGTAAGAAGGGCACGGTCATCTTGTGTGAGGGACCGTGGGACGCCATGTGCCTGTGGGAAACCTGCTACTACACCAAGAATGAGGAGGGGTTCGGCCTGACCCACACTGGTAATGTGGACGTCAGTCTACTCTCGACTGTCAACATCATAGCGGTGCCGGGCTGTAACGTATTCCAGGATACATGGAAGGAGATGCTAGGCGGTAAGATGGTCATGATCTGCTATGACAACGACCACCCTCGCAAGCACCCAGTAACCGGTAGAGTCATACCACCAGCAGGATACGGGGCTATGCAGAAGGTGGCACAGTCGTTGGCCACTGCGGAGAAGGCACCGGTCCAGGTAAACTACATGACGTGGGGCGGTGTTGACGGACCCAACCTTGACCTACCAGACGGCTATGACGTGAGGGATCACCTAACCGAGTCTGATAACCAGCGTGAGCGTATCAAACAGTTGGATTCGCTTGTAAAGATGATGGCTCCGGTGCCCGGCACATGGATTCAAGGTCGTGCTAAGTCTGAAACCAAGGGTAAGGTTGAACTGGAAACCTTGCCGTGCGAGAAGTGGGACGACCTTATCAACCAGTGGCGTAAGCCTATGAAGATGACTAGAGGCATGGATGTAACTCTGAGCGTCATGCTTGCCAGTATCGCTAGTGTCAAGAGCGTTGGTGACCAACTATGGATTAAGGTTATCGGACCAGCAGCCTGCGGCAAGACCACACTGTGTGAGGCACTGGCCGTCAGTAGGAAGAACATCCTGGCAAACTCTACCATGCGTGGGTTTCACTCAGGCTACAAGAGTGACGCCAAGGGCGACGACGACAACGGCTTGATCGGTCAGTTGTATGACAAGACACTGGTAACCAAGGATGGTGACACGCTCCTGGAGTCACCTAATCTGGCACAGATTCTGTCTGAAGCCAGAGACCTGTATGACTCCAACAGTCGTACCCACTACCGCAACCGTATCAGTCGAGAATACATCGGGGTTCGTATGACCTGGATTCTATGTGGCACCTCTTCTCTCAGAAGACTCGACTCGTCGGAATTGGGTGAGAGGTTCCTCGACTGCGTGATGATGGATGAGATTGATGACGATCTCGAAGACGAGATTCTCTGGAGGAAAGTGAACCAGGCTGCTAGGAATACTGCTCTTGAGAGTAATGGTAAGATTGAAAGCCAGCATGATCCCGATCTGGTGGTGGCCATGCAGATGACTGGCGGCTACGTTGACTGGCTACGGGCCAACGCCAGTAAGCTACTGGCAGGGGTTAGCATCTCGGAAGCTAGCAAGCGGCGGTGTGCGTACCTTGGTAAGTTCGTGGCTCACATGCGGGCCAGGCCCAGTAAGATCCAGGAAGAGGTTGTAGAGCGTGAGGTTGCCACCAGATTGAGCAGCCAGTTAACCAGACTGGCAATGTGCCTGTCAATCGTCTTGAACAGGACCGAGGTTGATGAAGAGGTTATGAGCAGGGTAACCAAGGTGGCAATGGACACTGCCAGGGGCACTACCCTTAACATCGTGAAGGCACTGTACGAGGATGACAACCAGGGTATGGAAGTAAAGGCTATAGCGGCAGCCACCTTCCAGACTGAAGAGAAGATGAGGCTACTGCTAAAGTTCCTCCGGCAACTGAAGGTTGTGGAACCATTCAGGAGGCTGCTGCCAGGTGGAAAATCAAACATGGTTAACTGGAGGTTGACTGAAAGGATGGTGAAGATATTTGATGAGGCCAGTACTGTATCGGAGGCAGCCGACTAGCAAGAACCTGAATCTAAAGGTTATAGTGGAGCGTGGCTCGCCTTTTAACCACGGTGAGGACAATGGAACTTTGCAGACATTGTGGGTTCCGACGACCCACTAGACCTAGAAGACTATGTACCGCCTGTTACTTCTCTGTGTTCAGAGAAGCATACCCTACCCTGGAAGCTAAGCCCAAGACTGACAGGGTTAGGAATACAACCAACACCAATAAGGCTCCGAGGGGTTTAGCCCCGGAACCGACACTGGCCATGCCCGGCAGTGCCGAAAAGATACTAGTAATGCAACAGCGAGTGGCGGCAGGCTACGAGTTGTGGCACCCTGAAGACGCCAGGGGTTGATTATGTGGGACAACATAAGTTGGTTGGACATAGTGTCATTCCTGGTTTCTGTAATAACGACAATCGTAGCGTTCCGCCTGGACTACCGACAAAGCAAGATACTAAAGGACATCAAGAAAAGGGAGGACGAGATCAAGGAAAGTCAGGATAAGACTCTGAAGGAAATAAAGAAGGACAAAGAATGGCTCTAACCAAAGGGGACGTATGAACGAGAAAGAGTGGCTGAGCAGCGAAGACCCTGCTGCTATGATGCGGCTAATTACTGGTCACAACGCTAATGAGGCAGAAGGATTAGGTGACGCCCCAGTAAGTCAGCGGAAGCTACAACTATTCGCATGTGCCTGCGCCCGTCGAGTGTGGAAACACATGACAGAAGAGAATAGCCGCAGGGCTGTTGAGGTGGCAGAGAGATATGCCGACGGTCTTGTGTCTCCTGCCGAATTAAAAGATGCCTGGTATAAAGCATCTTACCAATGGAGAGAAAAGAAAACACCTGAAGACTATGCCTGGCGTGCCGCAGCCTGGACCTGCTGGGATGGTGGTCGACACTCATACCACGTATTCTCTAATGAAGGTTGGCCCATACCGCCAGCAGAGCAGGCCAGTCTCCTGCGCGACATCGTCGGCAACCCGTTCCGGCCCGTGACGCTGCCGGTGTGCGGTCGTTGCGGCGGAGACGGTAAGCGGCATGGGTCGGATCGACCCTTTGAATGGACGCCCGAAGTCGGCTATCCGGGCGATTGCCTCGTCTGTGGCGGGGTGGGTTGGAACGCACCCTATCGGACCACGCAAGTCCTCTCGCTCGCCTCCGACGCGTACCAGCACCGGTCGGGGCGGAAGTGCGAGGCGTGCATGGGCAAGAAAGGGTCATGGTTCTGCCCGTCCTGTCGCGGCACCGGCACCATCGACGATGGCAGCCTCGATCCGATCACGCTGGGATGGCTGGCGGACGCGCTGGAGGAGGCTGGCTGTACACTCCCAAGAGAAGCCAAGCGTATCGTCGTCTACAGGTCGCATGGCGGACATTCGTTTGAGGTCGTTGCGCGGCCATCCCAACTTGATGAGGATGAGGTAATACACACCGCGCCGAGGCTCAAAGATGCGATCAGGTGGGCAGAGGATAACTGTGCAGTCAATGGCGGATGGCACAGGTTCGCCCCGGCAAGTGTCGATATCATGCCGCGTCAGATGTTTGCCTCTCTGGTTGCTGACGGGTATTTGCCCAGTAAACCTCATCCCATCCTCGCTCACCTGCGTTCGCCAGGTTCACATGTGCGAGGCTGCTGGTCTCTCGACCTTATCCTCGGTAAGGAGTGATTTATGCGATGCCATGTAATCTATGAAAGAAGTATTGGACGTGGGGTCTGTTATGAACCGCATACAGAGGGAGGCGGTCATTACGTTCGTTTGCCGGTGTGGGAAACTATTGTCTTGCCATTCGCTGTTCTCCTGATGCTGGGCTGCTGGGCGGTTGATCTCATCTTGGGGAAGGAGTGACGAATGAGCAGCAGCAAGACGAAGGATGATGCAGAGAGGCGGGCGGAAGAAGTGGTGCAGTTGAAAGTCATTGAGCGGCGCACCTCTGTTTATGGCAGGGTGTCAGTTGGCGAGGTGATGTTTGGTCCCCAGTGGAATGCTGATAGTGACGCCGAAGGGGCGATTAAAGTGATTGCCACCGCCATCCGCGCCGCCGTGGCTGACGCCGTCGAGGGCCGCGACCGTATCATGACCGACCTGCTCTGTGAGAGCGAGGCGGCTCAGGAGATGTGGCGGTTGGGGGCGGAGGCGATGCGAGAGGTGGTTGGGAAGGAAGTAATGGTGATCTGGACACATTGGTCGGCCTATCAGGAACAGTGTTCCAACCTCTCTGAAATCATCCTTCAGATGGCGATTCCCCAGCCCCCCAGCCAGACCGCCAGCGGCGAGGTGCTGAAGCCGTCCAGGGTGGCGATGGAGCGGGATCGGTACATGAAGGCGCTGGAGGAGATTGCTTCCATTGAGCCTGATCATGTCATCGACTGGACTGCAAAGACGCAGCGGATTGCTCGCGCCGCATTGGCAGACTCACCCACCTAAACGCCGAGAGCCAGCATCCCCGGTTCAGGAGTGAATACTGGCCTCGAACGTCTCGCCTTCTTTGACGCCCTGCAACACGCAGGACGCGATAATAGTACAGACGAGTTGCAAGGAAATCAACTGGGGGGGGAAGGATATGGCAAGGACAGTGGAAGAGATCGCCAGGGAGGCGTCGGAGCGGCATGCCGCCAAGGCGTTTGGCGTAGAGAAATGGCGCGACAGCACCTATCTCCGAATGGTGCATGGGGCCAGTTATGGCGTTGAGGACGGAAAGGAGAAGGCAGAGGATTGGCTGGCTTGTCGTCGCGCGGAAACGGTTGACTACCTGCTCCCAATCATCACCGCCGCCATCGAGGAAGCCCTGCACAGCGTGCCCGTGCCGGGGCCAGTGAGTGAGGAGCGGTTGGCGGAGATACGGGCGAAGCACAAGCTGTATACCGACAGGGAACCGAGCATACTTCGTGGCTCTCATGTGGACGGCTTCCTGAGTGACCAGCAGCAGCACATCGACCACCTCACCCGCATCCTTCAGGACTGCGCCGCTGATGGGCTAACGGGTGCGTACAAGGCAGGCCATGTGGCAGGGTGGAAGGAAGCCATGATAGCCTACGTTGAAGAGGAGGCGAAGATTTACGGGCGCAACCCGCAGTACAGCCACATTCTGTCACACCCCAGCGAGGAGTAAGACGTGACCCCCGCACACTCCAGGTACGGAGCTACAACACCTGGGGGGCGGGGAATCACGATCACATTTTATATTAACCCCCTCATCCTGGCGGTTTCACTGTCCACCTTTATACCTGTCTTATGTCCACAGCAGCAATTCAGGTGGAACAGGTACGGGTTGTCCATGTCCTGTTTAATAGGCACGTTAATGCCACATTTACAGAGACAACTGAAGTTCTGGTACCTCTCGACTTTGAACGCACACTTCAGACACAAGACAAGATCCTTATTAGCTACTATCAAGGTGTCCTTTAGACACCTAGGACAGCACGGCATCTTACCAACCGGCTCGCCCTCATCATCCAGCTTCGGGAAGTCTCTCATGATAATTCCCCCCACAGTGACTACCCTAACTTCTCGTGATCATACCTATGGTCGGGGTTGGATTGACCCCTGCGTCTGATAGACTCCTTCATCTCCTTTCTCCTAAGTTCAGCGTTCTCAGGTTGCGTACCGTCGATGTACCTTGTAGCTCTACCAAACCAGTTAGCACCCGCGTCACCAAGGTGCAATATCTCGAACGGTGGTCTGATACGGTTTATCAACTTCCACTTCTGCTGGAAGAAGGAGTCGGCACCACCCGCATGGGTCCAGTTAATCTCATGCCAGGGTGTCTTGCCGAGTACCGGATCATCTGCGTGGAAAATCTGAGAGTACCCAGCCCACTCGCTGGTGTTACGATGGATCGGATATATCCACCAGTCACTCTCTGGAGGAAAGGGGGTAGACTCCGGGACGCTAGCTGATGGCATGGGGGCCATGCGTCTTAGCGGGGAATACAGCTTACCCTTCAGGAAGTACGAGTCGTCTACTGGTATGGTCTTGGGCCAGAGTACGTCCGCATCCATGATGCACAGTAAACCCTGCCTGCCGAAGTAATCCAACCCTTCCTCCAGTGCCTTCCACTTATTGAACCTGGCCCCGCCGTGGTAGAAGGAGTCAGTAACGTATATGTCGGCCTTGTTCTGATCAGCTACTGGCCTGACGTTACGCCTATCCATGATAGAGGTTACAACCAATACCTCCTCGAAGTGGTGTCGATTGTACGGCAGGGTCAATGACAACAGATCGGTATAGTCCACGCTTACCAGTATGGCTCTCATGATTAGTTTCCTCCAGAAAGGTATATGACCCCAACCCCACAACTCTTACCCTTCCAATGACGCAACCAACTCTCGTATGGTCCACTGCTAGGGATACCTTCCTTTTCCCTATTGATAGCCAGCAGACTGTCTGACCTGTCTATTATCTCCGATGTTACGTAACCATGCCTACGTATCTCCTGGAATGAGTCGCCTGGCATCGGGTTGTCTGTTATATCGTGCATGAAGATAATGCCTTTGCTACTCATGTACGGAAGTATATTATAGAAGTCTTCCGTGAATGCAGTCTTGTCCCCGTCGATGAAACATATGTCTATCTTCTGCTGCTTGGTAACCTGGAAGACCACACTCAAAGCAGTGTCATCAAGACTAGACATTGGCAGCCAGTTGAAGTTGATGAAGGGGAAGTTCTTCTCAAACTCCTCAGCATAAGGGGTGCCTCTAACCTCACATGAGATAACTCTGGTTATGCTGGGTAGACACTTGCACCAGTGGTACAGACCACCCCCCTTGTCGCTGCCGATGTCGTAGATGACTTTCGGCTTTATCGAGCGGGCAACTTGGATCATCTTGATCAACTCTGCCTTCCTTTGCAACGGGAAGAACAGGGGGGCGTCGAACACGTCATGGTAGATGTCTAGACCTGCCGGGCGTTTATGGTCCTTCTTGAAGAACTCCCTTATGCAGTCCACCATACCACTAGGGAACGAATCATCCATTTGTGCCTCCTATAGCCTTGCGTTACCTAAGTAGTCTGTCATCTTCAGTATCTGACCCCTGCTTAACTGAGACTCGACGGTAACCAACTCGACAGCCCTACCAGTTCGCTTGGGTAGGAACACAGATTGATGTGTGGCACTGGTCTGCTCGGTGGCATGCTCATCAGACGTCTGTGCCAATTCACCGTAGCCTCGCAGGGGTACGCCGCATTCGTGGCAGTGCTTGCGGACTTCGTGTGCAAAGGCAGTCATTGGCAACTGCCACCAGTAATCGTAGAGTTGGCCATCATAGACTATGACACCAGTTTGGCTGGGGTCTACTGGCATCCCAGTGTCAGGATAGTCTGGTTCGTCTTGGTGTAGTATGCTCTGTGAACCAGCAACCTCACAGAACCATGCTCGCAGCTGACCACGAAACACGCCTATCATAGCGGACCAGTGCTTGTTTATGTCACAGTCTGAGATGAGTTCCCAACGCTTCTCTTCGTCTTGGATGACATCCTTGATAGCCACGAACGGCGGGCTATGTCTGGAATCCTTGTACAGACCGACTACGATAGACTGTGGCCAACCCTTCTTGAACATCTTGTAGGCTTGCAGATCCAGGTGCACGTTCAGGTTGCTGACGTTAGGGTTGAATGTGTTTGCCATGCACCGAGCCTTCTCAACGGTGACCGGATTGTTACACCACAGTCCTCGCTGTTCGTATGGTATGTGCTCGCAGAGTATCTTGCACAGGTCTATGAACTGGGGGTGAAGGGCTGGGTTACCTCCGAAGACACCGACCACTCCGAAGTACCCTTTTAGGGAGATCACAGCCTGCTCGAAGTGATGCAGACTAATGAACTCCAGCTTACCCCGTAGCTGACTACCCTGCGTGCAGCCGAAGCAGGACTTGTCACACGCTCTAGTGACGTGTATTTGTATAACACCATCTCGGTACTTGCCGGGGCGTCTCGTGCCTGGGGCTACCATAAAACCAATTGCCTCAGTCTCATTCATGAGTCTTCTCCAGGTAGAAGGACCAGGGCAGACCATCTTCCTCTACTATCAGGTTGATGTCGTAGTGATGGGTGGTCAGCCCGAAGAATGCGTCCAGAGCACCTTGTACTCCTGTTGGCCAGTCATCCTCAGCACTCTGGTTAGGCATTATCACGTCATGGCCTGCAAGTATACCACCCATTTTCAACTTTGGCCACCACGCACGCAGGTCTTTGAGTACTTCCTTGTATCGGTGGTCACCATCCAGATAAACGAAGTCTAGTGAGTGGTCCTCAAAGTGCTCGGATGCTTTGACAGATATCATACGCATCATGCAGTACCGGCCCTCGTACCTAGACAATCTGTCCATGCAAGTCTGGAAGTCATTATCTCTGTTCTTGTCACCCCACAGGAACTTCATCTGGTGCTCGTAGCCCGGTGGTATGTGCCAGGGGTCAACGCATACTAGCATGTTACCCTCCCATCGTTCCAGGAAGATGGAAGCGTAATCCCCCTGGTGGGTGCCTACCTCTACTGCCGTGCCTAGCAGACCCTTCTCGTTGAGCAATAGTGGGAGTTGATTCCTGGTGGTAAGGTTGGACTTCCTCAGCATGGGTAGTTTCTCCGTAGGTTAAGTATCTGGTCTTTAAGGATACGGCAGGTGTTCCGGTAGTCGTAGAAAGACTTACACTGCTGGGCAAAGTAGTACTGCCTGTCGGCGTCGTAAGTCTCGTAGAGGCGAGACAGTAGCTTGCCCATATCTCTTCCAGAGATAGTTGGTGCCACTCGTATAAGGTTATCATCTATCTCGGGTAACACCTCGTCGGTAGGCAAGTCGGTTACCACTATGCAGCCGCACGCCGTAGCCTCGATAATCTTACGTAGGGCGTAGCCGTACATGCTAGATGTACAGATAGCGACCTTGAACTTACTGAGAGCATGCAAGAATTCATAGGTCATGCACCCTTTCCTGTGATAACCAGGATGCCTAAGCACGATGGTGGCCGGTAGTCTGTGTATCTCTCTGATCATGTTCTGTCGCATGGGGTACACAGAGCTAACTGCACCGGACAGCAACGTTCCCGACCTACCTTCTGGAGAGTAGGGTGGTACACGGTCAGCATTAACGGAGTGGTACGTGCGTATCAGGTGCTCCTTGCGAGTGTACGGGGCCAGGTGGTGTACAATGTCTGAATGATAGTAGGTGACCCAGGCGTGCACACCCATCTCTTCAGCAGATTGCATGTGATACTCGGGTCGCTGGTGTGCATCCTTTAGTATGGTCAGCTTGAAGATATCGTGCCTGTCCTTCAGAGATTCTACGTTGGTGAACCTGGCTCTAGGTTCCCTGAAGTCCTTGGCAGCCAAGTCCCACTCACGCTTGTCTTGCACCAGTACGACATCTGGAGAAAGAGTGGCTAGTATCTGATCTACGTCTGTGAAGCCAACAGTCAGGTTGTAGCCGCACAGCTTGAAGCCGTGGTGTTCCAGACCAACCATGATCTGCCAACCCTCATCCGTCATGTGGCTACTCATGCTCTCCACTGCCAGGGCGGCACAGGTAGGGTTAGAGTAAGGTAAGGGGGAGCAGGATGGTGTCGGTAGTGGACTAAGGCTAGGACTATCCAGGTTGACAAGAACTTGAGATATACTCCTCATAGTCTACTCCGCTGGTACTTGCCTCAAGTTCATGGCGTCAAAGTCTTCACCGAGGAACGATACTGCCAGTGGGTGCTTCCGGTTGAGCATGGTACTGATCTCACCAGTGTGCTGAACCAGACTCGGATTATGAACATACTCCTTGTAACCAATCTTGGTCATGGCAGTTACTATGCCGCCGTCCACCGCCTTCCAACCTCGACTAGCATTCTGTGGTCTGTTCAGCATGTGGTCAGAACCCAGGACCAGTAGCAGGGTCTTCCGGTCGAACACCAGGGCTACCGCGCCCCTGCCACGCTGGTTGGACTCGTACCACCCTTCCCTTGCCGGGGCTAGTTCCTGGTTCTGCGGGAAGGTGTACAGGTTCCAGTAACCATTATCAGGATACTTACAGTACTCCAGGTATTGACGGAGGTTCTTGTAGGTCACGAAGTCATCCTGGAACATGGCGTACCTGTCGGCGTTTGGTTCTCGGATGTATAGTTCTAACATACCCAACATCCAGTTGCCGAATGTTCGGATGTTAGTGGTTCTTACCGACACCTCCAGGTTGAACTGGCCACGCCACGACAGGGGGTCATAGTCACCGTCAACGAACAGTATGGGTGATTCAAACCCCGCCTGCCTTAGTGAAAACAGAGTCTTAGGGAGCAGGGTGTTCCTCCGCCTCGGCACCGTTGTCAACCCGTAAGCCCACTTTATCTTGCCCATTGGTGTCCCTCTTGGGGCATGCGGCGTGCCCATTTATAGTTAGCTTACCCTCACAACAGGGGAACCCGTCAACCCCTTTGGTAAGCGTACACTGGCCATAAACCTCACAGTCATATAGTTTTAATTTAACCCCTCTCCTGCATGTGGTACAGTCTACATACTCTCCAGAGAACTTACCCAGGTGGGAACACTTGTGTTCCATCATGCAAACACCCTTGGTCTTCCCACGGTTAACACACCATGTGCGAGGACAACTTCGTCATCCTGTCTAGACAGTGTGTAGTAGTACTTACCCTTGGGTAGTTCTGTATCCTCACTATCTAAAAGTACCCTGACGGTTGAACCAGCAGGGGTAGCGGATGGGAAGGTAATACCATCTCCCACGGTCTTGGTAGTCAGGATAGTACCGTCGTAGTCAACAGATCGTAGTCGGTACACCAGAGTTTGACCGCTGCGGTTCTCGCTGTCGGTGTCGAAGAAGTCCATAGTCACCTTCTCACCGACGTTGCACTCAAAGTTCTTCTTGTAGCTCATTGACCCGTCCCCTATAATACCCGTTACGTAGTTGTCATCCTGTACGTATGAGGTTAGGTAGTTGTCGTCTCTCGCATAAGATGTCAAGTATCTATCAGAAGCCTCTTCTGGAGGAGAGGGTATAGTACTACTAGCGCTACCACTAGGGGCTGAGCCTCCGCTGAACAGCTTACTGATCAGCTTGGATACTGCACTGGAGATAGATGAAGAGCAAGTCAGGGTCTTGGATACCGAGCGTGCAGACGTTCCGATAGCCGCCAGGGTAGAAATTAGTGTTTGGAACAGGGCTCTGTTGATTGAAAGAGAACCTGTTGGTGTCGTACTGCCTGCTAATGATCTTGACGTTGTCTTACTAGCAATACCCGTAGTTGTAAGACTGGAAGTCAGTGTTTTGGCAGCTGATCTTATGGCTGACCCGGTGGCAGTTAGGTTACTAGTTAGGGTCTGTAACGCGGCACGGATACTACTGGTAGTACCAGTGGGCGTGCAGCTACCAGACATAGACTTGGAAGAACTCTTGGCTGATGTACCGGTGGGAGTCAGAATACCACTAAGTGGTTTTGCTGTTGATCTAGTAGTTGCTCCAGTAGCAGTAAGGCTACCAGTAAGAGTCTGTAGTGCAGCACGGATGTTGCTAGTTGATCCTGTTACTGTAGAACTACCAGCCAGTGACTTAGAAGTAGAGCGAGTCTCGGTTCCTGTTGCTGTGAGGCTACCGCTAACCGGTCTGGCGAACGATCTGGTCAGGGCGGCACTACTAGTCGAGCTACCGGAGATAGTCTTACTGGCAGAGTTAGCCTTGGTTCCCGTAGCAGTTAGACTGGCAGCTAATGGTTTCCTGGCTGAGTTCGTCTTGGTACCACTAGAAGTTACACTACCCGCCAGAGAACGGTTGACTGTCTTCTGTAACGTACCAGACGGTGTGGTTGATCCGCTGTTACTTTGTGGAGTAGTTGTACCTCCACCACCACCTCTTTGGCCGAACGTCCATACTCTATGGGACCATTTCCTCATCGTGTCGGGGTGCCCCCGCAAGGACTGCCAGTAGAGGGCGTAGGCGTCGGCGGCAGACAGCGCCCGGTTGTACACCCGCACGTCGTCGACCGGGCGGTTGTGGTAGGGGTCCGGGAAGGCGGCATTGAAGCTCGCGATTCGGCACACCCCAGGCGCACCCGTTTGCGTGCTGGTTGCCTCGGAGAAGGACGCGGCCGGGATACCGTTGAAGTAGAACTTCTGCGGCGTCCAGCCTGAGCCGCTCGTGTAGGTCAGGTGGAACCATGACTCCGCCGAGACGCCGTAGTCGGCCGGGTAGGCGGTCAGTCGGAGTTGCCCGCCCCACTGGCGACAGTTTATATCCCGGACGCTGAAGCTGTTGGAGAAGTAAAGGTCGAGCGAATTGCCCGCCCCACCCGAGTCGTCCAGGACGAGTGAGAACAGGATGCGACTGTTCGCAAGGGTCGAATCGAACTGCGTCCACATGCTGATCGTCTTCGCCCCGCCGATGTCGGGCCAGCCTGCGGACGTGGCAGGAGTAATGCCAACGTAGTCGTCGGAGCCGTCGAAGGACAGACATGGCCTCAGTGCCCCCGGCCTGCCCCCCGCGCTCCAGGTCGGGCCGTTCACGAGCGTCCCGTGGCTGCGACCCTTGAGGTCAAATAGGGTGCCGCCCCCCGCGTTGTTGGGCAAGGGCAGATACCACGCGACCAGTCCCAAATTGAGAGGATGGTTCGCAACGGGGTTTCCCAAATCAATGTAGCGGCCCAGCACGTTTCTTCTCCATTACGCGGCCACGTTGGCGTAGACAGGAGTATACTCGTAGGTGTGGTTACCAGCCGTGCTGTTAAGATTCACACCAGTGTTATGAGCCACGAACAGGACATATGCCTTGGGCAGCGCGGCACCGAAGGCATCAGAAGCCTTGAAGCTGTACGGATAGTCCCTGTCAGACGTAGTGCTGTCTACAGGTAAGACAGCTACTAGCTTGGCGAATCCATCCCTGACACCAGCACTCGTGACTGTCTCGGCACTGGCAGCACCGTCGAATACGTCTGGCCAGGTACTATCGTTATCACTGGCTACTAGGTAAATCCTTATCTCTGTGTTGATAGTGGGAGTAGTACCTACACGAATCTTTCCCTGGTGTCGAACGTCTAGAGGAGCAGGCGTCATGCCGTCTACATCCACCTTGAACCACTCGTAACCTGCGATGAACGTGCTGGACGACCCGAGAGAAGTTAGACCACCAGAGCTACTAGTTGTAGAACCCCATACGGTGGTGATATCACCTGCTGCCATTTTTTGCCCCTTATATCACGGCAGGTTACGGGCCTGTTCTACGTCTGCCACGGTTAGAGTGAAGTTCATACCAATGTTACTATCCGTCGTAGCCGGGGAAGCGTTGCTGCCAGTACCAGTACTGAACAGCTTCTCTGCACGGCTAGATAGTTTCTTCCACAGGATAAGGAGTGCTGCTCTGGTATTGGTTCCTCCGGCACCACTGAAGATGTCGTCGAAGAACTGTCTCTGATCTGCCAAGCTAGCATCCAGCCCACCAGAAGCAGTGGTAAGGGTGATGATGGTTTGGAGTCGGGTGTGGTTGAGCGAGGTCAGCCCAGCCAACTCAGTTCCATTTATCTTCTTACCAATGTCTGCTACTGGCACTAGTTTTTTCCAGATGGTCCAGTCTGGTACGGCTTGAAGATTGAAAGCAGCAGCAATGCTAGAGTTGCCGTCACTGTTGTTAGGCAACGCCGACAGTGTTCCATCGGCGTTGATAGCATTCTTCAGAGCAGTCAGTTGAGTTGATGTGAGGGCCATGTTATCCACCACTCGGGAAGGTAGCGACGTAGGTTGTTACCAGCGAATCTCCTGCCGTCGAGTCCAGGTTAATGGCGGTGAACTTGGTTCGATCCCACAGAGTGCCAGCAGAACTGGCACTGAAGATACCATGTTCTGTTATCGCCAGGGTACCACCAGAGTCAGGGGTGAGTGTACCAACCGTGGTGTACGTATTGGTAGAATCCGACTGAGTTCCAGTTGGTCTGATGTCACTGGCATACTCAGTTGTCAACTCGGTTACCAGTGCTGTCTGACTGGCAGCTTCGTTGGTAGTGCCGGTTCCATATCCGTGGAACTTCATATTGGAGATTTCACTACCACCTGCACCGAAGTCGTCAGCCAGGAATGCTACCCCAGCATCGGTGATGACATTCCTACCCAGCAGTCCGTAGTTGGTGATGGTGCCGTCAGCGTGTCTGACGTGACCGTACAACTCGGAGTATATAACAGCCAGGCCAAGTCTCCTGGCTACCCTTGCCAGTAAGGGTATGAATAGGGAGCCATCCCGGATCAGCTTGAGGGTGTTGCAGAACTTCCACCAGGCAGAAGGTTCACGGATAGGTTGCTTGTCTTGTCGCACAACAACCCTGTCGATAAGGCTTGTAAATCCGAGCACGATTCACTCTTCCTTTCCTACTGGACTCATCTTGCCAGTAATGGCTTGCTGTTTACGATTCCTTCGCATCACACCTTGAACCGCTGCCATGTGCTCGACAGCGGACTCTTTAGTCATCCTTTCCATTGTCTTTCGGTTGGCCTTGAGGATCTCCTTCAGGGAATCCAGGAATGAGTCCTGAGACTCAAGGGTGATGACTTCAGACTTGGTAACCTTCTGGTCACCCATCGTAACCGTGCAGGAATGTGTCACCTGCAAGTCGCCAGTCTCTTCATCGAAGACGACTCGGAGCCTGTGTTTCATGTTTGTCTCCATGTTTGAGGAACTACTAGGGTAGTACAATATACGAACCCTGGCTAAAGGTCAACACTCTACGAACCTAGTTTGTGAATCCAGAACTGTGCATCACCACCACTGACTAACCTGTTGGCACTGCCAGAATTGGTCTGACCAACCCGTAACTCTATATACTGACCGGCTGTGAAGAAGAAGTCTATGGCCAGCCACATGGAGCTACGATTAGCATCCTGACCGGTGGCATGGGGGTGGTTCTGCCACTCGTTGTCATGAGCCAATATACCGTTCCTGTATATGGTAAGTAGTTGCAACGTGTACGTTTGGCTCGGGTCAAACAGAGCACTACCCCCTACGTGATAATAGCCAGACTCTGGTATTGTGAATCTCGTAGGGTTACCAGCGCTCCAGTAACCACCTTGATCATACGCCTCAAAGTCAAAGACTATGGCAGTCTCCGAACCGAACCCACCGTTTGGTATGGATTGCCCAGACTGGCAGCTAACCTTTGCCCCGGAGAACGCAGCACTAGCTCCAGGATCTACAGCCGTTCCCGTACCAGTACCAACGTCACTATCAGAAGAGAAGGCGTCGGCCAGCCAGGTTCCGTACTTATCCCTCTTGACCGAGAAGAATGAGTCTGCGTTAATACCGTCTGTACCTACGTTAACCACTCTCTGAAGAGTAGTAGCCTGTACCAGCACAGGGATGTTGTCCTGCCAGGATATACGGTAGATGTCACAGTCTCCGTAACCAGCGTTGATACCGGATCTACCCTGTATTCCGCCAGGGGTGTAGGCTATGTACACGTCAGGGGAAGGTGGGTCGTCCAGGTTGTGGTACTTGTGCCCTACCTTGTTCTTAGGAGTCTTGTCAACAGAGTTGATGATGCGACGCAGTATGTCCAGGTCGTCTGCGCTGAGCAAGTATCTCTCGGCCATGACTCACCACTTTCTCTGGAGGAGAGTATCAAGCAGGAACTACGTACAGGGTGCAGCGGGTGCTACCGAATCTACACCTCCACATAACCTCAGCACCCTCATCCGGCTCGAAGTGTACCAACTCACCGGGTCTGACGATGATGTGGGCTAACAACTTTGGCTTGGCAGGCGAGTGCATGTCTCTGTTAGGAGGTTGCTTTGGTATGAAACAGACTTCGATAACCCTCTGAGCAACCTGCATCAACTCGTGCGACGAGGGCTGGTTACGGAAGTTACTACCCTCGTCGTTGTGGATTACAACCAAACCAATGTTGTTGACCCAGCCGACGTCCAGGAGTCGCCATTCATCCGTCAGCGTAGTCTTGCGACGATACATCTGCTCGTTGTCGGACAACACCCTGCTATATCTGGCAGACACCTGCTCGGGTTCCTGTGCAGAAGCCTGATGGTAGATGTCTTGAACTAGGGACAGTGTTGGCCTAACTATGTACTCCCTGGTATTGGTCTCTTCCTTCAGATCAGCCAGTTTCTCCCCTTCTTCCAGAGGAATAGGTGGCGGTTCAACTTGCATCATGACGGGGTTGGCCTTGGTAGCAGTCTTCTGCTTACGCCTCTCGTGGAATTCCTCGATGGCCCGTGCATCGGAATCGAAGTCTCGCTCAATCTCTCTGTCCTTTGTCATGACTCACTCCTTATTAAAGAAGTCTTCGACACCTTACTCCTCGAATACCTCTACTACCACGTTCACACTGGCAGTGTTGGCCTTGAATCTCAACGTATTGGTGGCTGCCGTTGTACCAGTACCAGTACCAGCGTACTGCTCACCGAAGTTACTGGACAGTCGAACCACGTAGGTTTCACCCGGCAGTATCTTGCCGAACGGATAGAACACGTTAGTCTCTGGATCAAATATACCATACTCGACGAAGTTTGTATCGTCTATGTTCATGAACCTGGCAACACCGGGCGTGGTTAGTTCCGACAGGTCCACATCAACTCCGTCAGTGCTGACAGCTATGGCACCTGGAGTCGGACCCTTGGCACCAGCCATATCCGCCTCGAACGCTACCGGATTAGACCGGTAGTCTATGTAGCCCTTGCGTACGGTTAGCTGGGATCGAATGGATATCTCGTTAGCCATGACTAGCTCCTTACAGTACTGCTGGTATCCCTAGGAGGAGGAAGTTGACACCCGGATACTTCCTGACGATGATAGAACCTGCACCAGTCTCGCCACTAAGATCTGTTACCACCTGTCCCCTCTGATACGTTGTACCCAAGTTGAAGTTACCCGTGTCTACAATGTCGTTTATTAGTGGAGTCCAGTAGGGAGTGCCCAACTCGTCTGGTGGCTCTACCTGACCAGGAGCGTCTTTATGAGCCACGTAGTATGCACCGTCGTATGCTACCAACCAACCCCTGTGGTACACGGTTGTCGAGAATACCCAGTCAATGATGAACGTCAGATCTTCCTGGAAGATAGGAATCCACTTGCTAGAATTTGACAGTGGTATACCTATGGTTCCATTAGAGATACAGATATACCTCTTACCTGTGCCAATGTTGGTAAGGGCAGGTAATCCCCTGCCGTTCAAGACTACTCGAGTGTTCTCGCCGTTCTGATCCTTGTAGCGGATGAAGTGTGTGGGGTTGAATGGATCTGGTGGCGCACCGTTGATGTTCTTTAGTTCCCACGCACCAGTGTTGAAATTCCATTCGCCCTTCAGAACCTTGGTACCCTCGTCTAGTAGAGATCTATCCCAGGTGTTGTAATTAACCTCGAACTCAAGGGTACGGGTATAGTACTTGTAGCAGAAACCGTGGTACTTACGGTCCCAACTAAACTGCGACAGCTTGATGGTCCTCGGTGGCAAACCCCATAGTGTCCGATCGTTCACGCAGTCCATCATGGAAGCACACACTGTGTACTGCATGTTGATAAGGTTCTGCTCGATCTTGACAGCCGGTCTGGATTTGTCAAACTCTACGTGTGGCCCTCGCATTTGCTCAAATGCGGAGTTAACTACTGGTCTGCCATTAACGTCGTGCGTTGCTTCTTCTGTGTACCGAGTGAAAGAGCCGCTAATCTTCGGTGGCTCCAGGATAGGGTCTTCTATCTGAACGTCGTTGCACCTTTGCTTGTTACGCTCGGGCGGCTTGGTGGAGAATTCCATCTCCACTTCAAAGTAGTTATTAGGTTCATTGTCTAGTAATGGAGTAACCGTAGCGTTCGGTCTGCACCAGGCATAGAAGTCTGTATCGTTGTCGAAAGCCCACAGCGTACCCGGTAGTGGTAACCCAGGAGTATTCAAGGCGTTGGCTGGACCGTCAAGCCTGGAGCCTTTCACCAAGAAGGTTATACTCCAGGTTCGATGACCTTCATCGTCTCTTACACCACTCCAAGTTCTTTGTCCGTCTAGCAGGAAGGTTGCCATGAATATCCTCCTTATGTCAGACCGGCAGCATCGAGACGAAGACCGGGTCGTCGTGCCTGCTCCTCTGTTGCCTGGGCAATTCTAGCCAGTAGTCCGGCTATGTTGTTACCCTCTAATCCACCACCCATCCCAGCGTTGGGTTCCAGGGCTACTTTCTTGGCACCACCTATGGGTCCGAGTGCCGGTATGTGTGCTGGAAGGTTGCCAGCCCTTTGGACCTTGGTACGATCTCTGGTTTCCTTTGCAATCGCATCAAACTTAAGCCGGTCACTGAACTCCATGATCCGAGTGAAAGCCTCTGCACTACCAGTAAGAGCAGCGTCAAATCGCTGAGTTTCCTTAACAACATCAGCCATGTTGTCTCGCCACTCTTTTGTCTTGTCGTTGGCGTCGTCAAGGTGTGGTAGAGTATTCTTGGCAAACTGCATATCAATCTTCATCCCGAGGAACTTGTTAAGGTCGTCGTTCAAGTCCTCTGCCATACCCATGAACTGATCATGGAGTTTCTTCTCTAATTCTCCCATCTCCCTTTCGGGTATAGGATCAAGGTCTCTGATGTTCCACTGGAACTTCGGTGCCTGCTGGAGTAGATCACCTATCTTCTTCTTCCCAGTGATGATATCACCGATATTACTAAAGATGTTCTTGAAGTTCTCCGCGAAGGTCGTCAAGAACCCCTGTGCCCAGTCAAATAGGGAACCCCAGAGTTGCTTCATGATCTTGATACTGTTCTTAAAAGTGGTTGGTATGACTGCCGTGAATACGTGTATTACCGCATTCTTAGCCTCTTCTAACTTGAACAGAACGAAAGTAGCTAGGACGTCCCATATCTCTCGTATGTGGAGTATAGCAAACTCTACGGCGTTGATGGAGGCAGCCAGCATGAACATAGCATCTTGTACGGTTAGAGTTACACCAGCTATACCTTTGATAGCCCCCATAGCATCTTTACCGAGAGATGACAGTATAGCACCACCCATATCCCAAATCAGGCTAATCAGAGATACTAATGCCAACCTTACAGGTTCCGTACTCTTCCAGAAGGATGTGAACTGCTTCTGCATGTCGTCAAAGACACCCAGGCTGTCTGCAGCACTGTAGCCTATACCTGCAAAGGCACCTGCCATAGCGGCAACACCAGTAACGATAACTCCCAGGATTATACCTATACCACCGAACATCTTGTTGAAGATCATACCGGCTGTGAACACAACTGCTGCGAAGGTGGTGAATGCTACCACACCCATCAATACAGCAGCCGTAGTCTTCTTAACAACTGGTGGTAGGTCGGCCCATACCCCTAATGCGAACTTCAGAGTAAAACCCAGAGCCAACATTATCGGCACTACTTCTCTGCCTATGTCGATGCCAAACGCAACCACGTTATTCCAGATAATCTGTAACTGGTTGTGGAAGCTGGTCATCTGCTTGTTGGCGACCTTCTCAGTCATACCACCAGCGTTCCTCAACTCCTTCTCGTACCGACGGATAGCGTCGCTGGTGCCAAGCAGAGGCATGATAGATTGCTGCATCCTAGCCTCGAATCCGAGTTGCAGGAATGCGGCAGATCTTAGCTCGTCGTTCATCGGACCGAACGCATTCTCCATATCCTCAATGATGTCTGCGAAGTTACGCATCTCACCAGCATTGTCGAATACGGCGATTCCGTACCTTTTGAATGCGTTCTCGTTCTTGATGGCGTTCTTGGTCAAGTGCCTGATGATCATAGACAGGTGAGTACCAGCCAGTTGTGCTTTCACACCCTGATCGGCCATAGCAGCCAGGACGGCCACACCTTCTTCTACATCCTTACCGAACGCTTTCAGAGCACCACCAGCCTGTCTAGTCAGAGCGCGAGAGAACTGTAACACAGAGGCGTTGGCCAGGGTGTCAGCCTTAACCAAGACGTCTGTGATACGAACCAGACTCTTCATGTTGGTAGCAGCGTTCTTAGACTTCATACCCATAGAAGCCTGTGCGTCTGCTGCGTACGTTGTGGCTGCGGCAAGGTCGAAGTTGCCTGCCGTTGCAAACTTCTCGATTGCAGGCAGGGCGGCAATAGACTGCTGTGCGTCCATACCAGCAGAAGCCATGAAGTAAAACGCCTTGGCCAAGTCTGTAGGACCATGAAGTGCAGTCCTACCAAGACTAAGAGAAGCCTTCTCAATCTGCTTCTCCTCGTCTGCCGTAAGACCCATGATAGAGAGAGATTCAGTCAGAGCCTTGTTGAACTTGCGGAACTCGTTGGTGGCGAACGACAGAGCCGCAGCGGTAGCGGCAGAGGTAGCAGCGTTCATGGCAGCTACCACCGCCATAGTCTGATTCTCAACGTCCTTCAGAACGTCGAAGTATCCACTGGCGTCACCCCGGATTCGGATGACTATGCCACCCATACTTGTACTGCTTGGCATCACTCCCTACTTTCTTCTGGAGGAGAGACTAGCCTGTGCTCGATGTTCTCCTTGCCACCCAGTCGTCCTATCCACCTAGCCTTCGTGGTGGCTATACTCTCTCTAGGAGCCTTGGCCCCTGCCTTCTTGAACTCTATCTTGTAATCAGTTATCTTGATCTTCTTACGCTTCTTACCCTGGTTGGCACGGTGGATAACTGCTGATATCTGGGCCAGGTAGTAATCCATCTTTTCCATCGTATTCCACTGCTCATCTTTCCACTCAGCCCATGCCATGAACTGGCGGTGCGTCATGCTACCTCGCCAGCCCATAACTTCGTGTAGCAGTTTGCCGTTCTCTTTGGCGAGTGTGAAGTGACCGTCGTACACCTCACTCGCCTTTATCAGTTTCCCCCGGCTGTTACCTCTTCCGGTTCATCCTTCTTAGATCGCGATACCAACTGCTCTCTTAGTTTGGTGATCAATACCCTAAGTGAGTCTTCAGGTAGGTCTTCGCTCTCATCCAGAATGATCTGAGTAACCTCGTCTGGAGTTTGTTCGGGGTTAAGACCGCTGATGGTTCTGACCTGATTATACAGATCTCTTACCATGCGACCTGGCCAACTCTTGATAGTCTTCTGGGTCACAGGTTTCTTGGGATCTTTGTGACCATCTTCACCCACCTGGAACACGCACTGGCTAACCAGGAACGATTCGGTATCCGCATAGTTGCCAATGATGGTAGGCTTACCGTTTGGCCCCATCCTGGTACACCTGGCAAGCTCGTTGCGGTAGGCACACACTACAGACTCTTCTGCCTCGCACAGAACGTACTCAACTCCCTTGTAGTTGAAACCAATCTCGATAGGTTCCAGGTCGCTGAAATCCATGCGGTAGCGACCGTCATCATTCTTGATGACATTCTTGGACATCTTCTTCGCCATTGTCTAGCTCCTGAAAACAGTTGGGCGACGGTTAGTAGTATAGCGGTTAAACCGCACTCATCAAGTACCAGCCACTTCCACCATAACCGGGGCACGCTCGACACCAGTGTTGTCCTGGTTGGTCGGGACGTATGTAATGGTTGCGGTCGGCTGCTCTCCCTCGACAAACTCGTCAGGCTCGAAGCTCTTCAAGAAGCCCCAGAACGCCAGGGTACTACCGTCCGGGAAGGTGATGGTGATGACATCGTTCTCGTTCAGCAAGAGAAGAATCTCGTCGTACAGGTCTGGGTCCCAGGCAGCCGTGACGCTTCCTTCCGTCAGGGTGATAAGTGCTCTGGAAGCAAACGTCCTGAACCTGACGTTGTGCATGGTGGTAGTATCAATCTCATCCCCACCATCCATACCAGGAGGTGTTACCGACTTCTCCCAGAAGGCGATGACCGGGTTACGGGCGAAGGTTATTAGTGTCTGGTAACCATCGTCCATCTTTATACCGGCTGGCGTACCGCGTGCCGTTGCGCTAGGTGCTGGCATGTCAACTCCTCGTTACGACTCTTGCCTAACCGAGACTAGGTAGTTCACCGTGAACAACCTACGGTCAGACTCTGGAGACTCTCTACCCAACGCGGCGACATCGCTAGTCCTGCTAAAGGAGTGTATCAAGTAAGCCTGTGGCGTCCCGTACTCCTCAACCAAGACAGATCTCTGGTACACCCCTGTATCTAGGGTGTGTGCTATGGCCCTGGCCTTGTTCCATCCCTCGTTATGTGTCTTCGCCCTGACTCTAACCTGTATACCGTGGTGCTCCTGAACCTCTCCGTCGTTATGTGTTCTGCCAGACTGCCTGCCGGTGGTGTCGTACACAGTTACACAGTTGTCTGGGGAGGCTGGTTCTAGGGCTGTAAAAATTGGCCACTCCTCCTGCTGGGAGGGCATGGTGCCGAGGCCAAGCAACACCATAGCCTTGCGCGTGATGTCAGCAGGGGAGTGAGCCAATGGTCCGGGCATGGTTAGTGCTCCACTTTCTCAACTTCTACGAATGCACTCTCTCTGAGGAACCCGGTGTCTACTGGTACTAATGGTAGGCTAAGTTCCTTCAGCAACAGACCGGTCTTAAATAGAGCCGTTACCAGAGACTCACCAGCAAACAGTCTGGTTCTGAACTCGTCAGTTAACCGGTGTGCTTCCATCCTGACTGGCTTCTCCAGAAACTTGGCTTCCCCTACTGTATGGTTGTACTGAAGATTCTCATGCTGATATACAGCATACCTGGCAGTGTATCCGACGGCAACGGTAGCTCGCTTGGCTCTCATCGTGTGTTTGATGGCGAGTATCTTCTTCAACTCCTTTATGTTCATCACGTATTTCATTCTGATCATGGCTTGTCCTTAAACTTGGCGAGCATTACCAATCTGCGGATGCCTCTACTCTTCACGTCAGCAGCTTCTCGATAAGCAACGACTTCCAGTACATCGTTGTCACTCACACCAGAACCAGCCATCCATTCTTCCTCATCACTCAGTACCATATGGCTACCTTCCCTGATAGCCTGTCCAACGTGAGCTATGGCGTCAATCGTTCTGGTGCCTATCATCGGCTGCCTTGGCCCTATTTTAGACCATTGCCACTTAACGTCAATCTCTTCTACATCACCAACTACCGGCTGACCGTAGTTATCGAACGCACCAGTGGCTTCCCACAGCAGAGCCTTCTCGTTACGGTGACTAGATTCTTGGTGTGGCATAATTAGTCTCTCTAGTGTGAAACTCTAAGGGCTAGTCTCTTTGATGGTAGTCGGTTTGCTCACTAGGTGGTCTACCAAGCCATAGTACCCTGGCTTTCTTCCTGGAAGTAATCTCAACCAGGCAGCCCGTTGGGTCCATATCCTTGGCGGTCTGGCCGTATGGGGTGAAATCCAGACCCTTGTCAGTCTTGCCGTGGAACTTGGCTGAAGAGTCCAGGGTCTTCTTCTCTGCATAAGTCCTGTCAGTTATACAGTAGAAGTGTGCCGCCAGCCAGAGTTCAATCAGAGCCAGTTCGGTACTTGTTATGCTCTCCCCTTTAAGTGAGGCACAGGTGGACACCCTGCTAACCAGAGCGTTGGCACTGTCGATGAAGGGTGTCAGATCAGGCTCGTTCTCGCTGTCGTAGTCACCACCAGTTTCCAGTAGAGTCTGAACTTCATCTGCATTAACCCTGGCCATTGTACTACCCTCCAGAAGATAGGGGGACTCCATTCCCCCTTACCCGGACTAAGTCAACTTACCGGTAGAAGTTACCCCTAGCTCGGAACTGGAACCCGGCACCTACAGGGGCACAGCTTCCGCCGGTGTCGAACTGAGCACCAGCCCCACAAGACGGGGCGTACTGTGCCCTAGGAACGTACAGGGGGGCACGGGGAGCGAACACCTGTGGTGCGTCAAACAACTGTTGCTGGAAGCTGTAAGACTGCTGCACGGAGAACTGTGCCGGCGGTGCGTAGACCGGTGCACGCTGGAACGCGAACTGTGCTGACGGTGCATACACAGGTGCCCGTTGGAATTGGAATCCTGCCGAGAATCCGTGACTCTGACGCACAGGTGCTCGGAATCTGGATCGTACCTGGAACTGTGATCCGACGTCATAGCCTCCGGCTTCAGCCAGGGTGGCCATTCCCAAGAGAGCGACTACTGCGATTGCGGAACTCTTCATAACTATCTCCTTCAGGTGAGGGCGATGCCTATTCTCCGTTCAGACCCCTACTTCTTCTCTGCCTCTACCTTCTCCTTCTTCCGCTCCTCCAGTTGGCGGAATGCTTCCTTCTTCCAGGCCAAGACTACTGCGTCACTGGGCGGTTGCAGCTTGTTCTTGACCACGACCGCCACAACATCCTTGTCTGGGTGCTTATCGCTTGGCGGCATGCTAGAGAACTCAACGTGCCGCACCAGCTTCTCGATCTGTCGTACCGTCAGCCTGGCAATCTCATCCTTGTCGAACAGTACGAACCCGCCACCCACAGCCTCGTTACCCTTGTCATGGCAGAGGTAACACCCTCCCTGCTGGTTGGCCTGCTTCAGACTCAACTCCTTTTTCTCGGGAGTGGGTGAAGACTCTTTGGGTAACTCTTCCCGCCTGGGAGTTTCTTCCCTCCTTGGCGTACCGTTGAGTCTATCCTCCAGAGAGCGGACTCGAGCATCCATGGACTTCAAATCCTTGTTCATGGTCTGGAGAATATCGAGAACCTGCTTCAACTCCGATGACTGACCGTTGGGTTGGTTGGAGGCAGGGTTGGGGTTGGGAGGCTGAGCCGATCCGGGGTTAGGGTATGACGGGTAGGTGGCTTGGTAGCCAGGAGCGGCTTGTGCTCCGTAGCTAGGGAAGACATTCAGGAGAGCGTAGGCGTATGGTACGACAGCCTGGTACGTTACGAACGCCGGTACTTCCTTCTTCACCACCTTCTCCACAACCTCGTACTTCACAGGTGCGGAGTAAGTGCTGTAGCTGTAGCTCGGATAGCTGTAGCTTGGTGAGTATGTCACCCTCGACCGGTATCCGCTGCTGTAACACTGGCCCATTACTGGGGAGGTGACGAGCAGTGTCACCATCATTCCGACGATCACAGACTTCATAACTGCTCCTTCTTCTGGAGGAAAGGAACACCCTGGTTGTCAATCCGGTTTGGCTTCTTCCTTCTTCTCGATTTCAGGCAGAGCCGTCAAGCCGTGAATGAGAGTCTGTGTGAAGCCATACACCTCTTCCCATTCGAGTCTGGTTATACTACCCGAGGGTTCGTCTACAAAAGCAGCGAGTATCAAATCCGTGACACCCCTGGTTTTCATGTGCTTGCGGATAGCATCCTTCAACTTCCAACTCCAGGTGCCTAACTCCCTGGCTGCCACCTCGACGGTCACAGGTTCTTCTACGTACCTGTTCCAGTACTCACCATAGAGCTTGGCTATCTCTGTACTGGTCTTGCCCTTGGGGTTGGCCTTGGTGGTTGTGACTTCCGCAATAGCCTCGGTGTAGCGTTGCCTGTCTCTGGCCAGTAGCTTGTCAAGGTCTCTTAAGTACTGGTTCTTCAGACGCTGGATGACATCCTTCTTCTTATCGGCTAACTCCAGTGGCCCTCCAGCCCTGAAGATCTTCCTGACCCAGTCGTTGATAGGCTTGAGCATCTCCTTATCAGAGCCATGACAGCGTATGCAGGAAAGGTTGGCGTGCACCCTGGCGTCCTTGCCGACCCTTAGAGTCGAGTCGTCCGGACCGATCTGGTCTGGTGCCGTCGCCTGTGCCAACCCCTGGGCGTTCGCCAGCAGAGTTAGCATCAACCCGTTGGGTAGGAACCCATACCACTCTTCTGCGTCATGCAAGAACTGGCCACGCTCCAGATTCTTCTTGGGCTGACCCCTGCCCACCTGGCTGAACACGTCCAGTGTACCCCACACGGCGTCGTCACCACCCAGCCTGACTATCTGTCGTCCCTGCTGTGATATACCAGAGCGTTCGACTACGGCTCGCCACTCCCTGAACCTCTTGATCGCACGGTCCTCATTCACACCAGCCAGGTCAAAGAAGTCCTGTCTCTTCTTGATGCCCAGCCACTCGTAGTAGCCCACGCCTTCATCCTTGTTGCGTATGGAGATTTGTCGTGCTGTCTGTACAAACCTCCAGTGGGCCGAGACTATTGGCACTTCCGTTATCAGGGTCTTCCGGAGGTAGGTTATCTCCTTCTCAGGTAACCACGGTGCCGGTGCGGATATTATCTGGCCCTTCTTGGCGTGCGTCTTGTTGTAAACACCGTATTCGTAATCCTTACCCTTGTACTCGCCACCCGGCCACACCTCCTCGATAACCGTGTCTTCAAGGAACTGTATCTTTACATGGAAGATGTAGTCTATGTCCCTGAACTTCTCCCACACCAGCAGCCTCTTGTCCCAGCCAAAGTCCCTTAGATCAATCCTGCCCAGGTTGGGTGAGACTATGGTAAGGTATCCAAACACACCCTGGTCAGACTTTAGGTTCAGGTCAAACACGTTTACTACGTTGTCATCCTCGTAGTGTTCGGCCTTGGAGTTGAACCACAGGTATCGGTAGAACCTCAACTCCTCCTTGATCTGCTTGGGCTTAAAGCCTGACTTTATTAACGCAACCTCCATCCTGGCTACGTCCACAGCCGCCGCTGTTACTGCGGAAGCCGGGGAGGAGGGTTGCGGTGTTGGAGCGATGGATATTGCGGCGGCGACAAGAGCGGCATACACGCAATTCTTACTCCCGAATCGGGCGATCAGGGTGTCGGAGTGGCTGGATCAGGGACAAGGTCGTCAACCACCTTGGCCTGTTCTGCCACGGCATCAACTGCTGATTGCAGTTCAGGTGTGACCTTCTCGGCGTCGGCAACGGCCTGTTTCAACTCGTCAACTTTGCTCAAGAGTGTTTTACTCTCTTCACCAATCTTGGTGAGTTTGTCACCGATTGCCTTGACCTGTTTGGTGAGTTCAGCCTGAGTAGCCATGACTTCCTCCAGAAACTTTTGGATGCGTCTTAATCGTCGCAGTACCAGAAATTGGAACATGCGAGCCTCTACTGTTTGAACCTGGCGACTTCCTTGCCGTCCTTGTCTAATCCTACCAGGGTAGTGATCAGTCCACCCTTGGCTGGCGGGTCAATCGGCTTGTCGGCCTTCGGGTAGATCGTACCGACAAACTGATAGTCCATATCGTTGATGTCACTACCACCCGGTATCGGCTGCCTGTCCCTGGTAATATCCCCCGGCAACTGGTAGCACATGATAGACTCGTCATCAGCATCGGGAGTACCTCTGATAGACCTTTCCTCCAGAGGTGTCAGTACCTGGGAGTCCACCATACTGCGACTCCATCCCTGGGTTCGCTGGAAGTATCGGTAGGTTGCCTCCCTATCAAGCCTGGCAATCAACTGCTGCCTCATGTGCTCGTGGGGGAATCCTAGGGTATGTCCAGCCTCGTGCCTGACAACCCTGCGGAACTCTTCCTCCCTGGTCCTCATGGTAAACCCTGACAGACACATGGTAGCCTCATTACTAGAGATCATGCGAATGTCTGTTCCCATGTAAGACCAGTAGCCCTCGTCTGACCGGGTAATCCTAACCTGTGGGCTGGTCTGGCTGTAGCGGAACAAGATGTTGCCGGTCTTGTTCCAGGCGTTCATGTGGCTAATGATCCGGTCTCGAAGGTCGGCTGGCGTAGACTCCATGAAGCCAACCGTCAACTCCACGCCAGCGGCACCCCAGTACTTTGAGGTCAGCAGGGCTAGGAACCCTGGGACCGGATCATCATCAGACTCTTCCATGAGTGCCGTACTCATCGCCATCAGGGCTTCAGGCGGTGGCATGTTGACCGGGTTGATAATGATAGCCTGCTGTGCCGCTACTATCCTATCCTTCTCCGGCACTTGCTTGATGGTACAGGCCACGCCCAGGCTCTTCTTAGCGGGTTCTGTTTTCTTCTTCGCCACTCACTTCTCCTTATCTTCAGGCGGGCAGGGCGGTTCTGTAGGTTGCAGACACTTTAGCGCCAGCAGGTCTAGCTTGTAGATGACGCCCTGGAGGTGGCCACGCATCTCGTGCCGTGTCTCGCTGATGGACTTTGCTAGGACATCTAGTGACATCCGAATGGCTACCGTGTCTTTCTCCAATCCAGCTATCTTACTAGCATTCTCCAGTACAGCCATCTTGTACTGACTCAGAGCACCGTTGGTCTGGAGTTCAGCCTTGGCAGCAGACTCCTTTGCTTTCTCAGAGATAGCGGTGTTGTGATCCAGCTTACTAGAAACAGAGTCCTGCTTCCTGTTGATCTCATTACCTTGCTTGTTCACCTCATCCTTGACTTCCTGAATGGCGTAGGCACTTTTGATCCACAGGGTCATCACACCGGCTATCATTGTGACTATGGTAATCAATCCTGTTACCACCGTCGCGATTGCTGCATCGCTCAAAGGACCGCTCCTTGAATAGAATTCCACGTTGACCATCCCTTCCCATTCGGGTTACTGGGACAGTCCTTCCTTCAGAGCTTTGATCATCTCATCCTTGCGTGTTGCACCCTTGAGGCTGATGTCGTGCTGGTTCGCCAGCTTGGTCAGTTCCCTGACGTTCATCTGCTCCAGGGGCTTGTCGAGTTGAACCTCGCCCTCATCGTCTTCCTCTTCTTCCTCAGTCTCCTGGGTTTCGAGGGGGATGTCGGTCTGATACTCGTCCTCATCGTCCGGATACTCTTCAGAGTCCGGCTCAGTCATCTTGCTGGTACGCTGAACCCTGCCGCTCTCCTTGCGAGGGTAAGCGTCCTTGGCCTTGATGGGAGCTGGCGACAGATCGGCTTCCTCGTCCTCTCCCATAGCCTCCAGCTTTGCGGCCAGTCCTTCCTTCATTGGGATGGCAACCGGTGGTCGGAACTTGGCGGCAGCCTCACCCTCAGACTGTCTCATGCGTCGTGCCACAGGGTCGATACGGGTGAACTTTTCTGCTCCGTGCTTCTTCACCAGGTCAACGTCAGACTCTACAGTGTCGCCTGGGTGGAATCTAAGGGATTGTCCAGGATTCTTGGGGTCTTTCTGGATGTGTCGTCCCAGCAGGAGTTTGAACCTTGCCATGCTTATTCTCCAGAGTTAGGTTACTAGTAGGACAGGGCGATAGCGGTTAGTTAGCTAGTAGTAGCAGATCGCTCACCAGTGTTAACTGGTGGTTCCGTGGACGATAGCGGCGTCACCGTCGTAGTCTGCGAAGAACTGTGGCACCTCGATGCCCATGACCTTGAAATTGAGCCGCATACCGCCCTGGCTCTCCCACTGAACCACAGTGAAGGCCATGCCGGTGACGGCACGGAGAGTCTCGGAACTCATCTGGATCAATAGCATCTGGTACCCGCTATTCAACTGGTCCAGACGTCTGATATCCATGATACCTTCGATACCACGGATACGCTCACGCAGCGTACGAGAGATAGCCGTGGAGCCGGTGCGGAAGTAGTCGTTGTCCAGCCAAGCATCATAAGACGTGCTGGTGTAGAGGACGAAGGGTCCGTACGCACCGATGTCGTACATCTCCTCTCGCATCTCGATAACGTCCTGCATCACCGCTTCGGGGTTGCTACCCGTAGGAGTGGTCAGATCGGTCTTGGTGATACGGTATGGGAAGTTGGTCGCCCCGTACACCTTGGACAGACCGTCGTGTGCCGTCACTCCGGAGGCAACAGTGCCGAACTGGATACCAGTCTCGATGCCGATGGCGGTATCCTCAACCATCTCTGCACATCGACGGGAAGCCATCTCCACCATACGAGTGTCGAGCGGCACACCACCAGAGCGGCTTACTGCCAGACGACGGGCACTGAACCAGAAGTCCGAGTGCGTGATCGGCAGGGGCAGTGAGCGGAGCTTGAATAGCGGATTGTCTGTACGACCAGGAGACAGGCCATCCATGTCCACGACGGCTTCACCAACGTCGTTGGTCGTCTCGTATTCCAGCGTCAGCTTCCCCATGCCGTTGAAGCCGGAGAAGTTGCTGGCCTTCTTCATGTCGTCGTAGAACCGCAGCCTGTCGCGCAAGGCCGGGATTACTGCCTGGTCAAGCTGAATCCACTCTTCTTTACGGAGCGAGGTGGCGTTCCACACCGAATGGAACATCCCCTGGTTCATCAGGTCACGAATCCGTACCGGACGACGCTCTGGCAGATAAATCTGCTTAGTGTTGTCGTAGATCATGCGGCCAGTGTTGATAGTCACCAGACGCTCGTTGTTCTTGCCCAGGTATGGCCTGAGCATACCAGGATCGAATCGGACTCCGTTCATCACCTCCACGGCGTTGCCGGTGTAGTCCGATCCTGGAACCTGGATGAAATTATCGACAAACATTCTTGTCTCCCAATGGTGGTTAAGGTCTGGCGACAGACAGTGTCCTGAGTTATCTTAGTATCCGGTCCACTCACACCAGGCCAGGGTGTCTGCCGTGGGATCGGTGATGGTTTCCTTGAGCATGGCCATCTCTGTCTCGGGCGTACCAGTAGTGGCGACGAACATCCCGGTCGTATCATCAGCAATCAACATCTCACCCTTGGTGTGATCGTCGGCAGTACCAGCAACATTTGCCAGGAGCAGGTTGTACTCCTCACCTGCCACTGGTACGTAGCCGAAGAACCGCTCTCCTGCCGTGTAGGGGTCTGTCATGGTCTTGCCGAGTAGGTAGTTCTCAAGGACCAGGACCGGTGACCCCTTGGGCCTGCCACCATCGGCGTCAGCGTTGTACAACTCGTAGACGTGACGCCCACCCTGGAGAGCTTCCGAGATGTCTGGTTGTACCAGCATTCCGGGGTAGAAGGTCTGACCGGTTGCGACAGTACCCTCTACGAACCTTCCCCGAGGCTCTGCACTGACAATGATACCATTTCTGCGAGACATGGTTTTACTCCATAACTGTTAAGATTTAGAGCGGGAGCCGGAGCCAACCCCGGTCGCCGCACGGAGCGACCCCGGACACCCGCGTACAGGGGTAGTGGACACCTACTACGCCCTGACTTACTGGTGCAAAGGCAGCAACTCGTCTGCCAAGTCATCCTTGTTGACAAGAGGGTAGCCTCCGGCGGCACCACGGATGTCGGGGAACTGGGGCGGCTGGTTAGCGTTCTGTGGAACCAGTGCCGACAGGGCTTGAAGCTCTCCGAGAGGCTTGCCCATCAAGTACTGGTGCATCTGGCTTTTGCTGGGGTCGGCAAGGTTGGCCGTCATGCGGTTGACGATGGTTTCCTTCTGACGGTTACGCTCTGACCGTGCGAAGGCCAGGTCTTCCTGCTCTTCAGGAGTCAGCCTGCTCTCCACCGGGGCAATGGTTGGAGTAGGAGCCGGAGCTGGCTTGGCCTTCTTCTCCCACTTGTTGGTGGCGGTGTTGAAGGTAACGGTCTGACCCTCAACCTCGAATTCCTTCCTGGAATCATCGAGAGCCTTCTTGGCTGCCTCGGAGTCTGCCAGAATCTTCTTGGCCCTGTCGGCATTGTCCTTCAGAGTTTGGAGTTTCTTCTCGTTCATTGCCTCCAGAGAAGACCGGTCTTCCTCCTGCCAGCAGTCGCAGTTGGAGATCAGCCAGGAGACTAGTTCTTTCTTCTGCATATCATCCTCGCTTTCATTGTTGACAGGCGGAACAACTTCTTCGTTCAGGGGCTTGTATGAAACTTCCCTGGACACCTCTACCGGAGCCTCATTAGCAAGCTCCACGGTGCTCTTCCTGAGATCGGTCTTGTAGGGTATCTTCCAGGTCTTACCGTGAACCTCATACACGACGTACTTGTCGAACACCTCGACTACATAGGTGGTCGGGTAGTACTCTGTAATACCAGACATACCCATGCCATTGCCGAACCTCTTCTCAATGGCATCAGCTAGCAGTCTACGCAGTTGAGAGTGTCCCAGTGCGGCTGCATTATGAACTCCGCAGCCGTCATCAATACAGCAAGCACCTATCTGGTCGGGCAGGATAGCCACATGGTCTGGCCTGTAGTTCTTCCCGATGTAAGTGTAGGGCTTACCATTGAACACGGCACCGTCAGGAGCAGGCTGGCCGTCCAGTGCCAGACCGGTTGACAACTCCATAGGAGTGCCGCTCTCCAGAGCTTCTAGAACTCTGTTGTCAACCTGTGCTACAGACTTGTAGTCGAACCAACCCTCACAGGTCAGCTTCTCGTTGAACTTGGTACGGAGTATGATGCCGATACCCTGCTTGTCCAGAATGTATGGGTCTCTGGCAGACACGGGTTGGCCGTTTACGACTGGATGGTATACCACTATGGGCATACCGTTCCACACAGAAGGGTCTTTCGACAACTCCTCGGCAGGATACAGTATCGGACCCTGGCTCCCAGAGAGAACACCGGGTACAATAAGGGTCATGGGGGCGACCAGATACTCTCGGCCATTCAGCACCGACTTTCTGATCTTGCCGGTTATGTTGGCAACAATCTGCTCTATGGCCATGACCAACCCTCACGGGCTTCAGCGAATGGAAAACCGAACAGCCAAAGAATATACCAAGATGATCAGTCTAGGTATCCCGTGAGAGTATCTCTTTCAAATCTTAGCCCTTTAAGCTAGTCCTCACCAGGGTCAAGTAGCAGCCGAACGTGCCTGTAGTGGATCTTGCGATGCTTTAACTCGCAGACTATGTCCTGTCCTCTAGGCCGGAGAACCTTGCGTATGTGGCAGATGTGTACCCGGATTGCGGCCATGTCTACCATAGGATCTGACAGGCAGGCGTGTAGTTCCTTCCTGCTGTGCGGCAACCCATCAGATAACACATCCAGCATCTTTATCTGAATAGGTTGCAGAGGATTCTTCTTTCTCATGGTGTCCCCTTACTCCGCAGAGCCGCTGCTAGCGGTACTAGTATCAGACTGGAGTCTGGAGTTATCCTTGGGCAACACTATCTCAGATCGAAGTGTACTGGCCCTAGCACGCCCGACGATAGCGGTGGCTTCCTTCTCCGTGTAACCCAGTACCCTGGACAGGAAGTCCTCTGGTGACATAATCTCCATTGCCCTGGAGGTAAGGTACTGTGCCAGAGCCTGAGTCCTCTTGAAAGCAACGGTAGCCTTCTCCTGGTCGGTCTGGCTGGACAGGTCAGGCCAGAACACCGAGAACCCAGCCTTGGGCCTGGCAACAATACCCAGTGAGATGAACCGGTCGATCACGGGTACTATCAGTCTGGGAGTTAAGTACTGTCTCTGTCGGCCCCTCACCTTATCATCCCAGTCAGCCTCGTCCTGAGAAGACGCCAACTCGCCCCGCTCGCTACCCATGAATATCCTGATAGGTGCTCCCATCTTCACACACACCGCACCAATCTGAACCATGATCTGTGGCGTAGGGTCCACCACCATAGGTGCCAGGGACTTGGCGCTCATACCAATCAAAGCCAGGAATCTTTGGAGACCATTCATATAGTTCTCCATCATGTCCTCGGTAGCCTCGACATTGATCTGCACGTCACCGCCTAACTGTGGATGAGTTTCGATAGATAGACCAGGGAAGGCACCCTTGTAGTACATCTCTGCACTAGAGGCATACAGCTTCCTCAAGTCTAGCAGACGATTAAGAACCGGTCGCATCCTGGGTACGCCGAACACCTCGGATGATGACAGATTGTCAGCTATGTGGACGATGCGGTGCCAGTGGACGTTAATGGTACTGCTAGGAGCAGGGAAGCCACCGACAGCCTGATCCCTGGGATCGAACAAGTTGATGGAGTACCGCTTGGGCATACCGAACCTCATGGATGAAGGTGAAGCCTCGTACTCCTGCACCTTACACATGTACTCCGGGAAAGCTTTCAGATACAACAACCTCCTCTTGGGAGGCTCTGGTAACTGATTCACAGAGAAGTACTGTCCACCAGACGTTGCTATCAGATTGGGGTTCAGAGTACTAACACCCTCATCGGGGAAGCCTTCCACTGGCTGGTCTAGTGTCCTACCATCGTTGATACCCAGCAGCAAGCCACCGTAACAGCCGATGCCGCTTAGTACGTCGATACGCCTCATGTACTCAACTAATGCGGAACCCTGCTCACCCGTGTAGTAGCTGAATTCCGGTCTTAGCTGGGCGCTGATCATATCCAGATCTTGCTCGAACTGCGTCTTCTCTGATGTATCTTCCAGTTCATATATCTCCGGTTGGAACTGCCAGCAGTAGCTAGGGTACATCTCAACCACCCTAGCCGCGATCGGTTCCCTCTCATACAGAACCTGATACTGCTCCGGGTTGATGTATGAACTCTCGGAAGGGTATCCACACTCGTCATCCAAGTTCCTCCTGGGGTCAAAGAACCTTGACAAGAACTCCTGCCTGGACGCCAGTACGTTGCTAACCACCTCCGTAAAGTGCTGTAGCTCCGCGTTGTTCAACTTGGTCGCCCCGTTGGCCTGGGCCTTGCTGCCGTTCCTTACCGGATTGGCATTCACTGTCTTCCTTCTAGCCATGTTACTACTCTCTTCCAGTAAAAGTTACCTAGCTATCAACCGTCGCCTACTCCTCACAGAAGTCATGGCACCGGCGGGTGTGGACTTACTCCTGTGCAGCAAGCCGTGTATCGCCAGTACCAGTGAGTCCGACTCGTCTGGGCTGCACCCTAGAATCTGAATCAGACTCTTTTCACCCCTAGTATTCTTCTTACTCTTTGGTAGCATCAACATCCTACCCTCGTCGTCATACAGTAGAGGCATCAGCGACAGTTGCCTGCGTAGCTCCCTGAACTTGGCCGGTATAGCAAATCCTGACCAGTCGGGTATCTGACTGTTGTGGAATCCTAGCTCCATGGATATGTCGAAGTCGTCACCTGGATCTAGTAGCCTGCGGAACTCACCATACATCTGTGACCTGCGATTCTTATAGGCGTACCTCTCCTCCTTCTGTTCAACTTTCTCCTTGTGAGGAACCCTGGCGGTTCCCTTCTTAACCTCCTGAGTTACCGGCTCACCAAAGGCAACGGTCCTGACCATGAAACCTCGGCTCCTCAACTGATCTGCTATTTGCTTACCACCACCACCACGATCCAGTACCACGTTCTCTGGCGACACGTCGTGCCTACGCATGGTGTCGATAAGTATACCAGCCACCTTACTAGTATCCGGAATCTTTATAGCTGTCTGTTCCATCAGACCGAACTCGTCTATCACCGACACTGCTGTCTTGTCACCACCCTCTGCCGGGTCAGCACCTATGCTCTTGGCTTGTCTGCGTACATGAACGCCCCTTAGTAGCCTTGCCAGACGCTCTGCACGATTCAGCCACTCCGGCGGATACATCAGAATCTCAGCACCTTCCCAGAACTCTGCGTCCAGACCCACCGACTGCATCACCTTGTCCCAGGTCTTCCTACGCTTCTGGTACTCCTTCCATGACAAGACACCTGGAATGACAAGCTCCCCGGTTGGTATAATACCCTGTTCTATCTGCCTAAGAGCCTTCCTGACATTAGGACTATCCTCTGCTTTTATCTTGATAACCTTGCGGTAGTGGCCAGAAATGTCGCTACGAGATCCAGGTCGATGAGCGTTCTGATGCGTACTAGTATCAGGTAGGCTCATATCTAGATCTCCACATAGTTAGGTCGTCGGTGCTTCTTGGGTTTATGCTTGATATCTCCTCCCTTAACACCGTTGAAGAAGAAGTTGTTACAAGGATATGGGTTGCCAATCACCAGCTTCCTATCAGCCCAGGTATCTGCTCTCTTATAAGACACGTCATCAACACCAGATGCCTCGTCTGCTACGTACAGGGTTCTGGGAATACCGTCTTCTGTGATACCTCCCTCCACTGAATCCTCTGTTACGTGGTGACCCAGCATTCCCTCACCCTTCTTAGACACCTTAGCCATGATGTAGCTCAAGCCACACATCTGAAAGTCCTTCGGACCCTTACTACCCTCTGGGTGTATAGCCTTTCTTATGTGCATGTCGTTCACGATCAAGGGTCCGCCCTTTGTGTGGTACAGATTGTACCTGGAAGTCTGAATAAAGTTCCTAATCTCACCCCACAGCACTGCTTCTAACTGACTGTAGTCGGCAGAGGTGGTTACGATCCTGCAAGGGGTTCTAGAGATGAAGAACCATAGTATGATGAATGCCGACACAAAGTCCTTGCCGAGCATGTTGCCAGCCACCACGAAGGTTTCATCATTATCCCTAACCGAGTAGATGATGTCCTTCTGCTCCCTGTAGAACTTCAGGTTGGGCCACAGCATCTTGCCAAACTTTAATGGGTCTATGATTTTGGTCATGGCTACGCCCTTTTCTCTGGAGGAGAGGGTTCTAAATTAATAGAGGATATTGCTTATTAGTTTACTAGCCTACTAATTTATGGAGTCATTATTTTGCTCTAGTGCTGACTCCAGTGCATCACGCCAGTTAGAATACAAC